>Ga0265313_10000133_pt1 | contig 75886 bp, 63 predicted proteins | sample 4123metaG_FD_203122 | JGI IMG/M metagenome (GOLD analysis project Ga0265313, IMG submission 203122) | Rhizosphere microbial communities from Carex aquatilis grown in University of Washington, Seatle, WA, United States - 4-1-23 metaG | ecosystem: Host-associated > Plants > Roots > Rhizosphere >... | reverse complement strand
CACTTCGCCGTCTTGGAAAGCGGCTCTTTCGAAGATGAAAAGGTCCTCTGCCAACGGGTGGAGGACCTCTGAAAGCAGGAAAAGGTCCTCTGCCGACACGCAAAGGTCCTCTAACAGAAGGAAAAGGTCCTCTAACAGAAGGAAATCGTCCTTTGCCGACACGCAAAGGTCCTCTGACAGTAGGAAAAGGTCCTTTACCGACACGCAAAGGTCCTTTGCCGACACGCAAAGGTCCTCTGACAGTAGGAAAAGGTCCTTTACCGACACGCAAAGGTCCTTTGCCGACACGCAAAGGTCCTCTGATAGTAGGAAAAGGCCCTATGCCAACGGGCAAAGGACCTCTGAAAGCAGAAAAAGGTTTTCTGCCGACACGCAAAGGTCCTCTAACAGAAGGAAAAGGTCCTCTGCCGACACGCAAAGGTCCTCTGCCCACGGGTGGAGGACCTCTGAAAGCAGGAAAAGGTTCTATACCCACAGGTTCGGGCTCGTGCTGGGGAGCGCTCGACCATAGCGCGATTCGCTGGCGGCTCGCACTGGGCGAACGGTGTCGCCATCGACGGCTCCGCGGACCATCTGTCCATCGTTACGATGGCGGGCCCCCCCTCGCCGAGTCGCAGGCGCCGCCTTAACCTGTGGGCCTTATGAAGAAGACCCTCAAAGTCGAGGTCTGGTCCGACATCGTTTGCCCCTGGTGCGCCATCGGCAAACGCCGGCTCGAAGTCGCGCTCTCCCGGTTCCCGCATCGAGGCGACGTTCGGGTCGTCTGGCGCGCATTCGAGCTCGACCCTTCGGCCCCCCGGGTGCAGGAGGGGGACAACGCGGAGCGGCTCGCAGAGAAATACGGCCGCACGAAAGCCCAGGCCGAGGCAATGATCCAGAGCGTGGCCGACACAGCCGCCAAGGACGGTCTCGATTTCCACCTGTCACGTGCCCGATCCGGGAACACGTTCGACGGGCACCGCGTGCTGCATCTGGCCGCGGAGAGGGGGCTTCAGGACGCGGTGAAGGACCGGTTCTTCGGCGGGTACATGAGCGAAGGCCAAGCGATCGGCGAGCACGAGGTCCTCGTGCGGCTCGCCTCGGAGGCGGGGCTCGACGCGGAGGAAGTCCGCGCGGTCCTCTCGACCAATCGGTACGCGAGCGAAGTTCGGGAGGAGGAGGAGACCGCGCGAAGGCTCGGGATCAACGGGGTCCCGTTTTTCGTCCTCGGCGACAAGTACGGGATCTCCGGCGCCCAGTCCGCCGAGGTGATCCTCCGCGCGCTCGAGCAGGCGTGGGCGAGCCTGCCGGAGCCTGAGACGGTAGCTGAGGAGAGGGTGGTCTGCGGTCCCGACGGGTGCGCGTGACCGGGCGACTTCCTCGCCAGACACGGCGGGTAGGGCTCACCACATCGTGACACGCCGATCGTCGGCGTCTAGGATCGCGGCATGTCGGACCCCAAGACGTTTGCGGGCAGTTGTCACTGCGGCAAGGTTCGCTACGAGGTCACGCTCGACCTCGATAAGGTCACGGCGTGCAATTGCTCGATGTGCGGCAAAAAGGGCACGCTGCTCACCTTCGCACCGGCGGAAGCCTTCAGGCTGCTGTCTGGCGAGGAGGCGCTCACTTCGTACCGATTCAACAAGAGAGTCATCAATCACAACTTCTGCTCGACCTGCGGCGTGACCTCGTTCGCGCGCGGCAAGCGGCCCAGTGACGGGGCACCGCTCGTTGCCGTGAACGTGCGCTGCCTCGAGGGGGTCGACATCGCGACGCTCGAGATCAGGCACTTCGACGGCAAGAGTCTTTAAGAAGCGCCGGCGACCCGGTGCTTGCCGCCCGCACGCCGCAAGCGCATTAATATCGCCGAGGCCGTCGCCGGCTCGCCACATTCTCGCGAGCCCGGATCATTCCACTTGGAACGGGAGCGACGAGCCTGGATCGCACTTTGTGGACCCGATTTCGACCAAGCCGCAACTGCTTGGCCATGAGGACCCATCATGGCTGGAGGTCTCATGGCTCGCTCGTCTCATCTTAGGTTCGTCTTCGCCAGCCTTCTCTTGTCGGCGTGCTCGTCCCAATCGAATGCTCCGGCGACCGGCAATGCCGGCGGTATGGGAGCAGGCAGCGCGGGCGGCATCGGAACCGAAGGCGGGACGATGCCGCCCGCCGGCACAGGGAGTGGGTCGGGCGCATCGGGAGGGACGTCGAGCGGAAACGGGGCCAGCTCCAGCGCGTCGGCCGGCGGATCGTCGAGCGGCGGCACGCCTCCGACTTCGTCGGGCGGCGGAGGATCGTCGAGCAGCGGCGGCGGGTCCAGCGGCGGCAGCGCCGGATCCTCGAGCAGCGGAGCGACGAGCAGTGCCGACGCGGCTCCGGGGCCGGGAACGGACGCCGCGACCGCCGCGACCACCAACAGCACCGGAGATGGCGACTACACCGTCGGGCCCACCTACACGACGAGCCCGGACTTGATGTCCAAGGGAGCGCCCGCGGGCAAGACCTTTCAGCTCACGATGAATTCGACGAGCAGCCAAATCTTTACGGGGATGGACCCCAACCTTCTCGCGGCCAATCAGCACTCCTTCACCCGCCAGGTGACCGTGTACGTCCCCGCGAAATACGTCGATGGCACGGCCGCGCCGTTCATGGTGATTCAAGACGGGCCCGGGACGGTCCAGGTCCAGCAAACGGGATTGCTCTCCAACACCAAGCTCGCTCTCGACAACCTTACGCAAAGCACCGATCCCACCCGGCGCCTGCCGGTCTTCATCGCCATCGCCGTGGCCAATGGCGGCGGCGACGGCCCCGGAAGCGAGCGCGGATTCGAATACGACACGGTGTCGGACCGCTACGGGCGCTTCATACAAACCGAGGTACTGCCCGCGGTGCTCGCCGACGCAACCATCAAGGCCGCGTACCCCAACTTCGCCCTCACCGCGGACCCCGACGGACGGGGCGCCCTCGGATGCAGCTCGGGCAGCCCCGCGGCGATGAGCATGGGATGGTTTCATCCCGAATGGTTTCATCGAATCGTGACGTACTCCGGGTCGTTCGTGGACCTGATGACCGCCACCGCGCCCGAACGGGCGATGTATCCCTTCGGCTCGTGGGAATACCACTCGGACCTCGACCTCATCGGCACGACAACGCCCGCGAAACCGCTGCGCGTGTTCGTCAACTCAAACGAAATGGACAACGGATACACCACGCCGGACAGCGGCCACCACAACTGGCTGCTGGCCAACCAGGATATGGCGGCCGCGCTGAAGGCTCAAAGCTATCACTACCGATACGTCGAGGGCCTCGGCGCCAGCCACTGCGATGGCAGGGTGCAGAATCTCACGATGGCGGACACCCTTCTGTGGGTGTGGCAGGGCTATCCGCTCAAGTGACGGGCGGCGCGCTCACGGTCCGCCGCGCAGCGCCGCAAACAACCGCGCCGACTTCTTCTTCGGCGTGTGCGCCGGGCCGCTACGACGCTCCGCCTCCGAGTCCATCAGCACCGGGAGCGAATACAATTCCCGGATCAACGAGAAATCCGGCTGGTTCCAGAGCTCGGCGACTCCGTGAGGTAGCTGACCTGGCACGCCCAGGAGTCGCGCGTGCCCTTCACGAGAGGCTGGGTTCCGCGAATGCGCGGACGCGCGCCGAGCTGCGGCAGTCAGGCTGTTGGACGCGTTCTATCTTCGCAGAAGCAATCGGTCCCGTCGCGCGCTTGCGCCCGCGTCCGCGACGATCCACCTTCGTTCTCGATGGCATCCCCATCGTTCGGCGGACCCCTCCGCGCCTCAGGTGTGCTCCTCGCTGTGGCGCTCATCGGCTGGTGTGTGGGCGGGGGAGAGCTGCACGCGGCGACGCCGGACCAGGCGCCGGCCGCGTCGCGCGCACAAGTCGCGGCAGCGCTGGAAGCCCTCGCCGCCTGGTTCAGGGGACACGAACGGCGCCTCGCGAGCGGCGCACCGGGTTCCATCGAGCGGGCGATTGCCGCGTATGCGCCCGGCGTCTACCGTCCGGTCCAGGAGGGCGCGCTGGCGCCGGCGAAGCGCGGTGCGCGGTGTCCGCCGGACATGGGGCTCGCATTCGGGGTCGTGTGCGTCGATCGATACGAAGCGTCCGTCCTCGAGCGCGCGCCGGACGGCATGCTCGTACCTCACGCGCCTAACCGGTCACTCGCGCCCGATCCCTTTTACGTCGCGCGGAGCGCCCCAGGCGTGGTCCCGCAGGCATACGTGAGCGGAGCCCAGGCTCTCGCGGCCTGCCACCATGCTGGCAAGCGTCTATGCGCGCCCGTGGAGTGGCGCGCCGCGTGTGGCGGCAGCGAGGGCTACGCGTTCCCCTACGGCCCTGACCGCGTGGCAGGGCGCTGCCACGACACCGGGGTGAACCCGATGCTCACGTACCACGCCGATGCGCAGGCCCGCGGCTGGGGCCCCCTCGAGCTCAACGACCCGCGCAACATCGAGCTCGACGGGACGCTCGCGAAGACCGGCGCGTTCCCCGACTGCGTCAACGACTTTGGCCTCTACGACATGGTTGGCAACCTGCACGAGTGGACGGCCGACCCGAACGGCACGTTTCAGGGCGGCTACTGGCTCGACACCTCGCTGCACGGCGAGGGCTGCGCGTACCGGACGATCGCGCACCCGTTCGACTACGCCGATTACTCGATCGGATTCCGCTGCTGCGCCGATCCGGAGACCCACGCCCGTCCCACGCTTTCGGCGGCCTCGGGCGAAATCCCAACGATTTCGCCGGAGCGGGACACGAGGTTCGAACTCGTGACCTTCGGCTTGGGAAGCCGACGCTCTACCAACTGAGCTAGTCCCGCGACAACCCGGAGCTAAGCGCTCTCGGCACCGGCGTGTCAACCGATGCGCGCCACAAACGACGGCCCGGGTGGCGCTTTCGGTCCACCCGGGCCGCTTTCCCTGAAAACAGGCCCAGTGAAAGGGCTCGTCATACGGACGGAAGACACGTCACGCCTCGAACAAGGCGATGGCCACGTGCATTGGGAGCCGGTGATCGGCAAGCTGCTCCGTTTGCGGCTCCGTTTCCTTCCGCCCGAGCCACCCGCGCGCCACGCGACCTCTTGTTGAGGCGGTGAAACGCGCAGGTACGCCTCTACGGCAGCGGCCCTCTCGGACTAGAGCCATAGGTACTTTGCATGACGTTCTCCCTCCTCCGGCGCGTGGCCGGCACCCGGGGGCTTGGCGCCTTTACCGCGGCGCTGCCAGCGAGTGTTTCCTGTTGAAGTGCGTTTGGGCACCGATTCGAGCCGCGCTCGAGAGCGGTGCTCCGCCCCCGAACCATTTCGGGACCGCCTGAGGTCCGAGCGCGACGCCTACGTGCAGCATAACACGGGACGGCGCGTCGTCTTCCCGTCCACAGCCAAGTGCGATTCGGTTAGCCTTGGTCCGTGGCGCCCACCCGATGGGATGCGCAAATGCTCGTGCGCGCGGCCGGAGCTACTGCGCTGGCCCTTGGGCTCGTGTGGCTCGTCACGGCGGCCAGCGATGAGGGGGGCATCTCGTGGGGCGAACGCGCCGGGCGCGCGCTTCCCCTCACTCCGGTCTGCGCGGCGATTGGAGCGTGGGCGGCGTTGGCGCCCATTCGGAGGCGTGGCGAGACCGTGGCGATGGCCGCCCTGGGGCGCTCGCGTGCCCAGGTGGGCGCCGCGGCCGTGGCGGGCGCGGCGCTCGTGGCGCTCGTGGCCGCGGCGGCGGTCGGTTTGATGCCCGCCGTGGACGCCACGGCATTTTTCCCAAGGGCGGCGCATGCGAGCACGTGGGTGTGGCAAGGGGGGTCGTTCGTGGACCTGACGCAAGGGCTCCTTGTCGACGCTGGCGGTGCGCCTGTGCCGCTGGCCGCAAAAGCGTGGACCGCCGCTTCCATTCTGCCAAACCATGGGCGCGCGGCCGCGGCCGTCGCCGTCGCCGTGGCCGGCGTGGCGCTGCCGCTGCTTTTGGCGCATCCACTTCTGGGGGGCGTGAACGCGAGCGCGAGCCAGGGCGGTGAGCCAGATGCGCCCGCACCCAGGGGGCGAGGACTTCGCCACGGCCGTAGCGGCGAACTGCCCGCGCTGCTCGCGTCCGGGGGAGTCTTGGCGGCGTCCACCGTCCTCTTCCAGGCCGCTGCCGGTGGGCGCGTTCCGGCGCTCCTCGGCGCGGCTCCGCCGGTCCTGCTGCTGGCGTTCGCGCTCGAGCGCTATCGTACATCGCCATGAGCGAAACCGACCTCACCCGCCTGACGGGTTCGTGGACCGCCGACGGCGGCGCGTGGGCAGTGCTCGTCCACGGAGGGGCAGGGGAGGTCGCGGCGTCCCACGTCGCGCCGCACATGGATGGGTGCCGCGCCGCGGCGCTCGCGGCGGCAGAGGTGCTGCGCCGAGGGGGGAGCGCTCTGGATGCGGTCGAGCGCGCCGTGCTCCTGCTCGAAGACAACCCGTGCTTCAACGCCGGAACCGGCGCGTGTCTGAACGCTGAAGGCCTCCTCCAGCTCGACGCAGCGATCATGGAGGGGTCACAACTTCGCGCGGGCGGGGTCTGCGCCCTTCCGCCGTTCACGCATCCGATCGCCATCGCGCGCGCCGTGCTCGAAGACGGACGCCACGTGCTGTATGCAGAGGACGGAGCGCGGCGATTCGCCCTGGAGCACGGTTTCACCCCAGCTTCTGCCGAGGCGATGACCACGCCGTTCGCGCGCGAGCGCTGGGCGGCGGCGCGAGCGAAGGCCGGCGGCGACGAAGACGATGCCAACGAGGTCCCGACCGCGAACGGCGCGGGGTCGACGGCGGGAACCGTGGGCGCGGTCGCCCGCGATGCACGCGGTACCGTCGCCGCCGCCACGAGCACGGGCGGGCAAGTGAACAAGCGCGTCGGCAGAGTGGGCGATTCACCAATTCTCGGCGCAGGGACCTACGCCGACGACGAGGCCGGAGCCTGCTCGGCGACCGGACACGGCGAAGCCGCCCTTCGCGTGTGCCTGGCGAAGGGCGCCATCGAGCTCTTGCGTTCGCGGGCCCATCCCGAAAAAGCCGCCCGCGCTGCGATCCGCAGCATGGGATCGCGCGTCGGCGGGTCGGGAGGGGTCATCCTCGTCGACACGTTCGGTCGGCTCGGGCTGGCCTACAACACGAAGTCGATGGTCTGGGCCGCGGCTGGAGAGCGCATCGCCGGTGCGCTGGCCGGTGCCTGACGTCGGAGATCCTTACGACTCTTGGGCCTCGGGCGTGCCGCTCTTGCGGTCCATCGCCTCTTGGAGGCCGCAGCGAAGCCGCTGCGCCCGCTTGACGCGCTTGCTCTTGAGCGGGGTCGCCAGCCACTCGTGCCGTTTCCGTACGTTCCAGATCGCCCGATTTGCCATGGAAGGAACCGTACGCTAGTCCGGGACAGGGGTCAGCGCAACCTCCAGCGCGATGGGACCGGACCCGATCTTGGCGTCGACCTCCTGGTCCCAAGCGAAATAGCCGCGCGCCCGGACGGTCAGGTGGTGGACCCCCGCGGGCAGGGCGACCCCGTGCGCGGCAACGAACGCCAGCGAACCGATCGGTTCGTCGTCGATGATGACGGTTGCCGCGGGTGGCCCCCCTCGGAGGCGGAGCGATACCGTGGGTCGGTTCGGCTCTTTCGCGGGCTCACAGCCAACGATCGCGATCGAGATCGCGAGGAGGGGCCAAAGACTCCGTGGCGTTGGACAAGTACGACCTGGACGATTCGTCGACCATGCAGCTGTCATCACGACCTCGATCGGCATGGTCTCTCCTCGCCCTTCTCATTCCCACTCGATCGTCCCCGGCGGCTTGCTCGTAATGTCGAGAACGACACGGTTGATCCCGCGGACTTCGTTCGTCAGTCGACTGGAAATTCGCGCGAGGACGTCGTGCGGGATCTTCGCCCAATCGGCGGTCATCCCGTCCACCGACCGGACGGCGCGCACCGCGCAAACTTCCTCATAGGTGCGCTCGTCGCCCATGACGCCGACCGTCTTCACGGGCAGCAGCACGGCGAACGCTTGCCACACGGTGTCGTAGAGCCCAGCGGTCCGGATCTCGTCGACGACGATCGCGTCGGCTGCGCGCAGCACTTCGAGACGCTTCTCCGTCACTTCGCCGAGGCAGCGAACCGCCAGCCCCGGCCCAGGAAATGGGTGCCGCCAGAGCAAATCGCGAGCCATCCCGAGCTCCTCGCCCGCAGCCCGCACCTCGTCTTTGAACAGCTCGCGCAGGGGCTCGATGAGCTTCAGATTCATTTTCTCCGGAAGGCCACCCACGTTGTGGTGGCTCTTGATCACGGCGCTCGGGCCTTTGAACGAAACGCTCTCGATCACGTCGGGATAGAGCGTCCCTTGCACGAGCCACCTGGCGCCCGCTACCTTGTTTGCTTCTTGGTCGAACACCTCGATGAAGGCGCGGCCGATCGCCTTGCGCTTCTGCTCGGGATCGGTGACTCCGCGGAGCGCCGATAGAAAGCGCTCGCGCGCGTCCACCGCGACGAGATTGACATGAAAATTCTCGCGGAAGGTCGCTACCACCTGTTCGGCCTCACCCGAGCGCAGCAACCCGTTGTCGACGAAGATGCACGTGAGCCGACTGCCGACTGCCCTGTGGCAAAGCACCGCCGCGACCGACGAATCGACGCCGCCCGACAGACCGCAAAGGACGTGATCGTCGTCGGCGACTTGGGCACGCACCGCAGCGATGGCCTCCTCGGTGAACGCGCCGGGGGTCCAGGACGGCGCGAGCCGAGCCACGTCGAAGAGAAAGGACGCGAGAATGTCCGAGCCGCGCGGGGTATGCACCACCTCCGGGTGGAACTGGACGCCATAGATGCGCTTCGCGACGTCGCCCACCGCGCAAAATGGGGTGTTGCCGCTCACGCCGATAGTCTGGAATCCGGGGGGAAGGGCAGTGATCCGGTCGCCGTGCGACATCCAGACGTCGAGCGCCTCGCGCTTGGTGAAGCGATGGAAAATCCCCTCGGGTCGCTCGACGACGACGCGGGCGTGGCCGTACTCACGCTCGTTCGCGCGCTCGACCTTGCCCCCGAGCACGTGCGCCAAGAGCTGTAGGCCATAGCAGATTCCCAGGATCGGCACACCGAGCTCGAAGAGACGCCGGTCCACCGTGGGCGCACCATCGAGGTAAACGCTCGCGGGACCGCCCGAGAGGATGACCGCACGCGGCGCGAGGGCACGGACCTGGTCGAACGGGATGCTGCAAGGGTGAATCTCGCAGTACACGCGCTGTTCGCGGACGCGGCGAGCGATGAGCTGCGTGTACTGTGCGCCGAAGTCGAGGATGAGAACGAGCTCGCGAGCGGGCATGGTCGACGCGTAGCAGATGGAGGGGCCAGAGTTAAGGGGCGGCGCGCGACCTCGGACGCCAGGTGCTCGGGGGCGCGCTCCCGTTTGGGGTATCGTGCCTTCATGACCGCAAGCCTGGTCCCCGACCTTCGCATTCAGGTCATGCGCGTGGGACCTGTGAACGTGCCTTTGCCGCGGTATCGAACGCCCGGCGCCGCCGGGATGGATCTCCACGCGGCGATCGCTCAACCGTTGACGATCCCGCCGCTCGGGCGCGTCCGCGTGCCGACCGGGTTGGCAATCGCCCTGCCGCCCAGCTTCGAGGGGCAAGTGCGTCCGCGATCGGGCCTGGCCGCTCGCACCGGGCTCACCGTGCTCAACGCCCCCGGAACAATCGACAGCGACTACCGCGGCGAGGTCAACGTGCTGCTCGTCAACGTCAGCGATGTCCCGGCCACGATCTCCGCGCTCGAACGCATCGCCCAGCTCGTCATCGCGCCCGTCGCGCGCGCCGAGCTCGTACCGGCCGACGAGCTCGAATCCACCGAACGCGGCGAGGGCGGTTACGGCTCGACAGGAAGCTTGTGACGCCTAGGTTTTCGGCATGCAGGAAGCGGCGACGTGGCGCACCGCGAGCAGCGCCGGGAATCAGGCGGCGGGGGACGCGACGTTCCACGGTTGGACGATCGAGAGGGGACTCGTAGGAAGCCGGGTGTGCGAGAGCTGGTTGGCGGCGCGCGGGACCGAGCGGGCCGTCCTGCGCGTGCTGCGGCAACCGTTCGCGGCGGACGCACGAGCGCGGGACGAATGGCTTCGGGCGAGCTGGGCCGCAAACCGATTCCATCACGGGCGCGTCGTCAAAGTGATCGAGCAGGGTACCGACGCGCGCGGGGCGCCGGTCGTCGTCCGCGCGTGGGTTCGAGGGGAGACTCTCGAAGAGGTCATCCAGCGAGGCACCTTGGATCCGATGGCCGCGCTGCGCCTCATCGAGCAAGTGCTCGACGCGCTGGAGATGGCGCACGCGCACGGGATTTTGCACGGCGCGCTCTCGCCTTCGAACATCGTCGTCACGCTTCGCGGGTCGGCGCGGCTCGTCGACTTCGCGACGACTCCGGGACTCTACGCTCGCAAGCCGGACGATGTCGATGCGCTGGCGGCAGCGCGGATCGGATCGTTCACGCCGCCGGAGCGGCGGCAGTCCCCCCCAGCGCTCCCGAGCGAGGCGTCCGACGTGTGGTCCGTGGGGGCCTGCCTTTTCTTCGCGATGGCGGGTGCGCCGCCGGCCGACTCGCGTCATGAAGGCGATCCGTGGCTCGCGCCAGGCGGCACGGCGGCGCCGCCTATGCCGGGCCGCCGTGAAGACTTGGACGACATCGCAGACGTGGTGCGGCTCGCGCTCTCGCGCGATCCCAACGACCGCTACGACAGCGCCTACGCGATGCTCGGCGATATCCGTCGCTTGCTCGCCGGCCGCAAGCCGAAGCTGGACGGGGCCCTTGCGCCCGTTCCCACGCAGAGCGCGGCGCAGCGGGTGGCCCTGCCGCCTTCGTCCTCGGGCACCCGCGGCATGCGCGCCGAGCCGGCGCCGCAACGACCGCGAAGCGAATGGCTCGGCAACGTCCTGCTCGTGCTCGCGATCGCCCTGCTCGTGGGCATCGCGACGTTCGTCATGGTGCGCGAGCGGCTGGCGGACCGATCAGCCCTCGCCGCGCTTGATTTGATACCCGCGAATCTTCTTGTGCAGGTTCGTGCGCTCCACGCCGAGCAGCACCGCCGTGCGCGAGATGTTGCCCCCAGTCATTCGGAGCGTGTCGACGATGTACTGGCGCTCGGAGCGCTCACGGAACTCGCGCAGCGTGAGGTGCTTCACGGGTGGCAGAGACGCCAAGCGCGGCGCTTCGCCCGAATCGTCCTCGATCGTTTCGAGTGGCTGGGTCGTGTCCGGAGACGCGGCGAATTCGGTCTCTTCTTCGAACGGGCTCGCGTGCGGATCCTCGGGCAGATCGGCGACGGTGACCCGATCCCCCGACAGGATCGCGGCACGCTCGACGGCGTTTTTCAGCTCGCGCACGTTGCCCGGCCACTTGCGCGATACGAGGACGCTCATCGCCTCTGCGTCGATCGGCTTCGGACGAACGCCGTTCTCGCGCGCAAACTGGTCCATGAAGGCCTGCACGAGCAGGGGAACGTCTTCGACGCGTTCGCGGAGCGGGGGGCAGCGAATGGGGAAGACGGCGAGGCGAAAGAAGAGGTCTTCGCGAAAGCTGGCGCTCTCCACGGCCTTGTCCAGATCCTTGTTCGTGGCAGCGAGAACGCGCACGTCGACATGGATCACGTGCTCGCTGCCGACGCGCGAGATGTCGCCCGATTGTACGGCGCGAAGCACTTTGGCCTGCGCGACGAGGTCCATGTCGCCGATCTCGTCGAGAAAGAGCGTTCCACCGTGGGCCTGCTCGAATAGGCCGCGCCGCCGCTGCTGGGCGCCGGTGAATGCCCCTTTTTCGTGGCCGAAGAGCTCGCTCTCGATGAGCTCGCGCGGTATCGCCGCGCAGTTGACTTTGACGAACGGGCCGTCCGTACGCGGCGACAGATGGTGGATGGCGCGCGCAATAAGCTCTTTGCCGGTGCCGCTCTCCCCTGTGATGAGGACCGAGGCCTTGGTGGGCGAGACCCGCTCGATCTCGTGAAACAGCCGTCGCATGGGCGCGCTTCGACCGATCATTTCGTGGCGCTGGAGCTGCTGCTCGGTGACGCGGGCGAGCTCGCGCCGGGTCAAGGCGGCGTGAAGGACGTTGCGAACGCTCACGAGAACGCGCTCTCGCTCGAGGGGCTTCTCGAAGAAGTCACTGGCCCCGAGCTTGATGGCTTGGACCGCATCGTGCACCGTCGCGTGCCCGCTGATGATGATGATCGGCACGTCCCTCGTGGCCTCGTCGCTCCGGATCTTGGCGAGAGCGTCCAACCCGCTCATGTCGGGCAGTTTCACGTCCAAGATGGCGAGATCCACAGGCGCCGCAGGGCTCGCGAGAATCGAGAGGGCCTGCGACGCGGTCTCCGCTCCGAGGACGCGGTAGCCCTCGCCCTCGAGGACCAGCTGAAGGGTGCGGCGGATGTTCTTCTCGTCGTCGACGACGAGAACGGTGCGCGGAGCGGGCGCACCGGGGGGCGGCGCCGAGGGTGACGGCTTTGGCGGCACCAGCGAGGGGTCAGCCATCGGAAGGACGCGTCCTACGCTCCGCGCTTCTTGAGATACGTCAGGTAGCCGAGCGCCCGGTCGACGAGCGGACTGCGCGGATCGCCTTGTACGACCGTTTCGAAGGCCCGTCGTGCTTGCTCCCACTTGTGCATCTTGAGATAGGTCTGCCCGAGAAGGAGCAAGGCCTCCGCCTCGAGATCGGATGGCTGCTTTCCATCGTTGCGCAGCCCCTCGAGTCCGGCGGCATAATTGCGAAGGGCGTATTCGACCCGTGCAACCGTTGCCTCGTAGTTGTCCTTGTCCAGATAGTAGCGAGCGACGTAAAGCTCGTGCCGCACGAGTCGCCCCAGCACCTGCGCGAGTAGCTCTCGGATTCGCGGCGACTGCTTCGAGTCCGGATAGTCGGCGAGGTACGACTTGAGCTCCTTGTAGGCGTCGACCACCGACGCCTGGTCGCGCTCTTCCGCAGCCGGCATGAGAAAAGACTCGGGAATCTCGGCATACGTCGCCTCGGCCATGCGCGATCGTGCGTAGGCAACGTCTTCGACGTCGGACCGGTGGGCGTGGACGAAGTCTTTGTACTCGCGCATGGCGTCCGCGTACTTCTCCTGCTCGAAGTCGGCGTCGGCGATGCGCAGCTCGGCTTGGCGGGCGTATTTCGAGTAGCTGTATTTGCGCTTGACCTCGCGAAACAGGGTTTGCGCATCGATCCAACTGTGGGCGTTGTACTGGGCCATCGCCTGGTCGTAGGCGCGCTTGGCGTCTTCGGTGTAGCCGAGCGGATTCTTTGCCGGCTCGTTCTCACAGGCGGCGAGCCCGACGAGCGCGGCCATGGCGAGCGCGGTGGCGAAACGGTGGGGCATGTGCGCGCGCGAAGCTAGCATGAGCAGATGGCCCCGCGACTCCGAGACGCCCGGGGCCCGCTCTCGGGCGAATGCGCCGCCTCGCGCCCGCGGGAAGCTCAGCGATCCGACCGCCACCGGGCGATACGGCGCGGCGGGTCCACACCGTCCTCCGAGGCGTGCTTCCATGCCGTGCGGACGATGAGACGCACTTTGTCTGCCAATCCTGTGGGCGGCTCCGGCGTCAGTTCTACGGTGACCGTACCGTCTGCATCGACCCGGGCCTCGAGGCGGAAGCGCTCGCCCTTGACCGCTGCTTCGCCCTCATAGTCCCAAGGTGGTCCTTCTGCCCGTCGGCGTTCGACCGCCACGCGCACGCCGTTCTCGAGGAGATGCCCGACAATCGCCATGGTCCCTTCCGCCGCCGGAGAGGGACGCAGGCTACCACTCCGGGAACGAGAGTCGTGCTAGATCCCCCCTGCCGCAATGCAAAAAAACCCGATCACGCCAGAAGGGGCCATCAGGCTTCGCGACGAGCTCATTCAGCTCAAAAGCGTCGAACGACCGGCGATCATTCAGGCCATCGCGACGGCGCGCGAGCACGGTGATCTGAGCGAGAACGCCGAGTACCATGCTGCGCGCGACCGGCAGTCCTTCATCGAAGGTCGCATCAAGGAGATTGAGAACAAGCTCGCCCTTGCCGAGGTGATCGACCCGAGCAAGCTCGCGGGGGACCGCGTGGCCTTCGGTGCAACGGTGAAGCTCACGAATGCCGACACGGGCGAGGAGGTGACCTATCGCATCCTCGGGGCCGACGAGGCCGACCTGAGCAAGGGCACGATCAGTGTCACGAGCCCCCTTGCCCGGTCGCTGATCGGCAAGCGGGCCGGCGACGAGGTCAAGGTGCGGATGCCCGGCGGCGAGAGAACGTACGAAGTCTTGGACATCAGCTTCGGCTGACGTGCCACGGTTCGCCCAACCGGTGCGTGATCGATCGTTGGAGACGGCGGTGATCGACGCGACGGCCGTCGTCGCGGCTTGGGGCGCTCTGCTTCTGGCCGAGAACGTGGCCTTGTGGTTTCTCTGGCGCGAGCAATTCTCCGGCGGGTGGGAGATCTCTCTCGCCCGACACACCGTCGTGCCGATGGCGTTGGCGGCGCTCGCGCCGCTTTCGTTGATCGTCGTGGGCCTCTGGAGCACGGCCACGAGGGCCGCCCGGGGAGTACGCGGCGCCGTCCGGATGCTCGGTGCCGCGGGGATCGTTGCGGGCGGCGCGGTCGCGGCGGGAGTCTCTGGCGGAAGGCACTTTTCGAGCTGGGCGATCCGCCTGGGGTTCATCGCCGGGCTCGCGGCCCTGGGAGGGCTCGCGGGGGCGCGACTCGTCCCGAGAGTCAGCACGCTCGCTCGCCGTCCGGTTCTGTTGGCGGCGCTCGGCGTCGTGACCGCTCTCGGGACCTGGCTCGCCGATGGATACGTTCTGCCGCGCCTCTACGCCGGCTTCCACGCAGCCATGTTCGCCGGGGCCCTCGCGGGGGCCGCGCTCATCGGCTTCTCCTTCCGGGCCGGCTCGGTACCGAGCTGGCCGGCACGCGGCTTTGCGGCGGTCGTCGTGGCGGTCGTCGCCCTGTGCGCCGCGTGGATCCCGCGCGCGGCGCGCCTGCTCGACCGAGCCGCCAACCTCCGCATCGCGCTCGTCGAGCACGCCCCTTTGGCAGGGCGGATGGTCGTCGTCGCCGCCAAGGTGCATGGGGCCAGCCCCGACAATGGCCGTCCGTCGGCGATGACCTCCGCCATCGCCCCTGGCGAGGTAGCCCGGTCGCTCGACTGGTCCGGTCGGGACGTGCTCCTCCTCACCGTCGATGCGCTACGAGCCGACCACGTCTCTGCGTACGGCTATGGGCGCACGACGACACCGAACATGGACGCCCTGGCGCGGGAGGGGACGCTCTTCGAACGGGCCTATTGCCCCACCCCGCATACGTCCTATTCGATCACGTCGATGTTGACAGGCAAGTACCTGCGGCCCTTGCTCGAGCTCGGCCTGGGAGAGGATTCCGAGACATGGCCGCAATTGCTGCGTCGCTACGGCTGGCGGACGGCGGCGTTCTACCCGCCTGCTGTGTTCTTCATCGACGAGAGCCGATTCGAGCGATTCGAGGCCGAGCAGCTCGGCTTCGAGTACGCCAAAGTGGAGTTCGGCGACCCTGGCCTGCGCGAGAAGCAGGTGAGCGAATATCTGGCCGGCGTTCCGAGCGACGCGCCCCTCTTCCTATGGGTGCATTTCTTCGAGCCGCACGAGCCGTACGTCGTTCACCCCGAGCACGTCTTTCGCGGGGGGCCGCCGGATGTCGACGCCTACGACAGCGAAGTGGCCGCAGCCGACGAGGGGATCGGCAGAATCGTGCGGCTGGTCCGCGGTCGTCGACCCGGGGCGGTGGTCATCGTGACGGCGGATCACGGCGAAGAGTTCGGGGAGCACGGGGGGCGTTATCACGGCACGACGGTCTACGAGGAACAAGTGCGTGTCCCCATGTTGGTGGCAGGCCCCGGGGTACGCGTGGGGCAGCGAGTGGCCACCGTCGTCCAGACCATTGACCTTTTGCCGACCGCCCTCTCGGCGCTCGGTACGCCCAGGCCTGCGCGGCTGCGCGGACGCGATCTGGGCCCGTTGCTTGCTGGAGACGCATTGGTTGCGGCGGACGCGGGGTTCGCGTTCGCCGAGGCCGACGACTACGCCTTGGTCGCCGCGGGCGAGGATCGGCTGGTCTGCCAGCGGCGCGCCGCGGCTTGCGCGGTGTATCGCCCGAAAGACGACCCCGGCGAGCATCGGGATGTCGCCCGCGACAACGCGGACCGCTTCGACGCGCTCCGCGACATGCTGCGCGCCGTCGAGCGGGACCACGGCCGATACGAGGGGTCCGGCGGGCCGGTATGGCCCGAGGCAATCCGGCGAGGCCTGCAAGGCGAGGGGGACGTCGCGTTGGACGCAGCGACGCTGCTGGACGACGCCGACGTCACCATCCGTCGCAAGGCGGCCGAAGTCTGCTTTCGGCTGCACGTGGCCGCGACGGTACCGGCCTCCCGACGCGCCCTGGCGCACGATGAGGACCAGGACGTGCGGCGGTGGTCGGCGCTGGCGCTGGCGCGCGCGGGGGAGGCTGTTGCGCCGCTGGTCGATTCGCTCCTCAAGGACCCCAATCGTGATTGGCGCAGGCGCTCAGCGCTGGCGCTTGCGGAGCGAGGGGAGGGGCGTGCATGCGACGAGATTGCCGCGTGGTGGGCCGACGTGCTCCCGGCGAGCGGTGCGGTGGCAGCGGGACGGTCCGCGGAGAGCTTTAAGGACGCGGGAACGGCGCAGGAGGGCGAACCACTTCGGGTCGCGCTCGACCTCCGCGAAGTCCGCGAGCTGGTCGCGGCGACGGGCAGGGCGCGCTGCCGCGGCGCGGTTCCCGCCCTTGTGCACGCGCTCGACGATGTCCGCATTCGTCCGGGCGTCGCCGATGTGCTCGGCGAGATCGGCGACGAACGTGCGCGTGCTCCGTTGCTTTCCTTCCTCTCGGCGGAGCCCTACGTCACAGCCCGACCGCACGAAGCGCGCGCCCTGCTGGCGCTCGGAGCGCGCGCGTGGGCGGCCCCGGGTGCGCCGGCGACAGAAGTCGAGGCTACGCTCCCGCCCCCGGCGCGCCCTTCGGCCCTGACGCTGCTTGTTTTGCTTTCCGACGCGAACGCCACGCTGGAAGGTCAGATCGACGGCGTACCGATTCCGGCCACGACCGCCGGGACCGAAGTGCGGTCGATCGAGCTCGCTTCTGCAAGGAGCGGGCGGGGCCGGCTCGAGCTGCGCGCCTCGAGCGGAGGGGTGATCGCGCTTTGGCTCGCGCCCGCCAGGCGACTTGATTGACCGACCTCGCGCACATAGTCTCGCGGGCAGGTTTCGACCCATGCTTCGGGGCTACCGGAGACGTGACGTCCGAAACGAGGAGCGGCCGTGCCGGACGACGATCAGAACCCCGATCAACGAAAACCAGTGCCGTCGGAGGGCCCCCTCCCCGCAGGGGAAGAAGCATCTGCAGTGCCCGGTGTCGGCCGAGACCCGGAAGACCGCTTCCGGCCGGAAGCGATTGCCGCGCGGGTGGAGCAAATCGGCGAGGAGACCGACGCCGACCGGATCGCTCGCGAAGAAGAGCAGAAGCTGCTGGAGCGCAAGAAACAGCAGAAGCAGAGCAAACGAGGGCTCGAGGCGGCCGCGTCCAAACGGCTCGCCAAGATCGGCGAAGACAAGGTCAAGCGGCCGTCCATCGCCACGGATGCCTACGTTCCCGAGGCGGACCCGCTCCTGGAGCGCATCCGTCGGGGCCGGCAGTGGATCAAGGGACATCAACAGGTTTTTGGTGTGCTTGTGGCGGTCGTCGTGCTCGGCGTGGGGGGCGCCTTGGTTTGGACCTACCGGCAGAACAAGGAGGAAGCCGAAGGGTCGGCGCTCCTTGCCCAGGGATTTGCGGACGAACACGGGCACGTCTCGGAAAAGGAGGACGAGGACGACGACGGCTCCCGCGCTAAGCAGCTTTACCCGACGTTCAAGTCCATCGCCGAGCGCCGCGGCGCCGCGCTTGCCAAGTACCGCGAAGTCGAAGGGAGGTACCCAGGCACAGGCGCGGCCATCCTGGCGCGCCTGGCAGAGGCGGGCCTGCTACTGGATCAGGGAGACGCAAAAGGAGCGATCGCCGCTTACGACGACGTGAAGTCCTCGCCGCTGTCGCTCGCCGACGCAGAGGTCCGGGGGCGCGCCCTCGAGGGGGTCGGCTTTGCCCGCGAGCTCTTGGCGCAGACCGATTCGGCGAGCCAGGACAAGCATTTGGACGACGCCCTGGCTGCGTTCAAGGCGCTCGAACAGGTCGACGTGAAGGGCTTCCGGGAACTTGGCATGTACCACCAGGCACGCGTCCTTCAGGCGAAGGGAGACAAGACGAAGGCCCTCGAGATACTGAAAGAAGTGTACAAGCGAGTGACCGAGCCAGGCGAAAATCACCCGTTTTCGTATCTCGAGTTCGTCGTCGAAGACCGGCTGCGGGAGATGGACCCGGCCGCCCTTCCACCCAAAGCTGCAAAGAAGATGGGCTCGGGTCCCGGCGGCAATCTCGACATGAGCGATCCGAAAGTCCAAGAGCTGATTCGGCAGCTGCAGCAGCAGGCGCAGCAAAAGGGGAACGCCCCGACCCCCGGCGGACCGTGAGCGCCGCGCGAATGCTCATGCTGCTCGCCGGAGCGGCCTGCGTGGTCGGCTGCAGCACCCTCGAGACGAGCAACGACCGCGTCAACCCGGACAAACCCCTCTGGTTCAACCGTCCGGGCGGCGCCATGCAGGTTCTTTTTCTCCGCGGCATAGCAGCCGAGTCGCGTTCGGTCGGAGAACCTTTCGAGCGGGGGCGCGCCGCAATCGACGCCTTCCGCGGTCGCGTGTTCATCGGCACGAGCGACCACGGGCTGTACGCGCTGCGCGCCGCGAGTGGCAGCACCATCTGGCGCTTCGAGACGCTCGGCGCGGTCCAGAGTGAGCCGCTGTATGACTCCGCTCTCGACGTCGTCTATTTCGGATCGAACGACGGAGCCCTTTACGCCGTCCGTGCGAGCGATGGGACTCTCGTCTGGCGCTTCGACAGCGGCGCCGAGGTCGCCCGCAAAGTGGTGATGGATGGCGAGAATCTCTATTTCGCCAACGCGGCCGACAACCTCTTCGCCATCGATCGGCGCACGGCTCGTCGACTTTGGCTGGTCCATCGCACTCCTGCCCTCGGCATGGAAATCAGCGGCCATGCCGGCCCGGCCGTCGACCGGGGTTTCGTATATTTCGCGTTCTCCGACGGGCATGTCGGCGCCTACGACGCGCGCGACGCAAGCGAGCGGTGGGCGCCGGTGGACCTCTCGGCGGAGGCCGAGCAGTCGAAAGGGGCCGAGGCCCTGCGTTATCTGGACGTGGACACGACGCCAATCGCCGCAGACCTGGGCTCTCAGGGTCACGTCATTTTCGTGGCCAGTTATGCCGGGGGCGTCTATGCGCTCGACCAGGAGCGCGGGGTGCCCGTTTGGAAGAACGAGAGAGCCGCGGGGGTCACCGATCTGGCCTTCTGGCGAGAGCGGGAGCACCCGCCCAAGCCCGGGAGCCCGCTCTACGTGCCCGGGGGCCCACCGGTGGCTGCGCGAGAGATTCTCTTTGCATCGAGCGGCGAAAGTGGCCTTTGGGCCCTCGATCCCGCGAGCGGCAAAGAGCTCTGGCGCTTGCCAATCCCGGAGGGTGGCATCACCGCGCCGGTTTCGATTGCGGGGGCGCTGCTCGTCGGAACGACCCGTTATGGCGCGTTCTTGTTGTCGCCGCTCGACGGGCGTCCAATCGATGGAATCGACTTGGGCAGCGGTTTCTCCCAAACGCCCGCAGCATTCGGCAACAGGGCATTCCTGCTGAGCAACGCTGGAACGCTTCTGGGGCTCGAAGTCACGCCGCCTGTCGGCGGCGACTCGTTGAGCCGATAAGGGCCATTATGTGAACTCGGCGTTCGGATCGACCGAAGGGGCGTCGTAAAACCAACTGACCGGCGCCTGGGGACCTTCGATCCGCAAAGGCTTCGAACTCAGCTCTCCGCCTGACCGTCCGCCGCGATGGCCGCAGTCACCAGCGCCGAGGGCTGCGCGCTGGCCACGCACCACAACTGATGCGACGCGCGCGTCGCACCGACGTAGAGCGAATGCCGCGCCGATGGCGTGACCGGATAGCTCGCGGCGGTCGTCTCGAGGAGAACGACTTCGTCGAACTCGAGCCCTTTGGTCTGTCGCACGTCGGTCACGTCGACCCCGGGCTCCCAGGAGAAGTTCTGCTTGGCCACCCGCCGCACGTTCGGTAGCTCGGCCCGCGACAGACCCTCGTAGTAAACGTCCGCCTGTTGGGGAAAGCGCGCGACGAGAGCCACGTTGGCTTCTGGCTCGTCACGGGCCAGTTGCTTGAGCGCTTCAGCCAACCAGGCCACCGCCTCGCCCGGAGAGGAAAAATCGAACAATTCCACAGGAGGTCCGTGACGGGTCGTGTCCGGCATCTCATCGTGTGCCAACGGACCCAGGACGACGCGCGCGAACTCCGTAATCTCGGCGGTGGATCGATAGCTCACCTTGAGAGGCTCGATCTTGGTGTGCGGCACGCCCAGACCATCAATCAGGGCGTCCCAGCTGAACTCTCCGCGCTCATCGCCGTCATCCAGGAGGCGCTGCGCCACGTCCCCCGCGAGCGTGATGCAGCGCTCCTTGCTGGCGAGGTCCAGCAAGACACGCAGCTCGACTGGGCTCGCGTCCTGCACTTCGTCGACGAAGATGTGCGCGAAGTGAACGGGCTTCGCCGACGGATCGACGATGGGCCCGCGCAGCACCTGCCAACATCGCAGGAGAAGCGCGCGGTCTTCGACGTCCAGGCTGGGCGCTTCACCGTCCCGCTCGCCCTCGGCCCGAACGCGCGATTGCCGTACGCACCAGGCGTGCACCTGATCGAGTTGGCCCACTCCGAAGGCGGCGCTCTCGCCGGCGAACGTCTCCGCTAGCGAGTCGCGCGACGTCAAGAGCTCGTCCCACACGCCCGCCGCGGAGCGCGTGACGGAGCGTTCCCGCGTGAGCAGCTGCTCGAGCGCGCTGCGCGTCACGTCGGGAAGCGCCGCCGCGGCTGGAACGCCGGCGAGCTGCCGTTTGCCCCCGACCCAATGGGCCAAAGCGGTGAGACGCAGGTCCGGCGGCGTGCGCGTTCCTGGGTTGGTTGCCTCCCACGCCAGAACCACTTGGCCCCCGTCGGGCCACTTGGCCATCGACGTACGCAGTCGCGCGTCGAGGTCGCGCTCGATGCCGGACACGATACGGTCGATCGCGCGCAGCATGGCCGCGTGCGACTTCGCCCTGGAGACGACCGGCGGGGTCTCCTCGCTGAGTGTGGTCGGAAGCTTCGGGAACATCGGCGACGCAAAGCGTTCTGCCAATCGGCCGAATGTGGACACTGCGACGCCCTCGACCCCGAGGGACGGCAGCACCCGCGATACGTAGTGGACCAGGGCTTCGTTGGGCACGACCACCAGCATGTTCTCGGGACGAAAACGCTGCGGCTCGGCGAAGGCGAGGTACGCGACCCGGTGCATGCCGACCGTCGTCTTGCCGCTGCCGGCGCTTCCCTGGATCGCCACCAGGCCGGCGCTGTCGCGCGCGATCAGATCGAACTGCCGGGGATCGAGCAGCGACGCGATCGCAGGCAGATGCTTGTCTTGCCGCAGCTCCCCGTCAGCGCCGACCCCGAGGCGCGCCTCGACCGCGACTCCGCGACGCGCCGCCCATCGCTTCTCGGTCTCGAGCCGCGCGCGGCGAGCGGCAACGCGCTTCCATCGCCCGTCGCTGCCGCGAACGAAGGCCCCCTGAGGCGCCGCGACGCGGACCAGCTCTCCGGCGACGATGCTCACGCCCCGCCGCACGGCGACCGCCCCTTCGACCATCCGGTCGCCAAGCTCCTCTTCGTAGTCGTCCCCTTCCGTGTAGCGGTAGTAAATTCGGCTCACGGGAGCATGGCGCCAGTCCACAATGCGGATCCCCTCGCCCGAATCCACGTACGAACGCGAGCCGATGAGCACGTCCCGCCTCCGCTTGGGAGGCGCGCCGGGCCGGCGTTCGCTCGGCGCAACGGCTTCTTCGAGGCGCATGTGGCCGAAGTACGGGCTCGAGCGTTCGACCGAGCCGCCAACGCTGCGGCCGCGCTGCGCGCGTAGGGCTCCGAGATGGTGCATCTGCTCGAACAACGCCGGCAGGTCTTCGGGTTTGGCGACCGCGACGTCGTCGCGCAGCTCGAGCAAGCGGCTGTCGTCGAGAGCGCGGCCGCGTGCTGCCGAAACGTCAGCCCCGCCCCGGGCGTCCAGCGCGCGAAGAACGATCGACAGGAGCTTCAGCTCCTCGCCGACGATGCGAGTCCCTTCGGGGTCGTCTTCCAGGCCCGGGAGAGCCTCCGGAGCGGCTGAGTTGGGTCGGATCGAGGGCGTCACGATGAAGCGATCTATCTGCGGCCGCCGCTGCCGCGGCGCAAGGGGCTCTCGGCGTGCTTATCCTCGAACGTCCACGGGCGCCTCTTTTTCAAGCAGCCTCCGGCCAGCGCGCAGAGCCCCACGGGCCGGGCCTCCTTGAGCGTAGAGAATGAACTTAAAGGATGAAATGGTCACCGAGGGCGCAGACCGTCAAGTTGAGCCCACGTAGACGCGCGCATTCGCGCTCGACCTTGGCCTGAAAGGTGGGTTTGATGTGATAGAGGAGCGTCGGAAGCTCCTTTGCCCCTGGCAGCTTCTGGAGATCGCGCGCCAAAGTCTCCGGGGTGTGGTGGCCGCTCACGCGAGCAAGCCGCCCTTCGCTGTTCGGAAAGCTCACCTCCATCAACAGAGCCTTGAGCCCCTCGGTGGCCGCGAGAACTTGCCACAGTCGGTCGGTAGGTCCGGTGTCGCCGCTGTATGCGAGGACGCGGTTGCCGCTGCGGACGATGAACCCGCAGGTGTCGATGGTGTGGCTCACACGAACGGCGCTCACCTCGAAGCCGGCCACGGTCACCGGTTTTTCGGGGGTGAGCTCGAGGTAGCGAATGGTCGAGCGCCGGGCGCTGGGGATGGCCGAGAAATCGGGCCAGAGAAGGTTGTTGAAGAAGTGTCTCTTGAGCGCCAAAAGCGTGGGCTTGGTCCCGGCGACGACGAGCGGCTCAGCGCGATTCTGGCTGCGGTTGTCCGCGATGGTCGCCAGGTCGCGGATATGATCCAGATGCGCGTGGCTGACGAGCACCGCCTCGAGGGCACACTGCGCCTTCAGCTCCAATCCGCTTGTAAGCGCTCCCGCGTCAATCGCAACGCGCTCGTCGACAACGAACGCACTCGTTCGATGCTTCGGCGTTTCGCCGCCGTGGCAGCCGATTACGCGGAGATCCACGCGCGCCCGGACCGCAGTGTACGCGGACCGGATCGAACAAGTCAAAGAGCCCTTCCCGCCCTCGGCCGTCCCCGAGGCGCTCCCCGGGAACGGCAGGCCGAGCGGCTTCCATCAGTCCATATCGAAGTCGTCGCCGCCCATACCGCCCATACCGCCCATACCGCCCATACCGCCCATGCCGCCCATACCCCCCATGCCGCCGCCGCCCATGCCGGCCCCGCCCGCGTCCGGCTTCTCTTTCTTCGGCCATTCCGCGATTGCAGCTTCCGTCGTCAGCATCATGCCTGCAACGCTCGCCGCATGTTCGAGCGCCATGCGCACGACCTTGGCCGGATCGATGACGCCTGCCTTCAGTAGATCTTCGTAGCGCTCGGTGGCCGCGTTGAAACCGAAGGCGCCCTTTTCCCGGCGCACCTTCTCGACGACGACGGAGCCCTCGTGTCCGCCGTTCTTCGCGATCTGGCGAAGCGGCTCTTCGAGGGCGCGCCTAACCAATCGCACGCCCGCGGCTTCATCGCCCTCGAGCTTGAGCCCGTCCAGGGCCCCGACGGAGCGCAGAAGGGCGACGCCGCCGCCCGGCACGATCCCCTCCTCGACCGCTGCGCGCGTCGCGTGGAGCGCGTCTTCGACGCGCGCCTTCTTCTCTTTCATCTCCGTCTCGGTGTGCGCGCCCACCTTCACGACGGCCACCCCGCCCGCGAGCTTCGCGAGACGCTCTTGGAGCTTCTCCTTGTCGTAGTCGCTCGTCGTCTTGTCGATCTCTTTGCGGAGGTTGTCGACCCGCCCTTTGATCTGCTTCGAGTCCCCTGCCCCGTCGATGATCGTCGTATTGTCCTTGTCGATCTTCACGCGTTTGGCGCGTCCCAGATCGCGAAGCTGCAGGCTTTCGAGCTTGACCCCGAGATCGTCGGTCGCCACCTGACCACCCGTGAGGACCGCGATGTCTTTGAGGATCTCCTTGCGCCGGTCGCCGTAGCCCGGCGCCTTGACCGCGCATACTTTTAGGAGGCCGCGCAGCTTGTTGACGACGAGCGTCGCCAGCGCCTCCCCTTCGATGTCCTCGGCGATGACCAGGAGCGGCCGCCCGTCTTTGGCCACCTGCTCGAGCAGCGGCAAGATATCCTGCATGCTGGAGAGCTTCTTCTCGGTGATCAAGATGACCGGGTCATCGAGCTCGGCGAGCATCTTCTCGGGGTTGGTGACGAAGTACGGCGACAGGTAGCCGCGGTCGAACTGCATCCCCTCGACGATGTCGAGCTGCGATTCGGTTCCTTTGGCCTCCTCGACCGTAATCACGCCTTCCTTGCCGACCTTCTCCATCGCGTCGGCGAGCATGTTGCCGATCGTGGCGTCGTCGTTGGCGCTGACCGTGCCGACCTGCGCGATCGTCGCCTTGTCCTTGGTGGGCGTCGCGAGCTTTTTGATCTCGGCCACCACGCTGGCGACGGCGGCGTCGATGCCGCGCTTCAGCCCCATCGGGTTGGCTCCGGCCTCGACGAGCTTGAGCCCCTCGGAAAAAATGGCCTGCGCGAGCACGGTGGCCGTCGTCGTGCCGTCTCCAGCTTTGTCGCTGGTGCGCGACGCGACCTCGCGCACCATCTGCGCTCCCATGTTCTCGAGCTTGCCGAAGAGCTCGATCTCTTTGGCAACGGTGACGCCGTCCTTCGTGACGACTGGGGATCCGTAGCTCTTCTCGATGACGACGTTGCGCCCCCGCGGTCCGAGGGTGACTTTCACGGCATTCGCGAGCTGGTTGACCCCACTGAGAATTGCGTGGCGGGCACCGCGGGCGTAGGCGATCTGCTTGGCGGCCATGGCTTGGTTTTTCTCCTTCGGAACAACAAACGTTGGCGCGCATCCCGGCCCAGCCGGGGAACGTGCCGTTGAGGTTTTTTCACCCCGCCAGGCGTTCGCGGTGCGCTCTCGCGATGCCGGGCCGAGGACTTATTTCAGCCCAAAATGGCGAGGATTTCGTCCTCGCTCAAGATCACATGCTCGACCCCATCGAGCTTTACCTCGGTGCCCGAGTACTTGCCGAGAAGGACGAGGTCGCCTTCCTTGACGGCGGGCGCCCTTACCTTCCCGTTTTTCTGCAGCTTGCCGCTGCCCACGGCGACCACTTTGCCCTCGATGGGCTTCTCCTTCGCTGTGTCCGGGATGATGATCCCGCCCTTCGTTTTCTCTTCGCTCTCGAGGCGCTTGATGACGACACGGTCGGCAAGTGGTCGGATTTTCATGCGAAACCTCAGGTTGGTTACCTTGGGGGGCGCGCCCGGGGACGCCAAACCACCCCTGGTGTGGGACACTATTGGCACTCGCATGGGGCGAGCGCTAGCCGGGCGGAAACTAAGCGCTCCTGCGCTGCGGTCAAGGGGGCTGAGGAGGTATCCGGGCGTCGGGCGGCCCGGTGGGGGGATGCGGGGGTGCCTCCCCTCAAGCGCCCGAGCGCGCGCGCACGGGGTATGCCGCTTGACAAGGCAGCCTCGCCGAATAGTGTTCGCGCTCCCGTGCGCCCGCGATCGGCACCGCTGGCGTCGGCTCAGCCATCTGGAGCCCCACCGCAGCTTTGGGGGATCGTCTAACGGCAGGACAGCGGATTCTGGCTCCGCTTATCAAGGTTCGAATCCTTGTCCCCCAGCCAGCCGCGCCCGCCGGAGCGCGCCTCATACGCAGCATCAGGATTTTTGACTCGGCCCCATCGTCTAGCGGTTAGGACACCGGCCTCTCACGTCGGTAACACGGGTTCAATTCCCGTTGGGGTCGCGAATTTTCCCAAGTGAGCTCCTGGATGGCCTTCGTAGCCCCAGGTAAGCGACCAGCATCGGCTTGCCGCGAGACGCGGCACTGGCTTCGACGAGCGCCACCTAGCGTCGCCGGCGACTTCGAGCGGCGAGCTCGTGGGCGACTGGCATCGCGGTTCGTCGCCTGACGCCTCACGAGGGCGAACGCCGAGCTCGGCGTCGTTCCCTCCGCCGGTGTCCGATCAGCGGCCGAGACGACTTGTACCGCTAGAGACTTATCCGGCGATCGGCTGCCCGGTTCGAGAATCGTGACCGCCTGATTCAGCCGCCCCCGGCGTCGGAGACGCCGTCGCTCGCCTCGGACGCGCCGTCGCTCGCCTCGGAGGCCCCGTCGCTCACCTCGGACGCGCCGTCGGTCCCGTCCGGGGCCGCATCGACCGTGGGCCCGCTGTCGTGGGCACCGACATCAGACCCGGGGGGGCCGACCGCAATCGTATCGATGTGAACGACCGCAGTCGTGTAGGTGCCCATGTTGCCCGTTTGGATGATGACGTCGATCTCACGGATGTCGCACGTCGTATATCCGGGCGTCGACGCCGTGAACGAGTTGGCGTCGAGCGAGAGGGTGACAAACCCGGCAGTGGGGTCCAAGAAGGTGGGGGTCCCCTGCGCATAGATGTACCCCATCGTGGACTTCAGGGCCAGAAAGGCCGAGCCTGGATACAATGGAGAAGTGTTCAAGCCCGAGTCGAGCCGGATTTCCGCCGTGACCCTCTCTCCCGTCAAGTTGAGAGGCACGCTCGAAAGGAATGCGAAGAGCAATTGCTCCCCGGGCTGAGAGAACGGAATCGTCAATTTCGTAGATCCACCCGAGTCGGGGTAGCCCACGTTGGGATCGAGCTGCAGCAACGTGCCCGTCACCGCCCCGTCATTGGCATTCGTGTTCGACACGAGGTTAGGAGACGAATTGTTCGCGACGACCCAACCGTCGAGGATGGCGTTGAACGTCGAAACGTGGACATACGGGGCCGTCGGGCACCCGACCGCACCGTCATCCTGCGCATCCATTCCCGAACCGTTTGCGCTATCCGGTGCGGTTGTCGTGCCATCCGGTAGGTTTGCGTCGGGCGAGCGATCGCCATTCCCATCGCCACCGCCTTCCATGACGCCCGACCGGGTCTCGTCGCCGCCGCCCTCCATGGCGTCGGACCTGGTCGCGTCGCCACCCCCACCGTCGGATGCGTCCGACGGACCCGGACCGTTGTCGTCGCTCGAGCAAGCCAGCAAAATCGCCGGTGCAAGGAATGCGAAGGCGAAAATTCGCTTTGCAGCCGCCATGAGCTTCACTTCTCCTTTTCCGCGGCCGGAGCCTAAGACGACCTGAACCGGTTAAGCAATGGGTTATCGGCGTCGGTCCGTCGCCTGTCCGGGCGAAAGGCTCGCTCTTCGAGCGGCCGGGGACCGTTCGGGGCGAGCTGATTCGACCCCACGTAAGCGTCCAACGAACCAAGCAGTTGTGCGCCTGTCGATGAGGAGACCGAAGAAGCCGTCGACATCGTCACGGACGAACAACGGGAGCTCACGACGCCGCGCGACTGCACGGCGTTCCCTTCGCCCACGAGCTTTCGAGCACGCTTACATACCGGTGGCTGTGGCGACGCCCTCCCACAACACTTCGCCACCCGATTGATCGTACGTCTTGAGGAAAGTGAGCGTGCCGTCGGCGCCGACCTGGAACACCGATAGATTCGGCAGGACGGCCACGACGCCCGCGCTCGTCAGCGTGTTGACTCTTTTTTGATTGCCTACAATCAAGAAGCGACCTGACGGGTCGAGCGCGAACGTGCGTGGCTCGAAGCCGTGAGAATCCGTCGCAGCGACGAACGTCGGCTCTCCGGTCATTTGATCGATCTTGAACAGCGCCACGTTGTTCTCCCCGTTCCCGGTGAAGACCTGGACCGGCGCAAGAGCTGCGGCGTCGCTCGCTGCGCCCGCCTCGCTCGAAGCATCTGCCGATCCCGCCTCGCTCGATCCCACTGCCGCGCCGGCGTCGGGCGTGTACGGCTCGAGAGCCCAGTTGCGATTCGTGATCCAAAGGAACTTGCCTGAGGGGTGCACCATGATCGCCCCGGCGCGCTGCCCATTGATGGCTTCCGTAGCGTTCAGCATGCCCATGTCGCCGGCGACCGCAACGCTCGTCGTGTTGAACTTCTCGGTGAGCACTCCATTGCTGAACGTGTACGTGATCAGGCGATTTCCACGCTCGGCCGATAGGTAGACCCACGGTTGGCTCGGGTGAAAGTCGAGGTGGCGGGGCCCGATGCCTGTCGGAAATGTGATGGTGCTCGTATCGACCGGCGTGAGAAGGCCGCTCGCGTACGTGAAGACGCGCAGGTGCCCGATGTCTTCGGGCGTCATGACGCCCCCGTCGGAGGCATACACCGGGTCGTTGCCCCGGTCGCAAATCGTCGCGTACTTGTTGGACGGATCCACGCGGACCTGGTGGAGGTAGGCGCCGATGCCGGTATCGCCCCCGTCGGCCTGCTGGACGCGAGCGCCGATGGTTCCGTCGGCGTTGAGCTGAAACACCGTATACGCCTTGGTCACATTGTGAATTGTGAGCAAGTACTTGTCGTCACGCGAGAGCGTGAGATTGATGATGCGCCCGTTGGGAGAAACGACGCCTCCTCCGTCCGCGGATGCCGGGATCTCCGTCAGAAGACCGGAGGCCGCGTCGATCGAGAACGCGTGGAGAGAGAAGAGCGGGTCGGAAGTTGCACCCACGCCCGCATAGAGATGCTGGGACTTCGAGTCGAAATACGCAAACTGCAGCGTCTGACCGAGCGACATCGACGCCTTGGGGGACAGCGTGCCGTCGGCCGCCAGGTCGAACGTGTTCAATGTCACGCCGGAGTTCGCGTAGACAACCTCTTTTGCCGCGCCAGCATCTCCAGGCCCGGCCTCGCCCGCGTCGCTGGTCGAGGTCTCACCCGCGGGATTCATCGAACTGTCGCTCATCGAATTCGCCGCGCTGTCGCCCGCGGAATCCGGCGCGGCGTCGCCGGCGGGGTTGGTCGATGCGTCGACAGAGCCTCCGTTACCGTTGTCGTCGGACGAACAGCCGCCCACCGACATCACGGCGGCAACGGCGAGCATGGACGCGCCGAGGGGCCGCTGGAAGATTTTCATGGCGTTGCGCATGCCTCAATGCGCGACGGAAGTAAATGCTCATTGGGACGACCCACGGTCCTGGCGCTCAAGACGGGCGTGAACCAGCGCCCGTGGATCGGCTTGCGTCTCGGCGAGCAACCACTTCATCGCGGCGCATGTCGTCGCCGTACGGAGGCGACGGCACGTCCGACGCGCAGCGCGGCGCTCACAGCGGCAACGGCTGCTCCGGTTTTGCAGGAACAACGGCGACGGCGTCCGCCGCCGGCTCGATCCTCGAGCCCGAGAATCCTGACAGAACCTGTCACCGCGGCTGGGTACTCATCAGATCGACGGGGCGGCGCGGTGCCGCTCCCTGTTCCCACGAAGAGGACCCAATGAAGAACGCACTGAACTGGTTCGAAATTCCCGTTCACGACATCGAGCGAGCGGTGGCCTGCTACGAGGCGCTGCTCGGCGCGAAGCTGAAGCGCGAAGTCTTCGGGGGGATGCCGTACAGCGTTTTTCCCTACGAACCGCCAGGCGTCAGCGGGGCGTTGGTGCAGGATCCCAAGCGGCCGGCAGGTGGAGGGACGCTCGTTTACCTGAACGCGGACGGCCAGCTCGACGCGATCTTGTCGCGCGTGACTGCGACCGGCGCCACGATGCTGCTGCCGAAAACGCCGATCGGCCCGGACGGCTTCATCGCCATCGTCGTCGACACGGAAGGCAATCGCGTCGGACTCAATAGTTCGACGTGACCCGAAAGTCCGTGGACGCCGCCTCGAGAGCAGGCTTCTCCTGCATCGCGGCGGCGTCATGATTGTGTCAGCATTCGGGCTTCATGCCGAAGAAGTCCCGCCTCTTTGCGCTCGCAGACTACCTGCGTGCGCGCCGGACCGGGGTCACGGCGGAGCAGCTCGCGGACCGTTTCGGGGTCACGGTCCGGACGATTTATCGCGACCTCGACGCGCTGCGCGACGCCTCGGTCCCCCTCCTGGCGGAGCGCGGGCCGGGCGGCGGCTACGCCATCGACCGAACGTACACGCTGCCCCCGATCAACTTCACCCCCCGTGAGGCGGCGCTTCTCGTCGTCCTCGGCCGCTTCGCGACCGAAACGCGCCTCGTGCCGTTCGTGGACACCGTTGCCGGCGCGATCGACAAGGTGCGCGCGGCCCTTTCGGCGGGCGCCCAGCGCGAGGCACTCGCGCACGCAGAGGCGCTGAAGTTCGCCGCCATCCCGCGCGTCACCTGCCCCGCGCGCGTCCGGCAGGCCATCGAGGAGGCGTGGTTTTCCGGGCTGGCTGTTCGCGTGCGCTACCGAAGGGGCGACGGAACCACCGGATGTCGCACCGTCCGCCTGAAGCAAGTCCTCATGCAGCCCGAAATGACGCTGCTGACGTGCGTGGACGTGGAGACCGGGGCCGAGCGCTCGCTCCGGCTCGATCGGTTCGACTCGGCCGAGGTCGTGCGCAGCGAGCCGCTCAAGCCGGGAGGCGGGTGATCCGTCGCGCTTCGCCGGTCTTCGTACGCCTCTCCCCGGGGCCGCGGCATCAAGTCGGCGAGGACCTCTCCGCTACAGAGGTTGAAACAACCGTGTGTCATGGGCACCGCAAGAGGTCGCCGTACGGTCTTGCGCCGACGAGATGGTTTGTCACTGCGTGTACGTAGTTACGGCGGCTTGCTCAGACACAAGGGTACGATAGCTCCTCATGGGCACAGTCAAAGATCACCTCGCGATGATGGCCCCCTCGCTGCGGGCCACGGTGCAATCGGCCCGGAGGGCGGTAAGGGCCGCCGCTCCTGAGGCGAGAGAGGCCGCATGCCAGAGTAAGCCTCCTCGCTCGAAGCGCCCGATGTGGAAGATCGCCCGTTACTTCGCCGGCGAAACCGAGTTCGCCGCCATCGGCACCTTCTCGACGCATGCGCACCTCTACTTCCGCAGGGGGATCGAGATCGACGATGGCTCGGGACTTCTCGAGGGCAACGGCAAGACGCTCCGATCCATCCGACTGAACACGCCGCTCGATGCCGCACGCGCCGAAGTGAAGCGCATCATTCGTCGAGCGTATGAGCTCGCGGCCCGGATACCCCGCTAACGTGGTCTCGTGAGCAGCTAACGAGTACCCGGGGGGGCACACACAAATTGTGCATGCGCGTGGTGGTCGCTGCCGATCACATCCAGCTCGACGAGAAAGCCGGGCTCAAGTGACGGCCCGCCGAAGCGCTACGCGAACGACCCTTGGCGTGGGGCTTGGCCTTGCGGCGATCGTCGCCTTGCCGCGGGAGTCATCGGCCAACCATTGCAGTATGGAGAGACGCGTCCCGGATGTGGTATGCAGCGTGACGCTGGCTTGGTTGGAGCTCCACCGGCGCTTTCCCGACGTTCGGAAGGGGCATGAGCGTGCCGCAGTACGGTTCTGGGCCAGTTGCAGGCGTGACCGAGGGCCAGGTCCTCGCGGGCAAGTATCGCGTAGAGCGCGTCCTCGGTGCGGGCGGGATGGGCGTCGTGGTCGCCGCGCACCACTTGCACCTCGACGAGCGGGTCGCCATCAAGTTCCTCTTGCCCGGGATGCTGGCGAACGCGGACGCCGTCTCGCTCTTCGCCCGCGAGGCGCGCGCGGCAGTGAAGATCAAAAGCGAGAACGTTGCACGCATCCTCGACGTCGGCACCCTGGAGACGGGGGCGCCGTACATGGTCATGGAGTACCTCGATGGCGCCGACCTCGGCACATGGGTTCAGCGCGGACCCTTGCCGATCGATCAGGCCGTCGATTTCGTCATTCAGGCGTGCGTTGCGATCGCCGAGGCGCACGGGCTGGGGATTATCCATCGCGACCTCAAGCCGTCGAACCTCTTCTGTGTCCGCGGTGCCGATGGTCGCCTCAAAATCAAAGTTCTGGATTTCGGAATCTCGAAGGTCACCAACCTGGCCGCGGTCAGATCGACCTCCTCTACGAAGTCGGGCGCGCTCCTGGGCTCGCCGCGCTACATGTCGCCCGAGCACATGCAGTCGGCGAAGGCGGTCGACGCGCGCACCGACATCTGGGCGCTGGGCATCGTCCTCTATGAGCTTCTGACCGGGCGGCCTCCGTTCGCCAGCGAGATGGTCGCTGAGATCATCATTCAAATCGCGACGCACACGCCCGACCCCCTGCGTACCTTCCGTCCCGAGGTGCCCGAGGGGCTCGAAAGCGTCTTTCGCAAGTGTACCGAGAAGGACCGTGATCGACGCTACCCAAACGTCGCCGAGCTCGCGCTCGCCTTGCTTCCGTATGCGCCCCGATCGTCGAAAGCCGCGGTGGAGAAGATCGTCGGGATCGTCCAGTCTTTCGGCCTCTCGGCCACGGCGCTCTCCGTTCCGCCCTCACCCGCCGTCGCATCTGGGGCCCCAACGGCGACCCAGTCGGCATTGGGAGGCACCGCCGTTCCGCCCGTCGCGGGCCGCGGCAGAGCAATCGCGATTCTCGTGGCCGCGGTTGCGCTGTTTGTCGCCGCGGCAGCCGGTTGGCACGTTTCCAGATCGGGGCAGGCCCCGAGGGCGGCAACGGCCTCCGAAACGGCGATCGCGTCGACCGCGAGTGCGTCGATTGCAACCGGCGGTGGGACTCCAATCCCCGCGATCCCGCTCGCGAATCCGCCCGCCAATCCGCCAGGGACCCTGCCCGCGACCCTGCCCGCGAATCTGCCCGCGAATCCGCCCGCCAATCCGTCCGCGACCCCGCGCTCGCACGCGCCGGTACCCGCCACCGCCACCGCGCCCGCCCCCACGCGCCCCCCGCCCCCCGCCGACCCGCTCCAAGCTCTCAAACCGCACCAGTAGTCCGCCCATGAACCGTTCCACCCCCGCGCTCCTCCTTCTCGCCATTCTCCTCTCTTCTCCCGCCCCCGCCCTCGCCCAGTCTGCCCCAACCGCCAGCACGCATCGGCGCGCCTCTCTCTCGGAGTCCCTCACGGGCGCAGCGAAGATCGACTTCGCGTCGGCGCAGATCCTCATCAACAACGGCGATCTCGCAGGCGCCTACGTCAAGCTGGGCCAGGCCTACGACTTGTCGAAAGACCCGCGCCTGCTCTTCAACATGGCTCTCTGCGCGCGCGACATGCACGACTACGCGCGGATGCAAACGCTGCTCGTTCGCTACAAGCGCGAGGGAATAGCGATGATGGCGGCCGACGAAAGCGCGCAGGTAGACGCTGCCCTCGCGGCCATGCGCGACCTGGTCGGCGCGGTCCGTCTCACGGTGAGCGAGGCGGGTGCAACCGTGGCCGTCGACGGCGAAACGGTCGGGACGACGCCGCTCGACGAAGGCCTCACGTTGAACCTCGGCAAACACAAGATCGCCGTGAGCAAGACAGGTTTTCAGTCCGCGGAACAGACGGTCGACGTTCCGGGCGGCTCCGAGAAACCGCTGGCGATCGCACTGCTGGTGCGGCCCGAGACCCTGCCTGCGCACCTCATCGTCGCATCCGACGACTCGGCCACGGTCCTCATCGACGGCAAGGAGGCCGCGCGCGGCCGCTTCCACGGGCCGCTCGCGGCAGGTGTGCACGAGGTGAGCGTGACCGAATCGGGAAAGGTGCCGTACAAGGCGCAAGTCGACTTGCAAAACGGAGAGACGCGCAGTGTGGATGTGACCCTCGCGGACGACAAGCACGCAGGCGCCGCGTGGCCGTGGATCGTCGGCAGCGTTGTGGTCGCTGCGGGCGCAGCGCTGGGCGGGTATTTCTTGTTGAAGCCCGCGGATCAACCGGAGCCGGGCCGCACAGGGTCGTACGCGACCGTGAGGTTCATGGGGTTCGGGTGGCAATGATGCGAAGCGTCGTCCGGGCGTGGCTGGTGTTGGCCGTCGTGGCCTCGTGCGTGCTCGGCTGCTCGAAGAGCACCCCGAGTCCCGAGGCGGGGCTGATGATCACGATCAGCACGGACATGGCCTCCTCCGAGTACGACTCGATTCGCGTCGAGGTGAGTCAGGAGGTCGACGCGAGCGATTGGCACAAGGTCGAGGACGAGAACAAGCCGGTGCCGGCGGAAGTGACGCTTCCGGCGACGGTCTTCGTACGCAGCGGGCAGTCTGCCGATCAGAACGCCCTCATCCGGGTCACGGCCTATCGGATGGGGCGACCGGTCGTTCTTCGCGAGGCGCGGGTGCAGGTCCCCATGGACCGCGTTGTGGATCTCCTCCTCGTGCTCGCCGAAAGCTGCAAAGGGCTAGTGCAGGTCGCCAGCGCCTTGGGGGAGCCGACGTCGACTTGCCCGATCCCCGGACAGAGCTGCCAGCCCGATACGGGGATGTGCGGCGGTGACTGGCTGGATGCAGGAGGTGGCGGGTCGGGGAGCTCGGGTGGTGGTGCGTCGGGAGGCAGCAGCTCCGGAGTGGGCGGCTCGGGAGGGGCTGGCTCGGGAGTGAGCGGCTCGGGAGGGGCTGGCTTGGGAGCGACGGGTTCAGGGGGGATGGGCTCCGGAGGAAATGGCTCGGACGCCGGAAGTTCTAGCGGCAGCAGACTGGACGCGAGCAGCTCGGAAGCAGGCAGCTCCGGGGGGAGTGGTTCAGGAGGCAGCGGTTCTGACGCCGGCATTCCTGATGCGCACAGGGTGGACGGCAGCAGCTCCGGGAGTAGCAGTAGCAGCTCGGGAGGTAGCGGTTCGGGCAGCAGTGGGTCCGTCGGCAGTACCAGCTCGGGAGGAAGTAGTTCGTCGGGAGGCAGCTCAGGAGGCAGCAGCTCGGGTGGCAGCAGCTCGGGTGGCAGCAGCTCGGGTGGCGGCAGCTCGGGTGGCCAGTGCACGAATGCCTGCACCCTCGATCTCACGCAGTGTGCCTCACCAGCCGTCCAGACCTGCCAGCGCCAGGCCAATGGATGCACGCAATGGATCACGACGGCAATGTGCGGTTCCCACCAAACATGCGTTTCGACCGCTGGCGTCGCGTCGTGCCACTGCAACGCGACCGTCTGCACCCAGACGGGACTGGTGTGCCAGGACCCGCAAGCCCTCGTCACGTGCGCGAAGGACGCGCAAGGGTGCTTCTACGAATCGACGACATCCACGTGCACCAACGGCGCGTGCAGCGCCGGCGCTTGCTGCACCAACGCGTGTACGAGTGGGGTCAGCGCGTGCGTGACGACCAGCAGTACGCAAATTCAAACTTGTGTGGTCGGGGTCAACGGATGCACGGCGCAGACCACGTCCGCGTGCGGGTCAGCGCTGGTGTGCGAACGCTTTGGTTCTCCGTCTTGCGTCGATCCCAACTGGGCGGAGTGGCCGATGATCGATAGCCCGAGCTACACGGTCAACGGGGACGGGACCGTGACCGACAACGGGACGGGGCTCGTTTGGCAGCAGGCGGCGCAAACCACCGGGTACACCCAGACTGCAGCTCTCACGTATTGCTCGACGCTGAGCCTGGGGGGTTACACGGATTGGCGCCTTCCTTCGGCCATCGAGCTAGTCTCGATTGTCGACCCGGGAGCGTCCCGACCCAGCATCAATACTACGGTTTTCCTCAGTACCCCTGCGCTGCCATTCTGGTCTTCGACGACGTATGACGCGCCCAATGACGCGTATTTCGTCAGCTTCCTCGACGGAAGCGTGCAGTTCACCGCAACGTTCTACACGGACAACGTTCGTTGCGTGCGCTAAAGCGTTCTCCAGCCAGGCAGTCCTTGCGACTGTAAGATCCCATGAAACATCCTGCCTACCGTCTCCTCGGTGCCGCGGTCTTCGCGGCGGGTCTCGTGGTTGTGGTCGTGAGTCGCGCGTCCGCGCCGACGGGGCGCTACACGGTAACCAACGGCACGGTCTACGACAGCAAGACCAAGCTCACGTGGCAGCAAGCCGTCTCGTCCTCGATCTACGCGCAGGCCGGCGCAGCGAGCTATTGTTCGACACTGGCCCTGAACGGCGCTGCGTGGCGCCTTCCCTCGATGAAGGAGCTCGTCACGATCGTGGACTTTTCGGGAGCTCCACTCGGGACGGCCTTCGACGCCACGGCGTTTCCGGGCACGCCCGCGAGCGCCGCCTTTTGGACTTCGACGCCGTCTGCCGGCACTCCCGGCAACGCATGGCTCGTCAGCTTCTTCGACGGCACCACGACCAACGACGTCGCGTCGAATACGTACAACGTTCGTTGCGTGCATTGAGAACCGCGGCGCACCGCGCCCTGTCTGTCACCCTCCATCCGTCGGGCGACGTCCATCAACGTCCCTGCGAGGGCAGCAGCAGAGACCGCGGCAAACCATAGAACGCCGCGCCACGCAAGCGGCCCCTTCGCGCCGCGCCCTCGCCAGGCTCCGCGAAGCAACGTCCACACGAGCCACGCTCCGAGCGGCAACGTCGCCACCACGCCGAGCAGCAGGCGTCGTCCGACGGGCGCCTCGATGAGCAGCGGCAGGATGGCGTAAACGAGCACGATGGCCCCGACCGCAATGCGTACGACGCGCCCGGTCCCGAGAATGACCACCAGCGTTCGCTTGCCCGTGCGAGCGTCTCCTTCGGCGTCCGGGAAGTCGAGCACGAGGATGAGCGCAAACTGGGCAATGACGACAGGCAGCACGGAGAGCAAGATGGCGTATGACCAGGGACCGCCCTGCACGCCGTAGCCGGCGAGCGGCGTCAGCCCTCCCACCACGACGGCCGCGGTCGGCGGGCCCAGGCCGTGGGCGTGCAAGCGCAGCGGCGGCGCGCTGTACTCCCAGGAAAGCGCGAGCGTGAGCACGAAGAGGACGCCCATCCCGGTTGCCGGGTGGTGCGTCGCGCAAATCAGCGTTGCGAAAAGGAGGGCGAGCCCCCCGAAGCCGAGAGCCACGTCGCGCGCCAGCCTGGGTGGCAGAATGCCCTCGAGGAGCACGCCGCTGCCCCCGGACCACGTGGTCGACGTCGCATTGGCTTTGTCCGACTCGATGTCGAAATAGTCGTTGCTGTAGTGGGTCATCAGTTGCGTCGCCGTGATGAACCCCTGTCCGAGGAAGTAAGCGCCGATGTCGACAGGTCCACGCATCCGCGCGAGCGCAGCGCCCAGCGCGTAGAGTACGAAGCCGCCGACGACAAAGCGGTACCGACCGAGGCGCCAGAGCGCCCCCAACGTCCGCCATCCGGACTTCTGCTCCCCGTCGCTGGAGCGCGCAGCCACTACCATCCGAGCGCGAGTCCCCGCATTGTGAAGATGCGCGCCAATACCCACCTCAGTTGCGTCCGGAGCAGATGCGAGACCAGCGCATCGCGCATCCCCGGTCGCGCGAGAGGCCTTCCCAGCCACATGTTGACCTCTGCCCGACGCGCCGCAGCCGCAGCCATACGCTGTCGAGCCCGCCCGTCCCGCGCGAGCGCCCGGATGACCCCGTCACCTGCATCGAGGTGCGTGGCGATGGTCGCGGCCAGCGCCTGGGCCCCGAGCCAGCCGAGGTTCATTCCTTGGCCCCCGATGGGGCTCACCACGTGCGCCGCGTCGCCGGCGAGTGCGATCCGCCCTTTTGCAAAGCGCGCTGCCTGGAAGCGTTGCGCGCGGAACGAGCTCGGGTGCACGGCTTGGGCGACGTCGAGGCGGACCCGCGCCCGCTCTCGGACGTGGGCCACCAGGGCCTCGCGCCCCGGATGCTCTCCATCGACACATCGCGCCACCCAGCGCCGCAACCCGCCGGGCAGCGGGAAGGATTCGAGCAGGCCGTGTCGTCCGAGGTAGACCGCGGCCGTCGTCCCGAGCCCAGTCCCATCCGGGAAGTCGGCCATGGCGTACTGGCCGGCGTAGTCGCCACCGGCGAATCCAAGGCCCAGACTTCGCCGAACCACGCTGTTCTTCCCGTCGCAGCCCACGACCACGGCGTAGCTGCGGCGCTCCTCGTCGGGCTCGAATTCACGCCCGGCGAGCCGAAGGGTCGCGGCTCGGTCGATGGCGGGCTCGATGCCGAGAACCTCGCGCGTCTCCACGCTGCCCGGCGCTCGCTCCTCGAGCGCTGCTCGCAGCAGCTTCTCGGTGATCGTCTGCGGGAGCGTCAAGACGTAGCGGTAGGGAGGGCGGCAGCGATCGAAGTCGAGCCGCCCGAGCAGTCCGCGCTCGCCGTGCGCCTCGGCGCTGCGCACTTCCACCCCGCGCTCGACGAAGCGGTCGGCCAAGCCCAGCCCAGCGAGGAGCTCCAGAGACGGTGGATGGATGCCGATCGAACGCGACGGAAGGCGGCCTTCGATACGACGCTCGAACACCCGAGCCGCGACGCCGGCTCGCGCGAGTGCCAGCGCAAGAAAGAGGCCGACCGGCCCGCCGCCGACAATGGCAACCCGCTCCGAGCCGTGCGCAACCGGGGCCGTCATCCGTAGAGCTTCGGAAGAAAGCGAGGTCGTTGGACGAGCAAGGTGTCGTAGTTGCTGTCGACGGTGAGCGCCTTTTCCTCGGCGAGGATGCGCGCGCGCAGAAGAGCGGCGTTGGCCAGCGTGAAGCCGACGGACGTAAGCCAAGCGCCGTGGACGAGCGGCAGCGCAAAAATCTCGAGAGCGACGCCGAGGTAGTTGGGATGACGGAGCCAGCGAAAGATTCCTTGTTGGACCGCCGGGACCCCGGGCAAGGTCATGATCGTCACCGTCCAGCGGTTCCCGAGGGCGCGCATCGCGGCGATGCGGAGCGCCTGCCCCACGGCGAACACCATGGTCGCGAAGAGTGCGATCGCCGCGTGGAACGGTCGATGCAAACAAAGGACCTCGACCACCATGGCGATGAGCCACGCACCGTGGAGCGCGCGCATGACGGCCATTTGCCCGGGCGCGTGCTCGCGACCGCGCGCTTTCAGGATCGCGAGTTCGTGACGCCGGCTCTTCTTGAGCTCCCAGAGTCTCTGCATGCCGACCAGCGCGACGAACGCGACAAAGCCTGCCTGAGACGCCCACGCGCTCACCATTGGAGTAGAACGAGCTCGGCGCAGAAGGCGGGCCCCATCGCCATCATCAAGCCGTAGGAGCCTGGGGAAGGCGCCAGCCTCCGCCGGTGTTCGTCCAGGAGAAAGAGCACGGACGCGGACGAGAGATTCCCGAGCCGCGCCAGCCCCTCGCGCGTCGGCCGCAGCGTGTCCTTCGGCAACGCGAGGCTGGTCTCGAGAGCGTCGATGACCTTTGGACCTCCCGGGTGCACGACCCAACTCGCTATTCGATCGCGCGAGAGTCCGTGAGCGTGAAGGAAGGAATCGACGGCCGCGGGAATGTGACGTTTCACGATGGCGGGCACCTCCGCGCTGAGCACGATCTTGAAGCCGGAATCGACGACGTCCCAGCCCATCACGCGCTCGGTGTCCGGGAAGAAGATCGACCGGCTCGCGAGCACGCGAGGTTGGGCACCGGATGAAGGGCCGGCCGACACCCCGGGTTCGGTCTCCCGTCGCCACGCGTCGCGGCCCAGCAGTCGGTGCCGCGCGCCGAGAAGAAGGACGGCGGCAGCGCCGTCTCCGAAGAGGCCGACCGAGATGAGGTTCGCGACGGAGACGTCGTCGCGCTGAAACGTCAGGGAACAGAGCTCGACCGAGAGCAGGAGAGCCGCCTGGTCCGGGAACGCGAGAAGGTACTCCGACGCACGCGCGAGGCCCGCGGCACCGCCCAGGCATCCGAGCCCAAACAGCGGGACCCGCTTCAGATCGGAGGCGAGCGGAAGGACGTTCATGAGGCGGGCATCCAGCGACGGAACGGCGATGCCCGTCACGGTGGTCGTCATCAGCATCCCGACCTCGGACGCGTTTAGGCCGGCCTCGTGCAGCACGTCGCAAACTGCGCGCGACCCGATGCGGAGCGCGACGTCCATCCACGCCCGACTCCTCGCGCCGAAGCCACGGAGCGTCTCGTACGCTTCCACGGGCAACGCGAGGTGGCGACTCTTGACCCCGACGTGGTCGAAGAACCTGGCCAGCGACGCTTCGCTGTACCCGGTGTCGCCCAGGATTCGCGCCGACAAGGAGGCGAGCTCCCGTTGGTCGTATTCGTGCTCGGGTAGGGCGGTTGCGGATGCGACCACCGCGGGGCATGCGGCCCTGTCAAGCGTTTCCAGTACGACCGATTGCAGTGGCGAGCTGCGCTTCAGCTTTGCTGGCGCCGCAAGGGGCTCAATCATGCTTTCGACGCGGCCGAGCAGATTTCGTGCCGCAATTCGACAGCGGCGCGATGCACGAAGCCCGCGTGCTGGGACTGTGCGCCTGGGGCGTTCGCGCGTGCGATTCGCGAATTGCCACAGCGGTTTGCAGGTTGCCAAGCTCCTCCTGACGGCGGCGAGGTCGGCGAGGCCTCGCCCGCGGCGTGGTGAGAGACCTCGATCCCGGCCGCCCTGCCCGGTACCCGCGACGCACCTCGAGTCGGTCCCTGGCCTTCCTCCCACCGACTCCGCGGCCGTCGTTGTGGACACCAAAGCCGAACTCTGCGGTAAGACCGAAAACGATGACGTGCGCGACGCCAACGAACCGGCCCAAACGGCCACGGTACGACGTGCGGCCTTCAGGCGTTCGGGTGGCCCTCGTGACGGGTGTGCTGCTCGGTTCCATTCGGCCGGCGTGGGGTTCGGACGCGGGTCCCCCGATGGCCCCCGAATCCACCGACGCTCGACCGGCTTGGCCGCCGTGGGATCATCGCTCTCTCTATCGCGGCATCGCCGTCAGCGGCGCCTACGAGGCGGGCACCTTCGGTCAAGCGATTCCCTGGTTCCTCGGTGCCGAGACGGCCGGGGTGCGGAGCATGGCGCAGGGCCGGGTCATCGTCTCGTGGGATGCCGCAGCTGGCGGCGTCGCCGGTTACGGAGGAAACGAGCATCCAGGATTCGGGTTCGCGGGCGGTCGATTGGATACCGCCGCCGAGCTCGGATATCGCTTCGTTCACGAGCGCGCGATCAGCCCCTACGTCGCGACGGGAGCGCAGATCGATCTCATGGCAATCGCAGTCCCGTCGGCGCCCCCGGGAGGCGCCCGCGCGATGAACGATCTGGGCGGCCTCGCAGGAACGAACGGGTGGCTCCTCGCCCGCTGGGGCGCCGGCGGCTCCCTTCTTACGCGGCGCCATTCGTTCGAGATCATGGCGTTCGCGCAAGAAGCGCTGCGCGCCCCGGCGAGCTGGGACGCGGTAGCCCTTTACTTCGAGTACGGCGCGCGCGTCCATGAGGACCTCAGTCGAACGATCAACTGCGCGGCGGAGGTCTCGTACGGCAGGCCGCGGACCACGTTCAACCGAGCGTTCGGCTCCTCCACCGAGGCCTGGCATGCGCAAGCGACGGTGAACGTAAAAAAGACCTTGGGCAAAGGCTTCTGGGTCGCGCTCGATCTGAAGATGGCGCGGGATGGTCACCATACCGTCTATTCGGCCGCCGGAACGACGTACGACACATTTGGCATCCTCTACGAATCGGCGGGTCTCACCTTGGGGGTGCCGATCCGATGAACGCAGTCGCCCTTTGCGCGCGCCTCGCGGGCCCCGTCACGGTCCTTGCCGTTGCGACCGGAGGCATCTCCTGTCGCGCCGATTGGGGGCTCTCTCGCATCGACAGTATGGTCACGCCTCCCGACCCGCCGCTCGTCTGCGGTGCCCAGATTCCCGCCGATCCCTTCGAGGACGAACGGGCAGCGTGCGCTTTCGGACCAGGGGCGCGCGCCTCCGAGACGCTCGCATGGACGCACGCGCTGGCGGACTCCATTCCCATTCGGCATGTCATCGTGGTCATGAAGGAGAACCGGAGCTTCGATCATCTCTTCGGCAAATTGCACGACCTGGGGCAACCGGCCAGCGACCCCGTACCCTCCACCTACGTCAATCCCGATTTGAGCGGCGTTGGCGTCCCTGCCTTCCACGCGACCACGACGTGCATCAGTACAGACCCGGGCCACCAGTCCGCCTCGATGCAAGATGCCGTCCACGGCGGCGCGATGGACGGCTTCGTGATGAGCGCCGCGAATTCCACCGGCACCGACGGTCACTTCGTCATGGCGCAGTACGACGACCGCGACATTCCCTTCGACTACTGGCTCGCCACGACCTATGCCCTGTCCGACCGGCACTTCGCGCCGATGCAGAGCGGGACATTCAGCGTTCGTGACTTTCTGCTCTTTGCCACGAACGCGGGCGTCGTCGACACCGGCATTTCCTATCCCGACCCCGACACGAACTCGATCTTTCGTACCCTGATGAACGCCGGGTACACGTGGGCCGCCTACACCGACAGCGAGCCGTTCAGTGGCGCCCTCGGGTGGACGGCAGACGACCCCGGCGTGCACTCGATGCAGGAGTTTTACGCGGCTCTCGACCGGGGCACACTGCCGAACGTGGCGTTCGTCGACGGGGTCGAGAACATCGAGGACGACCATCCGCCCGCCGATCTTCATGTCGGCGAGCGGTGGCTGAAGAACATCTTCGACCACGCCGTGGCAAGCGCCCAGTGGTCGCGCCTCGCCATCCTCTGGACATACGACGAATGCGGGGCGTTTGCCGATCACGTTCCCCCGCCCGAGGCCTGCCTGACCGGAGGGCCGAACGAGTGGCCCTTTCGAAGTCTCGGACCGCGCGTCCCGCTGGTCGCGATCTCGCCTTGGGCCAAGGCGCATTACGTGTCGCAAGTCGTGCACGATCACACCGCGATCACCCGCTTCATCGAAGCCCTCTTCGATTTGCCGGCCCTGACCTCTCGCGATGCGAACAGCGACGCGCTCTTCGACCTGTTCGACTTTTCGTGCGGCCGCGACATGACGACGCCGACGGGGGCGCCCGACCCGGGGACAGGGGGCTGCGCCAGGTGACCAGGTAGACCGCGGGCCAGTTCGTCATGGACGCCTTCGCTTGCGTTTCAACGGCTCTGCTTTAGGTGGATCCATACAGCTCGAACATGCTTCGAAGGCGGATTCGGGATAGCGCTCGAATCGGTGACTGGCCGCGGGTCGTCCTCGCGATCGGCGTGATCGCGTGCGGAAGAGAGACGACGTCCGGCGGGCCGCCGCCGCGACCGGCGCAGCCGAGCGAGTCGGCGCACGCAGCCCTGGCAACCTCTGCGATCCAGAGCGCGACCCCCGACAAATCGCCGTTCGGCCGGACCATCGAGAACGCCGGACCCCCGCCGGGTCTCGCGCCCTCCGGGCCCTCGGACATGGTCTGGATACCCGGGGGAGAGTTCTCGATGGGCGCTGTCGATCCCGAAAGCCGGCGAGGCCCCGGCTGCGGCGACCCCACCGCCGACGCGCAGCCCGTGCATCGCGTTTATGTCGACGGGTTCTGGATGGACTCCACCGAAGTCACGAACGAAGCGTTCGGCAGGTTCGTTCGTGCGACCGGTTACGTGACCGTTGCCGAGCGCACGCCGACGGCCGAGGAGTTCCCGAACGCGCCGCGCGAGAACCTGGTCGCCGGGTCGGTCGTCTTCGTTCCGCCGCCACACCCCGTTCCGCTCGACTCGCACTTGCGCTGGTGGTCGTACTTCAAGGGGGCGAGCTGGCGTCACCCCGCCGGCGCCGGCAGCGATCTACGCGGACGCGAGCGCTATCCGGTCGTACAAGTGGCATACGAAGACGCCCAGGCATACGCGAAGTGGGCGAACAAGCGATTGCCTACCGAAGCGGAATTCGAGTTTGCAGCGCGCGGCGGGCTGTCCGGCAAGCGGTACCCGTGGGGCGACGATCTGCGCCCCGCCGACCGGTGGATGGCCAACGTGTTCCAAGGGCACTTTCCCAATCGTGACACGGGAGACGACGGTTGGGCGGGGATCGCCCCCGTCGCCTCGTTTCCGCCGAACGGCTACGGGCTCTACGACGTGGCCGGCAATGTCTGGGAGTGGGTCGCCGACTGGTACCGCTCGGACTACTACGCCATGTTCGATCCCGAGCGCGTCGCGGACAACCCGGGCGGCCCGGAGGACTCTCACGATCCGAGCGAACCAGGCGTCGCCAAGCGCGTGCAGCGCGGGGGCTCTTTCTTGTGCTCGAGCGAGTACTGCACGCGGTACCTCGTAGGCTCGCGCGGCAGAGGCGAGCCATCGAGCGGCGCCAACCACCTCGGCTTTCGTTGCGCTGCGTCGGCGGTTCGATGAGCTAGGGCGGGTTCGGCGGGTGATTGAGTACGTGATGCTCGACGTCGACGCTGAACGGGTTGTCCGGATACTTCTCCAGCATGCCCCGGGCTTCTTCCTCGGCTTCCTGGTACCGGTCCATGTTGGCCAGCGCCTTCACGACGTTCCATTCGAACTCGGGCGCGTCGGGGCTATCGGGAAAGCGAGCGAGCGCTTCTCTTGCCACTTTCAGCGACTGGGGCGGGTCGGACGCCGCCAGGTCGTGCAACTTCGCGATCAGCGATGCCTCGTCGGGGGGCTTCGCAGCCGGCGGCTCCGACGGCTTTCGCGGCCCGGGTACCGCCGTCGGCACGGGCGCGAGCAACGGGGCCGGAGGCTCTCCAACGGTTTTCGCGGGCACCGATGGAGTGGGTTCCGCGATCGACTCGTGCGGGTCGGACGCGGCGGGCGCCCTCCGCTTCCCACGCTCGTCGTCGTGGGCGAACACGCCAACGACGGTCGCCAGCGCCATCGCGGCAGCGCCTAGGACGAGGATGATTGCGCGCTTGGACACGGCCTGCGGGACGACGGACTCAGCTTCGCATTTGGCCAAGCGATAACCGATCGCTTCAGGCCGAGCCTTCTACTTGAGATTGGGCACCAAATCGCGCGTGATGGTATGCGAGTCGGTCATGCCGGCCTTTACGGTGGCCGCCGCCATGGACTCGTAGCCCGCCCAGACATTCCACAGAACGAATGGCGACGCGGGGAACCAGCTCGCAGGGTTCACGCCGTTGGACTCATGAAGGGCAATGGGCAGCGTGCTTCCGACTACCGTTTTGACCTTGTTGAAGGTCGCAGAGTCGTTCTGGTAATCCGGGCCCGAGAGGTCGACCATCGCCTTGCCCGGGAAATACGGTGCGATGGCCGCCGTGACGCCGGACAGGCCGCTGTAGGGCATGAGCCAGATGATGTTGTTGAGGCCCTTGGTGGCCGTCAGATAGTTGAATGCGTACTTCCAAAGGGCGACGTACTGCGCTCCGCTTCCCTTGCTCCACCAGAACCACCCATTGGGCTGCGCCTCGTGGAAGAGCGACAAGATGACCGGCACGTTGGCGTTCTGCATGGCCTTGAGTTGAACCGCCACGTAGTCGAGCTTGGCATTGAGGGAGGTGTTCTCGGCCGTGCCGGCCGTGACCGCGTTGTCGAGAGTCGAGGCCCCGGGCGTGGACTCGGCACAATTGGTCCCCATGTAACAGTCTTGCGTGCAGGTCAGCCCCGCCGCCGGCATCCCCATGTGGTACCGGACCATGGTCAGCCCGCCTGCGTTCCAATAGGCAATGGCACGAGTGGTCGTGGGGCTGACGGCCGTGCAGGTGCCGTTGTCGCGATACATGAAGTCGCCCCCGAGAATGGCCGGATACTTCAGCCCATTGGTGGCGTACCAACTGATGTCGCCCGCCGGATTCTGCCAGCTGGTTTCCTGCTGCCCGGACAAGACGTGGTTGCCGTACTGGCTGTAGAGGTAACAGAGGAGCTTCTGCGCCTGAGACGAGGCGTTCGGGGTGACTGGCGTTGCGCTGCAAGGGGAGACTGTCCCGCTTCCCGAACCGCCCCCGGACGAGCTCGAGCTCGAGCCCGCGTCGCGCTGGCCCCCGCTCGACATCATCATGGCGCCGCCCGACGAGCTCGAGCCCGCGTCGTGCTGGGCCCCGCCCGACGAGCTCGAGCCCGCGTCGTGCTGAGTCCCGCCCGACGAGCTGGAGCCCGCCGTCATCGTGGGCCCCCCCGAGGAGCTCGAGCTGGAAGAGCTCGTGCCAGTCATCGTCGGCAACCCGGATCCTCCGGAGCCCGACGATCCGGGAGCTCCCGACCCACTTGAACCGCTCGGCCCCAAGTCGGTCGCTCCGCTGGAGCTCGACCCGTTCGTGGCCGTACCGCCGGACCCGGACGAACTAGCCCCGCCGAAACCGGGGTTGTCCGACGTGGTATCCGAGGCGCTTCCGCAACCCGCAACAGAACCAGCCAGCCCACATAGAATCGCAAAGGTTGTGCGAAGATGCATGCGTTCTCTATGCAGTAGCCCATCCCCCGTAGAAGGGCTCAAGTAGATCGCAGTTGCAGTTTCACACCAATCGTGCCGCTGTGTTGAAACCCGGCGCGGGTCGAACGAAACCTCCGGCAGGGGGAGCAAGCTGCGACTTGTGCAGCGCCCCCTACTTCCCGTACCCCGCCGCTACGATGTTCGCCTGGACGGCGTTGGCCGTTGCGTCGGTCGCCGCGCCCGCGGTCAAGACGCCTTCGTAGAAGTTCCCCTGGCCGCCGGCCGTGTTGTCACCACCGATGCCGAGAATGATGGCGCCTTGTTTCTTCATCGGATTGTAGCCGTTTTGACGCACGCCGTCGTACATGGTCGTAAGGGTTCCCATTTGCGCGTCACCCCCCTTGAGCGCGAACGTCCCGGATCTCCCGATCACCATCGCCGTCACGTAGGCGGACGTGAGTGGAGTATCCATGGCGTTCGCGGCGAAGCTCGCTTGCGCGAAGACGCCGTTTTCCATGTCCGCCATGACCCAGGGACCGGTGCCTCCCCCTTTCCCCTGGTGCGTGTAGTTGCCAAAATAGACGGCCTCCATGGTGCCCGCGCCATCGTCCGTATTGTTCGTCTCGGCGTTTCCGTAGTCCCAGCAGCAGGCGCCGTTGAAGAACGTGCCGCTCGTCACCATGTATTCGGTCTCCGGCTGGTCGCCGGTCGCGACGCCAGTGGTCTTGTCGTTTCGGTAGCCGTACCCCGGGGGAAGGTGGACGCCGTAAACCGTGTGACCGGCGATCGTGAGCTTGAGGGCCGTCGCGTCGGCCAGAGTGTCGGGCGTCGCCTTCCTCTGACCGGGGGGCGCCTGCGTGAGATGGTTATTCTTACCGGATTGGTCGTAGATGATGGAGATGGTGCACGTGGTGCCCGCGCAGAATGTGTCCTGCGTGGCCGCGTTGGCAACGCTGCCGGCGCTCAGCACCCCAACGTCTTTGGTGGTCTGGTCCGACGCGCGCGTGACTTGGTAGAGATTCCCGTTGTACGCGCCGTAGAGTGCCCGCACCGTGCTGTGCGCGGCGACGCACGGGGTGCTTCCCGACGCGAAGATGTCGCAAACCCCGGCCCCGGTCGGCACTCCCCCGGTGCTCCCATCACGGCCGACGCCCCCCGAGCCACCCGCATCGATCGCGCTGGCCGCACCGCCGTCGCTGCCTTGCGGCTTGGGAGACCCGCTGTCCATGCCGCTCATCGCGGCGCCGCCGGAGGAGCTCGCAGGAGCGCCGCTGCCGCTCGAGGAGCCCGCCGGACCCGCTCCGCTGCCGCTCGAGGAGCCCGTCGGACCCGCGCCGCTTCCCGAGGAGCCCGTCGGACCCGCGCCGCTTCCCGAGGAGCCCGTCGGACCCGCGCCGCTGCCGGAGCTACTCGCCGGAGCCCCGCCGCCGCCAGAGGAGCTCGTCGAAGCGCCGCCGGAGCTGCTCATCGTGCCAGGGGTGGGGTTGCCGGATCCAGACCCCGTTCCCCCCTGCATCGTCGGGGATGTAGCGCCGCTGGGCGTGTTCCCGTCCGAGCTCGCACCCGACGAGCCACAGGCGACAAGGCCAGCCGCGAACAATAAGGGGAAGGACCAGAGGATGCGTGTGTGTAGGCTTGCTGAAGTGGCCATCGTTGCCGCCAAGGGAGTCAGGGTTTGCTTGTGTGAATCGCCGCCTTCAGAGCGGCGCCCGTCCTGGCGGGGGGCGACCGCTCCGGGGGATGGGAGCTTGACATCGTGCTGAACGGCCTTGAAGTGAACCTCAATTGGTTCAGCAGGTAACCGGTTCAACATGCGCCAGGTAGGTCAGCCGGTCAAGGCTGACTCCATGAGCCGACCCCCGACCACCAAGCGGCCGACGCGGGCCTGCCAACTGCGAGGGACCGCCCCCTCAGCGACCTCGGTCCGGAGCGACACGACCTCGGTCCGGAGCGACACGACCTCGGTCCGGAGCGACACGAAATCTGGGCCGTAGCGCCGGCCCCCGTTCACCTAGTTTACGTGAGCGATCTCTCGCCCCCGCTCCTCGCCCCGCCGGCGGCCGCCTGATGTCGCAGCCCGCGTCGATCTTGGCCAGATCCGACGACCGCGCGCTCGTGCATGCGCTGCAAGAGGGCCACCCCGCCGCCAAAGTCGAGCTCTTCGAGCGCTACGTCCGCCATGTCGAGCGCATTCTTGCGCGGGTTCTGGGGCACGATCCGGAGCTCGCCGACATTCTCCACGAAGTGTTCGTGCGATCGTTGTCCGCGATCGACACGCTCGAAGATGCCGGCGCGCTTCAGGGCTGGTTGACGGGCATCGCCGTCCTCACGGCACGTGAGCACATCCGCCGCCGCATCCGCGGGCGCTGGCTGCGCTTCTTCGCCCCGGCCGATCTGCCGGACGTCGAAGACGCGGCGCCCGACGCGGAGGGCCGCGAAGCGCTCCGCGCGACGTATCGCGTGCTCGATCGACTCGCCAGCGACGATCGCGTCGCGTTCGCGCTGCGACATATCGAAGGGCTCGAGCTGCGGGATGTCGCCGCCGCGTGCAACGTCTCGCTCAACACGATCAAGCGGCGGCTCGCGCGCGCGGAACGCCGGTTTTCGGCACTCGCTGCCCGCGAGCCGTCGCTTCGCGCTTGGAGCGAGAGAGGAGCGCGATGGAAGCGGGCTTGAAAGGATTTCGCGCACTGGGCAGGCAAGTCGCACGGGCGCAGGACGCCTGGCTGCGCGCCCACCCCGAGGCGGCGGAGGCCGCCCGACAGAGGCTCCTGGCGCTCGATCACGAGCCCCTGGTGGTTCCGCGCAGATCGCATGGGCGCTCGTGGGGCATCCTCGGCATCGCCGCGGCAGCCGCTTCGTGGTTTGCTTGGTCTGTCTCCGCGCGGCCGGTTCTCCGGTTTCAGGTCGGGCCGAGTGAGAGCGGAGCCGTCGAACCGAGGGGCGGGGCGACACGCGGAACGGTCGGCGATTGGATCGCCGCGCCCCCGGAGGGGGGCCTTCCGTTGCGTTTCTCCGATGGATCCGTGATTCGGCTGGACGCGGACGCGCGGGCCCGCGTCGCCGAAGTGACGCCGCGTGGGGCGCGCGTCGTCCTCGAGCAAGGAACCGCGCGGGCGCACGTCGAGCACCGCGCCGCGACGCGCTGGGACATCGAAGCGGGCCCCTTCAACGTTCGCGTGGTGGGCACGACCTTCGAAGTCGGATGGGATCCCGCACGCGATCTCTTCACGGTCTCGCTCGAGCAAGGGCAGGTGGCCGTTCAGGGATGCGCCCTGCCCCACGAGCGTCTCGTGATCACGGGCCAGACGTTCCAGGCGACCTGCAGAAACGGCCGGATTGCCTCCGATTCGGCCCCCTCGGAGGCCGTCGCGGTGCCTCCGGTCGTTACCACGGCCGGTATGGCTCCGAGCGTGACGGCCCCCGTTCAGCGCCCGGCGGCCGTAAGCGACCGCGGCTCGCTTCCGGCGGCGCGTCAGGCCGCGCTCGCGCCCGCGTCCGCAACGGGTGAAGGGGGCCGCTCCAGATGGCGGAGTCTCCTGGCGAGGGGACTAAAGGACGACGCTGTCGATGCCGCAGAAGCCGAAGGCCTCCTTGCGGTGTGTGACGGCTCCGACGCGGCCGCGCTCATGGACCTCGCCGACGCGGCGCGCTTCGCCGGCCGGACCGACGCCGCCGGAATCGTACTGCGCCGGCTGCGGGAGCGCTTCCCCGCGGACGAGCGAGCGAGCGTGGCGGCGTTTCATCTCGGCCGGATGGCATTCGACCGCGCGGCGTACGACGAGGCGCGCGGGTGGTTCGCCGCCTACTTGGACGAACAGCCGCATGGGCCGCTCGCCCGCGAAGCCTCGGGCCGCGTCATGGAAGCGCTCGAGCGCAGCGGGGACCACGCGCGAGCCCGAGACGCCGCCAAGCGTTACATCGAGGACTTCCCGAACGGACCGCACGCCGAGCTCGCGAGAAGCATTGGCCGACGGTGAAGGGCGACGGACTTACCCGTTCCGCGGCTTTGGTCGCCGCTTGCGAAATTGCGCTGGTCGGGCTGGCGGCGATCCACGGTTCGGTGGCCTGGGCCGCTGAGCCATCGCGCGTCCTTGTCGAGGGCCCGGCGGGTGACCCGGTCACGCTCCGGCTCGTGTCCGAGCTGCGGTCGTCTGGACTCGTCGTCTGGACTGCCGAGCGGGAGGCCGAGGCGAAGTCCGACGCGAGCGCCTCGCAGGTCGACGCCGTCGTCCGGGTCGGCCCGGCGTCGCTCGTTCGTGTCTGGTGGGTCGACCGCACCGGCGTGAGGGTCGCCGAGCCGGAGGTGATGGAGACCCATCCGGGGGAGGATCCTGCGGTCGGCGCCGTCCGCACCGCGGAAGTTCTGCGGGCACGGCTGCTCCACGCGGAGCGTGCCCCGCTCGAGCCGCCGGCGCCCCTGACGCCGTCGCCGGTGGCGGTCTCCGGACGTCCGCCCGCGGTACCCGCGGCGCCCACGCCCACGGCCTCGACCGCCGCGCCGCCGACGCTTGCGCCCCTGGCTCGACGAACGCCACGGGCGCCGCCGTCGTCTGCCCTCCCGTTCGCGCGCCTCGGCATCGACGCAGGAGGCCTCGCGATGTTCACCCCAGGGGGTGTGCCGCCGGCCTTGGATCTGGCTCTCATGGCGCGGTGGCGACCCGTGAGCCGACTCACGGTTCGGGCTCTGGTCACCGTTCCTGTGGCGCGTCCTTCTGTGAGCTCGATCGAAGGGCGCGCGAACGTCGGAGTGTGGTTGGTCGGAGGGGCGGTCGAATGGGGGATCCTCCGGGCGGATTCGCCCTGGACGGCGAGCTTCGGCGTCGGGGCTGCGGCAGCGCGCGTTCAGACCGACGGCGTGGCGAGCCTCCCCTACGTGAGCGCCACCGGCGATGCGTGGACGTCGCTTCCGTTCGTCGAGGCGACGGCGGGCCGCGCGATCGGGTCACCCCACGTGCACGCCGGCGTTCAGCTGCTCCTGGGCACCGCCGGTCGCCAAGTCGGCATCCGATTTGCGGATCGCGAAGTGGCCAGGTGGGGGGCGCTGGCCGTGGGAACGGGCCTCTGCGTGCAGATCGAAGCGTACTGAGATGCATGGCCGGCGCGATTGGCGGGCCGTGCCCGCGCGCTCCTGTCACTTCTGGATTATGAGACGAGCCCTCGTCATTGGCGCCGCTGCCCTCTTGGTCGTCGTCGGTTGCGGCGGTTCGATCAACGAGGACCCCATCGTCGGCTCGGATTCATCGACGGCGAGCGGCTCGAGCTCGGGGAGCGGGTCCGGGTCGGGAACGGGTGGTTCGAGCGGCGCGAGCTCGTCGGGGTCTATGGACACCGGCTCCGGATCGGGCGACGACACCGGCTCGGGATCGGGCGACGACGCCGCCTCGGACGGGGTCGGCACCGACGACAGCAGCCTCGACGCGAGCAGCCCCGATGGCGCGACCGGCCCCGATAGCGCGAGCGGCGAGGCAGGCGGCTCCGACGGCGCGACCCCCGACAGCCCTTCGGCCGTGTGCACGCCCGCTGCGACGCAATGCTCCGGCAACAGCGTGCAGACGTGCGGTGCGGACGGGCAGTGGGAAAACGCGATCGCGTGCGGAGGGACGACGCCCTATTGCGGTCAAGGCAGCTGCTCGGCCACGCCTCCGAGCTGCAACGCCGGTGGGCCCGGCCTGACGAACTGCGGTGCCTCCAGCGAGAGCTGCTGCGCGAGCCTGGAGGTCACGGGGGGCACGTACTACCGGACGTACACGAACGACGGCTCCGGACCGACGGCGCTGGCCGATCCGGCGGCCATCAGCACATTTCGCCTGGACAAATACGACGTGACGGTGGGGCGGTTCCGGCAGTTCGTGAGCGCGTGGAACGCCGCCTGGACGCCTCCGGCCGGGTCGGGCAAGCACGCGCACCTCGGCGGCGGCCAGGGGCTCGCCAACAGCGGCAGCCCGGGGACGTACGAAACCGGATGGGCGACGGCGGACGACGCCAACATCGCCCCGACGGACGCGAATCTCGCCTGCGACTCGATGCATCCGACGTGGACGAGCGCGGTAGGCGGCCAAGAGACGCTGCCCATCAACTGCGTCAGCTGGTACGAGGCGTACGCGTTCTGCATTTGGGACGGGGGCTTTCTTCCGAGCGAAGCCGAGTGGGAGTACGCCGCGGCGGGCGGCGGCCAGCAGCGCGAATACCCGTGGGGGACGACAGCCATGATCGTGGGGGCGCCCGATCCGATGCTCGTGATCGCATACTGCAACTATCGGCCAAGTCCTTTCCTCAGCTGCCCCGCCAATGGGGCATTGAACATCGCGCCGGTGGGGACAGCGACCCTCGGAGCGGGATTATGGGGACAGCTGGATCTGGTGGGGGACATGGAGCAGTGGAACCTCGACTGGTACGCCGCTGCGTATGGCAACCCGTGCACGGATTGCGCGGATTTGACCGCCGAGCCCTTCCGCCCCACCCGGGTGACCCGGGGCGCAAACTTCGCGAACTACCAGGGGGGCCTGAACCCGCCAGACCGCACCTACCCAGAGCCGCCCTACCTTCGCTCGAGCTTCGTAGGGATCCGGTGCGCAAGGACCCGCGGGATGCCGTAGTCGCCCCGCCTCGCTGCGCCCGAGTGCGGTTCGCCTATCGGGGCCGGGGAGAGCGGCCGATCAACGTACGCAACGCACGTAGCTCGTATCCGTCATCATGTTTCCGTAGCTGAATCCATATTCGAACAGCACGGACCACGCGCTGCCCGGGGTGCCCGCGTACAGCGTCGATGACCAGAAGTAAACGCCGGGCGTATTCGGGAACGCGGCAGAATCGATGGTGGGCCCCGGCTCGGGCACTGAGAGGTCCACGATCGTGAGGAGCTCTTTCATCGTGGGTAGGCGCCACTTCGCCCCGTTGAGACCCAGGCTCGCGCAGTAGGTCACCGCGTCGGGCTGCGTGTACGTCGTGGGGGAGCTCGCCCGCTGCCAGGTCAGGTTCGTTCGGGAATCATGCACTGTGCCGTCGGCGATCACGTAGCGGCCGTTCGGCGCAGACGCGCGGCCCGCGACCGCCGTCACGAGCGCGACGGAGAAGAGCGCGGCACCGAAGAGGAGGGGGACGGTACGCTTCATGGCCTGACTTCCTGGTGGTTCCTCAGCGCACGCAACGAACGGAGTACGGCGTCGACGCGACGTTGTTGTCGGAGTAGCCGTTGTTGAAATAGACACCCCACGCGTTGGTCGCGTCGGCGGCATACGCCGTGGAAGACCAGTAAAACCCCACCGCCGGCGTGCCGGGAAACATGGTGGAATCGATGCTCGGGTTGTATGTGCCCGTGTCGACGAGCGACACGAGCTCGACGACCGACGGAAGGCGCCAGTCGGCGTACCCGCCCAGCCGGAGCGACGCGCAATACGCGAGAGCCGAGGGCTGGTCGTAGTTCGAGGGTGGCGTCAGCTTCTGCCATACCAGCTTGGTCACGTTGTCGGTCACCGTGCCGTCCCCGTTGTCCTTGTAGCTCTCCAGATTTGGAGCGCCGGCGGTCACCTCGACTTGGGCGTTGGGCATCGGCCACTCCGCCCAGTTCGGGTCGACGCACGCCGGGGCGGTGGAGCGCTCGCAAAGCAGCCCGTGCCCGCAGCTGTTCATCGCCGGGCAGGCATTGTCGTTCGAGCTCGAGCCGCAGCCGAGCGAGCAGGAGGCGGCGACAGAGAGCGCGAGCCAAGCCCGGACGACACCGCGTTCACGAGTCAAACGAGAGGCCAACGTCTCGCGCTCCCGCTGCAACTGCACCTGACGCTCTCCACCCTTATTTACAGCCCCAAAGGCCGCTACTGTCAACGCCGGCCGTCTTCGTCTGCCAGCCGAAGAATTGTGCCGTGGCTTCGCACGCGCGGCGCGCCTTTTGGCCGACGGTTTCAGCCGCCGCGCACACACCGCGCTTCGTACAGGTTGGTCGTCGGGTCGATGTGAAAGCCCCCTCCCGACATGAAATCGAACCCGTAGGCTTGGGTACCCGTATTGCCCGGCGGCGCGGCCGACGACGACCAGAAGAGGACGGCGGGCGTGCCCGGAAACGCCGTCGAATCGATGGGGGGATTGCTCAGGGTCGTGTCGACGATCGAGAAAAGCTCCTTGTAGCTCGGCAATCGCCAGTCGACGAAGCCGTCCAGGCCGAGGCCATTGCAGTACGCAACCGCCTGCAGGAACGTTCGGGTCGCCTGCGACACGGCCCGCTGCCAGCTCAGGTTCGTCCGCGGATCGAACACGATGTTTGCGCTCGACGAGACCACGTAGGCGGTCGTCGGGAGCGGCGCCCCCCGAACGCAAGACACGCCGGCGGGCCAAGGTTGGGTCGCGGAGTACGGCTCGAGCACGGCCCAATTGATGCCGAGGACCCAAAACGCTCCGGAAACCCCGACCGCCGGCGTCTGCGTCCAGAGCGCCGAGTTCATTTGCAAGTTCTGAAATACCGCTTGCGGGAGCGCGTTGGGATCGCCCGTCCAATTGCCCATGTCGTCGATGGTCGCCACTTCGCGGGCGGTCGGAAGCCTCCAGTCGGCGAATCCCCCGTATGCGCTGGCGTTGATGGCCTGGCAGTGGGCGACTGCCTGCGCCTGCGTGAAATCGGTCGTCAGACCGTCGGCCAGGTTGCGCTCCCACGTGAGCCCGGTCACGAGATCGTTCGCGACCGTCGGCGTCAGCGCGTAGGCCGGCGGATAGATGTGGTAGGTCCCGTCTTCGCCCCAGCCAACCTGGCCGGGCGACGTGGGACACGGGATCGACGAGACGTCGTTGGTGCAGGAGCTGTCGTCGTACGAGTCGGGCCATCGGAACGCGCACGTACTGTTGCCGCAGGTCATTCCCGCACCACAGGCGTGACCGCACGTCGCGCAGTTCGCCGCGTCGGTCGTGGGGTTGACGCAAGTGTTCGTCAGACTGCAGAAGGTCGGAGTGCCTGTCGGGCACTGGCAGGACGAGCTCACGCAAGACTGCGCCGGAGCGCACGCACGTGTGCACGAACCGCAGTGATTGGGGTTGCTGGTCGTGTCGACTTCGCAGCCGGTCGACGCGAGGCCATCGCAATCGGCAAAACCCGCAGCGCAGGTGTTGTCGACGCACTGGCCGTTGTTGCACGCATTGCAGACAACGGCGCAGCCCCCACAGTTGCTCGGGCTGCTGGTCGTATCGACTTCGCAGCCCGTGGAGGCAAGCTTGTCACAGTTCGCGTAGCCGGGGTTGCAGGAGGCGATGGCACAAGTCGAGCCGGAGCACGTGGACGTCGCGTTGGCGAGCGTGCATACGACGCCGCAGCCGCCACAATTGTGGGCGTCGGTGACCGTATTGACCTCGCAGCCGGTCGACGCGAGTTTGTCGCAATCCGCATAACCAGGGGCGCACGCCGCCATGCCGCCATCGCACGCGGCAAGGCCGGCCTCGCAGCCGCCGACGGCGCCGTCGCCGCCCCCACTTTCGGACGAAGTCCTGTCCGGCACCGCGTCCACCGCGTCCACCGCGGAGTCCCCATGCGTCGCGTCGGATGCGGAGACAGCGCCGTCGCTTCCCCCGCTTTCGGACGCAGTCCTGTCCGCCATCACGTCCGCGGTGGCTTCCCGGTGCGTCGCGTCGGATGCGGGCCCGTCGCTCACCGCGGAGTCTTGCGCGCTTGCCTCCGACGGCGCATCGGGCGCCATCGAGGCGTCGTGGCTACCGACTTCGAAGTCGCCGAGCACCGTGGAGCATCCCACGATTGCGTTTCCCAGGGCGATCGTCAGGAGCAGGTCGGTCGAGCGGCGGCCAAGGGTGCAGTGGCTCACCCTTGGCACCCTACATGCGACGGGAACATCCGCAATGCCACGGCCAATCCGGTGCCCGCGGAAAGAGCGTGCGACGGGCGGCCGTGTTTGATCGAACGGCGCGGCTCCCCGCGGCTACAATTGGGGCCGTGAAGAGGATTCTCGGCTCGGGGACGATTCGCTCGAGTCTCGACCGTCGCGGGGGGGCGATCGCCGCAGCGCTCCACATCGCCACACTGGCTATCGGCGCGGGTTGCTCGAACGGAGAAGGAGGCAACGCCGGAGGGGTGGACGCCGCGGCGATCGGCGCGAGACCCGAAGCCGGTTCCGAGGGCGGGACTTCGTCGGGAGGCGAAGGGGTGGACTCGTCCATCGGCGTCGGAGCTTGCGGCTCGGGGGGAGCGCAGTGCACGGGAAGCGACGGAGGGGCGGCGGAGACGGGGGAGGCCGGAGGCGGCGGTCTCGAGAGCGGCACGGACGCCCCGGTCGCGACGGCCGACAGCCTCATCGCGCCGGTGCGACTGCGATGCGAGCTGCGCGACGCTCCGCTCGGCGTGCAAACCGGGGCCCCTCGCCTCGCCTGGGAGCTGCAGTCGTCGAGCAGCCAGGCGCGAGCGCAGAGTCAGACCGCGTACCAGGTGCTCGTGGCTTCCTCGGCGGACAAGCTCGCCGCCGATCAGGCCGACCTGCTCGACACAGGGGCCGTCGCGTCGAGCGAGTCGTCTCTGACGTACGGGGGCCAGACGCTGGGGTCCATGCAGCACGTCTTCTGGAAGGTTCGCGTGCGCGACCAGGCGGGGAAACTCTCGGCATGGAGCCCGACGGCCGACTTCACCGTGGGGTTGCTCGCGGCGTCCGATTGGGGCGCGCAGTGGATTGCGGGACCTTCGGGCGCCGCGCTGCCGATCTTGCGCAAAGAGTTCCAGATCGACAAGCCCGTCCAGCGAGCGCTGTTGTCGGTGTGTGGTCTGGGCCAATACGAGGCGCGCGTCAACGGCGCCAACCCGAGCGACGCGGTCATGGAACCGAGCTGGACCGACTACTCGAAGACCTGTCACTATTCGATGTATGACGTGACGGCGCTGCTGGTCCAAGGAACCAACGCCGTCGGCGTGATGCTGGGAAACGGGATGTACAACGTCCCGGCCAGCACCCGGTACGAGAAGTTCACCGGTTCGTTCGGATCGCCGAAGCTCATCGCGCGCCTGCAGCTGGCGTTCGCCGACGGCACCAGCTCGGCGGTCGTCACAGACGCCTCGTGGAAGGCACTGGCCGGTCCCATCACGTTCTCGAATATCTACGGTGGCGAAGACTTCGACGCACGGCTCGAACCAGCCGGGTGGGATCGCGCCGGGTTCACGGATTCTTCGTGGACCGCGGCCGCACCGGCAGGAGGCACCGCACCGGCCCTTGTCGCGCGGTTTGCGCCGCCGGTGAAGGTCATGCAGGACATCGGCAACCCCAAGGTCACCCAGCCCCAGGCGGGCACGTTCGTCTACGACTTGGGCCAGAACTTCTCCGGCTGGCCGGAGATCACGGTTCAGGGACCGGCCGGTACGGCGATCACGCTTCGGCCGAGTGAGCTCCTGAGCAGCACGGGCGTGGTCGATCAGACTTCGATGGGATCGCCGGTTTACTTCACGTACACGCTCAACGGCAGCGGGACCGAGGTCTGGCACCCGCGGTTCTCGTATACCGGCTTTCGTTACGTCCAGGTCGAGGGGGCCGTGCCCGTCGCCGACGCGGCAACTTTCCCCGGACGCCCCCAGGTCATGAGCCTCACCGGCAAGTTCATCTACGCCTCGGCGGAGAATGTCGGGACGTTCGACTCGTCCGACCCGGACCTGGGGCGCATCCACGCCCTCATCCTGTCCGCCCTGCGCAGCAACATGCAGAACATCCTCACCGATTGCCCGCACCGCGAGAAGCTTGGTTGGCAGGAGACCAGGCATCTACTCGCGCCGAGTATCATGTTCAACTACGACGTCGCGTCGTTTTACGAAAAAGCAATCGTCGATTCGAGCGACGCGCAAATCGCCAGTGGCCTCGTACCGGACATCGCCCCGGAATACACGGTGTTCTCTGCCGCGTTCCGCGATTCTCCCGAGTGGGGAAGCGCCGTCGTCATCAATCCGTGGCAGGTCTACCAGATGTACGGCGACCGGCGGCCGATCGACGAGCAGTACACGAACATGAAGCGCTACGAGGCGTACCTCGCGAGCCGCGCGACCGGGAACGTCCTGGCGTACGGCCTCGGCGATTGGTACGACGTCGGCCCGGCAGCGCCCGGCGTCTCGCAGCTGACGACCTCGGGGGTGACCGCCACGGCGATCTGGCTCCAAGATCTGGACGTGCTTCGCCAGGCGGCACAGCTGACCGGCAATGCGGCCGACGCAGCGCAGTTCCAAAGCCGGGAAACGGCCATCACGACCGCGTTCAACGCGAAGTTCTTGACCGCCGCCGGCTATTACGACCGCAACAGCCAGACCGACAACGCCATGCCCCTCGCGTTGAGCCTCGTTCCTGACGCTCAGAGAGCGAGCGTCGTGTCGAGCCTGGTCGCGGCGGTCACTTCCGCAAAAAACCAGGTGACCGCGGGCGACATCGGGTTCGCCTATCTCGTGCGCGCGCTCTCTCGGGCCAGCCGGGGTGACCTGATTTACGCGATGCTCAAGCAGTCGGCCGGGCCAGGGTACCTCTACCAGATCAACCACGGCGCGACGGCGCTGACCGAGGCGTGGAACGCGAACCCGAGCGACTCCCAGAATCACGCCATGTTGGGGCACGTGGAAGAGTGGCTTTACGAGGGACTCGGCGGGATAGGTCCGGATCCGGCGGGGCCTGGATTCAAGAAGTTCGTTGTGAGCCCGCAGCCCCAAGCCGGGCTGGCGTCGGTGAACGTCGGGTACCATTCGATTCGCGGACCGATCGCCAGCAGGTGGCAGCAGACCAGCGCTGGGCTCACTCTCGCGGTGACGGTTCCCGTCAATACGACCGCGACTATCACCATCCCGACCGCAAACCCCGACGCGGTGACCGAAGGCGGTGGGCCCGCAAAGACCGCCAACGGCGTGCTCTCCAGCAGCTCGCAGCCGGGAGCACTCGTGCTGGTCGTGGGCTCGGGTCAATACGAATTTGCCGGGCCGTGAGCACCCGCGCGCACGGGTGCGCTCGCCCTCTCGCGAGGCTTCGCAGAGGCGACGGTCCGATCAGTCACCGGTGTTCTTGGCGCTTGTAGGCGGATAAGAATTCGACAGTCCGACGGGAAACGAATCGGTATGGGACACGCGCTGCCGGGTCAGTGGTACAACGCATGTCCTGGTAGTGGGATGGTTCCTTGGCACTCCGGTGTGCCACCCCGTCCGAGGAGCTTGCCATGCACCGTCTGGTATTCGGGTTTCCATTCGCGAGCGTTCTGTTTCTTCTGGGCTGCGGCAGTTCGGCGTCGAGCCCCAACCCGACCTCAGCGCCAGTCGGAGGCGGAAAAGCTCCGATGGGTAACTCCGGGGGAACGGCAACGGCGACGGACGGCGGATCGCCCGCTGGAAACGGAATGGCCATGGCGCCAGCGGGGAGCGCGGGCGAAGACGCGTCGAGTGGAGGGCCGCGACCCGGCGGCGGGCAAGGCGTTCCGGGAGGCAGCACGGACGCAGCGGCCCCGTCGAGCAGCTCGGAGGCGGGCAGCGCGACGGCAATCGATGCGATGGCCGGTCTGCCGTCGCCCGCCGGCGAAGGGGGAGCGACCGACCCCGGCACGCTCGGGGACGGCGATTTCATGATTTCGCCGCCCTACATGGCGGGCCGCGTGGCCGTCACGAACGTTCCCCACAGCACCGCGTACGCCTTTACGATGACGTCGACCATGGTGTACCCGGCGAACGGACCCCGGGTCGTCACCGTATACATTCCCAAGCAATACGTGGATGGCACGGCGGCGCCGTTCATCGTCGTTCAGGACGGCAACGCTCCCGCCACCGGCTTGCCCGAGATCGTCACCGCGGGCGAGAACCTCTACGGCGACCCGTCGCCGACCAACCGCATTCCTCCGCTGGTCTGGGTGTTCGTACCGCCCGGCAGCGACCGCAGTGGGGAATACGACACGGTCAGCGATGCGTATTCTCGATTCATCGACGGCGAAGTTCTGCCGCTCGTGGAGTCCAACGCGGCCATCAAGGCAGCGTATCCGAACTTCAAGCTGACGACGGACCCGGAGGGACGGGCCGCATACGGCTGCAGCTCGGGGGCGCCCGCGGCGATGGGTATGGCGTGGTTTGCCGACTACCACCGCGTGGTCTCGTACTCGGGCAGCTTCGTCGCTCTCCAGAAGACCACCGCGCACCCGGCCGGCGCGTGGGAGTACCCGGCGATGATCCTGGCGACCCCCGCGAAGCCTCTACGCATTTTCCTCGAGGTCGGCCAGGACGACAACGGGTACACGGCCACCGCCGCGTCGGACATGAATTGGGTGATCGCCAACCAGAACATGGCGGCGGCGCTCAAGATGCAGGGATATCACTACCGTTTCCTCTTCGCGAACGGGGCGACCCACTGCGACGGATCGGTCAAGTCACAAACCTATGAGGAGACATTGAGCTGGTTGTGGCGCGGTTACCCGACCAACTGAGAGCGAGCGGCCCTCGGCGCGGCCACGGGTAACGTCCGGCGAGGCCTCGAAGCCACTGGTCGGCCCGTGTCCACGCGGGTGATGCCTCGCCCGCCGAAGTCTCGTATCCTGCGATCATGCTCGTGAGCGCGCAGCCCGTGGAGAACACCATCTGGGAGGGGCGTCCAGGATGGCGCGCATGGGCGCTTGCCTGGATCGGCGGCTGGCTGCTTCTCCCCGTCTTGATCGGGGGCGTGATGCTTATGTCCGTGTGGCTGCGTACCAAGTCGAAGCGCTGGAAGCTGACCTCACGCCGCATCGAGACGGAGACCGGGTGGATCTCGAAGCGAGTCGACACCCTGGAGCTATGGCGCGTTCGCGACGTCGAGTTCCGCCAGTCACCCGTCGATCGGCTTGCGGGCGTGGCGCGCATTCTCGTCACGGCCCACGATGGATCGTCGCCGGCCTTCGAGATCCGCGGTGTGCCGGGCGACCGAGCCATCTACGATAGCCTCATGAGCGCGGTCATGCAGGCGAGGCAGCAGCGGGGTGTGATGAATCTCAACCCTTAGGGCCGGCGCTCCTAGTCGGCGTTGGCCCGAGCGCGTGCCGGAGCAGGGGGTCCCCCCAAAGGCTCCCGGCCCCACGCCCCCGCTCGCTTGCATTTTGCGTAGCCCTACTAAGAAGAGAGCCCATGTATCCGACCAAGAACGATTTGCCCGAGGCAGTTCGAAGCAAGGTGATCGATGTTCTCAACGCGCGTCTGGCCGACGCGATCGACCTGCAGACCCAGTGCAAACAAGCGCACTGGAACGTCAAAGGGCCGAACTTCATCGCGCTGCACAAGCTCTTCGACGACGTGAACGAAGACGTCGAGGAGTACGTCGACCTCATCGCGGAGCGCGCCGTCCAGCTGGGCGGGGTCGCGGATGGCACCGCCCGCTCCGTGGCCAAGCGCTCGGGGCTCGCCGAGTATGCGGCCAAGGGCGCCGACGGGCGCGATCATGTCCAGGCGCTTTCGAGCGCTCTCTCGTCCTTCGGCAAGGTCGTGCGCGCCGCGATCGCGCAGACCGGCGATGCCGGCGACGCCGACACCGCAGACGTGTTCACCGAGATCTCGCGCGGCGTGGACAAATGGCTGTGGTTCGTCGAGTCGCATCTGGCCCAGGAACGCTGAAACGCGGCGTTCTGACCAGATCGCGGACACGGTTCTTCACGTCCGGGGCCGGAAGGGCGGCGGCGTCGGTGGTACGCCCGGCCGTGACGACGTCGTGGCACTCGGAAGCGCCGGCTCGGGCTCGCGCCTCGGTCCCCCGCCGCCGCCGGCCCCGTCGTTGCGCCCGATCACCTGTGCGGCGAGGAGCGTTTGCACGACGCGCATCACGTCGTTCGATCCGGACGCGACGGCGCTGTTGCCGTCGCCGCCGGTCGTGCCGAAGTTGACGAACTGTCCGTTGGACAGGGCCACGGCCACCTGGCGAGTCAACTCGGGGGCAAGCTCGAGGCGGCGCAGATCCATGTAAGGACCACCCGCCGCGAGGAGCGCTTCGGCCTTCAATCGGATCGCGCCTGCTTCGGCTTCGGCAATCGCGCGAATGCGAGCGGCCTGCGCGCGCCCTTCCGCTTCTTGCTCGATCACGTTCTGTTCGGCGTCGGCGCGAGCTTGGGTCAGCTGATTGGCCCCGAGCTCGGCCTCGCGCTGCCTGCGCACCATGGCTTGCTTGGTGGCCTCGGCGTTCGCGATCTCGGCGCCGTTCGAGGCGATTTGCATGTTGAGCGCGCGCTCCTGATCGTTGATCTTTTGCGCAGCCTCGAGCTGCGCGATCCGAGAGCGCCGCTCCTCTTGTGCCTGCACGACGTCGGCGTCGGCCTTCGCCCGGGCGGCCGACTCGCGTCGTCGCGCCTCGGCCACTTCACTCAGCACCGCCTTGATGTTGAGGCTATTGAAGGAGAGCCCGAGATCGAGCAGCTCGCGCGAGCACGCGTCTTTGATGATCACGGCGAGCTCGTCGTCTTCGCCGCGCCTCGCCGGGGTCTCGGCCGAGGCGCCGGAGGAGACGACGAGCGCGCTGCTCGCCGCCGTGGCGCGGGCGTTGAACAGCTGGTCGTGCCACAGCAAGTTGATCGCGCGGCGCCCAGCCGAGGACAGAACGTCGGTCAATGTCGACAGCTGCTCGGAGGGCGGTTTCGAGAAGAACTTGTTGGCGGCGGTGTTCACCATCGCCTCATCCTCGCCCACGCTCACGATAGCCGACGCGCGCACCGTCACCTTGACCGGCGCGGGGCGACCGCTGGCGTCGCAATCCGCAGTCTGATCGGTAATTTCGATGTCGACGTTGATCGCCTGCGCCGGAATCCGCCGGACCTGTGTGATGACAGGGATGATCAACGCTTTGCACGGGCCGCGATAGATATGAAGATTGCGTCCACGGCTGGCGAGGAAGATCTCTCCCGCTTCGACGCTCCGCAGGAACGTGGTCACGATCACCGAGGTGAGCACCAGGACCGCGAGGACCGCGGCGGCAGCGACGATCAGAGCGACCAGTGAAGGTTCCACGTGAGACTCCCCTGCCCCAAGCGTCAGGGCATCATGACCCACGCCACACTTATCAGATTTTGCGCTCCGGGACCGAAACAGTCAGGTGCTCGTGCTCCGGGTCGACGGCTTCGACGAAGAGGCGGTCGCCGACGCGCACGCGCGGCTCGTCCTCGGTCTCGACCAGGTGCGCGGAGAACTGCACCAGACGTCCGTCGCGAACGACTGAAACGACGCCGCGGCCATTGCGAAACGGCGTCACGGCTTTGGCGTCTTCGAGCACGAGGGCCTCCATCGGGGAGCTCGGCGGCGCTTGAAAGCGAAAAGCGAGGTTCCAGAGCGGTGTGACGAGAAGGCGCTCGACGAGCAGCGTCGGCAGAACCGCCGCGAGAGCTGCCCCCACGGGGCGGAGATGAGCGGCGTGAACGAGGGCGTTGCCGAACGCGCCGTAGAGCGCGAGGAGGCTGAAGACGAGCCGGGGGGACGGCAGAGCGCGGAGCAACCGACGTGCGCGCGAGCGCGCCGCGCGCCTCGGTTCGGCCCCACCGGTCTTCGTGTTGGCGTTGAACAGCGTGCCTTGGAGAATCGTCCCCAGCTTGCGAAGCGAGACGGGCCCGTGCGAGGCATGGTGCGCGATGGCCGAATGGCCGTGGCCATGGCCGCCGAGCGCTGGCAACGCCATCACGACGAGGCCGGCCAGCCCGATCACCATCAGGGTGAGAAACATGGTGCTCTGCCCCAGCATAGGCGCGTCGTCGGTCTTTCACCCGCGGTCGAGCTCCCGCGGAAGAGGCGCCCGGCCGGCGCAACCTCTCGCAGGGCTAGTTCGTGAGGGCACAAGCGAGATTGGTGACCTTCGCGCTCATTGGCGAGTCGCGAGATACAGGTGAACGGCCCCGGCGCGATCGCTGCTCAAGTACAGTCGGCACCCGTCGGGAGACAGCCAAGTGGGCGAATCGATTCCGACCGAGTTGACCGCTCGCACGTTGACCGGCACACCGAAAGAGGCGGTTTTGCTCGTCCGCTGCGCCGCCCAGATGTCGTCCTTGCCCGAGCCGTTGGCTCTCGTCGACGAAAAGAGGATCGTGAGACCGTCGGCGGAGAGGACCGGGTCCCCTTCGTTCGCAGTGGCCAGGTTCACCTCGGCAACGGCGCTGAACGCGCCGAAGACTCCACCGGTCCGCGGAGCCCGATAGATATCGAAGGTTCCCGCGCGGTTCGAGGAGAAGTAGATTTCCGACCCGTCGGACACGAGAAACGGCTGCACTGTATTGGCGGTCGAATTCAAGATGGCGATCAGACTACCGGCCGGGAAGTCGCTCCCGACGTCCGGTCGGGCGGTCGAGTAGAGCTCGTCGATACCCGCGTCGTTCTTGCCCGTCCGCCCTCGGAACGCCAAAGTCAGACCGTCCGCCGTAACGGTGGGATCGATCGTGAGCGACATGGCCAGGTTGACGTTGTTGAGCAGCTTGATGCCACCGAAGGGCGAGCCGGTGTCGGGTCGGGTCGTGACGTAGAGATTCGTCGACCCGGGCCCCACGCCGCGCGAGCTCCAGAAAAAGCCCGTGAGCTCGTCGGGGACGAGGCGGAGGCCACCCTCGGAAGCGCTCGACTGAAGTCCTGCGACGAGCGTCGGCGTCCCGAAGGGCGTGGAGAAATCGCAGGGCGAACCCCCGTCGCCGCTGTCGCCGCTGTCGCCGCTGTCGTCACGGATGCCGTCGCTACCGTCGATGCCGCCGTCGGTGTCGCCCGCCGCTTCGCGAGGCACGTCGGCGGCCACGTCGAAGGGGTCCATTGGGCCCAAGCCAGCGTCCGTGACGATGATTCCGAGCAGTTCCGCTACGTTGCCACAACCGACAAGGAGCGGAGAGCACAGAAGAACGGCAACGGCCTGTTGCATCGCGGACCGCAAGGTCGGGCATTAAAGCACGCTCACCACGCGACGCCTCGCGGCACAGTCTGGCCGAATTATTCGAAGCTTACGGGCATGTCCGAGCGAGCGACGGGCACATGACCCGCGAGATCGCAGCAGCCGACGGCTGACCCGTCCAAAGAAAGGGGTGGGCAAGGCCATAAGCTGACAGTATGTTCAGTCTATGGATGCCGTTCCCCCGTCGATTCGGGCTGCTCTCGAGCTCTTTGAGACCGCCCTCGTGGACGTTCGCTTTGCCAATCTCGACGCGAAGACCCTGGCGCGCGCCGCCGCCGACGTGCACGCGGTGGCAAGCGTCGTGGCGTCCGCCCAGGCGGCGCTCGATAGCGCTCGCTCGGCGCTGCAAGAGCGCCAGGACGTCCTCCTCGAGCAGGTTCAGCGGGCGGTCGCATACGCGCGCGTCTACGCCGAAAACGACGAGGCGCTGACTCAGCGTCTCAATGCGATCACACTGCCACGCGCGGGTAAGGGGGCTCGCGTCAAGGACGACGCGGCGCTCGTTCTGTCGTCGGCACCGAACCCCCCGGCACGGTCGCGCGGACGCAATCGAAAGGCGGTCAGCTCGGAGCCGATGCTCGTCGCCGACTTGCCGGTGAACGGAAGCCGTGTCGACGGTGACGGGAACGGTGGGGTCACCGCAGGCTCCCCGTAACGTCTCACCGACGCCGGAGGATGCGGCTCACAGCCGACGGGTGATGCGGCCGCGCGTCGTGTCGTAAGGGCTCACTTCGAGCCGCACGCGGTCGCCTTCAGTGAGACGGATGCGATGGACGTTCAGGCGACCGCTGCGCTTTGCGAGAACGGTTCCGCGATGTGCACCGGAGACGTACTCCACCGTGTAGAAGCCCCCGCGGCTGCACTTCGTGACGGTTCCTTCGAGGACGAGAAAGTCGCGGTCGCTCTGCGCAGCTGCACTCATCGACTTAACGTACCCCATTTGACCGCTGCGCGCCCCCGTTCTTTGCGCTTTTGCTCTCGTGAATGGCCGCGCTTGCCCCATCCCGCGAGAACGCGCGGATGACCTCTCCCTAACTTGACTCGGTGGCGGGCGACTCGGTGACCTCCCGGTCGAAGGTGCGGCCGGTCAAAGGGTGGGGCCCCTGGCGCGAGCGACCACCGGCTCCTATCCCCTCAGCCACGACGGGAGTAGGAAGACCCCGGCCCTGCCCGATGCTCCGACTTCTCGAAACCGCGCGAAAAGCGAGCCTTTCTGCCGTTTGGTCTCAAGGGGTAAAGCTCGCGCGCGAGAACGCGGTATCGCGGGTGTCCGCGGGACCGGGAGAGGTCACGCTCCGCGTGCGCGCGCCGGGACACGCGATCGCGCCAACCGTCACGCTCTACCTGGAGTCGCTCGAATGGTCCTGCGATTGCGGCGGACGAGTCGACCCCTGCGCCCACGTCGCCGCAGCGGTCATCGCCAGCGCCGCATCGGGAGGCGGGGGCGAGGGTCTCCCGGCGGCGCCCGCGGAGGTGCGCGCGCGGCTTTCCTATCGGCTCGCCACGAAGGGGAAGATACTGACGTTGGCGCGGTTCGTCGTCTATGGGGACGGCCGCGAAGAGCGCCTGACCGGGACGCTCTCTTCCGACCTCGCGCGCGCCCGCGTGCCGGCGGGGCTCACGCCGACCCACGACGACTTGCTCGTCGATCGCATCCTGGGCGCCCCCGCCCGAGAGATCGTTCCTCTGGCCCGAGCCGCAGACCTCTTGGGGGCCCTGGCAGGGGCAGACGTGTCCTTCGCCGACGGTCGCGTCAAAGTGTCGAGCGAGCCTGTGCTGCCACGAGCCGTGGTCGAAGACGCTCCCGGAGGGGGGTTCGTCCTCCGCATCGAGCGCGACCCGTGCATCACCGACGTCGTGGCGATGGGCATCGCGCGGTGCGGCGACACCCTGCGGCCGCTCGGAGAAACGGCGACGACCGGTGAGTTTCTCGAGCGCCTCCCTCTTTCGCGGACATTCGGTCTGGCCCAGCAGACCGAGCTCGTGACCCGAGTGCTTCCCGAGCTCGAGAAGAAGCTGCCCCTGGTGGTGACGACGAAACTGCTTCCCCGCAAGAAGGCGGGGGCACGCCCGCGCATCTCGATGGATCTGACGCATCAGGGGCACACGCTGTCGGTCCTCCCGGTGCTCGTCTACGGCGATCCGCCGATGGCGCGCGTCGACGGCGACGCGATAGCGCTCCTCGGGAGCGATGTGCCCGTGCGGCGGTTCGAAGAGGAGCGCGCGATCCTTCAGCGCCTACGGGATGAGCTGAACCTCGTGCCCGGCCGGCGCGTGGATCTCGATGGGGTCGACGCCATTCGCTTCGCGGCGAAGATTCGGGGGTGGCAACAGCGCTGCGGCGACGACGCGCATGCCGCGATCTTCGACCGCAAACCGTTGCGCGCGCGGCTCGCCTTCGCAGAAGGCGTGCTCGACGTGACCTTCGAATGCGACACGGACGACCCGGGAGCGAGCGAGCCCCCGAGGCGCGCCGACGCCGCGACCGTTATCCGCGCGTGGCGCGACGGCCTGGATCTCGTACCGCTCGACGGAGGCGGCTGGGCCCCCCTTCCCGCGGACTGGCTGGAGCGACATGGGCACCGGGTCGCGGACCTCTTGGCCGCGCGCGATGAGCAAGGAAAGCTCCACCGCGCGGCGCTGCCCGAGCTCGGCGCGCTGTGGGACGAGCTCGGAGCCGCGAGACCCCTGGGCCTCGACAAGCTCGCGCCGCTGGTCCAAGGATTCGATGGTATTCCGCACGCGAAGCTCCCGGAGGGCGTGACGGCGCACCTTCGCGCCTACCAAGAGCACGGCTACGATTGGCTGGCGTTCCTCCGCGATGCGGAGCTCGGTGCCGTTCTCGCCGATGACATGGGGCTGGGCAAGACGTTGCAGACGATTTGCGCCTTGCGAGGCCGCGCCCTCGTCATTTGTCCGAAGAGCGTCGTATACAACTGGGTCGACGAGATCGTTCGGTTCCGCCCGTCGTTGCGGACGGCGATCTACCACGGAAGCAAGCGCGAGCTGGATCCCAACGCCGATGTGACGTTGACCACGTACGCGATGCTCCGCATCGATGCCGATCGACTGGCGGCGCAAACGTGGGACACGGTTGTGCTCGACGAGGCGCAGGCCATCAAGAACGACTCGAGCCAGACCGCCCGCGCAGCGTACGGCCTGCGCGGGGCCTTTCGCGTCGCGCTCAGCGGCACGCCGATCGAGAACCGGCTCGAAGAGCTGTGGAGCGTGATGCATTTCGCCAACCCTGGCCTTCTGGGGGGACGCAGTGATTTTCAGGAGCGCTACGCGGGGCCGATCGGCAATGGGGACCCGGCTGCGGTCGGGCGTCTGCACGCCAAGATCCGGCCCTTCGTTCTTCGGCGCATGAAGCGTGAGGTGCTACCCGAGCTGCCACCGCGCACCGACGCCATACTCCACGTCGAGCTCGACGACGTCGAGCGCGCGATTTACGACGCCGTTCGAGTAGCCACGCGAAAGGACGTCGTGACCAAGCTCGCGCAAGGCGGCGGCGTTCTCGCAGTGCTCGAGGCTCTTCTGCGGTTGCGTCAGGCGGCCTGCCATCCAGCGCTGCTGCCCGGTCAAGAAGCGGCGACCTCGTCCAAGGTCGAGCGGCTTCTCGAAGCGCTCGGCGAAGCGATCGCCGACGGACATAAGGCGCTCGTGTTCTCGCAGTGGACAGGGCTTCTCGATCTCGTCGAGCCGCACTTGCGAGCCGCTGAAGTCTCGTTCACCCGTCTCGACGGGTCGACGCGCGACCGGGCGAGCGTCGTGGCGGCGTTTCAAAGCGAAGCCGGTCCACCGGTGATGCTCGTGTCGCTCAAGGCGGGCGGCACCGGCCTGAATCTGACGGCGGCCGACCACGTGTTCTTGCTCGACCCATGGTGGAACCCCACGGTCGAAGATCAGGCAGCCGACCGCGCGCACCGCATTGGACAAGAGCGCCCGGTGATGGTCTACCGCATGATCGCCAAGGACACGGTCGAAGAACGCATCTTCGCCTTGCAGGAGAAGAAGCGAACGCTCGCAGACATCGCGCTCGGGGCTGCGGCCGGGTCGGCGACGCAAGGCAGCGGCATCACGCGCGACGACCTCTTGGCGATCCTCGACTGATTCGAGGCGGCTCTCCCCGACCGCGCGCGGCCCCCGCTGTCATCCACTGAAATTCCAGCCCGTTCTCGCCCGTGGTACTGCGGGGGGAGAGCGCCGCGGGCCGCGTCGCCCTGCGCTCGCCGCTTCGGGCCACGTTCAAGCGCTGGCGGTACACCCCGGAGCGACCCCCCGACTACGGTGTCTTGAGCGCGGCTGAGGCGGCGGCGCCGCCCGCGTCCGCGAAGAGCGCAAGGCTCTTGCCAGAGCGCGCCGATGCTGCACGGGCGGCGAGCGCTTTCTCGATCGCGGAGTGCACCATCGCGCCGTGCTCCTCGTCGCGTCCGAGCCACGCCGTGCACTGGAGACGTCGGCCATCCCACCGGCCCGCGCCTACCTCGGCGAACGGGCCGGCCAAGTCCGTGAGGATCGTCACCATTTCCCCCTTGAGGACCGCGACCGCCTGCACCCCGTCGACCACCGCTTGCACCACGACAATGTCTTGCATTGGCATCCCCTGCTCAGCCTGATCAAACGTACCCCCGCGCATGGGAGGCTATGCTGCTCCCTTGTTCAAGTCAACGCCCCGCCTCGCCCAGCCGCTTTGCCCTCGAGCGCTTCCCATCGCGCCAGCAACGCTGCCGCTCCGAGCCGCGCGTCTTCTAGGCGCGCTTTTAGCGCCGTTACTTCATGCCCGCGCTTCGCATAGAGGCTCGGATCCGCGAGCAACGCCTCGATCTGGGCGACGCGCCGATCCGCCTCGTCGACCGCACCCACGAGGCCCTCGAGCTCGATCCGCTCGGCGTACGTGAGCCCCGCACGCTTGTTGCCTGGCTTGGGCGGCTCGTTGACCGCGGCGTCGGGCGACGACGCCGGCGCGGCAGCCTCCGACGCGGGGCGCTCGTCGCCCCCCTCCCTCTCTCCCCTCTCTGCCTTGTGGGCCCTCTGTGCCCCATGCGCCCGCTGTCCCCTCTGCGCCACGTAGTCCTGGTAACCCCCCGCGTACCGGATGACGTCGGCCGCACCGGCCTGCTCGGCGTCGGGCTCGAAGGCGAGGATCGCCGTTGCGATTCGGTCGAGGAAGGCCCGATCGTGCGTCACGACGATCACCGACCCCTCGTAGTCCTCCAGAAGCGACTCGAGGGCCGTCAGCGTGGGGAGATCGAGGTCGTTGGTGGGCTCGTCGAAGACGAGCAGGTTTGCGCCGCCACGCAGCATCTTCGCCAGGGCGACACGCGCGCGCTCCCCGCCCGAGAGAGACCCGACCTTCTGCCGCTGCTTGCTTGCGTCGAAGAGAAAGAGCTCCAAGTAACTGCGGAGGTCCATCGCCTCGCGCCCGCGGACCCCCAGGTTCACCACGGTGCCGCCGCCGTCTCCCCGGACTTCGTCGAAGATCGACTTGTCGTCGTCGAGCCCCGCCCGCGCCTGATCGAGGTACCCCACGCGGGTGTTCTTCCCTACCACGATCGATCCGGCCACGAGCGGGGGCGCGTTCTCCGGGCGTACTCCGCGGCGTGCCTCTTCGACGGCCGCCAGGATGGCGCGCAGAAGGGTCGTCTTGCCCGCTCCGTTCGGACCGACGACGCCGATGCGCTCGCCCGCGGTCACGGTGAGGGTCAGCGACGCGTGGAGCGCAGGGGCACCCTCGGTCGCCGCGACTCGAACGCCGCGCAGCTCGAGCACCGTCTTGCCCTGCTGGGGCGACGCCGCCGCCACGAGCGACACATCTCCCGGCCTGCCCGCGGTGAAGGGCCCCGTCGCCTCCAACGCCTGGGCGCGCATCACGCGCGCCTTTTGCTTCGTGCCCCTCGCCTTCGGTCCGCGCGACAACCATTCCCGCTCGCGCCGAAGGGCGTTCTTCCTGTTTTGCTCGGCGCGCTCTTCGTGTGCGAGGAGCTCGGCCTTCCTTTCGAGGTAGTCGCCGTAGCCGCCGGGAAACGAGACCAGCCGGCCGCGCTCGAGCTCGACGATGCGTGTCGCGACCGCGTCGAGGAAGTAGCGGTCGTGGGTGACCAAAACGAGCGCGCCGCGGAACCGGCGATCCAGCAGATCTTCGAGCCAGGCGGCCGTATCGGCGTCCAGGTGGTTGGTCGGTTCGTCGAGGATCGCGACGTCCGGGCTCGCGACGAGGAGCTGCGCGAGCGCGATGCGCCGGCGCTCGCCGCCGCTTCGGAGCCCGCACGGACGGTCCACGTCGCGCACGCCCAGCTTGTCGAGAAACCCGAGGGCCTCGTGCCCGCGGTCCCAGCCGCCCAGCCGGACGATGGCTTCGTCGAGCTCGGCTTGCTCCTTCACGAGCTCGTCGTGCTGTGTGTTGCTCGCTTCTCGCACGAGCTGAGCCGTCACGGCCGCGTGGCGCACCACCGCCTCGCGCCACGCGGTGAGCGCTTCCTCGACGACAGCGCGCGCACTCGCGTCCGGGTCCAGCACGGGTTCTTGAGCGAGGTACCGCACACTGAGGCCGCGCCGCACGCTCAGCGTTCCGGCATCGGGCGCCTCCAGACCCGCCAAGATCTTCGCGAACGTCGACTTGCCCGCGCCATTGGCCCCGATGAGGCCGACCTTCTCACCGCGCGCGAGCGCGAACGTCGCGTCATCGAGAACGACCTGCGGACCGAAGGCTTTGCTGACGTGCTGGGCGGAAAGCGCGGGCATTCGGAAAGGGGAGCACGATCGGAGCTCCTCGCTTGTGGCGGTGGCTAGCACGTGACCGCTACGGCCACACGCGCCAGCGCGACGGCGCAGCGCAAGCCAACTGGCGAGAACTAGCCCCCAGCGTCGAAGCGGGCTAGGTGCCTCTAATTCCCCTATGGCCGACCCCCTTCTCGCCCTCGTCTCGCCCTTTCGAAGGGCCATTGTCGGCGCGTTCGGCGACGAGCACGAGCGCGCCGACCCGGCGCTCCGGCGCTCCGACCGTGCGGACTACCAGGCCAACGTGGCCCTCGCGCTGAGCAAAGTCGTGGGCGGCCGACCGCGCGACGTCGCCGCGGAGATCGTCAAGCATCTGGACGTCTCGCAGATGGTGGAGCGCGTCGAGATCGCGGGCCCGGGCTTCATCAACCTGACGCTCGATGCCCATTTCCTGTCTCACTCCGTAACCGAGCTCGCGGCCGATTCGCGTCTCGGGGTGGCACCGGTGGCCGCCCCCGAAACCGTCGTCATCGATTACTCGTCGCCGAACGTCGCCAAAGAGATGCACGTCGGCAACCTCCGGAGCACGATCATCGGCGACGCCCTCTCGCGCGTGCTGGAAGACGTGGGGCACCGGGTCATCCGCCAGAACCACCTCGGCGACTGGGGAACGCCGTTCGGGATGCTCATCGAGCACCTGCTCGACCTCGGGACGGGTGCCGGAGCCGGGCCGTCGATCACGGACCTCAACGCGTTCTACCGCGAGGCTCGCGCCAAGTTCGACAGCGACCCCGCCTTCGCCGACCGCGCGCGGCGACGAGTCGTCCTTCTCCAGAGCGGCGACGAGCGCACGCTCGCTCAGTGGCGCGTGCTGGTCGACGCGTCGAAGCGCTACTTCGCGGCGATCTACGAAGCCCTTTCGGTAAAGCTCACCGAGAGCGATATCGCAGGCGAGAGTCTGTACAATCCGATGCTTCCGGAGATCGTCGCCGAGCTCGAACAGAAAGCGCTCACGGTCGTCAGCGACGGGGCTCTCTGCGTTTTTCCCCCGGGCTTCCCGGGGCGCGACAACGAGCCCCTTCCGCTCATCGTCCGCAAGCAGGACGGCGGCTACGGATACGCCACGACCGACCTCGCCGCGGTTCGCTACCGCGTCGCGACCCTCGGCGCCCAGCGAATCATCTACGTCGTCGGCGCGCCTCAGAGCCAACACCTCGCCATGGTCTTCAAGACGGCGCAGATGGCTGGATGGCTCGTTCCGCCCGCGCGCGCCGAGCACGTCGCGTTCGGATCGGTCCTCGGCGCGGACAGAAAAATGTTCAAGACGAGAAGCGGAGAGTCGGTAAGGCTCATCGATCTTCTCGACGAAGCCAAAGAGCGCGCGCTCGCGATCGTGACGGAGAAGAATCCGTCGCTCGACGAGACCACGCGCGCCGCCGTCGCACGAGCGGTGGGAATCGGCGCGGTCAAATACGCCGACCTATCGAGTGATCGCATCAAAGACTACATGTTCGACTGGTCGAGGATGCTCGCGTTCGACGGCAACACCGCCCCCTACCTGCAGTACGCCCACGCCCGCATCGGATCCATCTTCCGCCGCGGCGAGGTCGACGCCAGCGATCTCGGTCCGATCGCGCTTCGCGCGCCCGCGGAGCGCGCGTTGGGCCTCGGAATCCTAGGCTTCGGCACGGTAGTGCACGAAGTCGCGGTCACGCTCCAGCCGCATCGCCTGTGCACGTACCTCTACGAGCTCTCGACGGCCTTCTCCGCCTTCTACGAGGCGTGCCCGGTGCTCAAGGCCTCGACCGATTCCGAGCGCCAGTCACGAATGGCCCTCTCCCGTCTAACTGCCCGCGTGCTGGCGCACGGGCTGGATCTTCTCGGCATCGAAGTTCCCGAGCGCATGTGAGCCGGCGGCCCCGCGCCGCGAGCCAACCTCACTCGTTCGCCGCCGCGCGCGCGGTCGACGTGACCCCGCTTCGCTCCGCGATCTCCGCCTTCACCGGCACGATGCCCCAGATTTCGCGGGCATAGGCGTTGATCGTGGCGTCGCTCGAGAACGCGCTCGCGCCGACGATGTTGAACAGCGATCGCCTCGCCCACTCCCGCGGCGACCGATAGAGAATCGCCGCTTCCCGCATCGCCGCGCAGTACGAATCGAAGTCTGCGCACACCATGTATTGATCGTTGTGACGGAGCGTGTGCACCACGGACGAATACCGTCCCGGATCGCCAAGGCAGAAAAAGCCGCTCTCGAGGAGCTCGATGGCCTTCGCGAGCTCCGGGCTTCCCGCGATGAAGCGACCCGGATCGTAACCGACGCGCCACAGGTCGCGAACCCCGTCGACCGTGTGCCCGCAGAGGAAAAAGTTCTCGGGTCCGGCGGCGTCGCGCAGCTCGACGTTCGCACCGTCGAGCGTCCCGACCGTGAGAGCCCCGTTGAGCGCAAGCTTCATGTTGCTCGTTCCGGACGCCTCCTTACCGGCCTGCGAGATCTGGAGCGAGACGTCGGCCGCTGGAATGATCACTTGGGCCAGAGACACGCCGTAGTTGGGAACGAACACCACCTTCAGCCGATCGCACGTCGTCGGGTCTCCGTTGACCACCTCGGCGATGTCGTTGATGAGGCGAATGTGCGTCTTGGCCACCGCGTACCCCGCAGCCGCCTTTCCTGCGAAAATATAGACGCGCGGGGTCGCCGTCGCATCGGCCGAGGAGTTCTTCAAGTGCCAGTAGTGAGCGATGATTTCGAGACAGGCCAAGAGCTGTCGCTTGTACTCGTGGATTCGCTTGATCTGCGCGACGAACATCGCCCCGGGATCGACCGAGACCCCGGTCAGCCGATGAAGGAGCGCCGCCAGCACTCGCTTGTTGTCCCGTTTGATCTCGGCAAGCGAATCGAGGAGGCTTTCATCTTCCGCGTGCTTGGAAAGGTGGGACAGAAAGGCGAGGTCGCGGTCGATCCAGTTGGGCCCCAAGCGGTCCGAAAGAAGGCGCGCGAGCGCCGGATTGGAGTAGAGAAGCCAGCGGCGCGGCGTCACGCCGTTGGTCTTGTTGTTGAACCGCTCCGGGAACATCTCGAAGAAATCGGGGAGAAGCTCGCGCTTGATGAGCTCCGTGTGGAGCGCAGCGACTCCATTCACGCTGTGCGACCCGAGCACCGCGAGGTGCGCCATCCGCACCTGCTGCACAGGCCCCTCTTCGATGATCGACATCCGGGCCATGCGCGACGGATCCGCGGGCCAGCGAGTATTGACTTGGCGCATGAATCGATGATTGATTTCGAAGATGATCATCATGTGCCGCGGCAAGACGCGGCGCATCATCGAGACCGGCCACTTTTCGAGCGCTTCGGGCAGGAGCGTGTGGTTCGTATAGGCGATCGCTCGCTGCGTGATGTCCCAGGCCACGTCCCAGTCGACGCCCTCCTCGTCGACCAGCACCCGCATGAGCTCCGCGACGGCGATCGCCGGGTGCGTGTCATTGAGCTGGATGGCAGCGCGATCGGGGAGCAGCCGAAAGTCGGTATGGCGAGCTTTGAACTGGGAGACGATGTCCGCGATTGAGCACGCCACGAAGAAGTACTGCTGCTTCAACCGCAGCTCTTTTCCGTGCTCGGTCTGGTCGCTCGGGTAGAGCACTTTCGAGATGTTCTCGACCTCGACCTTCTCCTCCACGGCGCGCAAATAGTCGCCTTCGTTGAAGAGGCGCAGGTCGAAATCGCGCGACGCGCGCGCCGACCAAAGACGGAGCGTGTTGACGGTGTCGGTCTCGTGTCCGACGATGAACGAGTCGTACGGCACCCCGTACACCACGCGGGTTCCGACCCAGTCGACGATCAGCCGGCCGCTCGCGTCTTTGCGGGTCTCGGTCGTTCCGTAGAATCGCACGACTTGCATGCGATCGTGGCGAGGCAGCTCCCACGGGTTTCCGTATTGCAGCCAGTTGTCCGAGTTCTCGAGCTGTTGCCCCCCTTCGATGCGCTGCTCGAAGATGCCGAACTCGTACCGGATCCCGTAACCGACCGCGGGAAGCTCCAGCGTCGCGAGCGAGTCCATGAAGCAGGCGGCCAGCCGCCCGAGCCCGCCGTTTCCAAGGCCCGGGTCGCCCTCCGCATCG
>Ga0265313_10000132_pt1 | contig 75917 bp, 68 predicted proteins | sample 4123metaG_FD_203122 | JGI IMG/M metagenome (GOLD analysis project Ga0265313, IMG submission 203122) | Rhizosphere microbial communities from Carex aquatilis grown in University of Washington, Seatle, WA, United States - 4-1-23 metaG | ecosystem: Host-associated > Plants > Roots > Rhizosphere >... | reverse complement strand
GACAGCAGCGGCAGCAGGGCGGTGCCGATGGCGATGCCCACCACCCCCAGCGGCAGCTGGTTCACCCGGTCGGCGTAATTGAGGTAACTGACGGCGCCGTCGGCCACGGTGGAAGCGATCATGGTGTTGATCACCAGATTGACCTGATAGACCCCGGCCCCCACCGCGCCGGGCACGATGCGCCTGAACAGCAGCCTGACCTCGGGGGTCAGGCGTGGCCGCACCAGCCGCAGCCCCATGCCGGCCTTGCGCACCGAGAACACCAGCCACGAAAACTGGACGATGCCGGCGGCGAAGGTCCCCCAGGCCATGGCGTGCCCGGCGGTGGGGGTGAAGGGCACCAGGGCCCACAACCCGATCATGGAGGTGAGGTTGAGCAGCACCGGGGTGCCGGCGGCGGCGGCGAACCGGCCGACCGAATTAAGTACGCCGGCCTGCAGCGAGGTCAGCGAGATGAACAGCAGATAGGGAAAGCAGATGCGTGAGAATTCGGTGGCCAGCGCCATCTTGCCCGGCACCGAATCGAAACCGGGCGCCAGACCGTAGATGGCCCAGGGCATGGCCAGTTCCATCACCACCACGAACAGGGTGAGCGCCAGGGCGAGCACCGCCAGGGCGCGTTCGGCGAACAGCCGGGCCTCCTCGCGCCCGCCCTCGCTGAGCCGGCCGGTGAACAGCGGCACGAAGGCGGCGTTGAAGGCGCCCTCGGCGAACAACGAGCGGAACAGGTTGGGAAAACGGAAGGCGACGAAAAAGGCATCGGCCACCGCCCCGGCCCCGAGGAAGTGGGCGATCATCATCTCGCGCATCAACCCGGTGACGCGCGACAGCAGGGTGAAGCCGCCGATGGTGGCGATGGAGCGGAACAGACTCATGCGGGCCTTTCTACCTCGATTGTCGAGGCGCGCATAGCCGGGCGATCTTCCGATCCTGAGAAGCCCTGTGCCGGGACGGGCCCCTACTCCGCCGCCTTGGTCGCCGCCGCCCGGGTGGCGGGGTCTTCCAGCGCCTTGAGCAGGGTGGTGCGAATCTGGCCCAGCTTGCGCTCGTGCTCGACCTTATGGCCGAAGACGTCCTTGACGTAGAACACGTCCACCACCCGCTCGCCATAGGTGGAGATATGGGCCGAGGAGATCTGCAGCCCCAGATTGGTCATGGCGTTGGTGAGATCATAGAGCAGACCCGGCCGGTCGCGGCCGTTGACCTCGATGACGGTGTGCGAGCGCGACGGCTTGTTGTCCACCAGGGCGCGGGGCGGCACCTTGAAGACATGGGCGCGGGTGGGCAGCTTGCCCTTGCGTGCCGCCAGCTCCGTATCCAGGCGCAGGCGGCCCGACAGCACCTGCTCGATGCAGGCCGACAGCTTGGCCAGCCGGCCGGGGCTGTCGAAGGGGCCACCCTCGGAATCCTGGATACAGAAGGTGTCGAGCGCCATGCCGTTGGCCAGGGTGATGATCTTGGCATCGACGATATTGGCCCCCGACAGCGCCATGGCGCCGGCGATCTGGGAGAACAGGCCGGGATGGTCGCCGGTATAGACGGTGATCTCGGTCACCGCGCGCTGGGTATCGACCCGGGGCTCGACGGTGAGCGGGGCACGCACCGCCTCGGCTTCGCGCACCAGCCGGGCATGGCGGAGATGGGTGGCGCCGTCATAGGTGGTCCAATAGCTGGAATAGCCCCGGGCGATATGGGCGTCGATCTCCTCCACCGGCCAGGAATGCTTGAACAGCTGCGACCGCAGCGCCTCCTGAGCCGCCTTGACCCGGGTGGCGCGGGCGGCGGCGGACAGGCCGCCGGTCATCACCTCGTGGGCGCGCAGGTACAGCTCGCGCAGCAGACCGGCCTTCCAGGCGTTCCACACCGTGGGACCCACGGCGCGGATATCGGCCACGGTCAGGCAGAGCAGCAGCTTGAGCCGTTCCGGCGACTGCACATGAGCGGCGAAGTCCGAGATGGTCTTGGGGTCGTCGATGTCGCGCTTGAAGGCGATGCGGGTCATGGACAGGTGCTCGCGCACCAGCCAGGCCACCGTCTCGGTCTCCTCGTCGGTCAGGCCCATGCGAGGCCCCAGCTTCATGGCGAGATCGGCGCCGATCACCGAATGGTCGCCGCCGCGCCCCTTGGCGATGTCGTGCAGGAAGGTGGCGACGAAAAGAGCGCGGCGCGAGACCACCTGATGGATGACCTCGGAGGCGGCGGGGGCCTCCTCCTTGAGGCTGTCGCCTTCCAGGGAATGCAGGATGCCGATGGCCTGCACCGTATGCTCGTCCACGGTGTAGACGTGGTACATGTCGTACTGCATCTGCGCCACCACCCGGCCGAAATCGGGGATGAAGCGGCCCAGCACCCCGGCCTCGTTCATGTGGCGGAGCGCCACTTCCGGGTTCTTGCGGGAGGTCAGCATGTCGAGGAACAGGCGATTGGCGGCGGGATCCACCCGGATGACGGCATCCAGGCGCTTGAGATTGCGATGAACCAGATCCAGCGCCCGGGGGTGGATATCGACTTCCTGCTCCAGCGCGGTGTGGAACAGGCGGATCATGGCGACCGGATCGGTCTCGAACTGGTTGTCGGTGATGACGTTGAGCCGCCCGCCCTCCAGATTGAAGCCTTCCACCACGGTGCGGCGGGCAAACAGCCGGCCCAGTTGCAGCCTCCGGGGCTTGCGCTTGTGCTGTTCCTCGGCCAGGGCGCAGAACAGCCGGGTGAGGTCGCCCACATCCTTGGCGATGAGGAAATAGTGCTTCATGAACCGCTCGACGCCGCGCGAACAAGGGCGGTCGGCGTAATGCATGCGCACCGCGATCTCGGGCTGGACGTCGAAGGTCAGCCGGTCCTCGGGCCGGTCGGTGAGGTAGTGCAGGTGACAGCGCACCGTCCACAGAAAGGCCTGAGCCTTGACGAAACGCCGCACCGCCGGGCGCGAGATGATGCCGGCATCGGCCAGTTCGGCGATGTCGCTCACCCGGTACATGTACTTGGCGATCCAGTACAGGGTGTGGAGATCGCGCAGGCCGCCCTTGCCTTCCTTGACGTTGGGCTCCAGCACATAGCGGGAGTCACCCATCTGGGAGTGGCGGGAATCACGCTCGGCCAGTTTGGATTCGACGAATTCCACCGCGCTGCCGGCCATGATCTCGGCCTTGTAGCGCTCCCACAATTCGGCGAACAGCTTCTGGTCGCCCCACAGCCAGCGCATCTCCAGCAAGGCGGTGCGGATGGTGAGATCGGCCTTGGCGTTGCGGATGCAATCCTCGGCCGAGCGGGTGGAATGCCCGACCTTGAGCCCCACGTCCCACAGCATATAGAGGATATATTCCACCACCTGCTCGTGATACGGCACCCGCTTGTAGGGCAGCAGGAACAGCAGGTCGATATCGGAGTGCGGCGACAATTCGCCCCGGCCATAGCCGCCCACCGCCACCAGACTCATGGCCTCGCCCGAGGTGCGGACCCCTTGGGGGAATTCGTACTCGGCGGCGAAATCATGGACCAGACGCACCAGCTGGTCGATGAGGAAGCAGTTCTCGCGCACTGTCTCGGCGCCGTCGCCCGTCTCGTCGAAACGGCGGCGGATCTCGGTCCGGCCCCGGGCCAGCACCTGCTTGAACAGATCGAGGACGCGGCCGCGACGCTTGTTCTTGGGCAGGTCCTCGGCCGCCAGTTCGGCCAGCAGGCCAATGACGTCCTTGCGATCGATGATGGCGCGCTGCTCGAAAATCTTGGTCATGGCGACGGCACGCATCTCCGGGAAAACGGGAGGGATCAGAGTATAGGCGCGGCGCGGCGCCCGCCAGACGTTTAAATAAGCAGGGCCGCTCCACCGCCCAAACCGTGGGCACCGGCGCCGCGGCGGGCAAAGGCGGATAGGGTGGCCTAATCAGGCTGTTGAAAACCGATTCTGGCCCGCTCCATCCTTCGAGACAGCCGCTTCGCGGCTTCCTCAGGATGAGGCTACCGCATTGAAAACAAAGACCTCATGCTGAGGAGGCCGCCGACAGGTGGCCGTCTCGAAGCATCCTTTTCAGAATTCCACACCCTTCTGGGCCTTGATCCCGTCCTTGAAGGGATGCTTGACCAGGGTCATCTCGGTGACCAGATCGGCGGCTTCGATCACCCCGGGCTGGGCGTTGCGGCCGGTCATCACCACATGCTGGCCCTCGGGGCGGGCGGCGATGGCCGCCAGCACCGCATCCAGCGACAGATAGTCATAGCGCAGCGCCACGTTGATCTCGTCGAGAATGACCATGGCATAGGCGGGATCGGCCAGCAGGCCGGCGGCCAGCTCCCAGGCCCGCTCCGCGGCGGCGACGTCGCGGGCGCGATCCTGGGTCTCCCAGGTGAAACCCTCGCCCATGGCGCGGAAGGTGACCAGATCGCCGAAGCCCTCCATCACCCGCCGCTCGGCGGTATCCCAGGCCCCCTTGATGAACTGGACGATTCCCACCTTGAACCCGTGGCCGACGCAGCGCAGCGCCATGCCGAAGGCGGCGGTGGATTTGCCCTTGCCGGCGCCGGTATGGACGATCAGCAGGCCCTTGGCCCCAACCTTTCTGGCCATCAGCTTGTCACGCGACGCCTTCTTCTTGGCCATCTTCTCGCGATGACGCAGCTCCAGCTCCTCGCCCATGGTCCATCCTGTCCCGCTATCAACGCGATAGCTAATATGGGGCGGGAGGCCGGCAAGCGCCATATGCCGAAGCCGTCCCGGACTTATTCCCCGTTCGCGTGCCGCGCGAACGGCTGACATGAATCCTTCACTCTTTTTGAATTGCGTCCATTGGCCCGGCCGCTATAACCGGGCGCCATGACCCCATCGCCGGGAGCAAGGGACAAGGCATGACCGAGCAGACGGCCAATGCGGCCAAGATGAGGGTACGACGGCTCGCCGTCCGCTACGGCGACAAGCTGGCGCTGAAGGAGGTCGATCTCGACATCTCCGCCGGCCAGGTCACCGCGCTGATCGGGCCGTCGGGCTGTGGCAAATCCACCTTCCTGCGATGTCTCAACCGCATGAACGACACCATTCCCGGCTGTCGGGTCAGCGGCGAGGTGACCCTGGACGGCGAGCCGGTCTATGGCCCGGCCGGCATGGACCCGGTCCTGCTGCGCGCCCGGGTGGGCATGGTGTTTCAGCGCCCCAATCCCTTCCCCAAATCCATTTATGACAACGTGGCCTTCGGCCCCCGCCTGCACGGCCTGTATGCCGAGGGCGAGGAGATGGACCGGGTGGTGGAATCCAGCCTGATCCGCGCCGGCCTGTGGGAAGAGGTCAAAGACCGCCTGAGCGAGAAAGGCACCGGCATTTCCGGCGGCCAGCAGCAGCGCCTCTGTATCGCGCGGGCCATCGCCGTCCAGCCCGAGGTGATCCTGATGGACGAGCCCTGCTCGGCGCTGGACCCCATCGCCACCGCCAAGATCGAGGAATTGATCGACGAGCTGCGCGAAAGCTATACCATCATCATCGTCACCCATTCCATGCAGCAGGCGGCCCGCGTGTCACAGTTCACCGCCTTCTTCCATCTGGGCGACATCATCGAGGTCGGCACCACCGAGCAAATCTTCACCACGCCGACCAAGGACCTCACCCAGGGCTACATCACCGGCCGCTTCGGCTGAGACGGAGAGCTTCCATGACCAGTGGCGAGCAGCAGCACATCGTCAAATCCTTCGACATCGAACTGGGCAAGCTGGAAGACGCGCTGGCCCGCATGGGCGGCCTGGCCGAGGCCCAGCTGTCCGCCGCCATCGAGGCGTTGGAAACCCGCGACAGCGACCTCGCCGAGCGGGTCATGCGCAGCGACGGCAAGGTCGATGAGTGCCAGACCTTCATCGACGAGCAGACCCTCAAGGTGCTGGCCCTGCGCGCCCCGGTGGCCGACGACCTGCGCACCGTCCTCGGCGCCCTGAAGATGGCCGCCGAGCTGGAGCGCGTCGCCGATCTCGCCACCAATGCCGCCAAGCGTTCGCTGGTGCTCAACCAGCTGCCGCCGGTGGCCCCCATGCGGTCGCTGATCCGGCTGGGCCGGTTGGCCCAGGCCATGGTCAAGGATGTGGTCGACGCCTATCTCGAACATGATTCCACCCAGGCGCTGGAGGTGCGCGAGCGCGACCAGGAACTGGACGACGTCTATTCCTCGCTGTTCCGCGAGATCCTCACCTACATGATGGAAGATCCGCGCACCATCACCCCGTGCTCGCACCTGATGTTCATCGCCAAGAACCTGGAGCGCGTCGGCGACCACGCCACCAATGTGGCCGAGCTGGCCTATTTCCGGGTCACCGGCAAGGCGGTGGCCGAGGAACGCACCAAGAAGGATGTTTCCTCCTTCGAAGGGGCCAAGCCGCAGGATTAGAGCAGCGAGCCCTAAATATGAGGGGCGGTGCTCTTGCGCCCATTGAGGGCGCGGCCAAGGCCGCGGATGCGGCCGCCCAGCGAGGGAAAATGATAAAGGCTAGACCGTGGATGCACAGTTTGGGCATCACGGTCTAGCCGGACCGGAAGCATTGCCCCCGCCCCGCACCCATGTTAGGGAAGCGTCGGCAGTGACATGAGTGGGGCCCAGATGAGCGGTGGTGGCCAATCGCCTGTAATCGTCACCGGCGGTGCCGGTTTCATCGGCAGTTCCCTCGTTCGGCTTCTGGTCGGCCGGGATATTCCGGTGGTGGTTCTCGACGCCCTGACCTATGCCGGAAACCGGGATAATCTGGCCGGGGTGCCGGACGTCACCTTCGTGCACGGCGATATCGGCGATGCCGCGCTGGTCGCCGGGCTGCTGTCCCGATACCGTCCGCGCGCCATCGTCAATGTCGCCGCCGAGACCCATGTGGACCGCTCCATCGACGGTCCGGCCGCCTTCATTCAGACCAACATCGTCGGCACCTCGACCCTGCTGGAGGAGGCCCGGCGGTACTGGCGGGACCTGTCGGCGGCGGAGCGCGACGCCTTTCGCTTCCTCCAGGTCTCCACCGACGAGGTCTATGGCTCGGTGGCGGAGGGAAAAAGCCGCGAAGGCGAGCCCTACCGCCCCAACTCCCCCTATGCCGCCAGCAAGGCGGCGGGTGACCACATGGCGCGGGCCTATTTCCGGACCTATGGCCTGCCGACCCTGGTCACCAACGGCTCCAACACCTATGGCCCCCGGCAGTTTCCCGAAAAGCTGATTCCGCTGCAGATTCTCAACGCCGTGGACGGCCGGCCCCTGCCGGTCTATGGCGACGGCAGCAATCAGCGCGAATGGCTCTACGTGGACGACCATTGCCGCGGCATCGCCGCCGTGCTGGAGCACGGCCGCCCAGGCGAGACCTACAACATCGGCTCGGACCACCAGCGCGCCAACATGGATGTGGTCCGTGACCTCTGCGACCTGCTCGACCGGCTGGCTCCCGCTCCATCCGGGCGGCCCCATGCCGAGTCCATCGCCCTCGTCAGGGATCGCCCCGGCCACGACTTCCGCTACGCCCTGGACTCCGGCAAACTGATGAACGAGACCGGCTGGCGCCCGACCATGGCCTTTGCCGAGGGTCTGGAGGCCACCGTGCGATGGTATCTGGATAATCAGCCCTGGTGCCGGGCGATCACCCGGGCCGGCTACGACCGCAACCGCCTGGGCACGGCCCTGCGCTGACCACCGTCACCGGTTCGGGCCGGGGGTACCGACGGCGCTGACCCAGACGGCGGTGAGCCACAGCGCGCCCAGCCACCAGGATTGCCAGATGCCATAGCTGACGCTGGCCACCATCAGGACAGCGACGAAACTGGCGGCAGCGGTCGCGGCGTTGACCGGATCGGCCTCGCGGCTCAGCCTTCGCCCGATCAGGCCCAACACCAGACAGACCAGCACGGCGCCGACACCGCCCAATTCCAGCCATACCTGGCCGGAGCCGTTATGGGGGTGAAGGGGAAGGAACTGCTCGAAAATCTCGATTTCGCCCCGGAGGGGAGGCGGGCCGGCAAGAGGGTAATGGCGAGTCACCCACACCCCCTCCTCGCCATCGGGAATATTGCGCGATGCCTCCATCCCCCATCCGCGCCAGGGATGCTCCATCGCCTTGCGGGCGGTAAAGGTCCAGATGGTGTAGCGGTGATGGGCGGAATTGGGGAATTTTTCCAGCTTGCCCATCTGATCCATGACGGCCTGGGGCGATGGCGCCATGGCCAGGAGCGGGAAGCTCAGCACCAGCAGGATCGCCAGCCCGGCCAGACCACGCGCCCCCCAACGCGGCCACCGCATGACGGTGACGTAAACCAGGGGCACCAGCACCAAGGAAATCTTGGATGACAGGTTTTCCCCTCCCGGAATGGACAGAAGGGCCAGAACCGGAAGCGCGACCGCCCAGCGCCGGTAACCACAGCGCCAGACCGATACCATGGCCGGCACGAGCAGGATGATGGCGATGGTCAGACCCCGGCCCAGGCGGCGAACCAAGGGAATGGCCTGAGGGTTGGGATCAAAGGTGAGGTAGCCCACCGGACCTCCGAGATGGATCTCCAGGGCCGCCATCACCAGGGCAAGGGTGAGGCCGGTGGCGAGACCAAGCCGCACCAAACGGCGTCCAGCCTCGTCAAGGCCGCGGGCATATCCGAAAAGCACGAGTCCGCCTGCCGTCATGGCGGCTACGCCGAACGTGGTCTTGATGGCCAGGAGCGGTTCAATCGACCACCATGCCGAAACCGCCGCCCAGAGCAGGAGCAGGGCCAATCCCGCCGCCAGATCGCGCGGCACCGACCGCCAGGGCCGCTCGCGCCAGCTCAGCCCCAGGCACAGCACCGCCACGATGATGAAGGTGGGCGACAGGCCCAGGGGGACATACATGGCCAGGGGGGGAGCGATAAGCGCTCCCAGGGCCAGCACATGGGAATGGTTCAATGACCGGCCGGCCACGGTCAAGCCCATATTGGAATTATCCTCGTGGTCATGCGACGTCATCGGCACCGGATGGAAAAGCGGTTCCATTATTAGCGCGCGGTGCTTCCCCTGTCATCCTCGGCGGCAGGGCTCCGGCCGTGGGGCTGGCCCGCTGCGACAGGTTACGGAGTGGATCGGTCTGCGACCCCCGGCCGGTCATCCGGGTTCTGCGCGGCGGGTGAACCGCCAGGAAATGCCGGCTCCCGCATCAAGGGGGGCATCGACCCGGATACAGACGGTCTCGCTCTTTTCATGAAAGCGGGGCGACCACAGACCGGGCGCGAGGGTAACCGCACCGCCCTCGGCGGTGAAGTCCAGGCCGGAGCCGTCGGCCAGGGTCAGCGCCACGCCCCCCTCGGTCAACCGGGCGGTCACCGAGGGATGCAGCAGAAAGCGCGCGGTCATGATGCGGCCGCCCCTCCCCCTCTTCCGCTCCAGCCGGTCCCGGCCCTCCAGCCCCGCCGCCGTCAGGGTCAGTCCCCGGCGATGGATCAGCCCCAGCCGCGACCAGCCGTCGAAGGCGCCCTCGAAGCCCGCGCCGTCGCCAACCGCCTCGAAGCAATGCGGCCGGCGGCCCAGGCGGAAAGCACCATAGACCTCGGCGCTATCACCATCATCGACGGCAACGGTGCTATGGGCGGGCGTTCCGCGAAAGACATTGCGCCAATGCGGGTCCTGATAGGCAAAGGTGCCGCCATTGACCACCACCGGATTTGACCCCAGCGAGAATTCGAAGGACAGGGTATCGGCATGGGCGTGGGCGGGCAGATCGTCGGGACAACAGGGGCCGCAATCCACCACCGCCAGAGCCTCGCCGGCGCTCAGCCGCCAATAGCCGGCATCGGGCAGGGCGGACGGCACCTTTCCGGCCTGCCGGGCGCCATCGACGGTGCCGTCGTTGAACTGAGCCAGCAGGCCCGAGCCCATCCGGAAGAACGCCGCCACCGGTTTCATCCGCGCCACGGCATCGGCCAGAAAGCCGGGCACCGGCCGCCCGGCGGCGATGAACAGCGCCGCCAGTTCCTCGAAATCCGTCAGCACCTGGAGGTGATAGCTGGGAGAGCGCTCGTAATGGCAGCCATCGGGCAGTACTTGCCGGGCGATTTCCAGTTCCAGCCGTTCCAGCGCCGGCCCCAGTCGGCCGCCATGGCCGGGCAGGCACAGTGCAGCCGCCAGCTCCGCCTTGAGATTCTTGATCAGGTGATTGCCGCCGACATCCCGTTCCCACACCCGCTCCAGGTGCCGGGCCTGACGGTGCAGCGAACGGCGGAAGGCGGTGACGAAGTCCGTCCCCGCCCCCGCCTCCACCACGGGGGCATGGGCCAGCCAGGCGAACAGCCGCAGCGACAGGGGATAGGGATGCCACGCCACCGCGTCGAAGCGCTCGAACCGGGTCAGCCAGTCGCCGATCAGGCCCCGTGCCGTCTCGGCCCCCGTCGTACCCAGCACCGCCAGATGGGGCAGCCATTCGAAATAATGCAGGGTGAAGCGCCACAGCAGCGGCTTGTCCACCGCCCTCCAGTCACCGGTCCCGCCCTCCAGGCCGACCAGACGGATGCGGCCCTTGCGGATACGCTCACCCTCGGCGGCATCGCCGGGCCAGGAGACGGGCGGGGCAAGCAGCACCGCCCCGGTTTCCTCGCCCGGCGACCAGCGGCGGCGGAACAAAGGCAGCCGGGCGCGGTACCACAGGCGGAAGCCGATCTGGCTGGGCCGCAGATGGCGAAGGGTGCGCAGCGTCCGCGCCGGACTCATGGCGTCTCCCCGATCAGGTCGCGATAGAGGGCAATGGCCCGCTCGCCATAATCGGCCCAGCCGAAGCCGGCGGCAACCCGCCGCCGCGCGGCGCGGCCCATCTCCGCCCGCAGGGTCGGATCGGCGATCAGACCCGCCAGCGCCCCGGCCAGGGCGGCGCCATCGCGGGACGGCACCATCACCCCCTCCATGCCGTCGGTGACCAGATCGGCGGCCCCGGTCTCGGGGGTCACCACCACCGGCAGGCCGCAGGCCATGGCCTGTAACAGGGTCAGCGGCAAGCCTTCCTCCAGGGACGGCAGGCAGAAAAGATCGGCGGCGGCGTATTCGCCGGGCAGGGCCGAGCCCGGCAGCGGCCCGGCCGCCACCACATTATCCGGAGCGGCGGCCAGCAGCATCCCGGCGCCGGGATCGAGCGGCCCCACCAGCCGCACCTCCACCCCCGGCCCCAGCCGACGGGCGGCCTCCAGGAGATAGGGCAAGCCTTTGCGCAGCCCCAGCCGCCCCACCATCAGCACCCGGGGACGGGCAGGACCGGGTGGACGGGCGGCGGGGGCGAAGGCGGACAGATCGACGCCATAGGGATTGACCGCCAGCCGTTCCTCGGCGATTCCCCGCTCTAGAAAGGTCCGGCGGGCAAAGCCGGTAGGGACCGAGATGCGGTCGGCGGCTTCGTATTCGGCGCATTCGCGGGCGATCATGGCGGGATCGACCGGGGTGAAGGGCAGACGGAAGCGGGCATGCTCCTCGGCCAGGATTTCGGCCTGATGGGCGATATGACTGGAGCCGCGCTCGATCACCACCTTGGCCCCCCGCTGCCGCGCCGGCTCCATGGCCTCCAGGCTGGCGCCGCTCCAGCCCACCAGGATGTCCAGATCGCCGGGCAGATGGCGGGCGACGAAGCGGGCGAAGCGCCGGGCAATCCAGACGTCGGAAGGACGACCCAGCGGCAGCCGCCGCAACACCTCCAGCAGCGGCGCCGTCGCCAGCGGCAGATCGAGCGGCAGGAACTGGCGGGCGATGAAGGCGGGATAGGTGGTGAGCAGGCCGGTGAGATGGCCGTGGGCGCGCAGCTCCCGCGCCAGATCGAAGCCATGGAAACGGCCATGCACCGCGACCGCCACCCTCACCTCCGCCTCCCCGCCACCGCCTGGAACAGCCGGGCCAGGGTTTCGGCCTGGGCCGCCCAGGTGAAGGGCCGCATGCCCTCGGCGGTGGCGGCGGCGAAGGGCTCTCCCGCCGCCAGCCGGTCCAGCGCCGCCGTCAGGTCACCCTCGTCGGCGCAGGACAGCAGGGCCCCCCCCATGGCATAGGCCAGCAGCGGCGCTTCCTCGCCCTCGGCGGGAAAGGAGACCACCGGGCGGCCGGCGCTCAGCAGCTCGATGACCTTGTGGTGAAAGGTGCGTTCCGACTTGAGGTAGAGGTTGGCGCTGGCCGCCACCGTCAGCCGGCGGAGATCCTCCAGCGCCAGATAGGGATGAATCTCCACCTCCCAATCCGGGCCGAGGCCGGCTTCCGCGACGGCATGGCCGAAGGCGGCATGGTCGCCGCCGGCATAGATCAGGCGCGGCCGCTCCGGCCGTCCCCGCCCCCACGCCGCCAGCGTCGCCAGCAAGCGCGCCAACAGAAAGCGGCTATAGACGCTGCCGCTCAGCGTCAGGGTCAGCCGTTCCGGCGGCGGCGACGTGGCGGGAAGGAACGTCTCGGGGATACCGCTGTAGACGACCGTGGCCGCCATGGAGAACCACCGCGCCGCCTCCGCCCCATGGGTGACGGAAAAGGCGGTGAGATGGGCGGCATCGGCAAAGCGCCGCGCCAGCAGGCGCCGCAGCGGGGCCGGAATGAACATCCCCCAGTAATCCTTGGTATCCATCACCCAGGGCGCCCCGGCGGCCCGCGCCAGCCTCCGGGCCACCAGCAGGGTATCGGTATTGCCGAACGTGCCCCAGGCCAGCTCCGGCCGGAAATGACGGGCCAGCGGCCGGGCATAGGCATCACAAGCCTGACGCCAATCGGCGAATAATCCGCCCCGGATCAGGTAGAGCAGGGCGATGGCCGGCTTGCGCCAGATCGGCGGCAAATTCCCCTCCTGCACCCGGCGGCACAGGGTCGAAGGACGGGGCGGCACCGCCAGCAGCAGGGGGCGCGACCAGTCATGCGCCGCCAGCGCCTCGGCCAGACCCTCGGGCGGCGGCGCCACCGCTTCTCCCTCCAGATCGCGGGTGACCAGCACCACCTGATGCCCCGCCGCCGCCAGCACCTCGGCGAACTGGGGCACCCGCCGCCCGCAGACATGGGGCGTGGCCGGGTGGCAGTAGTTGACCAGCACCAGCCTCACGGCGCGTTCTCCATCGCAGCATGCTTGGGCTGGCCGGCGGCGCGATCGACGAAATGGGTCAGCCAGGTTTCCGCCATCAGCGGCCGCCACAGAGTCCAGGCCAGGGCGGTCTCGCCAGCCTCGAAACGCCTGAGGACCGACCGCCACCAGCGGACATTCCACAAGCCGCGCCGGGCGAAGTCCGGGCTCTCGATGATCTCGCGGACCCGGCGGCCCAGGCCACCGGCGAACCACAGATCCTGGGGCGGCAGAAAGCCCTGCTTGTTCCAGCGGGTCCGCACCCCTTCGGGCAGGATGCCGCGCATGGATTCGCGAAGCAGCCGCTTGGTCTGGGCGCCGCCCATCAGCAGCGGCAGCGGCACCTTGAACGCCATCTCGGCCAGCCGGTGATCGCAGAACGGCAGGCGCACCTCACGCGAATGAGCCATGGAATTGCGGTCGCCATAGCGCAGCAGGGTCGGCAGATGGGTCTGGAACGAATCGCGGAACAGGGCGGCGCGCAGGGGATCGAAACCGGGCGGCGGATTCTCGGCCTCGATGTCGGCCAGCACGCCTTCGGCCAGACCCAGCGCCACGTCACTGCCCTTGCCGGTCAGCCCGGCGAGCAGGCGCTTGAGCCCGGGCGGCAGCCGGCGCTTGAGCCCGGTGGCGCCGCTGTCCAGGGCCAGGGGATAGCGGGCCCGCACCGACTCCTCCTCCACCGCCAGACCCTGGGCCCGGCAGGCTGCGAGATAGGGAGCGAAATATTGCTCGTAGCCGCCCAGCAGCTCGTCGGCGCCCTGACCGTCCAGCAGCACGGTGATTCCCGCCTCGCGCGCCAGCCGGAACACGCAATACTGGGCGTACTGGCTGGTGCTGCCCACCGGCAGCTCGTTGGCCCAGGCGAAGGCCGGCAACTCCTCCACCAGCCGCGCCGGATCGGGCTCGACCACATGGGCGGTGGCGCCGGTGGCCTTGATCACCTGCTCGGCATAGGTCCATTCATCGGCCGGCGTGCCGGGAAAGCGCCCGACGAAAACATGGTAGGGCCGGTCGTGCCCCTGAATTTGGCGCGCCAGACAGACAATGGCGCTGGAATCCAGGCCTCCCGACAGGCACGAGCCCACCGGCACGTCGCTGCGCAGCCGGAGCGATACCGAGTCGCGCAGCAGATCGTGAAAGGCGGCGAAGGTCCCGGTGGCATCCATGGTCGCGGCCGGCTGCGGCGTGATCGCCCAATAGCGCCGGATGCGAGGGTCCAATGTATCGAGATCGAGCGTCATGCACTCGCCGGGCAGCAACTGGCTGATGGCGGGGAAGACGGTGACGCGGCCGGTATCCAGGCCCAGGGAAGAGGTCACCAGAAAGCGGCCGAGGCGGGCGCGATCAATCTCGGCCGAGACCCCATCCAGCGCCAGCAGCGCCTTGTATTCCGAGGCGAAGGCGAAGAAGCCGGGACGGCGGGTGAACAGGAACGGCTTCTCGCCGAAGCGGTCGCGGGCGCAGAACAGCACCCGGCGGGTCTGGTCCCAGAGGACGAAGGCGAACATGCCGTTGAACTCGGACAGGCAGTCCTCGCCCCAATGCTTGTAGGCGGCCAGCAGCACTTCCGAATCCGAACGCGAGACGAAACGGGCGCCCTCGGCCTCCAGCCGCACCGCCAGTTCCCGGTAATTGTAGATTTCGCCGTTGAAGGTCAGGACCACCCGGCCCTCGGCATCGGCCATGGGCTGGGCCGCCGCCTGGGACACGTCGATGATCGACAGCCGGCGATGGCCCAGCGCCACCCGACCGTCCGGGCTTCGCCACAATCCCTCGCCATCGGGGCCGCGATGGGCCATCAGGCCGGTCATGGCCGCCACCGCGCCGAGCGACGCCTGCCCCTGCCCCACGACGATTCCGGCGATTCCGCACATGGGCTCAGGCTCCCCGTTCGTGACGGCCGAGCGCCACCGCCAGCACGGCGAAGGCCAGGGCGAAGGCCAGGGACAACGCTACCGCCAGGGTCTCGAGCCCCGCCGGATGCCAGATGAGGATCAGCAGCAGCGGCAGGGCGAAGCCGCCATACTGTCCCACCCGGGCCGCCAGCAGGAAGCGCACCCGCCTGGTGGCGACGGCATAGGCCCGGAGCAGCTCGAACAACGGCAGGAACACGATCATGCCGGCCAGGAGCACCAGCAGCGGCGCCGCCGGCGCCCATTGCGGGCCGAACAGCCAGGGCACCACCGGGTCGGCCAAGGTCACGTCGAGGACCGCGGCCACCGCCAGCAGCGGCACCAGCCGAACCAGGATGGCCCGGCGTACCCGGGTCCGCGCCGCACCATCCTCGGTCTGGCCAAACCAGGCTCCCATAACCCGCGAGGTCAGGGGATTGAGAAACTGATGCGGCACCACCGCCAGACGCTGCGCCTGGAACAGGAGGCCGGCTCCGGCGGCGCCGGCCATAGCGTTGGCGACCAGAACGGTCAGACGCTGAAAACTGCCTTCCAGCATACTGTCGAGCCAGATGCCCCGCGCCTCGGTCAGGACCTGGCGCCACTCCCATAACCGCACCCAACGGGGCCGGCGACGGCCGAGCCCGCCCATGGCCGCCAGAATCGCCACCATGGCCAGGGCGGAGAACAATTCGCGCAGATACAGCGAGGCCGCGCCGAAACCGGCCAGGACCAGGATGACCGCCAGTCCGTGTCCACCGACTTGGGCCATGGTCTCTATCACCGCCGCCCGGCCGAACTGCATGCGGCGCTCGATCAGCCCCCGGTCGAAACCAAGCCAATGACCCACCAGGACCGACGCCGCCAGCGCCAGATCCCATGGCCCGGTGCTGCCTGTGACCGCCAGCCAGACCAGGATCAGCGCCCCGGCCAGGACAGTCTCGGCCACCAGCACCGAATAGAGCAGATCCTCGCGCTCGGGCGTCATCTGCGAGTCGGGGGTGCGGTTGAGCAATATGTTGACGCGGGTCGAAAATACCGCCAGAGCCAGCCCGGCGATGGCCTGGACGATGGCGAAGCGGCCGAACTCCTCCGGTTGCAAACTCCTGGCCAGCACCAGATTGGCGCCGAAAGCCGCCAGGGCCTGCAGCACGGTGCCGCCAAGAAGATACAGCCAGCCGCTGGTTACCCGGGCCAGACCACTCATGGGCGCTGCCCGGCCAGGTCCCGAAAAACCTCGACCAGCCGAGCCACATGGGTATCCCAGGTGAACGAGCGCACCACCCGCTGGCGTCCCCTGGCGGCAAGGTCGGCCCTCAGCTCGGGCGAGGAATCGAGACGGCGCACGCAGTCCGCCAGGGAGGACGGCGACAACGGGTCGAAATACAGGGCGGCGTCGCCGCAGACCTCGCGATTGACCGGGGTGTCACCCACCACCACCGGCAGACCGCTGGACAAGGCCTCGACCATGGGATGGCCGAAGGTCTCGGACAGGGAGGGGAAGACGAAGACATCGTGCTGGCGATACAGATCGGGGAGTGCGTTATAGGGCTGCCGCCCCAGCGACAGCGTGCCCTTGGCCAGGGCGGCCTCCATCAGCCGACGGTCAAGCTTTCCTCCCCGGAAATCCTCCGTTTCCGCCAGATCCATGGTGATCGTGGCATGGGTGTCGATGCCGTCCGCCAGCAGATGATCGACGGTGCGGCAGACCAGACCGGGCTGCTTATGGGGATAATAGACCGAGACGTAAAGAAGCTTCAGCCGCCCGTCGCCCCGCCAGGACCGCGCCTGCCCCTCGGCCGGCGAGAAGCTGTCGCTGATGGTACCGTAGGGGTTGACGATCATCTTGCCCTCCAGGTCCGGCGCCCAGGACAGCAGCAGGTCCCGCATGGCGGCGGTGGGCGCGACCACGCGGTCGGCGCGGCGGGCCGAGGCGATGATCAGTCTGCGGCGCGCCTCGCGCTGAATCGCGGCCTTGACCCCCTGCGCCGGAGAGCAATTGGCCAGATAAAAGGGATCGAACAGACCGCCTTCCCGCACCAGCAGCACTTGCGGCACCGGGCAGGACAGCAGGCCGAAATTGGCCGAGGAAAACAGCACGTCGGGCTTGAGCCGGGCCACGGTCTGCCGCCACCCCGTCTGCTCCCACAAAAACCGGGCCAGCGGCCGCAGGTCGCTGGCCCAATGACGCCACAAATTGGCGTTGGTGCCGGGAAAGCGGGCGGACACCGCAATGGTGGCGTCCACCTGACGCTGCTCCAGGCTACGCGCCAGATTGCCGGTATAGGTGACGATACCGCCGATACGGGCGGAAATGGCATTGACCAGGACTTTCACGTCGCACCCCAACTGGCGATAGAATGCTTCCCACCATCGCATGCCTTGCTCATACCGCGCTCCGCCCAGCCGCACAACCATCCGTCAGTTCGGGAAGCCGATCCAGAATCTGCCGTAATCGCCCGTGGTGATCCTGCCCGTCGGCCAGCATCCGGCGGCGGCCGGCGGCGGCGGCGGCGGCCCGGCCGAGCTCGTCGGCCAGCCAGCGGCGGCATTGAGCCACCAGCTCCGCGTCATCGGAGAAGAACGCCGCCTCGTGGTCGGGGGAGAGCAGCCGCTCGGCCTCGCCGCTGCGTTCGTGCAGCAGGAAGCCGCCGATGGCCGGGATTTCCACGGTGCGGCAGGTCTGGAGATCGCGGTTGCCCTTGCGCAGGAAGCCGAGATTGATCCGGCTGGCCGAGACCACCCGGGCATAGTCGTCGTCGTAGACCGGCCGATTCTCGATGGTGAGATTGGCGTGGCGCCCGGCCAGCGCCCCCCAGCCATTGCCCCAGACCCGAACCCGGAGGCCGGCCTCGGCCAAGGCCAGCAGGCTGGCGGCGCGCGGGCGCTCGTACGTGCCGACAAAGGCGATATCGGCGCCGAAACGCCGCCGCTCCTCCTCGCTCAGCTCCATGGGCCGGTGGAGATGGCGATCAAAGCTGTTATCCACGAACAGGACCCGGCGCGCCCCCAGGGCCGGCACCTCCTGGGGCCGGGCATTGAAGCTCTTGGTGGTCACCCACAGGTCGAATTCGCCCATGGCCCGCTCCAGCCAGCGCGAGCGATGGACCGGATTCATCATGTCGTCCTCGGCATACCACACCAGCCGGACCGCCGGCAGCAGCGTCCGCACCCGGCGCAGGGTGGCGGCGCGGATCATGGGAGCCGCCTCGATCCAGGCAAGGTCGAAGCCGGTCCCGGCCTCGGTCACCAACCGTCCATTGGCTTCGGCCGGGTCCGCGGGCAGACGCAGGCGGTAGCGCAACCGCGCCATCAGGCTCGGCCGGTCCTCATAGGTGGCGCCATCGCAATTGATCGGCACCATGCGCACCCGGTGGCCAAGCTCGGTCAGCGCCCGCACCCGCTGCGGCGTGCGCGAGCCCAGGAAGGTCTGCCCGACCACCACGATGCGCAGTGACGCCTCAGCCGACATGGGCCAGCGCCTCCTTCAACCCGGCGACATCGACCTCGAAATCCCAGATGGCGATCCGGGCGCGAGCCGCCGCGCCCAGGGCGTCCGACCGGTCCAGCACCCGCTCCAGGGCCGCCGCCAGTCCGGCCTCGTCACCGGCGGCGAACACCGCGCCGACGCCCTCGTCCACCAGATCGGGCGCCGCCCCCACCTGATCGCTGACCACCACGGCGGTGCCGCAGGCCATGGCTTCGTTGACCGCCAGCCCCCAGGGCTCGCACTCCGACGGCAGGACGAAGACATCGGCCAGGGCGTAGAACGCCGGTAATTCACTCTGGTTGCGAAAGCCGGCGAAGACCACACCCTGCCCCATCTCGGCCTCCAGCCCGGCCCGCATCTCGCCGTCCCCCACCATCAGCAGCACCGGCCGCGGCTCGGGCAGACGGCGCCACGCCGCCAGCAGCAGGTCCGGACGCTTGCGTCTCTGGAACTTGCCGGCGAACAGCACCACCTTCCGGCCCTCGGGAAGCCCGAATTCCCGCCGCAGCGCCGCCGGGTCGGCCGCCTGGGCCCGCGCGGCGAAAAAGGCGTTATCCACCGCATAGGGCATGGAGAAGACCCGCCCGGGCCGCACGCCGCGCCCGAGATAATAGTCCCGGTTGGCGGTGCCGACGGCGAGAAAGCCGGCGGAGCGGGCGAAGACCCAGCGCAGGAAGCGGCGCTTGACCCAGCCGCGCAGCCCGGTCCCGTCGGGCATGGCCCGATCCTGGTTCTCGCCACGCATCAGCACCGGCCGGCCCTTGACCCTGGCCAGGGCCAGGGCCTGGAGCAGCATGGAGGAGCGCCAGCCGTGCAGCCAGACCACCTCGGCTTTCCCGATCTCGTCGGAAAGGCAGGTCTCGGCCAGGGCCGCCGATTCATAGCCCTGACGCAACGGGACATCCCATTCCACCCGGGTCTGGAAGCCCGGATCGAAATAGCCCTGCTCGGTATCGATCCGCTCGAACACCACCCGGAGATCGATGCCGGGTTCGACGGCGATGCGACGCAACAGCGGCGCCTGATACTGGATGGGATGACTGACCAGATACAGCAGGCGAGTCATGGGCATTCGCCCCACACCGCCCGCCAATTCTCCTCCAGCGCCCGGCGGAAGCCGGCGGGGGCGTAATCGGCCACGGCCAACGCGCGGGCGGCCCGGCCCAGCCGTTCGCGCAAGGTCCGGTCGCCGGTCACCGCCAGGATGCGCCCGGCCAGGGCTTCGGCGGTGTGGCCGGTGAGATAGCCGGTCTCGTCCTCGATGACGTAATCCTCGGGGCCGCCGCAGCGGGTCGAGACCACCGGCACCCCGCAGGCCATGGCCTCGATGCCGATGATGCCGAAACCCTCCTGCTCGGAGGGAATGACCAGCAGATCGAGGGAGCGGTAAAAGTCCGGCAGGTCGCCCTGGGGCAAATCGCCCACCCACTCCACCCAGTCGGGCGTCGTCATGATCTCCGGGCGGCCGGTCAGCCGCAGCCGCAAGCCGGGATCGCCGCGCCGCGCCAGGGCCACCGCCGCCAGCAGCAAGGGCAGGTTCTTGCGCGGGTCGCCCATGCGGCCGGCGAAGCCGACCACGCCGGCGGGCGCCGGGCGCGACGGCGGAGAGAAGCGCTCGGGATCGGTGGGAATGGGCATGCGCCCCATCTCCCGCCGCATGCCCAGACTCCGGAACATGGCCTGGGCATGGCCGCCGACCGTGACCACCCGCCCGGGTCCGGTGAGGATGCGGCGCTCCATCTCCGCCTGGACCGGACCGACCAACGCCGTATCGATCAGACGGCGCGGCCAGGCCATGGCACGGCGGCGGGAAAAGCGATCCCCCAGCATGTCGCTGGCGCACCAGACGAAATGGGGCACCTTGGCGGCCAGCAGGGGAAAGGACGCCAGCGCCGTCCCCCCCACCGCCAGATGACGGTCATGGCCGTCGATCAGCGCCCGCCAGCGGGACGACGGCAGGGTATAGGTGAATTCCAGCTCGGGCAGCCAGCAGCCGACCGCCACCGAGGCGTGGCTGCCGTCGAAGCAGCGCCCCGCCTCCACCCTTGGCCGGCGGCCCGAGGCCAGTTGCCATGAGGTCACCGACAGATGTCCGTGCGAACTCAGGGGGGCATACCACGCCACCGTTACCCCATGGCCGCGCCGAACCAGCTCGTCGGCCAGGATGCGGGTCTTGGCCGGCACGCCTCCGGTGAACGGAGGCAGGGTGAGGACCAGCACCCGCCGCCCCATGTTCAGCGCCTCGCCGCTTCGCGCAGAACCTCGGCGGTCAAGGCGCCGGTCTTGGCCCAGGAATAACGGGACGCCTGCTCCCGGGCGCGGCGGCCCATCTCGTCGCGGCGGGCCGGGTCGTCCAGCAGGGCGATCAGGGCGGAGGCCATCCCGGCTTCCGACAGGGGATCGACATAGAGCACGGCGTCGCCTGCGATCTCGGGCATGGCGGCGGTGTTGGAGCAAATGATCGGCGCGGCGCAGGCCATGGCCTCCACCAGGGGGTTGCCAAAGGTTTCCACCGTGGAGGAAAACACGAAGATCGTGCAGTCGCGGTACAGCTCCAGCAGCCGCGACGGCGGCTGCCCGCCCAGGAAGGTCACCGCATCGGCCACACCGCACGCATCGGCCAGCCGGACCAGTTCGGCATGGTAATCCTCATCCACCAGTCGTCCGGCCACCAGCAGCCGGATGCCGGGATGGCTCCGCCGCACCGTGGGCAAGGCCTTGATCAGGGTGTGGATGTTCTTTTGGACATAGACGTCCGACACCACCAGCAACTGGTCGTCCAGGCGCCGGGCTCCCGGTGCCGGGGGCGTATAGAGGGGATCGACACCATGGTGGATCACCCGGATCTTGCCATTGAACAGGCCGAGGCTGAGCGCGCGGCGCGCATAACCGGAAACAGCGATGGCCATGCGGCAGCCCATCAGCGAGATCATGGTGCCCACCGCCAACCCGATCCAATAGGCCCATTTGCCCAGCCGCCGCTCGCGGGTGACCACCGCCAGCGAGTTGCGCAGCACGATCACCGGACGCGGCGCCAGCAACGGCCCGTAATTGGCCAGCGAAAAGGTGACATCGGCCGCCATCTCCCGTGCCAGGATGGGCAGCGCCACCTGTTCCCACAGCAGCAGGCGGACGAAGCTGTTGCGGAACTCCAGCAGATGGATTCGCACCCCTTCCGGCGGCATGCCGAACAGATCGTACTGGTCCACATGCAGGAAGAGGTGGATTTCCAACCCCTCCGCCGCGGCCAGATAGGGCAGGACGTTGCGCAGATAGGTCACGCCGCCGCCGGTCTTGGCGTGCAAGGCGTTGACGATCACCCGGATTTTGCCCGAAGTGTTGGCGGGACGGGGCACGGCCTAGCCCTTCGCCAGAAGAGTGTCGATTATCCGCACCGCCGCCGGCAGGTCCGCGACCACGTAGTCGGCTTTGCTGCCCTCCACATGATTGGCGCCATGGCCGGTGCGCACCAGGAAGGTGGTGGCGCCGACGCCCCGGCCCAGCTCGACATCCACTTCCTTGTCGCCGATCATGAAGGATCGGGCCGGGTCGAAGTGGTGGTCGGCCACCGCCTGCTCGACCATGCCCGGCAACGGCTTGCGGCAGGTACAATCGTCCTCGGGGGCGTGCGGGCAGATATAGATGCCGTCGATGACGGCGCCTTCCGCCTCCAGCAGGGCGTAAAGCCGGTTATGAATCTGCTCCAGGCGGTCGAGATTGAAATAGCCCCGCGCGATGCCCGACTGGTTGGTGACCACCGCGATGCCCAGACCGCACTGATTGAGGTGGCGGATCGCCGCGCCGACGCCGGGGTAAAGCTCCAGCTGATCGGGGTCGGAGAGGTAGTTCTTTTCGACATTGATGGTGCCGTCACGATCAATGAGCACGAAGCGTCGCGCCGTCATGTCAGATCCTCTCCAGTCGCGCCGCGAAGAATGCATCCATGCCGCCCAACTCGGCAAGATGGCAGGGCAGGGTCCGCAGATCGCCGGCGGCGGTGATGGCCTCGGCCAGACCGCCGATCTCGTCCGAGCCGATGGGAATCCGCCGGAGCGGCGCGCCCGAGGACAGCAACCGCTCGATCTGTTCCGGCCCTTCCTCGGGCTCGAGCGAGCAGACGCAATAGACCAGCCGCCCGCCCGGCCGGAGCATGGCCACGGCGGCGTCCAGCAGCCGGGCCTGCACCCCGGCCAGCTTCATCACCTCGGCCGGGTTCTTGTGCCGGGCCACATCGGGATGGCGCCGGAGCGTCCCGGTGGCCGAACACGGCGCATCGAGCAGAATGGCGTCGAAAGGCTGCGGCGGCGTCCAGAGCGCGGCGTCGGCCTCGACCACCTCGGCGGTCAGGCCGAGACGCTTCAGATTGTCGGTGAAACGCTTCAGCCGCTTGGCGGAATGGTCCACCGCCGTCACCGACGCCCCGGCGACGGCCAGTTGCATGGCCTTGCCCCCGGGGGCGGCGCAAAGATCGGCCACCCGCTTGCCCCGGACATCGCCCAGCAGCCGCGCCGGCAGGGCGGCGGCAGCGTCCTGCACCCACCACCCCCCTTCGGTGAAGCCGGGCAGGGCCGCGATCGCGCCTCCGGCGGGCCGGCGCAGCGAGCCGGTGGACAGCACGGTAGCACCCAGGCGTTCCGCCCAGCCCTGTGGATCGGTGGCAACGGTGATGTCCACCGGCGCCTCGGTCAGATGGGCGAGGGCGATGGCCCGGGAAACCTCCTCGCCATAGGCCCGGCACCAGGACCGCCACAGCCAGTCCGGGGTGTTGAGCAGGGCGGCATCCTGCGCCGCGACCATGGCGGCGCCGTCGCGATCCAGGCGGCGCAGCACGGCGTTGACCAGCTTGGCGAAACCGGCCAGCGCCGTCCCCTTGATCAGATCGACACTGGTCGAGATGGCGGCATGGGGCGCCACCTCCAGGAACAGCAATTGGGCCACGCCCAGGCGCAACGCATGGGTCGCCGCCAGGGCCTTGCCCGGCAGCGGCTTGTCCAGACAGTCCTCGATCAAGTCATCGATCTGGCCCAGCCGCCGCAGCGTGGTCGCCAGCAGCAGACGGATGAAGCCGCGGTCGCGCTCGTCCAGCGCCGGGAGCCGCTTGTCCTCCAGCACGTCGTCGAGCAGGCGGTTGCGTTCCAGCACCAGGGCGAGCAGATCAAGGGCAAGATGGCGGGGCGATGTCTTGGGGCGCGTCATGGCCAACCCTTACCCGATCTGCGCCTTCTCGGCAATTGAACCCTCCACGCGGCGGACAAGACCGGCTCTAATCCTTGCCCCTGCCGCCAATCCGAGCTAGTAAGGTCCCCGAATCATGCGCCCGGTCAGGGGGATTTTCGTGTCTGAAGCCAGCGGACCCGTCCGGGTCAGTGTCATCGTTCCCGCCTATAACGAGGAAAAGACCATCGCCAGCGTGCTGGAGCGGGTCCGCGCCCAGCACATTGACGGCATCGAGCTGGAAGTGGTGGTGGTCAATGACGGCTCCCGCGACCGCACCAAGGAGGTGCTCGAGTCCCGCCCCGAACTGTATGACAAGGTGGTGCATCAGGCCAATGGCGGCAAGGGCGCGGCGGTCAAGGCGGCCCTGGCGGTGGCCAGCGGTGACTTCGTCCTGTTCCAGGATGCCGATCTCGAATACGACCCCGCCGATTACGCCCGTCTGCTGAAGCCGGTGCGCGATTTCGGTGCCGATGTGGTCATGGGGTCCCGCTTCGTCGCCCCGGAATACACAAGGGTGTTCTACTTCTGGCACAAGATGGGCAACTGGGCGATCACCTTCCTGTTCAACATCCTGAACAACACCACCTTCAGCGACATCTATTCCTGCTATCTGTGCTATCGCCGCTCGCTGGTGGATGGAGCCTCGCTCCAGACCATGGGCTGGGAGCAGCATGCCGAGATCCTGTCCAAGGCGGTGGCCAAGGGCCGGGTGTTCTACGAAACTCCGATCTCCTATCACGGCCGCACCTATGACGAGGGCAAGAAGATCAAGGCCCACCACATCATTGCGGTGTTCGCGACCATCATCCGCGAACGCTTCGTCCGCTAGGAGATCGCCGCCATGTCCCACAGCCATGATCATTATCACGACATCGAGCCGGTGACCGAGGACGAGAAGGCCAGCTGGCCGCCGTTCGACCGGGTGGTCAAGCTGGAGAAAGCCTTTACCGACGCCCGCGGCACCATCCGGCCGCTGGTGGACCGGCTGATGAAGAGCGCGGTGCTGATCGAATCCGTCAAGGGCAGCCTGCGGGCCAACCATTACCACAAGACCGACTGGCACTATTGCTATGTGGTGTCCGGCTCCATCGAATACTGGCACCGCCCCACCGGCAGCACCGGGGAACCGACCCGGATGCTGATCAAGACCGGCGAGATGGTCTTCACCCCGCCCATGGTCGATCATGGCATGGTGTTCCCCGAGGACACCACCTTCCTGACCCTGTCGCGCAATTCGCGCGATCAGGCCGCCTACGAGGCCGATGTGGTGCGCATCGACCTGCTGGCCACCGAAGGGTTGACCTCGTGGAAGCCGGGGGACAAGTAAGCCCATGAGCGACAGCAGGGAGCGCGGCGCTACCGAAAAGCGGAGGAGCCCAGGGCGCGGATGCGCCCGCCCGGCGCTTGAGGGACAAAGACCATGAGCACCACCCACTACCATCGCCGCAAGACCTGCCGCCTGTGCGCGAGCGACCATCTGTCCCTGGTCCTCTCGCTGGTCCCCACGCCGCCGGCCAACGCCTTCGTGCCGGAAGCCGAGCTGGACAAGCCGCAGCCGGTGTTTCCGCTGGATGTGTTTTTCTGCGAGGCCTGCGCCCATGTCCAATTGCTGGACGTGGTCGACCCCCGGGTGCTGTTCGAGCACTACGTCTATGTCTCCGGCACCTCCCCGGTATTCGTGAAGCATTTCGAAGCCTATGCCGCCTTCGTCATGGACCGCTTCAAACCGGTGGCCGGCGGGCTGGTGCTGGACATCGGCTCCAATGACGGCACCTTGCTCTCCGTCTTCCAAAAGGCGGGAATGACCGTCCTGGGTGTCGATCCTGCCCGCGAGATCGCCGCCGAGGCCACCGCCGGGGGCGTCGAGACCCTCTGCGGCTTCTTCGGTCCCGATCTGGCCTGCGAGATCGCCGCCGGCCGGGGCAAGGCCGAGGTGATCACCGCCAACAACGTCTTCGCCCATATCGACGACCTGTCGGGGGTGGTGGACGGTGTGCGGACCCTGCTGGCGCCGGGCGGCGTCTTTGTCTTCGAGGTGTCCTATCTGGTGGACGTGTTCCGCCACACCCTGTTCGATACCATCTACCACGAGCATCTGGACTACCATTCGGTCAAGCCGCTGATCCGCTTCTTCGCCGCCAAGGGCATGGAGCTGATCGAGGCCATCCGGGTCGACAGCCACGGCGGTTCCCTGCGCGGCATCGCCCAGCTCAGGGGCGGCCCCCACCCGGTGGGGGATTCGGTGGCCCAGGCGGTGGCCGAGGAGGAAAGCCTGGGGCTGGACAAGGCCGAGACCTTCCGCGCCTTCGCCCGCGACATCGACGCCCTCAAGACCGATCTCGGTTCGCTGCTCGGCCGGCTCAAGGCCGAAGGGAAGCGCATCGCCGGCTTCGGTGCCCCGGCCAAGGCCACCACCTTGATGTATCACTTCGGCATCGGGCCGGATCTGGTGGATTTCATCATCGATGACAGCCCGCTGAAGCAAGGGCTGTATACGCCCGGCATGCACATCCCGGTGCTGTCTTCGGCGGCCATCGCGGAAAAGAAGCCCGATTATCTGGTGATCCTGGCCTGGAACTTCGCCCGGCCGATCATCGAGAAGAATTCCGCCTTCCGCGACGCGGGAGGTCACTTCATCATCCCCATTCCCAAGGTCGAGGTCGTCTGATGGCCGAGTTTCTCCTGCAATCCGATATCGCCGAGATCTGTGAACGCCTGGGCGATGCCGCCCATGACTTCGCCGGCAAAACCGTTCTGCTCACCGGGGGACGCGGTTTCCTCGGCCGCTATTTCATGGAAATCTTCGCCTACCTCAACCAGCATGTGTTGAAGAAGCCGGTGACCCTGGTGGCGGCGGACAACCTGATCACCGCCGGCAAGGAAGGCGCCCAGGTGGCGGACTATCCGCACACCACATTCCTGCAGCACGACGTCATCCAGCCCATGAAGTGGAAGGGCCGCCTCGACTACGTCATCCACGCCGCCGGCATCGCCAGCCCGTTCTACTACCGCGCCTATCCGCTGGAGACCCTGGAGGTCGCCATCACCGGCACCCGCAACATGCTGAAGCTGGCCACCGAACACAAAGCGCGCTTCACCTTCTTCTCGTCCTCGGAAATCTACGGCGATCCCGACGCCAAGCACGTGCCGACGCCCGAAAGCTATCGCGGTCACGTCTCCTGCCAGGGACCGCGCGCCTGCTATGACGAGTCCAAGCGGGTGGGCGAGACGCTGTGCTACATCTTCCACGGCGAGCACGGGACCGCCACCAACACCATCCGGCCGTTCAACGTCTACGGTCCCGGCATGCAGGAGACCGATTACCGGGTGCTGCCCAATTTCGCCAGCCGGATCAAGGGCGGCCATCCGCTGAACGTCTACGGCTCGGGCAACCAGACCCGGACGTTCTGCTACATCACCGACGCCATGGTGGGCTTCCTGCTGGTCATTCTGCGCGGCGTGCCCGGCGAGGCTTATAATATCGGCAATCCCAAGCCGGAAATTTCCATGGTCGAACTGGTGCAGACCATCGAGACGGTGCTGAACAAGCCGGTGGCCCACAACGTGGTCGAATACCCGGATTCCTATCCCGCCGACGAGCCCAACCGCCGCTGCCCCGACATCCGCAAGGCCAAGCTGCAATTGAAGTTCGATCCCTCGGTGGACCTGGATGAAGGCCTGCGACGCTTCCTGACCTGGGCGGACGGTGTCTATACCGGCGAGCAATAAGGTGGTCCGCCTGGCGCTGGTCGGCGCCGGGCGCTGGGGCCGCAACATCATCCGCACCATCGGCGAGCTGCCCGGCCTGCGGCTGGCCCGTCTGGCCAGCACCAACCCGGACAGCCGCGCCCTGGTCCCCGGGGATTGCGTGATCTCCGCCGATTGGGCCGAGGTGGTCGCCGCCCCCGATGTGGACGCGGTGATCATCGCCACCCCGCCGGCAAGCCATGCCGCCATCACCCTGGCCGCCATCGCCGCCGGCAAGCCGGTGCTGGTGGAAAAGCCGCTGACCCTCGACCTCGGCGAGGCCGAGGCCATCGCCGAAGCCGCCGGCGCCAGCGGCGTAATGGTCTGGGTCGAGCATACCCAACTCTTCAATCCCGCCTGGACCGCCCTGAAAGCGGCGCTGCCCACCATTGGCCCCTTGCGTGCCATCCGGTCCGAGGCCGGCAATCACGGCCCCTATCGGGCGGGGGGCATTCCCATGCTGTGGGATTGGGGCGCCCATGACGTGGCCCTGGCCCTCGACCTGATGGACGCCGATCCGGTTTCCGTCTCGGCCCGCTGGCTGGAGCGTCGGATGGTGGAGGGCGGCGAGGCCGGCGATGTGCGCCTGACGCTTTCCTTTGCCGGTGGCGTCGAGGCGCATCTCCGCCTGTGCAACCTGATGGACAAATGCCGCCGGGTCGCCGTCCATGGCGAGCGGGGCGTGCTGGTCCTCGACGATCTGGCCGCCGACAGGCTGACCCGTCATCCCTCCATCGCCGGCTTCGCATGGCCCCATGGTCCCGGCGAGGCCCTGGCGGTGGAGCCGGAAATGCCGCTGACGCGGGCCGTCCGTCTGTTCGCCCGGGCGGTGGGTAGCGGCGAGGCCGGCCCGAGCCCGCTGGCACTGGGCATTCGCGTGGTCCGCGCGCTCGACGCTTGCGGCTAGGCCCGGTTTGTTGTCATCTACACCCGCCGCCTCGGAAGGCGGCGCGCCAATCAAGGATGGTCTTTCATGAAATATGGTCGCAGGCGGGTTCTGGTAACGGGTGGGGCCGGGTTCCTGGGATCGCATCTGTGCGAGCGCCTGCTGGCCGATGGCTGCGACGTGCTGTGCGCCGACAACTTCTTCACCGGGGTGAAGGACAACATCACGCATCTGCTGGCCAACCCCTATTTCGAGCTGATCCGCCACGACGTCACCATTCCGCTTTATGTGGAGGTGGACGAGATTTTCAATCTGGCCTGTCCCGCTTCGCCGGTGCATTACCAGCGCGATCCGGTGCAGACCACCAAGACCTCGGTGCACGGCGCCATCAACATGCTGGGCCTGGCCAAGCGCGTCGGCGCCAAGATTTTTCAGGCCTCCACCTCCGAGGTCTACGGCGACCCCGAGATTCATCCCCAGCCCGAGGATTATCGCGGCAGCGTCAATCCCATCGGTCCCCGCGCCTGTTACGACGAGGGCAAGCGCTGCGCCGAAACCCTGTTCTTCGACTACTGGCGCCAGCATGCCCTGCGCATCAAGGTGGCCCGCATCTTCAACACCTATGGCCCGCGCATGCATCCCAACGACGGCCGCGTGGTGTCGAACTTCATCGTCCAGGCGCTGGAAGGCCGCCCCATCACCATTTACGGCGATGGCAGCCAGACCCGCTCGTTCTGCTATTGCGATGACCTGATCGAGGGCTTCGTGCGGCTGATGAACTCGCCCGACGACGTCACCGGGCCGATCAATCTCGGCAATCCGGGCGAGTTCACCATGCTGGATCTGGCCGAGACGGTCATTCGCCTGACCAAGTCCAAGTCCAAGTTGGAATTCATGCCGCTGCCGGCCGACGATCCCCGCCAGCGGCAGCCCGACATCACCCGCGCCGGAGAGACCCTGGGCTGGGCGCCCCTGGTGCCGCTGGAAGAGGGGCTGGAACGTACCATCGCCTATTTCAAGTCCCGCATCAGTGGCGACTGAGGCGCAGGTGGGTCGGCCGATCCTGGTCTGCGGTGGCGCCGGATTTATCGGCAGCCACTTTTGTAAGATGGCGGCCGGCCGGGGTTATCTTCCGATCTCCTTCGACAACCTAAGCGGCGGCCATGCGGATTCCGTGCGCTGGGGGCCGCTCGAGGTCGGGGATCTGCGCGATCCCGCCCGGCTGGACCAAGTCTTTTCCGCCTACGCTCCCATCGCGGTGGTCCACTTCGCCGGACTGATCAACGTGGGCGAATCGGTCACCCGTCCCGACCGTTACTACATCAACAACGTCGCCGCCTCGCTCAATCTGTTGGAGGCCATGCGCCGGGCCGGCGTCGCCGACATCCTGTTCAGCAGCACCTGCGCCACCTACGGCCAGCCGGAGAGGCTGCCGCTGGACGAAAGCCATCCCCGCAATCCGGTCAACCCCTACGGCACCACCAAGCTGATGGTCGAGCGGGTATTGGAGGATTACCGCGACGCCCTGGCCCTGCGCCCGATGATCCTGCGCTATTTCAACGCCGCCGGCGCCGATCCCGAGGGCGCGCTGGGCGAGCGCCACCAGCCGGAAACCCATCTGATCCCGCTGGCGTTGCAGGCGGCGATGGGGTTACGGCCCGACTTCACCCTGTTCGGATGCGATTACCCCACCCCGGACGGCACCTGCATCCGCGATTACATCCACGTCCACGACCTGGCCCGCGCCCATCTGCTGGCGCTGGATCGCCTGACGGCCGGTGGCCCTCCCCTCACCGCCAATCTGGGCACCGGACACGGCCATTCGGTCCGTCAGGTCCTCGACGCGGTGGAGCGAATCACCGGCACGCCGGTTCCCGTGACCTTCGGGCCGCGCCGGGCCGGCGATCCGCCGGTCCTGGTGGCCGATCCCACCCTGGCCCGGCGGGAACTGGGCTGGCAGGCCGAGATCACCGACCTCGACGCCATTGTCGCCCACACCCATGCCTGGATGACGAAATCGTGCTGAGCCGGCCCGTTTCCCGACAGGATTGGGCCGCGGGGCTCGTGGCGACGGCGGTGGCTGTCGCGGCAATCCTGGTCGCGAGCCGCCCCGATCGCCTGAGCCTTACGGGCGCGCTCTGCGCCGCCGCCGCCATGGTGGTGGCGATCCTGCCCACCGCCATCTGGCTGTGGGACCGCCGGTCGGGCCCCCTGCCGCTGCTGCCCATGGCCGGCCTGTTCTACATCCCGTTCTTCGCCTTGCCGCCGTTCCTGCTGGATGTGGTCTGGCCCCATGGCCGGGCGATCCAGATCTATGGCGAGGCCCCGATCATCGCCGGCATCGATGCCGCCTCCACCGGCGCCGCGCTGCTGGGCGTGGCGGCTCTGGTGGCGGGAATGGCGGCGGCCCGCGCCCTGCCCCGGATTCCCGCCGTGACGTTTGCCCGGCCCGGCCCGGCCGCCCTGGCCTGGGTGACGCGGGCGGCCTTGTTGGCCCACGCCCTGTTCTGGCTGGTTCCCGCCCTGAGGCAGGTGCCATCCCTGGGACAATTGTTCGGCCCGAGCGGGCTGCTGGCGGCGGGGCTGGCGGTGACGGCGGCATTGACCGGCGCCCTGGGACGAGTCGAGCTTGCGGTGATCTTCGCCGGGCTGCTGCCGCTGCGGCTGGCCGGCGGGCTGGCCACCGGATCGCTCAACAACAGCCTGATCTTTCTGCTGTGCATGGCAACGGTATGGGTGGGCCTGCGTCCCCGCGCCGTGATCGGCATGGCGGTGATGCTGGCCCTGGGCGTGCTGTTCTATACCCCCGTCCAGATGTTCCGCACCGCCAGCTGGGTGCCGGGACAGGAATCACTCAGCCTCACCGGCAAGATCGCGACGGCCTGGAACAGCATTCCCGTGTTGCTCGATCCCTCGCAGCCGCTTTATCACCCCTATGCCAACACCGTGGGCCTGCTGGCCTGGCCCCTGATCAAGCGGGTCGATCAGGCGACCGTGCTTCAGATCGTGGTCAATGCCACCCCGGGCGAGATTCCGCCCTGGCGGGGGCATTCCCTGATCAACCTGCTGACCGGAAGCATTCCGCGGGCAGTATGGCACGACAAGCCGGAGGAGCGGTTCGGCAACGAGTTCGGCCGCCGTTACCACCTTCTGACCCCCGACGAGCATGCCATGTCGGCCAATCTGCCGTGGCTGACCGAGCTCTATGCCAATTACCTCTATCCCGGGGTAGGCGTCGGCATGGCCTTGATCGGCCTGATCCTGGGGGCGCTTGACCGCGCCTTGAACCGGAAGGATGTCGGTCCGGTGGGCATGGCCTTCGCCGGTGCCCTGGTGGTGCCGCTGTTGCTTCCCGAATCCAATCTCAGCCTGATGGCGGGCAATTTGCCAGTCATCGCCTTCAGCCTTTGGCTGGCTCTGCGCCTCGCTCTAGGACGAGAGGCCAAGGCCGCCGCCAACCCGTAATGCGGGTGAAAGCGCCGTTACCGCCGTCCTGGTTTATGGCGATTCCCTTGCCCGGCGGGGCCTCTCCGATTGACAAGGCCGCCAAAATTCAATAACCGAGGCGGGCGGCCCAGGCCGGGTGGCAACATATCGCGAGGACCAAGTGGCCGACAACATCCCGCTCGTCGATCTTAAAGCGCAATTCCGCTCCATCGAGACCGAAGTCAACGCCGCCATCGCCGCCGTTCTGGCGCGGGGCGACTTCATCCTGGGCAAGGACGTCGAGGCGTTCGAGAAGGAATTCTCCGCGTTTTCCGGCAGCAGCCACTGCGTCGGCTGCGCCAACGGCACCGACGCCCTGCAACTGGCGATGATGGCGCTGGATATCGGCCCCGGCGACGAAGTGATCGTCCCGGCCATGACCTTCATCGCCACCGCGCTGGGTGTCACCCTGGCCGGCGCCACCCCGGTCTTCGTGGATGTGGAAGCGGCCACCGGCCTGCTCGACCCCGCCAAGGTCGAGGCCGCGATCACGCCGAGGACCAAGGCGATCCTGCCGGTGCATCTGTTCGGCCAGATGGCCGACCTCAAGGCCCTGGGCGCCCTCTGCGCCAAGCATGGCCTCAAGCTGGTGGAAGACGCCGCCCAGGCCCATGGTGCCAGCCGCGACGGCCTGAAGGCCGGCACCGTCGGCGCCATCGGCTGCTTCTCATTCTATCCCGGCAAGAATCTCGGCGCTTATGGCGATGCCGGCGGATTGACCACCAATGACGCCGCCCTGGCCCACAAGCTCGGCCTGCTGCGCCATCTCGGCTCGTCCAAGAAGTATCACCACGACATCATCGGCCCCAATTCCCGGCTCGACACCCTCCAGGCCGCCGTCCTGCGGGTGAAGCTGCCGCATCTGGCCGGTTGGAACGAGGCGCGGCGCGGCCATGCCCGGCGCTATGACCAGGCCCTGGCCGGCATCGACGGCGTCCGCCTGACCCAGAGCGATCCCGGTAGCGTCTATCACCTCTACGTCATCCGGGTCGAGGAGCGCGACCGGGTCCTGAAGGCCCTGAACGACGCCGGCATCGGTGCCGGCATCCACTACCCCTTCGCGGTGCACGAGCTCGACGCCTATGCCTCGCTGGGCCACAAGCCCGGGGCATTCCCCTCGGCCGAGGACTGGGCCCGCCACTGCATCAGCCTGCCCCTCTACGCCGAACTGCCGGCCGATGCCGCCGCCCGCGCCGCCGCCGCGCTGCGACAGGCCCTTTGAGGGAAGGACGCGACATGATCAACGTTGCGCTGATCGGCACCGGTTACTGGGGGCCGAACGTCGCCAATTCCTTCGTGGCCAGCGAGCGCGCCCGCGTCATGGGGCTGTGCGATCTGGACCCCGCCCGGCTGGCGGCGTTCTCGCAGCGCTATCCCCAGGCCAGGGCGACCTCGCGGCTGGCCGATATCCTCGAGGATAAAACCATCGAGGCGGTTGCGGTGGCCACCCCCACCAATACCCACTTCGCCATCGCCAAGGCCGCCCTGGAGGCGGGCAAGCATGTGCTGGTGGAAAAGCCGCTGACCCTGACCACCGAGGAAAGCCTGATCCTGGGCAAGCTGGCCGATCAGGCCGGCCGGGTGCTGATGGTCGGTCACGTCTTCCTCTACAACAACACCATCCGGGCGCTCAAGGACCTGATCGACCGCCGCGAGCTGGGCGACGTCCACGCCATGAGCTTCGTGCGGACCAATCTGGGGCCGGTGCGGACCGACGTGAACGCCCTGTGGGACCTTGCCACCCACGATATCTCGATCATGAGCTATCTCATGGGGACCGAGCCGGTCTCGGTCTCGGCGGTGGGGCAGTCCTTCCTCAACAAGGGGGTCGAGGACGTGGTCTTCGCCACCTTCACCTTCCCCGGTGGCGCCCTGGCCAACGTCCATGCCAGTTGGCTCAACCCGCGCAAGGTGCGCACCCTGACCATCGCCGGCAGCCAGAAAATGGCGGTGTGGGATGACCTGGAGCTCAAGGAGCCGGTGCTGGTGTTCGACAAGCGCGTCGACCTGCCCCAGGCCTCGGAACTCAGGGGCGATTTCATGGAATACAAGACGGCCTGCGTCGACGGCGGCATGTCCAGCGTTCCGGTCAAACTCAACCGCCCGCTCCAGAGCGAGTGCGAGCACTTCCTCGACTGCATCGCGGACGGCCACCGGCCGCTGACCGATTCCGCCAACGGTGCCGCGGTGGTGCGCGCCCTCGAGGCCGCCACCCGCTCCATCGCCCGGGGTGGCGCTCCGGTCGAGATCGGCTGATGGGCGCGCCGGCGGACGTGTTCATTCACCCCCAAGCGCTGTCGGAAAGCACCGAGATCGGCGCCGGCACCCGCATCTGGGCCTTCGCCCATGTCATGAAGGGCGCCCGGGTCGGCAGCCAGTGCAATATCGGCGACCATGCCTTCATCGAAGGCGGTGCGGTGCTGGGAGATCGCGTCACCGTCAAGAATCAGGTCATGGTGTGGGAAGGGGTAAGCGTCGGTGACGACGTCTTCCTCGGCCCCGGCATGGCGTTCACCAACGACCGCTTTCCTCGCAGCCCCCGCATGGACGCGACCCCGGCCGTGGCCGCCCGCTATGGCGACAAGGCCGCGTGGCTGGCCACCACCATCGTGGAAAAAGGGGCCAGCATCGGCGCCCGCGCGGTGATCGCGCCGGGCCTCACCATCGGCGCCTATGCCATGGTCGGGGCCGGTTCGGTGGTAACCGCGGATGTGGCGCCCCATGCCCTGGTGATGGGCAACCCCGCCCGCCAGCGCGGTTGGGTCTGCTGTTGCGGCAAGCCGCAGGCCGCAAGGCCAGCCGCCGGGTCCCGCTGCACCTGCGACGAAGGTTGACGTCCATGTACAAGGGTCGCCGCGTCATCCTGGTCGCCCCCGCCTACAACGAAGAAAGAAAGATCGTCGAGGTGGTGCGCCGGGCGCCCCGCGACATCGTCGACACCGTCCTGGTGGTCGATGACGGCTCCACCGACGGCACCGCCGCCGCCGCCAGCGCCCAAGGGGCCGAGGTCATCAGCCTTGGCGCGGTCAAGGGCGTGGGTTATGCCATCCGCGAGGGCTTCGCCAAGGCCCGGCGCGACGGCTTCGACATCGTGGTGGTGATCGCCGGCAACAACAAGGACGCCCCGGAAGAGATCAGCCGCCTGCTTGATCCCATTTGCGACGAGGACATGGATTTCGTCATGGGGTCGCGCTGGCTGGCCGGCGGCCGCCATGGCGGCGATATGCCGGCCTATCGCAAGGTGGCCACCCGCCTGCATCCCCTGCTGGTCAGCTTCTTTTGCGGCAAGCGCCTGACCGAAAGCACCAACGGCTATCGCGCCATGAAGGTGTCGGTGCTCGACGACGCCCGCATCGACCTGGGCCAGTCCTGGCTGGACCATTACGAGCTTGAGGTCTATCTGCTGATGAAGCTGCTCAAGCTCGGTCATCGCTGCACCGAGGTGCCGGTGAGCAAGATCTATCCCCCCAAGGCCATCGGCAACACAAAGATGAAGCCGGGCATCGATTGGTGGCGCATGCTGCGGCCGATCTTCCTGATCGGCCTCGGCCTGAGGAAATAGGCCATGAGCCGTGGTGCCGAGATGATCCTGTCCTGGCTGTGGATTGTCGCCGCCCTGGTCGCCTTCCTCGCCCAGTTCGACTCATTGGCCGCCTCCCTTCTCGCCCTGGTCGGGCGGTCATGATCGCCACCGCCACCGTCGCCCTGCTGCTGGCCGGCGCCCTGGGCTGGGGTCTGGCGCTCGAGCGTTGGGCCGGCATCCCCAAGGCCGCCGCCGAGCGGCTGACCCGAGCCCTGATCCTGGGATTCGGCCTGCTGGGCTGGCTCGGCTTCTTCATCGCCCTCGGCCAGCGGCTCGACCCTCTCACCCTCGCATCCATCCCCGTCCTGGGCCTGCCCGGCCTGCTTCGTCTCCGGCATGCGCCAACGCCCCGGGCCGCGCCGACGGAGTTCGGTCCCTGGACCTGGGCCTTGGTGGCGGTGATTGCCGCCCTGGTCGCGGGAGACGTGCTGGAAGGGCTGTCGCCGCCCGCCGACGCCGATTCCATGGCCTATCACTTCGCCAGCCCCAAGCTGTTCCTGCGCAATGGCGGTCTGTTCTTCATTCCCCGCGCCTCCGACGGCGCCGCGCCGCTGCTGCCGCAAATGACCTATATGCTGGCGCTGGGCCTGGGGGGCGAGCGGGCCATGACCCTGTGGTGCATGGCATCGGGCTGGTTCCTGCCGCTGGCCACCTTCGCCTATGGCCGCCGCCACCTGTCGCGGGATTGGGCGCTGGCGGCGGCGGCGGTGGTGATGTCGCTGCCGGCGGTGCTTTATGGCGCCGGCAGCGGTCAGGTCGAGACACGCGTCGCGGCCTTCGTTCTGGTGTCCGCCTTTGCCGCGGTGGATGCCCTTCGCACCCGCTCGCTGAGGGCCGCCATGGTGGCCGGACTCGCCGCCGGTCTTTTCCTGGCCGCCAAGTTCATCGGCCTGCTGTTCGTCGCCGCCGTCGGGCTGGTGCTGCTGGCCGGACCGGGCTGGCTGGCCCGCGCGCTGGTCTTCGCCGCCGCCGCCCTGGCCGCCGGCAGCCAATGGTACGCCTGGAACTGGTGGAACACCGGCGATCCGGTCTTCCCCATGCTGTTCGGATTGCTGCCCTACAAGGCGGGAGTGCCTTGGAGCGCCGATCAGGCCGAGTACCTCCGCACCACCTTCTTCGCCGCCGAGAAGGCTGTCCCCCAGACCCTGCTGTGGTGGCTGGCCTATCCGGTGCGGGTCCTGGTCGACAGTAACGACACCTTCGAGGCCGGACGGACCGGACTCGGTCCTTTTCCCCTGCTGGCGGCGCCCTTTGCCCTGGCCGGAGCCTGGCGCTTCCGCGAACGCCTGAAACACTCTCCGTTGCTGCCGTTAACGGCGATCGCCATCCTGTTCTATACGCTGTGGTTCTTCCTCGGCACCTCGCAGCGGGTCCGCTTCCACCTGCCGGTGGTTCCCCTCGCCGTCATCGCCATGCTGGCGGCGGCGCAAGCGGGAACGCGGGGACGCGCATCGCGACCCGCCCTGGTGGCGGCGATCATCGCCACCCTGGGCTTGCAGCTGGGGGCCCAGGGAATACTGGCGCTCAATTACGGCCGCCGGCTGCTGGCGGGCGAGGATCGCGCCGCCTTCATGGCGCGCAATCTGCCGGCCTATTCGGTGGTGACGCATCTGAATGCCACCCTGGGTCGGGAGAGCACGGTTCTCACCGGCCAGCGCGAGTTGATCTACCTGTTCGATATCCCGGTGTTCTATGGCCATCCTCATGTGGAGGCTCGCATCGACCTGCGGGACACCAATACCGATTGGGAGAAATTCTGGCGGCAGCTCCAAAGCCAACGGATTACGCATGTGTTGCTGGGCCCCTTCCCCGAACCGGACAGCACGGGTGCCGCCGGCCTGGTGATGCTCACGGACCGGCTGGTGGCGGAAAAATGCGGCGAGAGAACTGAAACCCTGGAAACGACCCGCCTCGCCTCGCGGGCGCTCCGCTCCGCCGGGACCGAGGTTCCCGTGTACTATCGCCTGATCCGGTTGACACCCTCCACCTGCCCGATTCCGGCCCGTTGAATTCGAGGCCACCCTGCCCCGGAGGCACCGTGATGGTGATGATCCCATGGCGCCCGGCCTTGCCGCTGAAGAAGCGACAAGGTACAAGCAGCATCATGCCCAACCAGTCGGATATCCGCTGACATGTGCGGCCTCGCCGGCCTCTTCCTGCCCAAATCCGCCCCGGCGGTCGAGGCCGATATCGCCGCCATGCTGGCGGTGATCCGCCATCGCGGGCCCGACGGTACCGGCCGGCACGTCTCGGATGACCGCCGCTTCCAGGCCGGTTTCACCCGGCTGGCCATCATCGACCTCGCCACCGGGGATCAGCCCCTGGTCCGCAATGGCGGCGAGACCGTGCTTCTGGGCAATGGCGAGGTCTATAATTACCGGGAATTGCGGGCAGCCCTGTCCGAACGCGGCCACGTCTTCAAGACCCAGGGCGACATGGAAGCGGCGCTGGAAAGCTATGTGGCCAAGGGCCGGGACTTCGTCCATGACCTGAACGGCATGTACGCCATCGCCCTGTACGACCGCACCGACCACCGCCTGCTGCTGCTGCGTGACCGGCTGGGGGTCAAGCCGCTGTACTGGACCCGCACCATGGGCGGCGGGGTGCTGTTCGCCTCGGAGATCAAGGCGCTGTTCGCCTCCGGCCTCGCCTCCCCCCAGGTGGACGAGACTTCGGTGGCGGCCTATCTCGCCCACGGCTACGTCCCGGCGCCGGCAACCCTGTATCGCGGCGTGTTCAAGCTGCCGCCGGCCTCGATTCTGACGGTGGAGACCGATGGAACCATCCGCATCGAGCGCTATTGGCGCGCCACCCCCGCCGTCGACCTGCCCCAGGACGAAGCGGGAATCAAAGCGCGGCTGACCGAGCTCATGACCGATGCGGTGCGGCTGCAATTGCGCTCGGACGTGCCGGTGGGGGCGATGTTGTCGGGCGGACTGGATTCCGGGCTACTGGTCGCCTTGGCGGCCGCCCAACTCGACCGGCCGCTCAAGACCTACACCGTGCGCTTCCTCGGCGCCACGGTGGACGAGACCCCGCTGGCGGCGGAAGTCGCCGACCGTTACGGAACCGATCACACCGTGTTCGAGCTGTCCACCGACAGTGCCGCCCAATTTCTGCCGCGGCTGTGCTGGCATGCCGACGAGCCGCTGGCCGATGCCAGCCTGTTGCCCAACCACCTGATCAATCAGGTCATCGGGCGCGAGACCCGGGTGGTTCTCAACGGCACCGGCGGCGACGAGTTGTTCGCCGGCTATGGCCGCTATTTTCAATTGCCGGTGGAGGCGCGCTATCTCCGCCTGCCCGCCGCCCTGCGCCACCTGATCGAGCCGCTGGTGGGCACGCTCGATCCCTTCCTGGCATGGCAACTGGCGCGGGCCGAGAAATTCGACGGTGATCGCGGCGGTTATCTCCACGATCATTCCACCTTGTTTCCATCGCCGATCCGCGCCCTGCTGGGCTGCCGGCTCCCGGCCCCGGCCCCGGCCCAGTCCCGCTTTTTCGCCGAATTCTCCGGTCCGGCCCAGTCGGGGGCACTATATGCCGAGCTGAACACCTATTTGCCCGAAGACCTGCTGACCTTGCTGGACCGCACCACCATGGCCCATTCCGTCGAAGGCCGGGTGCCCTTGCTCGATCACCGGCTGGTGGAGGCTGCCCTGGCGGTGCCACCCGGCATCCGCACCCCCGGCGGCCGGCAGAAGTCGTTGGAGCGGGCCATCGCCGCCGATTTCCTGCCGAAATCGCTGCTCAGCGCCCCCAAGCAGGGTTTCGCCTCGCCGGTTCCGGCGTGGTTCGCCACCGGCGGGCTGGGGCCGCTGGCCCGCCGCCTGCTGACCCGCAGGCAAAGCCTGGAGCGCGGCTGGTGGAGCCGGGCCGGGATCGAACGCCTGCTGGCCCGGCCCGAACGCCACGCCTTCCGCCTTTACGCGCTGCTGGCGCTGGAACTGACCGTCCGGCTGCACGTGGAGGCCTCCCATGCCGAGGCGCCCGGCGCCGGTCTGGTGGAGATGGCCGATGCCGGCTGAGCGCGCCGACGTGTCGGTGATCATGCCCGCCTATGACTCGGCGGCGACGGTAGAGCGCGCCCTGGCCTCCATCGCCGCCCAGACGGTGCGGCCCAAGGAAGTGATCGTGGTCGATGACGGCTCCACCGATCAGACGGTGGAGCGGGTCAAGGCCATGGCCCGGCGGATGAACGGTATCCGCCTGCGATTGTTTCGTCAGCGTAACCTTGGCGCCGGAGCGGCGCGCAACCGGGCGGTGGCGGCGGCGACCGGCCGCTGGCTGGCCTTTTTGGATTCCGACGACGAATGGCTGCCGGCCAAGCTGGAGCGTAGTCTGGCGGTGAGCGAGGGCGGCGACCTGATCATGTCGTCGCACAATCTGTTCAATGTCGGGCCGGAGGGCGAGACCCTCAACGACAGCCGGGCGCGCTGGCTGCGCAATCCCGCCGATCCCTACCGCACCTTGTTCCTGCGCGGCTTCATTTCATCCTCGACCGTGCTGGTCCGCCGCGAGGCGGTGGTGGCGGTGGGCGGTTTCGATGCCGGCCTGCGTTCGGCCCAGGATTACGAGCTGTGGCTGGCGGTGCTGGCCAGGGCGGGACGACGCTTCGAGACCTTTGCCGACCCGCTGCTGCGCTATACCCTGGCACCCGAGGGCATCACCAGCCGCATCGACCGCAAGGTGGCCTGCTCGCTGGCCATCCTGCGCCGCCACATGGGAGTGCTGAAGCGCCTGCCCGGTCCGGTACTGGGTCCGGTGCTGCTGCGGTGCCTGATCATCCATTACGAAGCGGTCCAGGGCTATCGTTCCCGTGGCGAAACGTCTGCCGCGCTGAGGCAATTGCTGCTGTTGCCGGTCCGCATGCTGGAAATGCTGGTCCGCCTGCCTCTGGCACGCGGCGAGCGGCCGGATTTCCTGGCCCGCCTGGACCCCGCCGCCGAAGAGGTTGCCCTATGTGCGGCATAGCCGGCCTGTCCGCCGCCACGCCCCAGCTGTTGGCCGCCATGCTGGCGCGTCTGGCCCATCGCGGCCCCGACGGCCAGGGTCAGTTCCTCTGCGAGCGCACCGGGTTCGGCCTCGCCCATGCCCGGCTGGCGGTGATCGACCTGAGCGAGGGGGGGCGCCAACCCATGGCCTCGCCCTGCGGCCGTTGGGTCATCGCCTTCAACGGCGAAATCTACAATCATGCCGAGCTGCGGGCGGAATTGGAGCATCGGGGCCATTCCTTCCGCAGTTCCAGCGATACCGAGGTCCTGCTGGCCCTGCTGATGGACCAGGGCGAAGCCGCCCTGGACCGGCTGGTCGGTATGTTCGCCTTCGCGCTGCTCGACCGGGACAGCGGCGCGGTGCTGCTGGCCCGCGACCGGGTGGGGATCAAGCCGCTGGTCTGGGCCGCCCTGCCCCATGGCGGGCTGGCCTTCGCCTCGGAAATCCGGGCGCTGGCCCTGGCGCCCGGAATCGACCTCGGCCTGGACCGCGAGGCCCTGAGCCAATTTCTGGCCTGCCTCTATGTGCCGGCGCCGCGCACCATGCATGCCGGCATCTACAAGCTGCCGCCCGGCCATCTGCTGCGGTTTTCCCCCGGCCAGCCACCGGAGGTCCGGCAGTGGTGGCGGCCGGCCTTCACCGGCGAGCGCACCCTGACCACCGATCAGGCGGTGGAGGAACTGATGCCGGCCCTGACCGACGCGGTGCGCTCGTGCATGGTGGCCGACGTTCCGGTGGGCTGCTTCCTGTCCGGCGGCATCGATTCTTCGGTGATCGCCGCCCTGATGGCGCGCGAGAGGGGCCGCGATCAGGTTTCCAGCTTCACCATGACCTTCGCCGAAGCCGCCTATGACGAGCGCGACGCCGCCCTGGCGGTATCGCGGCACGTGGGCACCCGTCACACCGAATTGCCCGCCTCGGCCGGTCTGGTTGATGGCCTTGACCGCATGATTGCCGCCTTCGGCGAGCCTTTCGGCAATCCCACCGCCCTGCTGATCGGCGACCTGTCCCACAGCGCCCGCCGACACGTCACCGTCGCCCTGGTGGGAGACGGCGGCGACGAGGTGTTCGCCGGCTATCCCCGCTATCAGGGCGGCCTGCTGGCGGCCAGGTGGCGGCGCATTCCCGCCATCCTGCGCAAGGGCCTGATCGAACCGGCGGTGGCCTTGCTGCCGGAAAGCAGTTCGGGCCGCCACGGCCTGCGCCGTCTGCGGGAATTCGTCGCCGGCGCCGGCCTGCCCGATGCCGAAATGTATGCCTCGTGGGTCGAGTACTTCTCGCCGGAGGAGCGTCGCGCCCTGCTGGGCAACGGCCTGCCGCCCCGGCCGATCGCCTGGATTTATCGCGCCACCGGGCGAACCAACCCGCTGGACGCCATGCAGGAGACCGACCTGCTGTCATTCCTGCCCGGCAATCTCATGGCCTATGGCGATGCCATGAGCATGATGCACGCCCTGGAACTGCGCCTGCCGCTGCTGGACCACCGGCTGATCGAGCAAGTCCAGCGGCTGTCGGCGGGATGCCGCTTTTCCGCTGGCAAGAAGACCTTGCTGAAGGCCGCCGCCCGGCGGCTGTTGCCGGCCGAGATCGTCGACCGGCCCAAGCTGGGCTTCAACCCGCCCATGGGCCTGTGGCTGAGAAACGAGCTGGCCCCCATGGTGGCCGAGCGGCTGGTCCCCGAGCGCATGCGGGCCCTGGGCCTGGAGTGGCAGGCGGTGGAGCGCCTGCTGGCCGAGCACCGGAGCGGACGCCGCGACTGCGCGCTGGCGGTATGGGCATTGCTGGTACTGGAACGCTGGGAGGCGGCGCGATGATCACCACCGCGCCGCTGCCCGCATGGGCGGATCTGCTTCGCGCGGCCCGTGTCGAGGGTACCGGCGCGGGCGTCATTTCGCCCTGGCTGAAACCCTGGGATTCCGGTTTTCTCACCCCACGCTCGGCCTGGGCGCTGGCGGCGCTGGCGACGGCGGTATCCCGGCACCGGAGCCGGCCGGCCCGGGTGTTGCTGCCGGGCTGGATCTGCAACCAGTCCCTCTGGCCGCTGCGCCGGACCGGGGCGGACCTGACGTTCCTGCCGGTGCGCCCCGATGGCGGCATGAACTGGCCCGCCGCCGAGACCCTGGGCGCCCCGGACATGGTGGTGGTGGTGCACACGTTCGGCCATGCCGCCGACCTGAAGCCGGCCCGCGATTTCGCCGACAGCCGGGGCGCCCTGCTGGTCGAGGATGCCGCCCATGCCCTGATGCCGGGAGCCGGTATCCACGAAGCCGGCGACGTGGTGCTCTATTCACCGCACAAGCTGCTGGCGGCGCCGGAGGGCGGGATCATGGCGGTGCGGCCCCGCGCCGAGGACTGGGCCGATGCCATCGCCGAGGCATTGGGGCAGCCGGCCCCCGCCCCCGACGACCGGCGCTGGCTGGCCCGCCGCGTTATCCAGGGTCTGGTCCCGGACCTGCTGCGCCCGCTGCTGCCCCAAGGCGGGCAGGAAGGTTTCGCAACAGACCCGGCCACCCACCCCATGCCGCCCCCCGCCGGCCCCTCCTTGCTGTCCCGGCGGCTGCTGGCAGTCTGCGACCTGCCGCGCGAGGCCGCCCGACGACGCGCCAACGACCACGCCCTGCGCGCGGTGGTGCGCGAACTGGCCGATCTGCGGCCGCTGTATCCCGCCGATGGCGGCGTTCCCTACCGGCTGGCCTTGCGCGCCGCTTCGCCCCAGGCGGCGGCGGCACGTTATCAGGCATTGCGCGCAGCCCATCTGCCGGTGGAGACCTGGCCCGACCTTCCGCCGGAGGTGAGTGCCGATCCCCGCCACGCCGACGGTGCGCTGGCCCTGCGCCGCTCTGTCCTGCTGCTGCCGGTGCACGGCACGCTGTCACCCGGGCGGCTGGCCCGGGTCTATGGGGCGGTACTGCGATGAGTCTGATGGTTGCCTGGGATGTCGCCGACCGCGACGAGTGGGAGCGGCTCTATGCCGCCGCCGGCTGGTCAACCCTGGTGCAAAGCTGGGCCTATGGCGAGGCCAAGCGTTCGGAGGAGGGCTGGGTTCCCCACCGGGCCGTAGTCAGCCGGGCCGGACAGCCGGTGGCCCTGGCCCAGGTGCTGGAAAAGCGGGTGGCCGGTCTGGCGCGGGTGGCGCGGCTCAATCGCGGCCCGATCTGGCTGCGCGAGCTGACACCCGCCGACAAGCTGGGGGTGATCGCGGTCCTGCGCCGGCGCTGGCGCTGGTTCACCCTGGCGGCGCTCTCCCTGGCGCCGGAACTGCCGGAGGGCACATCGCTGCCGGGGTTCGTCCGCCGCAAGGCGGAGCCGTGGTGCTCGGCGCGGCTGGACCTCAGCCGGAGCGCCGAGACCTTGCGCAAGGGCCTGGACGGCAAATGGCGCAACATGCTCAACGCCTCGGAAAAGGCCTCGCTGCTGGTGGAGGCCTCGCCCGATCATCTGTCGTGGATGCTGGCCCGCTATGGCGAGCTGCTGGCCGACAAGGGCTTCGGGGCGACACCGCCGGCCCTGGTCCAGGCGCTGGCGACCCATGCCTATCGCCCCGACGATCTGCTGGTGCTGAAGGCCTCGTCCGGCCAGGAGGCCGTCGCCGGCATCCTGCTGGCCCGCCATGGCGATGCCGCCACCTATCTGGTCGGCTGGAACGGCGATGCCGGCCGCAAGCTCAAGGCCAACAATCGCCTGCTGTGGCAGGCGGTGGTGGAATTGCCCCGGCGCGGCGTGCGCTGGCTCGATCTGGGGGGCATCGACGACAAGCTGACGCCGGGCATCGCCGCCTTCAAGCGCGGCATGAACGGCGAGGAATACCGTCTGGCCGGGGAATTCGTCGGACTCTGATCATTTCCAATCCCGCCGCAGCAATCCGAGAACCGCGCAGTCGCGCCGGATGCCGGCCGTGCGAGGATAGAATTCCCGCAAGGTTCCTTCACGCCTGAATCCCAGACGTTCCACGGCCTTGACCGAGGCGACGTTTTCCGCCGGGGTCATAACCTGGACCCGATCAAGGTCCAGCTGATCAAATCCGAAGCCAAGCACCAGACGCGCCGCAGCCCCGAACATCCCCGTCCCCCAGCATTCCGGAGACAAGCCGTAACCGAAATCCGCCATCTTCTGTTCCGGCGGAAACAAGAAGTTGAAGCCCAGCGTCCCGACGACACGACCATCATCGGGATGGGTGATCGCCCAATAGCAACGCCGTCCCGCCGCCACGTCGGCCTCCAGCGCTTCGATGAACCGCCGGGCCTCGCTCATCTCGCGAAAGGGCCGAGCCCCCAGGTGAACATAAAACCTCGGGTCTCGGCCGTACTCGAAATAGTCGGCAACCTGATCCGCCGAGGGCGCGACCAGACGAACCCGGTCATTGCCGAGAGGTGGAGGAACCAAGGGGGACACGCAGGCCTCGATCTGGGATTGAACGTGCGGCAACGCTACCTCAGGCCATACCCCAAGGCAAAGGCCATCGGAACCGCCGGGACGGAAGACCGCCGCGAATGCGGCTGGCAAATTGAACCGCCCGCCGCTATAAGTCGCCGGCACGGACGGGCCGAGGGCGGATGAACGGGGTAGCCGGGAATTCCATGAGACGATTGCTGCTGCTGGTCCGGCGCCTCCTCGATTCGTCGGAATGCAACCCGGTCCCTTCCGGCGTGTACGGCGACCCCCTGAGCGGGGCGCTCAGTCCCCTCGGCCTCGATGAAGTCGACCATGTTTTCGCCCATGACGCCGCCGCGATGCGGCTGACCTCCGTGCTCGGCCAATTCTTCGGCGACGAGCGCGCCGAATTCGCCCTGCGCAAGGCCGCTCACATCGCCTTCGACGTCCGGCTGCGGGCGGTCGTGGCCCTGGCCCGCCAGGGCGGCGGCGGCGAGCATCTGCTCGATGACCTCGCCATGGCGCGGTTAAGACAGTTGGAACCCTCTCTTTCGCTGGGCGCGGCGAGGGCCGGACTGGTCCGAAACGCCTGGGCCGGGCTGACAAGCCGGACCGTGCTCATGATCGGCGAAGCCCTGGCCACCCTGGCCCGCCGGGGCCGCTGGTCCCTGCCGGAGCCGCTCCCCCATCTGGCGGTCATGGGCGTGGCCCTGGCCCGTCAGTTCCTCGCGCCCTTGCGCCAGGCCATGGCTGCCGCCGGCCTGGACAAGAACGGCGATGTCCTGGTGGTGGCCGATGGCACGCCGGGATGGCAACCGCCGAAGGATTGCCCGCCCCTGCTCGATCTGAAACGGCTGCCGGTCCCCATCGGCCGCTGGCTGAGCCAAGTGGTGGGACCGATGATCCGGCTGGCCAGTCGCACCCTGGCGGTGGCGGCGCGCGCTCCCCGCGATCCCTGGACGCTGCAGCTCTGCATCGAAACCCTGCGTCTGGCCCGCGATTCCCAGGCCTATATCCGCCTGACCTACAGCCACCGGCCGCACGCCTATCTCGACGCCGAGGAAGCCACCGCCACCCACATCATCCGCGGCATGGTTCTCGGCCGTCACGGCGGCGGGGTGGTGCGTTGGCCGCATTCCATGGTCGATGATTCCGGCCCGCTCAGTTCGTATCTGGCCTATGACCTGCATCTGGATTCAGGACCCTATCAATACGCCGAATACGGCCGCACATGGTGGCCGGGAACCCGCAGGGTTTCGGTGGGCATGGTGCGCCACTCCCGCGAAATGGCCGCCGACAAGGAGGTCGAGCCCCGCTGGCGCGAGCCGATCGAGGCGCATCGCCGAGGGGGCGGGCGGATCGCCGCCGGCTTCCTGCCCAGCCGCATCGCCGGGTTCGAGCATCTGCTGAGCGAGCCGGTCGCCACCCTGGCCAGGCTGTTTCTCGACCGCAAGGACTGGCTGCTGGTGGTCAAGCCCAAGGGTTACAAAAGCTACCTGTGGTGCCGCGACCTGTTCGAAACCGACGAGGCGGTGGCGCAATTGCGCGCCGAGGGCCGCTTTCTGCTGATCGGCTATGACGGCGAAGGGGCCGAACCCTGCGGCTCCGGCTATCTCATCGACCGGATGGATCTGGGCTACGGCCTGGGATCGGTCCAGATCGAATCGGCGGTGCGGGGCAAGCCGACCTTCGGGTATTTTCCCGCCTGGGCCGACACCACCCTGCACCGCAAGCTCGCCGAGGCGGGGTTGCGCACCCGCGACCGGGCGTCGTTCGAGGCCGCCGTCGCGGCTTGGCTGGACCACAAGGACGCGGCCATCGACTATCAATGGTTCCGCGACCATCTCGACCCCTTCGGCGACGACCGGTGCCTGACGCGATGCGCCGCAATCCTTTGCACTGGCGAAGTCGGATATGATACCCCATTCTTTTCCCATCACGCCCCCTAGGGCCTCGCGGGTCGCCGACCCCAAGCCGATGCTGTCATCCGGGAGTTTTTTGATGAAGACCGAAGACAATTCCCCTCTCCCGGACGTGATCGCGTCCGAGGTTGAGTTCAACGCGAACGCCACCTTCCACGAGGAGGTGTATCGCGAGGACTGGAAGAGTCATCGCCCGGCCGACTACGCCGAATATCGCCGCCAGTGGGACGAGGTGCCGCGCAACAAGGTCGAGCTGGATTTCCCCCTCCACCTGGACATCGAGACCTCCAACATCTGCAATCTGCGCTGCCCCATGTGCCCGCGCACCCTGCTGGTGGATCAGGGCGATCCCAACTACACCGACGCCTCGCGCATGAGCCGCGAGGATTTCGCCTCGATCATCGACCAGGGCGTCGCCCACGGGGTCAAGAGCATCAAGCTCAACTATCTGAGCGAACCGCTGGCCCATAAGGACGTGATGTGGCAGGTGGAATACGCCAAGTCCAAGGGCGTCCTCGACGTCATGATGAACACCAACGCCGTGCTGCTGCGCAAGGACAAGGCCGAGCAGCTGCTGGCGGCCGGCATCGACAACGTCTTCGTGTCGTTCGACGCCATCTCGCCCGATCTGTGGGAACAGCAGCGCGTCGGCAGCACCCTGGGCCAAGTGATCGACAACCTCTACGGTTTCGTCAAGCTGCGCAACGAGAAGTACCCTCACGTCCAGATCCGCGTCTCCATGGTCATGTACAAGGAGCCCAAGTGGCTGGAGCAGTTCGAGGGGCTCAAGACCATGTGGAAATATGCCGTCGACGCCGTCGGCTACGGCTTCTACACCGAGCGCGATCCCGATAAGCGCGGCGAGTTCCCCGAGGTTCCCGGTTTCTGGTGTGCCCAGCCCTTCCAGCGCATGTTCCTCAAGAACAACGGCAACGTCACCATCTGCTGCGTCGACGACAAGGACGAGCTGATCCTGGGCAACTGGAAGACCGAGGCGCTGTCGGACATCTGGAACGGCCCCGCCTACAAGGAAATCCGCCACCAGCACGCCACCGGGCACTATTACGACATGGAACTTTGCCGTAAGTGCTATCTCCCGCACTCGGAATAGGCGGCCGGCCCTTGTCCTCGCTCAACGTCCTGATCACCGCCCGGCTGGGCAGTTCGCGGCTGCCGGCCAAGCATCTGCAGCTCATGCGCGGGGATACTCCCGCAATCGCCTGCCTGATCGAGCGGCTGCGGACCCAGCCGGTGCCGCTGGTGCTGTGCGTGCCCACCGGTGACGAGGACGCGCCCCTGCGCGATCTCGCCGCCGCCCAGAGCATCGGCTGCTTCGCCGGCGATGCCGACAACGTGCTGATCCGCTATTCCCAGGCCCTGGCCCACGGCGGCGCCCCGGCGGCGATCATCGTCGACGCCGACGACGCCTTCGTCAGCGTCGAGGCCATCGCCGGCATCGCCGCCGCCTATGATGGTCACGACGTCATCACCTGCGCCGGACTGCCCTATGGCGGGGCTCCCTATCTGCTGTCCAAGCGGTTCATCGATGCCATGCTGGCGGCACAAACCGCCTCCAGCGGCTGGTCGCGCTTCCTCACCACCCTGCCGGGCAAGAAACTGGCCCTGGAGGATTGGGCGGTGACCCCGGCCGAACAGGCCTATCGCCTGTCGCTGGATTACGACGAGGACCTGGAATTCATGCGCCATCTCTATGCCCGGGTCCCGGCCCGGCCGGTGGTGCGCCTCGCCGACGTGGTTGCCTATATCACCGCCCATGCCGCCGAGCTGAAATCCCAATTTCCCGCCCTGTTCGACGGCAGTCTGGCCGAGCGGGCGCAACAGCACATGGTCGGCTAAGTGGCCGGGGACCTGCGCGTCGCCATTCTCGGCTGCGGCCTCGCCGCCGGCCTGGGCAACGACGAGACGGTATGGTCCCATCCCCGCGCCATCGCCGAACTGGCCGGCCTGCGTCTGGCCCTGGCCTTCGATCCCGATGCCGCAAGGCTGGCGGCATTTTGCGCCCAGTGGGGCTGCGTCGCCGCTGAATCGCCCGAAAGCCTGCTGGGGCAAGGGCCCGACATCCTGCTGATCTGCGCGCCGACGTCGCTTCACGAACACTACCTGTCCGCCGCCCTGGCCGCGGGTATCACGACGGTGGTCTGCGAAAAGCCGCTGGTCGGCGATGCCGACACCGCACGGCGACTGGTCAAGGCCTATGGCGCGGCCGGGCACTCCCTCTACGTCTATTATCCCCGCCGCTGGATCGGCGCGGTGCGCGAACTCGCCGCCGAGATCGCCGCCGGGTCGTGGGGGCAGCCGTTGGGCTTCCACGGCTGGTACGGCAAGGGGGTGTTGACCATCGGCTGCCATTCCATCGATCTGATACGCATGCTGTTGGGGCCGGCGGTGCGGGTGATGGCGCTGGACCGGCCGGTGGGCGGCACCGCGCCGGGCGAGCTGACCCCCGATATCCGCCTCGGCCTCGCCTCGGGGGTGTCGGGTCTGCTGCAATCCTATGATTATTCCCGCTATGCCCTGACCGATCTCGACCTGCTGTTCGAGGAGGGCCGGGTGCGGCTGACCGACCTGGGATTCCGCATCCAGCGCTGGCGGCGTGTCCCCAGCCCCCATTTCGCCGGTTTTTTCGAGCTGGCGTCGGAGGGACCGGCCGAAACCGATTACGCCCGTGCCGCGCTGGGCCTCTGGCGGCGGGTTCGCGACAGCCATGGCGGTGCCCCCGTGGTCGATGACGGTGATTGCCTGAGTCTTGGCGTCATCGACGCCGTCGCCCGTTCCCTCCAAACCGGGAGAGAGGAAAATGTCCATTCTGGCGATTAAGGGCGGCACCCCCGTCCGCCAACGCCCCTTTCTGGAATACAACCCCTTCGGCGACGCCGATCGCAAGGCGGTGCTCGAGGTCATCGACAGCGGCGTGCTGTCCGGCTTCGTCGGCAGCCATTGCGACGAGTTCTTCGGCGGCCCCAAGGTGCGGCGTCTGGAGACGGCCTGGGCCGAGGCCCACCACGTCAAGCACGCGGTTTCCTCCAACTCGGCCACCTCCAGCCTGGTCTCGGCCCTGGCCGCCTGCAAGATCGGCCCCGGCGACGAGGTGATCGTCACCCCGTTCACCATGAGCGCCACCATCACCGCCATCCTGTTCAATCATGCGGTGCCGGTCTTCGTGGACGTGGAATGGGAGACCTTCAATCTCGACCCCGCCAAGATCGAGGCGGCGATCACACCCCACACCAGGGCCATCATGGTGGTGCATCTGTTCGGCCATCCCGCCGACATGCCCGCCATCATGGCCATCGCCAAGCGCCACAAGCTGTTCGTGGTCGAGGATAACGCCCAGTCGCTGGCCGCCACGGTGGATGGCCGGCTGGCCGGCACCTTCGGCGATATCGGGGTGTTCAGCCTCAACCGCCACAAACTGATCCAGTCGGGCGAAGGCGGCATCGCCGTCACCGACAACGACGAGCTGGCGCTGCGGCTGCAACTGGTGCGCAATCACGGTGAAAACGCCGCCACTTCGTTCGGCCTTACCGACCTGTCCCACACCATCGGCCACAACATGCGCATGACCGAGCTGGAAGCGGCGGTGGCCTACGAGCAGTTCATCCGCAAGGACGAGCTGATCGGCGGCATCGTCGAAATGGCCACCCTGCTCGACCGCGAGCTGGGCCGGCTGCCCGGCCTCGCCCCGGTCACCATCCGGCCCAATTGCACCCATACCCGCATGCATCACACCCTGATCTATGACGAGACCGTCACCGGGGTGCCGCGCGACCTGCTGGTCAAGGCGCTGAACGCCGAGGGTATTCCGCTGTGGGGCGGCTACCTCCGTCCGCAATACCTGCTGCCGGCCTTGCAGCAGCAGGCGGTGTTCGGCCCCACCGGCTGTCCGCTGCGCTGCCCGCACTACAAGGGGCAATTGCAGGAGTGGAAGGAAGGCCTGTGCCCGACGGCGGAGCGGCTGCATCAGGTGATGATCAACCACGATCTCCACCGCCCGCCCAACACCATGGCCGACATGGCCGACATCATCGCCGCCTTCCACAAGGTGGCGGAGAATATGGACGAGCTGAGGAGTCTGGTATGACCGTGCTTCTGGTCGGCGAAGACCCCGGCGGCATCGACGTCATCGTGCCGATCAAACGCCGGCTGGATGCCCTGGGAGAGGCCGCGCCGGTGGTGTGCAGCGGCCCCGGCCGACCGGTGTGGCAGCGTCACGGCATCGCCTTCGAGGATATCACCGACCGGGTGGCCGATCCGGTAAACGCCGAGGCGGTCCGGACCCTGATCGCCGCCCACCGGCCGAACATCCTGGTGACCTCCACCAGCTTTCCCCGCAAGATGGAGAAGGTGTTCCGCCGCGAGGCCAAGGCGCTGGGCATTCCCACCGTGATGGTGCTGGACGCCGACCGTAGCGATCTCTATCGCCCGGAGCCCGAGGAACTGGCCTGCCGCCCCGATCTGGCGCTGTCCATCGGCGGACGCATGACCACCCAGCTGGAAGCCGCCGGCTATGCCAAGGTGGTGACCACCGGCCATCTCGCCTTCGCCGACATCGTCGGCGCCGGTGCCGTCCTCTCCGCCGACGATGTGGCGGTCTGGCGGCGCGACGTGCTGCGGGCCGATCCCTCGCGGGAGCTGGTGGTGGTGTTTTCCGACAATATCAGCCAGGTCTTCGGCGAAGACGGCGCCATCGCCGAGATCGGCTATCACGAGCGCATCGCCGTGCCCGATCTGCTGCGGGCCATCGCGGCCATCGCCAAGGCGGATGGCCGCCGCTTCGACGTGGTGGTGAAGCTCCATCCCAAGGAGGACCGTGGCGCCTTCGATGCGGTGTTTGCCGAGCTGTCCGGCCCGGAAATCGTCTTCCGCGAAATCGCCGCCACCGACAATATCCGCCTGATCCTGGCCGCCGACCACATCGTCGGGATGTATTCCATCATCATGGTGTGGAGCGCCCTGCTGGGCCGCACCACGCTCAGCTACCAACCCGACGCCCGCAAGGACACCTTGCTGGTCACCGCCCATGACGGCGCGGTGCCGCTGTGCACCAAACGCACCGAGCTGGACGGCATGGTCCGCTCGTTCCTGGCCGACCCGATCTGGCGGGCGCGCTGGCAGACGGTTCTGGCGGGGTGGCAGCCGCCGCTGGACGGCCTGGACCGGGCGATCTCCGCCATTTCCGCCCTGGCTCAGGGGGTAGACAGGTAGTCCGGCTCGGTCCGCAGCCGCTCGATCAGCCAGTCGAGCGCCGGCCCGACGTCCAGCAGCGTGAAGAGATAGTCGTCCAGGTGATGCTCGCGCAGCCAGCCCCGGCCAGCGAAGACCGGGCGCAATTTCTCGAAATGAGCCGACGAGCCGCCATAGCTTTGCAGCCGCACGAAGCTGCGGTGGCCGGAACCGTCAACCTGAAGCACCGCGACCGGCTGCTGGCGGGTGTAGGGGCACTCGGCCAGACATTCGGCGAGATGCAGAACGGTGCAGCTCTCCAGACCCACCCCCATCAGCAGCACCTGACCGCCGGCCAGCCGCAGCCGGTTATAGGGACTGTCGGCGCCATGGCCCTGATGCAGCGGGTGGCTGGCGGTATACCATTCCGCCTTGGCCCCCAACGCCGCCACCGCCGCCTGGGGATGCGGGCTGCGCCGGGTGGCGGGATGGCGCAACAGGGCATCGGGCAGGGCGCCGCGGCGGAAGACCGGCGTAAGGTGGGGATCGAAAGGCTTCATTTCGGCGCGGATCACCGCCACCCAATCCTCGGGCACCGGCGGCTTGCGCCACAAGGCTGGGTCGGTGAGGTTGGCATGGGCAGGAACCAGGATGGTTCCATCGGCCCCGATAACCGCCGCCAGGGCGTCGATGACGTCGCGGGCACCGTTGACAATGTGTCCCAACCGGGACAGGGCAGCATGGACCATGACGTCGCCGCCAGGAGCAACCCCGAGATCGCGGAGGATGGCTTCAAGCAGGGACTGCGTCACCAATCGGTTCTGCGTTTCGGTCACAGGCACATCGCCTTTTTCCATCGGGTGGTCACGGCTGAGGGCACGATATCCTTTCGCTCCGGTGACAGGCAATGGCCGCCATTGCACCTCGGCGCCATACGCTGACGGTGAGGCTCGATAAGACTTTCTCCGATGTTGACGACCTATGACCATATGATGATGCTTGGCTCGCAGGCGTCGGACAACAAATTCGAACGGAGAAAGCAAGATGTGGCGGTCGGCCGTGATTGTTTGGGGTTTGCTCGACCGCTCGACTCGTATCAGGTCCGTTTTCCTGGTGGGGCAGATCCTGTTCACCGGCCTGCTGGAGGCCGCCGGCATCGGCATGGTGCTGCCGCTGTTTCAGGTGATCAGCAATCCCGCCAGCCTCGAGACCGACCGCTGGCTCAGCATGGCCAACCGCATTCTCGGCCACCCCGGGCATGCGCGCTTCATCCAGATTTTCTGCGCGATCTTGCTGGCCTTTTTCATCATCAAGAACCTTCTGATGGTCTTCGACACTTATTCGCGGGCCCGCTTCATCTGGCGCGGCAGCACCCGATTGCAGGCGCGACTGCTCGCCATCTACCTCTACCGCCCCTTCGCCCGGCAGCAGCAGGAGAACTCGGCGCTGGCGGTTCGCAACGTCACCACCGCCATCGGCCAATGCTTCATCGGCATGGTGATGCCGGGCCTGATGCTGTTGTCGGAGCTGGCGGTGGCGGCGGCGGTGGGCGGCGTGCTGTTCATTGCGCAGCCGCTGGCGGCCACCATCGTGATCGTGGTGCTCAGCGTGCCCATGCTGGCGATCATGCCGGCCCTGCGGCGGCCGCTGTCGCGCTGGGGCCAGCGGGTCCACGAGTGCAACGCCGAGATTCTGACCATCCTCCACCACTGCTTCGGCGGCCTCAAGGAGATCAAGGTCCTGGGACGCGAGCGGGCTTTCCTCGGGACGTTCCGCCGGGTGACCCAGGGCTTCGCCCTGATCCAGGAACGCCGGATGCTGGTGGAAAGCCTGCCCCGCCTGCTGCTGGAAGTGCTGGTCATCGTCAGCCTGATGGCCATGGCGGTGGCCATCGTCGGTGACGGCCAAAGCGCCATCGACGCGGTGCCGGTCCTGGGCCTGTTCGGCGCGGCGGCCATCCGGCTGATGCCGTCACTCACCCGCATCAGCGGTCTGGTCAGCTCCATGAAATTCAACGAGGCCGCCTTAATGGAGGTTGCCAGGGACATGAAGGAGGAGCCTGAGGCCCAGGCCGCCGCCCGAGGCATCGCCGAGGCGGCCGGGAGCGCTCCGCTTCGCCACTCCCTGGAGTTGCGAAACATCACCTGCATCTATCCCGGCGCCGAGCGGCCGTCGCTGCAAGATGTCTCGCTCACCATCCGGCGGGGCGAGTCGGTGGCCTTCATCGGCTCCACCGGCGCCGGCAAGACCACCCTGGCCAATCTGGTCCTGGGGTTATTGGAGCCCAATTCCGGCAGCGTTCTGGTGGACGGCACCGAGGTCAGCCACCGCCGGAACTGGGTCGGCCATGTCGGGCTGGTACCCCAGGACGTCTTCCTTCTCGACGACAGCCTTCGCCGCAACATCGCGCTGGGCCTGCCCGACGACCTGATCGACGAGGTTGATCTCGCCCGGGCGGTGTCCTCGGCGCAGCTGGAGGAGCTGATCGCCTCGCTGCCGTCCGGCCTCGACACCATGGTCGGCGAGCGTGGAACGAGGCTGTCCGGCGGGCAGCGTCAGCGCGTCGCCATCGCCCGCGCCCTGTACGGCGACCCCGATCTCCTGGTCCTCGACGAGGCCACCTCGGCGCTGGACGCCGAGACCGAGGCCACCATCACCGGGGCCATCACCCGGCTGCATGGCATCAAGACCCTGATCCTCATCGCCCACCGCCTGAGCACGGTCCGTCATTGCGACCGCCTCTACTGGATGAAGGACGGCCGCATAGCAGACAGCGGCACCTTCGAAGAACTGGCCCAGCGCAATGCGGAATTCCAGACCATGCTGCGCCACCTGGATCTTTCCGAAACACTGGCGCTTGCGCGCAATGGGGATTAGAACGGGCCGACCCGTTTGGGGACCTGCTGAAGTGGTCATACAATGAGTGGACAGAAAATTCTCGTCACCGGCGCCGATGGCTTCATCGGATCGCACCTGACCGAGCATCTGGTCAGGACCGGCCACGATGTCCGCGCCTTCGTCATGTACAACTCGTTCAATTCCTGGGGATGGCTGGACAAGTCCGAGCCGGAGATTCGCCGCGATCTCGACGTATTCGCCGGCGATATCCGCGATCCCCACGGCGTGCGCCAGGCGGTCAAGGGCTGCGACATCGTCCTGCATCTGGCGGCGCTGATCGCCATTCCCTACTCCTACCACTCGCCGCAATCCTATGTGGACACCAACATCACCGGAACGCTCAACGTCCTCCAGGCGGTGCGCGATCTGGAGGTAACCCGGATGGTCCACACCTCCACCAGCGAGGTCTACGGCACCGCCCGCTTCGTGCCCATCACCGAGGAACACCCGCTACAGGGCCAATCGCCCTATTCCGCCAGCAAGATCGGCGCCGACCAGATCGCGCTATCGTTCCACCGGTCGTTCGCAACCCCGGTTTCGGTGGTCCGCCCGTTCAATACCTACGGCCCCCGCCAGTCGGCCCGCGCGGTGATCCCCACCATCATCACGCAGCTGCTGACCGGCCAGAAGACGCTGAGGCTGGGAGCGTTGCGCCCGACCCGCGACTTCAACTTCGTCAAGGACATCGTCGCCGGCTTCACCGCCATGGGCCAATCCGACGCCGCCCTGGGCGAAGTGGTCAACATCGGCAGCAATTACGAGATCAGCATCGCCGACACCGTGCGGGTCATCGCCGAGACGATCGGGGTCGAGCCGGTGGTGGAGTGCGAGGCCGAGCGCCTGCGCCCCGAGGCCAGCGAAGTCGACCGGCTGTGGGCCGATAATGCCAAGGCCGCCCGGCTGCTGGGCTGGCATCCGCAATACGGCGGCCTCGACGGCTTCCGCCGCGGCATCGCCGAGACGGTCGAGTGGTTCCGCCAGCCCGATATCCTCAAAGACTACAAGCCCGAGCTCTATAACCGATGAAGAGTAACGCCGACCTGCTGTCCTCCATGATCGTCCCTCCGGAGACGACCATCATCGATGCCGTTTCGCTGATGACCCGCGCCGCCCGCAAGATCCTGCTGGTGGCGGAGCCCGACCGGCGCCTGCTGGGCGTGGTCACCGATTACGACGTCCGCCGGGCCATCCTGGATCATATCGACTTTTCCACGCCGGTGGACGTCATCATGTCGAAGAAGCCGGTGGCCGGGCGGGTCGGCATGTCGCGGACGGAAATCCTCGCCCTCATCCGCGAGCGGGCCTGCGCCCAGATTCCCATGCTCGACACCGACGGACACATCGTCGACATCCACTTCATGGACGAATACCTGAACGGCGATTCCTCGCCCCAGGTCGCGGTGGTCATGGCCGGCGGCCAGGGCAAGCGATTGCGCCCGATCACCGAGCACACCCCGAAGCCACTGCTGACCGTGGCGGGGCGGCCCATCATCTTCATCCTTCTCGACCAGTTGCTGTCCGAGGGGATCGAGCATGTTTACGTCTCGGTGAATTACAAAGCCGAGATGATCAAAAAAGCGGTGATGGATGTGCCGCGCTATCGCAACCACATCACCTTCCTGGAGGAAACCGAGGAACTGGGGACCGCCGGTCCGCTGGGCCTGTTGCCCGTCCGCCCGGCGGAGCCCTTTCTGGTGGTCAACGCCGATCTGTTGACCAGCATCTCCATGCAGGAAATGCTGCGCTACCACGCCGCCGAGGGCAACGAAATCACCCTGGCCACCAAGCGCGATGTCCACAGCGTCCCCTATGGCGTGGTCGACCTGGACGGCAGCCAGGTGGTCGGGCTGGTGGAAAAGCCCAAATATGTCTACTTCGTCAATACCGGCGTCTATGTCCTCAACCCCTCGGTCCTCGACCTGTTCCAGGCCAGCGGCGGCCGTGACATGCCCGACGTCATCGCCGAGGTGCTGAAGTCGGGCAAGCGGGTCGGCAGCTTCCCGGTGCACGAATACTGGCTCGACATCGGCAATCACGAGCATTACGCCCGTGCCCAGGAGGATTTCATCCGCCTGTTCGGCAATGGCGCCAGCGGCGAATCCGAGTCGTGAGCGACGCCGCCACCGCCCTGCTCGACCGGCTGGTCGGCCATTTCCGCCAGCGGGAGGGCCGCCAGGGCACCATCGCCCTGCACGAGCCGTGGTTCCGCGGCCACGAATGGGATTACGTCAAGGACTGCCTCGATACCGGCTGGGTATCGTCGGTAGGGGCGTATGTCGATCGCTTCGAGGCCATGGTGGCCGAGGCCTGCGGCACCCGCTTCGCCATCGCCGCGGTCAACGGCACCGCCGCCACCCACGTGCTGCTGCATGCCCTGGGAATCGGACCGGGTGATCTGGTGGTAGTGCCGGCGCTGTCCTTCGTCGCCACCGCCAATGCCGTGGCCCATTGCGGCGCCGTTCCCGCCTTCATCGACATCGACCCCGCCACCCTGGGCATGAGCCCCGCCGCTCTCCGCGACTTCCTGGCCGGAGAGTGCGAGTGGGGCGGAGGCCTTCTGCGCCACCGCGCCAGCGGAGGCCGGGTGGCGGTGGTAATGCCGGTGCACATCTTCGGCCACCCCTGCGATATGGACGGCCTCAATGCCGTGGCGGCTGAATACGGCTTGCCTCTGATCGAGGACGCCGCCGAAGCACTTGGCAGCCGGTTCAGGGGCCGGCCCTGCGGCGGCCTGGGCCGGGCGGCCATGGTCAGCTTCAATGGCAACAAGCTGGTGACCACCGGCGGCGGCGGTATGGTGGTGACCGACGACGAGGCCCTGGCCCGCCGGATCAAGCACCTGTCCACCACCGCGCGGGTGGGCAAGGGCTGGGTGTTCGACCATGACGAGGTCGGATTCAATTATCGCCTGCCCAATCTCAACGCTGCCCTGGGCTGCGCCCAGATGGAGGCGCTGGCCGATACGGTGGCACGCAAGCGCGGATTGGCTCAATTGTATCGCGAGCTGGCCGAGGGCATCGGCGGGCTGAGCGTGTTTGCCGAGCAGCCCTGGGCCGAAGGCAATTACTGGCTCAACGCGGTGATATTCGAGGCGCCGAGAAAGCGGGACGCCTTCCTGGATGCCAGCAATGCCGTCGGCCTTCAGACCCGGCCGTGCTGGCGGTTGCTGTGCGACCTGCCCATGTATCGCGATGCGCCACGCGGTGCCGGTGGCCTGGAGGCTGCGCGGCGGGTGGAATCCCGGCTGGTCTGCCTGCCCAGTTCGGCCTTTCTTCATCCCGGCCCGGTGGCGGAGGTTCGGTCATGAGCGTTGCCTTTCCCCAGATCATCGCCGAAGCCGGCGTCAACCATAACGGCGAAGAGGCCTTGGCCCATCGGCTGATCGACGAGGCGGTGGCGGCCGGCGCCGACGTGGTTAAGTTCCAGACCTTCACGGCGGAAAAACTGGCCTCGGCCCAGGCACCCAAATGCTCCTACCAACTGGAGACCACCGATCGCGGTGAATCCCAGTTCACCATGCTGAAGCGGCTGGAGCTGGAGCCCGACGCCTATCCCCGCCTGATGGCCCATTGTGCCCGGAGCGGCATTGAGTTCATGTCGACCCCTTTCGACGAGGACTCTGCCGATTTTCTGGCGGCCATGGGCATGAAGCGGATCAAACTGCCGTCGGGCGAGGTCACCAACCTGCCCTTGCTGCGTCATGTCGCCCGGTTGGGCCGGCCGGTCATCCTGTCCACCGGCATGTCCGATCTGGACGAGGTGGTGGCCGCCGCCCGTGCCGTCCAGGCGGCGGGCTGCGCCGATCTCACCTTGCTGCATTGCCTGACCAATTATCCCGCCGCCATTGCCGAGACCAATCTGCGCGCCATGGCGGCCATGCGCGACGCCACCGGACTGCCGGTGGGCTATTCCGACCATACCGAGGGCATCGCGGTGTCGTTGGCGGCGGTGGCCCTGGGGGCGGTGGTGATCGAAAAGCATTTCACCCTGGATCGCGCCATGGAAGGCCCCGACCACAAGGCCTCGCTGGAGCCCGCCGAGTTGAAGGCGCTGGTCGAGGGCTGCCGCGCCGTCGCCCTTTCCCTCGGCCACGGCCGCAAGGAGCCGGCGCCCAGCGAGGCGGAAAACCGCACGGTGATCCGCCGCAGCCTGACCCTTGGCGCCGATGCGGCGGCCGGGACCGTGCTGAGGGCCGAAATGCTGATCGCCCGGCGCCCGGCCAGCGGCCTGTCTCCCGCCGTCATCGACCGGGTGGTGGGCCGCCGCCTCAAGGCCGCCGCCGAGGCCGGAGCCATCCTGACCGAGGACATGCTGGCATGAGCAGTCCCCGCGAAGTCGCGGTGGTCACCGGCACCCGCGCCGATTTCGGCATCTATCTGCCGGTGCTGCGCGCCATCCTGGCCGAGCCGGGCCTGAAGCTGCGGCTGCTGGTCTGCGGCATGCACCTCGCGCCGGAATTCGGCCATACCATCGACGCCATCCTGGCCGAGGGCATTCCGGTGGCCGAGCGCATCGATACGCTGTTGGCCACCGACACCCCGGCCTCCATCGCCAAATCCATGGGGCTGGGCCTGTCGGGTTTCGCCCAGAGCTTCGCCGTCCGCCGTCCCGATCTGCTGCTGCTGCTGGGCGACCGCTACGAAATGTTCGCCGCCGGGGCCGCCGCCCTGCCTTTCGCCCTGCCCATCGCCCATCTCCATGGCGGCGAGCTGACCGAGGGCCTGATCGACGAGGCCATCCGCCACGCGCTCACCAAGATGAGCCATATCCACTTCGTCTCCACCGAGACCTATCGCCGCCGGGTCATCCAGATGGGCGAGGCCCCCGAGCGGGTGCATCTGGTCGGCGCCCCCAGCCTGGATAATCTGAGGACGGTGCCGATGCTGTCGGATTCCGAGCTGTCGCAACGGATCGGCCTGCCTCTGGATCCGGCGCCGCTGGTGGTGACTTTCCACCCCGTCACCCTGGAATACCAGGACACCGCCAGCCATGCCGAGGAGCTGATGGCGGCGCTGGACCGGGCCGGATTGCCGGTGGTGTTCACCTATCCCAACGCCGACACCCAGGGCCACGTCCTGATCGAGGCCATCGATGCCTATGTGGCCGCCCATGCCAATGCACGGGCGGTGCGCAGCCTGGGCACCCAGGCCTATTTCTCCCTGATGGGCCGGGCATCGGCCATGGTGGGCAACTCCTCCAGCGGCATCCTGGAGGCCGCCAGCTTCGGCCTGCCGGTTGTCAATATCGGCACGCGCCAGCAGGGCCGCGTGAAGGGAGCCAACGTCATCGATTGCGGCCCGGGGCGCGATGCCGTTTCCGCCGCCCTCGGCCGGGCGCTGGACCCGTCCTTCCGCACCGCCATCGCCGGCATGACCAACCCCTATGGCGACGGCACCGCCGCGCCGCGCATCGTAAGCTGTTTGCGCGACATCCCGCTGGACCGCGCCCTGATCGAGAAGCGCTTCCACGACTTGCCGGAGACCTGATGCGGATCGTCTTCATCGGAGCGGTGGAGTTCAGCCGCCATTGCCTGGAACTGACCCTGGATGCCGGCGGCGAGGTGGTGGGGGTGCTGACCATCCCGCCCAAGGCCAACCGCTTCAACGCCGATGCCGCCGATCTGGCCGGACTGGCCCGCACGCGCGGGGTGCCGGTGCATCAGGTGGCCAAGATCAACGATCCCGCCGCCATCGCCCTGGTCCGCGATCTGAAACCCGATGTGCTGTTCGTGTTCGGCTTCTCGCAGTTGATCGGCCCCGAGCTGTTGGCGATTCCGCGCCTGGGTTCGGTCGGGGTCCACCCGGCGCTGCTGCCGGAAGGGCGCGGCCGCCATCCCCTGATCTGGGCGCTGGTGCTGGGCCTGCCCCGCTCGGGCCTCAGCTTTTTCTGGATGGGCGAGGGCGCCGATGACGGGCCGCTGTTGTGGCAGAAGGCCTTTGACATCTCGCAGGACGACGACGCCGCCAGCCTGTACGCCCGCATCAAGGACCTGGCGGCCGAGGCCATCCCCCAATTCCTGCCGCAGCTGGCCGGCGGCGATCCGCCGAGGATTCCCCAGGACGAAAGCCGCGCCACGGTCTGGCGCAAGCGCGGCGAGGCCGATGGCGAAATCCAGTGGAATGGCCCGGCCCGCATCGCCTGCGATCTGATCCGCGCCTTGACCCGGCCTTATGTCGGGGCGCATACCTTTCTCGGTGACCAGCGGATTCTGGTGTGGAAAAGCCGTCCGGAGGCCTGTGTTGCCGCCGATCCCGGCGTAGTGGTGGACGTCGGGACCGAGGGGCCGCTGGTGCGCGCCCAGGACGGCGGCCTGCGGCTGCTGAACTGGACCGGCCCGGCCCTGAAGGCCGGCGACCGATTGGGAGGCAAAAGGTGACGCAACGCATCCTGTGCATCGCTCCCCATGCCGACGACGAGACCCTGGGCTGCGGCGGCACCTTGCTGCGCCACCTTGCCGAGGGCGACGAGGTCCACTGGCTGCTGGTCACCGACCCCAAGCCGCCGTTGTTCGGAGAAGACTACATCGCCCGGCGCGAGGCGGTGATCGCCCGCGTCGCGGCGGAATATGGCTTCGCCGCCACCCATCGCCTGGGCCTTGCGGCGGCGGGGCTGGACCGTCTGCCCGAGGGCGAGGTGATCGAGGCGTTGCGCGCGACCATCAAGGCGGTGGCGCCCGACATTATCTATCTGGCCCATGGCGGTGACGTCCATTCCGACCACCGCATCGTCTTTACCTGCGCCATGGCAGCGCTGAAGCCGTTCCGCGTCGGCCTGTCTGTGGGCAGGATCCTGACCTACGAGACCATTTCTGAAACGGAACAATCCGTCGAGGGGGCGCAATTCCGCCCCAACAGCTTTGTGAACATCGGAACCACCCTGGAGCGCAAGCTGGCTTTGTTCCAGCTGTTTGAAAGCGAGACCCAGCCCTATCCCTTCCCGCGCGAGGCCGGGGCCATCCGCGCCCAGGCCCGGCTGCGCGGCGCGACCCTGGGGATCGACTACGCCGAGGCCTTCCAGGTGGTGCGCGAGGTCCGCTGAGGCCTATGTCAGCGCGAAGGTGAAGCCGGCGATCTCGATCGTCGGTTTCCAGCTGCCGAAATCGGTTGCCCGGATGCGGCGGGCGATCTCCTCCGGGGCCATGTCGGGCCGGAGGATAGTCAGCTCGTTGAACTCCTTGCGGGTGAACGGTGGCCGCGTCCAGGTCTCGCCCGAGGCGACCGGCGGAATGCCTTGGGCCATGGCGCCCACCACCTCGTAGAACAGCACCAGCTGGAAGGCGTAGGTCCGGGCCAGCAGGGATTCCACGTCGTCGGCAGCAAATACCGGGAACCGCTTGGTGGCGATGATCGCCCCGGTATCGACCTTGGCCGCCATGAAATGGCAGGTGGCGCCATAACTGGGCGCGTTGTCATAAAGCGCGAAGTTATTGCAGCCGATGCCGGGGTAGTCCGGCGAGGCCGGGTGGAAATTGATGGCGGCGGTCCCGGCACGGGCCATGACCGCCTCCGGCACCACCCAGCGCGATAGGTAGGAGACGACGTAATCGCCCTCCCACTCCCGTGCGGCGCCCGGCAGCGGCTCACCCCACTTGCCCAGGCATATTGTTACGTCTCCGAAATTTTTCCGGGCGAAGTCCGCGGCCAGGGCGCAATGGGGATCGTCTTGCTTGCCGAGGAACAGCAGCGAGGGACGGAGCGGGACGGTCATGATGATTCTGCGACCCTTTGTTCGTAGTAGGATTCCAGACGCCGCTCGGCCTCCTTGGGAAAGCCCACCAGCGTTTCGAAGACGAAGGCCTGATCAAGGCCTGGATTGATGCGGTCCCTCAGGTCATTCCAAGAGACCGTCCACACATCGTAATGCCCGATCAGCGCCAGGGCGTCGTCCTGCAACGGACCGGGCAGCCGGTGCGCATGCCGCAGCAGCAGGTCACGAATGGCCTCGTTGCACTCTTTAATGATCCGGGCGAACAGAAAGGATTGGCCGTGGGCGCGATAGCCGTCATAGGCCTGCCGGGAACGCCGGAACAAGGTATGGAGCGGACCGAGAAACTCGTCCAACAGGTCTCGCTCCATGACGGCCCTCCCAGAATTGCGGCCCAGGCATCCGCAATGCCCCCTTATCGCTCCCCGGCAGGTAATGGTATATCCCGGCGACGTTCGCGGCGGCAAGCGACCCGGTGCGGCGGGTGGGGCCTCGCCCGATGGCGGCGGCGGATTTATTGACTTATCGGGGCAAATGGATTTCACTCGCTGCGCCATTTTTCGCCCCGTCCGCCATCTGGCCGGGGTGATCCGCCAGCGGGGGCGGTCGCCGGTTTCCCGACGGTCGAAGAACACTCCGTCACCCATTTCACGACAAGGTTCCCCTCATGCGCTTTCTCATCGTTGGTCTCGGTTCCATGGGCAAGCGCCGGGTGCGCAATCTCAAGCATCTCGGCTTCACCGACATTACCGGCTATGACCCCCGCGCTGACCGGCGGGCTGAAGCCGAGGAGAAGTACGGCATCAAGACCGAAGGCGACTGGGCGACGGCCGAGGCTTTGCCGGTGGATGCCTGGGTGATCTCCACCCCCCCCGATACCCACCTGGATTACGGCTTCAAGGCCCTGGACCAGGGGCGCCACTTCTTCTGCGAAGCCAACGTCACCGACCCGCGCGGCGAGGAAATGATTCGCCGTCTCAAGCAATGTGGCAAGGTCGGCGCCCCGTCCTCGACCCTGCGCTACTTCGCCGGCCCGCGAAAGATGAAGGAACTGCTCGACGCCGGCGCCATCGGCAAGCCGCTGTCCTTCACCTATCAGAGCGGCCAGTACCTGCCCGACTGGCATCCCTGGGAAAGCTACAAGGACTTCTACGTCTCCAAGCGCCACACCGGCGCCTGCCGCGAGATCGTACCGTTCGAGCTGTCCTGGATGGTGGACATGCTGGGCCCGGTGGCCTCTTTGATGTGCATGAAGGACAAGGTCACCGACCTGGATTGCGACATCGACGACGTCTATCAGCTGCTGTTGCGCTTCGAGTCCGGCATGATCGGTCACCTGATGGTGGATGTGGTCGCCCGCCCCGCCTTCCGCATCTTCCGCATCAACGGCTCGGAAGGCTCCATCGAGTGGAACCACGCCACCAATTCCGTGCGGCTGTGGACTCCCACCGGCACCGCCAACGCTTATAAGGAGGAGGTGTTCTCCTTCGACGTGGTTCGGGTCGAAAGCGGCTATATCCATTCCGACGAGCCCTACGAGCGCGAGATGGCCGACTTCGCCGCCGCCATCAAGGGCGAGCGCCCCTGGCCATTCAGCTTCGAGGCTGACGAGCGGGTAGCCGACCTGCTGCTGCGCGCCGAGAAGAGCAGCGACGAAGGCGTCCGGGCATGAGCAGAGGCAGCAACGACAAATCCGCCCTGACCCATCGCCTGATTCCCGCCGGCGCCCACACCTATTCCAAGGGTGACGACCAGTTTCCCGCCAACGCGCCACGCTATTTCGAGCGGGGCGAAGGCCCCTATGTCTGGGACGACGAGGACCGTAAGTTCCTGGACTGGACCGCCGGCCTGCGCAGCATGAGCCTGGGCTACGGCGTCAAACCGGTGATCGAGGCGGCCATCGCCCAGATGTGGAAGGGCTCTAATTTCGGCCGTCCCGCCTTTCTTGAGACCGAATACGCCGAGCGTCTGGCCGAGCACATTCCCTGTGCCGAGATGGTCAAGTTCGCCAAGAACGGCTCCACCGTCACCAGCGCCGCGGTCAAGCTGGCCCGCGCCTTCACCGGGCGCGACTATGTCGCTTTCTGCAAGGATCACCCCTTCTTCAGCTACGACGACTGGTTCATCGGCACCACGCCTTGCGACGGCGGCATTCCCTCGGGCTTTGCCTCGCTGTCGCTGCCATTCCGTTACAACGATCTCGCCACCCTGGAATTCCAGTTCGAGACCCATCCCGGCAAGATCGCCTGCGTCATCATGGAGGCCGCCACCTCGGAGGAGCCCAAGCCCGGCTTCCTTCAGGGCGTCCAGGCCTTGTGCCGCAAGCACGGCGCCCTGTTCATCCTCGACGAGATGATCACCGGCTTTCGCTGGCACCAGAAGGGCGCCCAGGTAACCTATGGTCTGGAACCCGATATGGCCACCTTCGGCAAGGGCATGGCCAATGGTTTCGCCGTCGCCGCCCTGGTGGGCCGTCGCGACGTCATGGATCTGGGCGGCCTGTCCCACGACAAGAAGCGGGTGTTCCTGATCTCCACCACCCATGGTGCCGAAAATCACGGCCTCGCCGCCGGCATGGCGACCCTGGACATTTTCCGCACCCAGCCGGTGATCGAGACCATGTGGAGCACCGGCAAGGCGCTGATGGACGGATTGAACGCCGTCGCCACCGAGGCCGGGGTCTCCCATGCCTTCAAAGCCTTCGGCATCGCCTGCAGCCCCTATTACGCCACCCTGGATTCCGCCGGCAAGCCGTCCATGGCTCTGCGCACCCTGTTCCTGCAGGAGATGGCCCGCCATGGAGTGATCATCAACTTCATCGCACCGGGCTATTCCCACGGTCCCACCGAGGTCGAGGTTACCCTGGACGCCGCCCGCAAGGCGCTGGCGGTCTATGCCCGCGCCCTGGAGAGCGGCACCGACGGGTTGTTGCATGGCCCGGTGGTCAAACCGGTCTTCCGGCCCTACAACTGAGCCGCCCCCATGCGCGAGGCCGATATCCGTCCCGCCGACCTGCTGACGGAATATCTGCGTCTCAGCGCCGAGGATGCCGCCCGCTTCTTCCCCGACGCCACCCGTCTGGTGCCAAGGCCCTGCCCCGGCTGCGGCGGGGAAGAGGCCGGGCACGCCTTCGTCAAGAACGGTTTCGCCCTGGTGCGCTGCCGCGCCTGCGCCACCCTGTACGTCAAGGCGGTGCCGCCCGGCGAAGCGCTGTCCGCCTTCTATCGCGACAGCCCGTCCCAGACCTATTGGAACACCGTATTCTTTCCGGCGGTGGCCGAGGCCCGTCGCGGCGCCATTTTCCGCCCCCGGGTCCAAAGGCTGATCGAACTGGCCGCCCAACACGGCGTCGCTCCCCAGCGGGTGGTGGATGTGGGTGCCGGCCTGGGCCTGTTCCTGGAGGAGGCCCGTTCGCTGGGCTTGGGCAGCCAGCACTGGGCGGTGGAACCGGCCCGCGATGCCGCCACCCAGCTGCGGGCCAAGGGCTTTTCGACGGTGGAAGGCTTCGCCGCCGATGCCGCCGGTTCGGATCTGGCCGGTACCGCCGATCTGGTGGCCTCGTTCGAGGTGATCGAGCATCTGGTGGCCCCCGTCGACTTCCTCGCCGATCTCGGCCGCCTCGCCCGGCCGGGGGGATTGGTGGTGTTGTCGGGCCTGTGCGGCACCGGCTTCGACATCATGACCCTGGGCGAACGCTCCAAGGCGGTATCGCCGCCCCACCACCTCACCTTCCTCAGCCGGGCCGGGGCGGAGGCCATGGTGGCCAAGGCCGGGCTGGAGCTGCTGTCCTTCCTGACTCCGGGCAAGCTGGACGTGGATATCGTCCGCAACACCCTGGCTCAGGACGACCGAGCGGTGACCGATCCCTTCCTGCGCCACCTCCTGGCCGGTCCCGCTTCGGCGGCCGAGGCGTTCCAAAGTTTCCTGGCCGAAAACGGCCTGTCGTCGCATATGTGGCTGCTGGCGCGGCGGCCATGACCGTTCTGCTCCGCCGTTCCACCGAGCTGCCGCCCGCGACCGGCTGGCGTCAGTGGGTCTCCATTGGTGCCGAGCCAGCCGGATTGGACCCCGTTTCGCGGCGGCCGGGCCTGGAATCGGAGTTGGAGCAAGCCTTCGACGCCGCCGCGCTGCACTGGCTGGCCCTGGGCAAGCTGCTGGGAGCCGAGGCTTCGGCGGTGCTGGCCCATGCCCCCAGTGCCGCGCCCAATCCCTCCGATCTCGGCCTGATGATGGCCTGGAGCGGGCTGGTCGACGCCTGGGCGGCGGAAGCCGCGACCACCCTGGTGGTTTGCGACGATCCCTGGCTGTTCCGCCACCTGCAACGCCGCCCCGGCATCCGGGCGGGATCGTCGCCACAACTATGGTGTCGCCGGTTGCGCCTTGCCCTGCGTGGGCTGGCCTCGCGGCTGGCCTATGCCGTCTCGGCGGCACGGCTGGCCTGGACGCAGCGGGGCATGGCCGCCTCGCTGCCCACCAAGGCGCCAAGCCTGCTGGTCTATGGCCATCCCCGCAGTACGGCCGAGGGCACCGACGCCTATTTCGGCGACCTGATGGCCCGCCAGCCCGGTGTGGTCCGCCTGCTGCACGTGGATGCAAGGGGCGAGCGGCTGAACCGCCTGAGCGTTCCCGGCCGCACCGTGTCGCTGCACGGCTTCGGCAGCCCGGCGGCGGCGCTGGCCCTGCCGCTGGCCCGCTGGAAGCCGGCCGCAGCGGCCTTGGCCGGAGAATGGTCCTGGCTGGTGCGCCGCGCCGCCGCCCTGGAAGGCGGCACCGCCCAGGCCGCGGCCATCGCCTGGCAGCTTCATTGCCAGAGCCGCTGGCTGGCCCGTGCCCGGCCGCCGGTGGTAGCCTGGCCGTGGGAAAATCACGGCTGGGAGCGCGATTTCGTCCGTGCCGCGCGCCGAGCCGGCGTGCGCACCATCGGCTATCAGCATTCGGTGATCGGCCGGCAGATGCTCAATTACGCCGCCGACTCCAATCCCGATGGCGCCGCCAGCCTGCCTGACCACATCCTGTGCACCGGCGCCGCCACCCTCAATCAATTGAGCCGCTGGGGTGTTCCCGCCGAGCGGCTGGAAGTGGGGGGGGCGCGGCGACCGTTTTCACTGGCCGGCGTGCGTTTCGATCCCGCCGCGCCGGTCTATGTGGCGCTGCCCTTCGACGCTCCGGTCGCGGCCGAGATGGTTCAGGCGGCCCGCGCCGCCGCCGGGCCGGACCGTCACTTCGTGGTCAAGGATCATCCCATGACGCCCTTCGCCTTTGCCGAATCCGAGGGCTTGACCCGGACCATCCGTGGCCTGGGCGAGACCGAGGCGGTATCGGCGGTGGTCTTCGCCGCCACCACCGTCGGACTGGAAGCGACGTTGATGGGGCTTCCAACCCTGCGCTTTCGCCCATGGGGCCGCATCGCACTGGACATCCTGCCTGACGGCGTGGAGGTTCCCGCCACCTCGGGCGCCTCGCTCGCCGCCGATCTCGGCCGATTGCAGGCGCTCAGCCCCCCCGCGCGAGAGGCGATATTCGCCGCCGTGGACGAAGCGGTATGGTCTCGCCTATTGTCGGCTCCGCCTGTCAACCGAGGAGCCGACGTTCCGTGACCGTCATCACCCGCCACCCGCTGTTTCACGATCCCGCCTATCCCTCGAGCGAGACCTTGGATGGTGAGCAGAAGGCCCTGGTCGTCGAGTTCAATCGCCGTGCCCAAACCGGTGAACTGGCTTTCATCACCCCCCCTCAGTGCCTGTGCGGCGGCACCGAATTCGATCAGGTCGCCACCTATGACCGCTATCGCATCTGGCAGCCTGTCAGCCTGTGCCGCCATTGCGGCCTGATGGCCTGCCGACCGCGCATGGCGAACGACACTATCGCCTGGTTCTATGGCAGCGATGTCTACCGGCGGCTTTACAACAGCGACCGCATGCTGCCTCATACCCCGGACAAGTTTCTGGCGAGGGCGGAGAGCATGTCCTGGCGCCGGGATACCATCAAGACCTCGGTGGATTACGACCGGGTCGAGAGAGTGGGTGAAATCGGCTGTGGCGCCGGGTGGAACTTGTGGGCCTTTCATCAGGATGGAAAATCGGTTGTCGGGGTCGATTACAGCCCGGAATTGACCGCGGCCGGCCGCGCCATGGGTATGGATATCCGCCAGGGCACCATGGAGGCCTTGGCCGGCGAGCGGTTCGATGTGTTGATTCTGTCCCATGTGCTGGAGCACATGCCCGATCCGGCCGAGGCGCTGGCGCAAGGCGCGGAGCTCCTGGCGGAAAACGGGGTGTTTTATATCGAAGTCCCTGACGCCCGCGATATTTGCCTTGGCATGTTTCAGAGCGCGCATGTTTGGTATTTCACCCCGACCCGCCTTCGCCATCTTGCCGCGTCGGTCGGATTGGAGGCGATCGCCGAGAAAAGCTACGGCGGCGTTCATTTCGGCCTGACCTTTCGCCGCGCAACCAAGGTCGAGACGCCGGCCCTGGCCGGCGAGTACGAAGTGATGCGCGGCATTATCCGCCGCTTCGAGCGCCGCGAAATGGTCAAGGACTGGCTACGGCGTCTGGGGCTCTTCGATTTGGGCAGGCGCTTCTACCGTCTGCTACGACGCTAAGGGGGCGATATGGATAACCGGCTGAAGCGCCGCCTGGGCGAGGGCGAAATTCTGGTAGGGGCTTGGTTGACCACGTCGTCGGACGAGGTTGCCGAGTTGATGGCCTCGCTTGGGTTCGACTGGCTGGCAGTGGACATGGAACACGGTTCGGCCGGCGTCCGCGAGGCTCTGGGCGCCTTTCGCGCTGCCGAGCGGTTCGGGGTGGCACCGCTGGCCCGGCTGACCTCGGCCGATCCCCATCTGGCCCGCCGCCTGCTCGACGGCGGTGCCGCCGGACTGATCGTGCCGGTGGTGGAGAACGCTGAAGCCTTCGCCGGCTTTCTGCTCCACTGCCACTACCCCCCCGCCGGAAAGCGGGGCGTCGGCCTGTCGCGTTGCAACGAGTGGGGCACCCACTTCCAGGATTACCTCACCGGCTTCGCGCCGGTGATCGTGCCGCAGATCGAGACCAGGGCGGGAGTGGACGCCGCCGCCGCCATCGCCGCCCTGCCGGAAGTGGACGCCTTGTTCCTCGGCCCCTACGATCTGTCGGCCAGCCTGGGAAGCCCGGGGGATTTCTCCACCGCCGCCTATAAGGATTGCGTGGCCCGGGTCAAGGAGGCCTGCCGCCAGCACGGCAAGGCCCTGGGCATCCATCAGGTCGCCACCGATCCGGCGGAGCTGGCCGACCGCAAGGCCGAAGGCTTCCGCTTCATCGCCTATGGAACCGACGCCATCGCCATCCGGACCGCCCTGGCCGCCGTCGTGAAGGTCACGCCATGAGAACCGTCTGCATCATCCCCGCCCGAATGGCCTCCAGCCGGTTTCCCGGCAAGCCGTTGAAGCCCATGCTGGGCCTGGCGCTGATCCTGCACGTCTGGCATCGCTGCCGGCTGGCCGCCGGAATCGACCGGGTGGCGGTGGCCACCTGCGATGCCGAGATTTTCGAGGCGGTGATCGCGGCGGGCGGCGAGGCGGTGATGACCGCCGACACCCATCCCGGCTGCGTCGACCGCACCGTCGAGGCCATCGCCAATCTGGGCGAGACCCTGACTGACCACGATCTGGTGCTGATGGTCCAGGGCGACGAGGTGATGGTGACCCCGGAAATGATGGCCGAAGTGGTGGAAACCTATCGCCGTACCGGCGACGAGGTGGTCAATCTCGCCACCCGGCTCTACCGGCCCGAGGATCATGATGATCCCAACGCGGTGAAGGTCTGCAGCGCGCCCGACGGCCGCGCCCTGTTCTTCTCGCGCTCGCCGATTCCGTCAAGGGTGCGCCAGCCCGACGTGCCGGTCTATCAGCAAACCGGGGTGATCGGTTTCAAGCCCTCCTTCCTGACCCGTTTCGGCGGCCTGGAGCGCACGCCGCTGGAAATCGCCGAGGGCATCGACATGCTGCGGACCCTGGAGCACAACCTGCCCATCCGGATCGTGCGCAGCGACATCGAGACCGTGGGGGTCGATACCCCCGCCGATCTGGCCCGGGGCGAGGAAATGCTCCGTGCCGATCCGGCGACCGCCCGCTATCTGGAGCGTCCGGCGTGACCAAGCTTCGTGTCGGAATCGCCGGCTATGGGGTGGTGGGGCAGCGGCGGCGCCAGATCATCGACGCCCGCGACGATATGGTCACGGTGGCGGTCTGCGACCGCGCCTTCGCCGAAGCCGGTGCCGTGGCCGATGGCGTTCCCGCCTATTCCTCGTGGCAGCACCTGCTCGAGGACCGGCTCGACATCCTGGTCGTCTGCCTGACCAACGACGTCGCCGCCGAGGTCACCATTGCCGGCCTGGAAAGCGGCCGTCACGTCTTTTGCGAAAAGCCGCCGGGCCGCGATATCGCCGATATCGCCAAGGTGATCGAGGCCGAACGGCGGCATCCCGGCCTCAAGCTTAAATACGGCTTCAACCACCGCTATCACGATTCGGTGCGTGACGCCCTGGCGCTGGTGCAGGCGGGCGAGTTCGGCCGGGTGCTCAACCTGCGCGGCGTCTACGGCAAGTCGGCCATCATCGACTTCCGTTCGCCCACCCATTGGCGGACCAAACGGGCCATCGCCGGCGGCGGCATCCTGCTCGACCAGGGCATCCACATGGTCGATCTCCTGCGGCTGTTCGCCGGCGAGTTCACCGAGATTCACGCCATCGTCTCCAACGATTACTGGCACCACGACGTCGAAGACAATGCCTATGCCCTGATGCGAACGGATTCGGGTGTCGTGGCCATGCTGCATTCCTCGGCGACCCAGTGGCGACACCGCTTCAACCTGGAAATCACCCTGGACCGGGGAACCATCATTCTGGCGGGCATCCTGTCCGGCTCGAAGAGCTACGGCGCCGAGACCCTGACGGTGAGCTGGCGCAGCGAAAACGATTCGGGCGATCCCCGCGAACAGACCACCCGCTATAACCACGATCCCAGCTGGGCCGCCGAAATCGCCGAATTCGCCCAATGCCTGCGCGACGATACACCCATCGTCAACGGCTCTTCGGAGGAGGCCTTGCGGACCATGCAACTGGTTTACCGTATCTATTGCGCCGATCCCGTCTGGAAGGCGCGCTGGCAGCTCGAGGAAACGCCATGACACCGCCCAAGCAGACCGACCGGGCCTTCGGCTTGACCTTCGCAGGCGTCTTCGCCATCATCTTTGCCGTCGCCGCCCTGGCCTTCGACAAGCGCCCGCTTTGGGCTGGGGCCGGGGCGCTTGGATTTCTGGCCGTTGCCCTGGGTATGCCGGGGTTGCTCTTGCCCCTCAACCGGCTGTGGCGTCAGTTCGCCGGGGTCACGGGCTATATCAGCAACCATCTGTTGCTCGGCTTGTTTTATTATCTTTTCGTCACACCGCTCGGCCTTACAATCCGCCTTTTGGGGCAGGACCCCATGTGCCGGACCAAAGAGCCTGCAAGCGCGACATACTGGACGCCCGTCCATCGGCAAACAAATGCCGACACTTTGGAAGATATGTTCTAAAAAATGCGGAGTCTGCGATGTTTTCCGTCCTGAGCCAATTATTGAAGTTCATGCGAGTTTATAAGAAGTTCTGGCTTGGACCGATTATCCTTGGTCTGCTGGCGCTTGGCATTCTGCTGGTTGCCGCGCAAAGCACGGCGATTGCACCGTTCATATATGCCATCTTCTAGTGGTCTAAGCCGATGATTGTCCTCGGAATTTCCGCCTTTTATCATGACAGCGCGGCCGCCCTGGTCCGTGATGGCGTGGTCGTCGCCGCCGCCCAGGAGGAGCGCTTCACCCGTGAGAAGCACGACTCCTGTTTTCCGGCCAAAGCCATAGCCTATTGTCTGGACCAGGCGGGGGTGTCGCTGGACCAGATAGACTATGCCGCCTTCTATGATAAGCCGCTTCTGACCTTCAACCGGCTGCTGGAGACCTATCTGGCGTTCGCGCCGCGGGGTCTTGGTTCCTTCGTCACCGCCATTCCGGTGTGGGTGAAGGAAAAGATCATGCAAAAGGACCTGATCCGCGACGGCCTCAACGGGCTGGGCCGGGGAACCATCACGCCCGAGCGCATTCTGTTCAGCTTCCACCACCATTCCCATGCCGCCAGTGCGTTCTATCCCTCTCCCTTCGATAAGGCTGCCATCCTGGTCATGGATGGGGTTGGCGAATGGGCGACCACCACCATGGGCCGCGGCGATGGCGCCGGCCTGACGCTGGATCGGGAGATTCGCTTTCCCCATTCCATCGGCATGCTCTATTCCGCGCTGACCTATTATCTGGGCTTCAAGGTCAACGAGGGCGAGTACAAAGTGATGGGGCTGGCGCCCTATGGCGAGCCGCGTCATGCCCAGACGATGTTGGATCATCTGATCGATCTTAAGGAGGATGGGTCGTTCCGCCTGGACATGCGTTACTTCAACTACTGCACCGGGCTGACCATGACCAACAGCCACTTCGACCAGCTGTTCGGCGGGCCACCGCGCAAATCCACCGAGCCCTTGACCCAGCGCCATATGGACCTTGCCCGCTCGGTGCAGGCCGTGACCGAGGAAGTGGTTCTGCGCGTCGCCCGGACCCTGCACCGCGACACCGGGCTCGACAATCTGTGCATGGCCGGCGGCGTGGCCCTGAACTGCGTCGCCAACGGTCGCCTGTTGCGCGAAGGGCCATTCAAGAACATCTGGGTACAGCCGGCTGCCGGCGATGCCGGTGGCGCCCTGGGTGTCGCCCTGGCGGTGTCCCACACCAAAGGAGGGGTGCCCAGGCAACCGGCCGGCAATGCCGATTCCATGCTGGGTTCCTATCTCGGTCCCGCCTATGACGCCGACGCGGTGGCGGAGGCCCTGACCGCTCGCGGCGCGGTATGGACCGAATTGTCGGATACCGACCTGTTCGCCACCGTGGCCGAGGCCCTGGCCTCCGACAAGGTGGTGGGTTGGTTCCAGGGGCGCATGGAGTTCGGCCCCCGCGCCCTGGGCAACCGCTCCATCCTGGGCGATCCCCGCTCCGAGCGCATGCAGCGCATGCTCAACCTCAAGATCAAGTACCGCGAGGGCTTCCGCCCCTTCGCTCCGGCGGTGATGCGTGAACACGTGTCCGAATGGTTCGATCTGGACGGCGACAGCCCCTATATGCTGATCGTGGCGCCGGTGCGCGAGGATCGTCGCTGCGATCTGCCGGCCGATGCGGCCGCCTTGCAGGGGCTTGATCGCCTCAATCAGGTGCGCAGCACCATTCCGGCGGTGACCCACGTGGATTACTCGGCCCGCATCCAGACCGTGGACGAGGCCGGCAATCCGACCTTTTACCGGCTGCTGGAGGCCTTCAAGGCTCGGACCGGCTGTCCCATTCTGGTCAATACCAGCTTCAATATCCGCGACGAACCCATCGTCTGCAGCCCCGATGATGCCTATCGCTGCTTCATGGGGACTGAAATGGACGTGCTGGTCCTGGGCAACAAGATTCTGTGGAAGGAGAAGCAGTGATGGCACCGCTCCGCCAAACCCGGGCTGCGTCGATGCCGCTGTTCTCCCCGCGCATCCTGCCTTGCCTCAAGGAACCCGGTGGTTCCGACGAGTCTGGCCTGGAGATGGTCGAGAACGGGCTGCGCGGGACCGTCACGGGCAAGCTCTACGAGCATATCCACGGCGTGCCGTCGCTGTATCAGCCGCCGCCCGGCGAGGGCGAGGACGTTACGGCGCGGGTGCGGTCCTTCTACGAGGAAAACCCCTTTCCCAGCTATGAAGGTTTGGAAGAGTTCGGCGAGTTGGTCAACAAGGGCGGGCACAACCCGTTTTCCGCCCAGTTGCTGAAGGCGGTCGGCTACAACAAGACGGTGCTGGAATGCGGCTGCGGAACCGGCCAGCTGAGCCATTTCCTCCAGCTCAACAACAACCACGTTCTCGGCATCGATATGTGCCTTGCCAGTCTGGCCCTGGCCATGGAGCACAAGTTGCGCAACGAACTGCCGCGCAGCGCCTTCGCTCAGATGAACATTTTCGACTTGGCGATCAAGGATAACAGCTTCGACGTGGTGATCTCTCACGGCGTGTTGCATCATACCTTCGACGCCCGGCGGGCCTTCGGTCAGATCGTCAGGAAGGTCAAGCCGGGCGGCGTGGTCATGGTGGGACTTTATAATCGGCCGGCACGGCTGCCCACCTGGATTCGCTCGAAGCTGATCGGTCTGCTGGGCAATCGCATCGATTACGTGGTGCGCAACCGCATCCAGGATGATCGCAAGGCCGACATCTGGATCAAGGATCAGTATTATAACCCGCACGAGACTTGGCATTCGGTCGGTGAGGTGTTGGACTGGTTCGACGCCAACGACGTGGAATACCTGAATTGTTCGCCGGCAATCCTCGGCACCGATGGCGAGGAGGCTCCCGGCCTGTTCGCCAAGACCAGTCCGGGAACCGCGTATCAGCGCATGGTGACCCAGACCTCCTGGCTGGGGACCATTGCGCGGGAAGGCGCCCTATTTGATATGATCGGGCGGAAACGGAGCTGACATGCGTGATCGGAAAAGGTCCAGACCTACGATAGCCGGGGCCCTTATCGCCCTGCTGATGGGAGTCGTCTTTCTGACTTTGCTGTCGGAGGCCATCTTGCGGGTGGCGATGCCCAATTGGCGCGAATACGCCAGCGCCTGGTTCATGGTTCTGAACCACACCCCCGGCTATGCCGACGTGACCCTGGGCCGTCCCGGCTTCGACGGCTTCTTCTCCCAGAACAACGGAGACTTCCGCAGTCACATCCGCATCAATGATTTTGGCTTGCGCGACGACGAACCGGTGACGGCGGCCAATGGCCGACTGTGGGTGATTGGCGATTCCATGTCGTTCGGCTGGGGCGTCGAGCGTGACCGCATCTACACCCAGGTTATCGGCGAGCATCTGGCGGTCGATACCTACAACGTCGCCGGCCCGGGCACCAATGTTTGCGGCTGGCAGACCCTGTACGGCCGGATGCCGAAAGAGGTCGTGCCGGCGGCGGTGGTGGTCGGCCTGACCATTGAAAATCGCATGGCCGTTTATGATTGCCCGGCCGAAGTTCGTGACGCCGAGGCGGCGCAGCACCGTCCGCCGCCCTCGACCACCATGGGCGAATTGCTCGACCCCATGACCACAAAGATGTACCTGACCGCCCATTCGGCGCTCTACAACTTCTTCGCGGTGTCCCTCAAGCGGGTCGGTGCGTTCGAGCGCAGTCTGGAGGCCGTCGGCGTGGTGCGCAAGCCCCAGATGCTGATGCATGACCAGCATTCCGCCGAGGAAGCCGCGAAGATGGTGGAAACCACCGCCGATGCGCTGCGTGACCTGCGGGCCATGGTACCGCCCGAGATCCCGTTCCTGGTGGTTCTGTTTCCCGCCCGCTTCGAGATCCGCGATGGCAATGCGTATTTCCACGATTTGCGGGTGGCCGAGGCCGAGGCGCTGGCCGCCCGCGGCATCGCCACCCTGGACCTGCTCC
>Ga0265313_10000131_pt1 | contig 75926 bp, 66 predicted proteins | sample 4123metaG_FD_203122 | JGI IMG/M metagenome (GOLD analysis project Ga0265313, IMG submission 203122) | Rhizosphere microbial communities from Carex aquatilis grown in University of Washington, Seatle, WA, United States - 4-1-23 metaG | ecosystem: Host-associated > Plants > Roots > Rhizosphere >... | reverse complement strand
CAAGCGCATCGCCAATCTGGTCGGCTCTTCAGTCGGCAACGATTTCGACGATATCGTCATGCCGCATTTCGGTATTCACAAGGGCGACTTCCAGGAAGTCCGGATGGACGTCACCAACATGGTGGCCGCATTGTCCGCCAAGACCGTCGACGCCATGGTCAACGTCGAGCCCTATAACGTTATTGCGGTGTCCGACGGCATCGGCAACGATCTGTTGAATTTTTCGCCGTTCGATCCGATGCCGGTCTTCATGGCGGCCACCGCCGACATGGTGGAGAAGCGGCCCGACGTCATCGTCGCCTACCTGAAGGCGTGGCTCGATGCGGCGAAGGACTTCAAGAACGATCGCAAGAAGGTCAACGACACGATCTATGCGTTCTACGCCAGCAAGGGCTACAAGATGTCGACCGACACGTTTTCGACCGCGCTCGACCGCGTCGAAGTCAATCCCGGCTTTCCGGATCTGAAATCCTACATGCAGCAGCAGGCCGAAATCCTGCTCAAGAACAAGACCATCAAGACCATCCCCGATTGGAGCAAGGCGCTGCGCCCGGATTTCATGGAAAAAGCAAAGGCCGGGGCGTAATATGGCAGCATGAAAAGCGACGAAATCATCGCCAAGCTGCGGGCGCACGAGCAGGAACTTCGCGCCGCCGGTGTGACAAGCCTCGCGCTGTTCGGATCGACGGCGCGGGGCGAGCAGCGTCCGGATTCCGATATCGATGTTGTGGTGCAATTGACTGACGAGACTCGACGCGGCGGATTTTCGTATTTCGGTCGCCTCGACTCCATTAGCCGGAGACTCGCCGAAATTCTCAGACAACCGGTCGACGTCGTCGCGGAGCCTGTACGAAAGGAGCGCCTGCGCCGCAGTATTGAGAAGGATCGCGTCATTGCCTTCTAGCAATCCAATTCTTCGTCTCGAAGATATCCCGGAAAATATAGGTCTGATCGAGGAATATACGCGGGGCCTTTCACACGAGACATTTGTTCAAGACCGCAAATCCCAGGACGCCGCGGAGCGCTGTCTGCTGCGAATATCGGAGGCGGCGACCAAGCTCGAAGGTCTGGTAGAAGCGGTAATTCCCGGACAGCCCTGGTCTGAGATTCGCGCGGTTGGAAACGTACTGCGACACGAATATGATCGAATTGATCCCGCCGTCATCTGGCGTATCGTCAGCCAGGATTTGACCCCACTGAAACAGGCCATCGAAAGAGCGCTCGACAACCTTCGGCGCGCTGCTCCAGACAATGCATAACGCCTCACGCTTTCCATCGACACCCAGACAGGAGAATCTGAATGCCCGCTAGCGACGCAAGCCCGGTGACGACGAGCTACCAGCCCGTCGTGTGGAATTTCAAGCTTTTGGCGCACGACATGCTCGCGGGCTTCGGCGGCATGGGCGAGGGAATGTCGGTGCAGATCGCGCCCGACGGCCGGCGCATCATCTGGCTGGCGCATGAGAGCGCGCCGAAGAATTTCACCGCAGTCGACGTCACCGATCCGCGCAAGCCGAAGGTGGTGTGCCAGACCGATCTGCCGCACGCCAACATGCGCTCGAACTCGCTCGAGACCTGCGGCAACATGATGGCGGTGGCCTACCAGACCTCGAAGAAGGATCTGCAGCCCGCGGGCTTCGAGCTGTTCGACATTTCCAAGCCGGAAAATCCGAAATCGATTTCGTTCTTCGATTGCTCCGGGCCGCATTCGCGCGGCGTGCATCAGCTGTGGTTCTGCGACGGCGAATACGTCCACTGCGCCTCCGGCTCGCGCGACTTCACGCCGACGCATCCTCAGGACGACCAGTTCTATCGCTGCGTTGACGTGCGCAATCCGTCGAAGCCGGTCGAAGTCGGCCGCTGGTGGATGCCCGGCACGCGGCAGGGCGACAACGTCATGCCGCCGACGCGGCACCAGCTCGACAAGGGTTATCGCGCCCACAACACCAACGTCTATCCGCAGCGCCCGGACCGCTGCTACCTCGCCTATATCGACGGCGGCATGTTCGTGCTCGATATTTCCGACAAGGCGAACCCGAAGAAGATCTCGTCGTGGACCAACTCGCCGCCCTACACCGGCTTCATGCACACCATCGTGCCGCTGTTCGACCGCGGCCTGATGCTGGTGACCGACGAATCGACCGAGAACAACGCCAAGGACTGGCCGAAGCTGATCTGGGTGCTGGACGCGCGCGACGAGACCAACCTGGTGCCGATCTCCACCTGCCCCCTGCCCGATCACACCGTCTACGCCAAGGCAGGCCGTTTCGGCGCGCACAACATCCACGAGAATGTGCCGCTGCCGACCGCGTGGCAGAACGACCAGATCGTGCTCGGCACGTTCTTCAACGGCGGCTTGCGCGCCTACGACATCGCCAATCCGTATCAGCCGAAGGAAGTCGGCGTCTTCATGCCGCCGGCGCCTAACGGGGCGCCGACCGGCACCATCCAGATGAACGACGTGTTCGTCGACGAGCGCGGCATCGTCTACACGGTCGATCGCCACGTCGGCGGGCTGTACATCCTGGAGATGGATTTTTGATCTTGTTGAAGCGGCGCGACCTCCTTCTCCCCGCGCGCGGGGAGAAGGCCGGAATCAGAGGGCCTCTTCGCGATTCTGAGCAACAAGGGCTCGGCTACGAGTCTCAGGCGAGCGTCCGCGCCCCCTCACCCCGACCCTCTCCCCGCAAGCGGGGAGAGGGAGAATAACCATGCTCGACTTGTTTCCCTCGCGCGATGCCAGCCCGTTCGGACGGCGACAAAAGCGCGAGCGCGGCGCGCGCATTCCGGTCACCGTCGTCACCGGATTTCTGGGGGCCGGCAAGACCACGCTGCTGCGCCGCTTTCTCGCGTCGCCGGAAGGCGCCGGCACGGCGGTGATCGTCAATGAGTTCGGCGCCGTCGGCATCGATGACGCGCTGCTGCGCTCCAGCGCCGATGAGACCGTGCTGCTTGGCAACGGTTGCGTCTGCTGCATCACGCGCAGCGACCTGCAGCTCGCGTTGCGACGGCTGGTATTCGACCGCGAGCACGGCGCAGTGCCGCCGTTTTCCCGCGTCGTCATCGAGACCTCGGGCCTTGCCGATCCGGCGCCGATCCTGCAGACGTTTTCGACCGACCGAGCACTCGGCGGCGAGTTTCACGTCGACGTGGTGCTGGCCGTGGTCGACGCCGTCGGCGGCGAGGCCAATCTCGTGACCGCCGCCGAAGCGCGCAAGCAGGTGATCCTCGCCGATCGCCTGGTAATTTCGAAAACCGATCTCGCCGATACGGCGGCGGTCGAGCGCCTGACGCGGCGCCTGCAACAGCTCAATCCGCGCGCCGCGATCGATATCGCGGTCGAAGGCGCGCTCGACCCGGAGCGGGTGATCGCGCCGGTTAATGCCGAGCGCTCGGGTTTCGTCGCCGAGGCCGAACATTCCGACGGCATCGAGAGCTTCGTCATTACGACGCCTGAGCCGATCGAGTGGCTGACATTTTCACGGACGATGGAAACATTGACCGCCCTGCGCGGTGCCGACCTGCTGCGCGTCAAGGGCCTGCTCAACATCAAGGGCTGCCGCGGTCCGGTTGTCGTTCAATACGTGCAGCACCTTGCCCATCCACCGGTCGAACTTGAGTCATGGCCGGACCAAAATCGCGCCAGCCGCCTGGTGTTCATCACGCGCGGCGTGCCTGAACGTCAGGTGCGCGATTTGTTTGCCGCCGTGCAGGCGCTGGCAGGTGCGCCGGCACCACCGCCGATGTGACCGCGCCGGAGCGCGCATTTTCGAAAAATCTGCGCAACCTACGCAACGCTCCGCGAACGGACGCCTTACGGCGGACACACGAATGTGATGATTAGCTGCCCTTATGAAGGGTGCGGCGCTGCGGCAGTATCGCGGGCGAGACACCGCCAATCGCACCGATAATTTTGAGGAGGCCGATATGGGACTGATGGACATACTCAACGGCATGCAGAATGGACCGCGCGGACAAACCACGCCGGGCCAAGGCGGCATGTCGCCGTTGACGATGGCGCTGCTCGGCTTGCTTGCCTACAAGGCCATCAAGAGCGTGACCGGCAACCAGCAGGGCGCGCCGGCCGGCGGCGGCACGGCCACACCAAGTGGCGGTCTCACAGGCGGACTTGGCGGGTTACTCCAGGGCGGACTGGGCAGCTTGCTCGGGGGCAGCTCTGCCGGCGGTGTGCTGAGCGGAGGGCTCAACGATCTGCTCAAGCAATTGGAGCAAGGCGGCCAGGGCGACGTCGCCAAATCCTGGGTCGGCACCGGACCAAACAAGGCCATTGCGCCGGACGATCTCGCCAACGCGCTCGGCACCGACCGCATCAATCAGATGATGCAGGTTTCCGGCATGTCGCGCGACGACCTGCTCAACGGGCTGAGCCAGCACCTGCCCGGCATGATCGATCACCTGACGCCGGGCGGACGCGTGCCGACCGAACAGGAAGCGGCGCAGCTTGCGGCCGGGTAGTCAGTTCGCGTCGTAAGATAATGGGGTGACGGAACATGGGTATCATCTGGATCATCGTGGTCGGCTTCGTGGCCGGAATCCTCGCCCGCCTGCTCGCTCCGGGCCCGAACAAGCCATCCGGTTTCCTGCTGACCACGGTGCTCGGCATCGTCGGCGCCTTTGTCGCCACATTCATCGGACAGGCCATCGGCTGGTACCGGCCTGGCCAGGGGGCAGGCTTTGTCGCCGCGACGATCGGTGCGGTGATCGTGCTGTTTGCCTGGAACAGGCTGGTCGCTGCGGGCGTCATCCCCGATCCGTCCGGCAAGCCCGCAGGCTTAGGCAAGTTCTAGCTTTTCGTCGCCGTCTGCGCGGCCAGCATGCGCTGTGCCGCTTGCGCGTCGATCAACGGATAGGTGTCGAAATGGGCGGGAACGATATCCGCCCATTCGTTCAATATCCGATGCAACTGATCGTTGTTGTCGACATTGAGCACCGCGACGGCGCCGCGCCCGGCGCGGGCATAGATGTGGCGGCAGATGCCGCGCGCTTCGTAGCCGCCGATCCACGGCCAGAACGATTGCCGCGTCTTGGCCATGTCCGAAGGCCGTTCCGGCCGCGGCGTCGACACCACCAGGAACAGCATTTTTGCCCCTATTCGGCGGCGGCCGCCGAAGCAAATCCGGATACGGTTGCGTCCGGCATTTCCGCCTTCAGCCGCGGATAAACGTGGCGCGCGAAATTGCGGATGCTGCGCACCGTCTCGTCATGTTCGAGGTGGCCCGCCTGGCCCATGATCAGCAGGTGGCCGAAGCCGCCGACGTGATCGTACATTTTCCTGATCTGCGCATAGACCTGATCCGGCGTGCCGGCCATCATCAGGCCGGCATTGATCGTACCCTCGACGGTGGCCTGCGCGGAAAAATTTCTGTGCTGGTCGCCGACATCGCCGCGCATGATTTTGGCGAACGCCGCCGGCGGCGCATAGCCGGGCGGAAAGGCGAAGTGCGGCGGCACCTTGTTGGCGCGGATGTACCACAGGATTTTCTCGGCGCCGACGCGCGCATCCGCTTCGTTGTCGCCCACATAGACGAGCGCCGCGTAGGCGAGCCGGTCGATCGGCACATCCTCCCCGCGCCCGGCTTCACGCCAGCCTTGCCGGTAGGAGTCGTAGACGCGGCGCGTGCCGTCATACCCGGTCAGGAACGTCGCCTGCACAAAGCCCTTGGCGCCGACGCGTTGCGCACCGGCCGGCGTCGTCGTCGAGACCCAGACCGGCGGATGCGGCTGCTGATAGGGCCGCGGCCAGATGTTGATCTGACGATGATGGAAGAACCGCCCCTCATGGCTGAACGGGCCATCATGGCTGGTCCAGACTTTGACGATCAGATCGAGCGCCTCGGCGAAGCGCTCGTTCATCCGCACCGGATTGCTGTTGCCGGCGGAAATCTCGTAGGGCACGCCGCGCACGAATCCGGCCTCGAGCCGGCCATGCGACAGCATGTCGACCATCGCCATTTCCTCGGCGACGCGCACCGGCTGGCGCCGGTTGGCAATCGGATTGCCGAGGATCAACAGCCGCGCCTTTTTGGTGACGCGCGCCAGGGCCGCCAGAAGGAGCGGCGCCGCCGGATCGACGCAGGTCGCCGTCTGATGATGCTCGTTGAGCATGATCTCGACGCCTTCCTCCTCGGCGATCTGCCACTCGTCGATGTAGCGGTCGTAAAGCGCGGCGCCCTTCCGCGGGTCGTAGATGCGGTTTGGCAGACTGACGCGGATCGATTCGTATTCTTCCGACGGCGGCAGATAGGGGTAGGCCGTCTCGCTGAAATGCCACGCTCTCATCGCGTTCCTCCCGCTTGCGCGCCGCCGTCCAAAAAGGCGAACAGCGCGCGCGCAAATTCTTCCGGCTGCTCCACCTGCGGCGCGTGCCCGGCCTCGGCGATCGTCGTCACCCGCGCGTTGGGAATGAGCCTAGCGTAGCCATCGACGTAGTCCGCGCTGACCAGGCCGTCGCTGGCGCCGCGAATGAACAGTGTCGGCGACGCGATGCGATGCAGGCGATGGCGGAGCTTCGGATTGTGCATCCACGGCTCCCAGGTAAGCAGCGCCGTGGTCTCGCGGTTGCGCGCAAACACCGTGAGCTGTGCGTCTGTCATCTTGGAAAAGTCGACTTTTCCCTTGTCGACGTCGTGGTAGATGAGCCGCATCACCTTGTCCTGCGCCATGGCGAAGACATCGGGAATGTCGAGTTTGTCGGGTGGCCCGAGCTTGACGCCGACTGGCCCGACCAGCACGAGCTTGCCGATGCGCTCAGGCACCTTGGTGGCGATTTCGGCGGCGAGCCAGCCGCCGAGGGAGGTACCAACAACATCGACACGCGCAAGGCCGCGGCGGTCCATCAGTTCCAGATAGAGGTGGGCGATATCGTCGATCGTATCGAGCCAGAGCGGCAGTCCCGACGCACCGAATCCGGGATGCGACGGCGCGATCACGCGGCGACGCTGCGCCAATAGTCGCACATAGGGCGGATCGGACGTAAAACCGGACGCGCCGTGCAGAAACAACAGCGGCGGCCCGCTGCCGCCTTCATGCAGTTCGATCTCAATGCCGGCGAGCGTGATGGTCTCGCGCGCCATACCGGATGCATCGGACATTCACCCTCCCCTTCCCGGCTTCGGCTCTTCGTCGCGTGGACGATGCGGTCGACCGGCCCGTCAGCTTAACGTCCCAGGCGTGCCGGAAACAACCGACAGGAATGATGAGCTGCTAGGCGGCGGCCGGCACGTTGGCGTTGCACGGGCCGCGGGGTGCGCGCCGGTGCCCAATTTCCCCGCAGGGTCGGCTCACGACCGGCCGATCGCGGCAACGGCGCGCCGCAGCGCCGCGATCAAATCCGCGCTGTAAATGAGGTGGCTTTCTTCGGCAGCAAGCACGCGCTCGAAGGCCCGCCGCTTGATCGCCAGCACATCGATGCCACCGTGCTGCTGGTCGATGCCGGCCGCATCGCAGACGATGTCCATCAGGCGCTCGACGGCGTGCAGGCGGCCGAGCAGGTAATCGTTCTCGCGGTAGCGGCGCGAAAAGAATCCGGCAAAATTATTGAGCGCGATGCCCTTCAGGCTGTTCGCGCCCGCAAAGGCTTTGAGCGTATGCATTTCTTCAGGGCTGATGCGGTCGATAAGAATTTCCCGCAGTTCGCCGGTGCCACGCCCTGTGCTGACCGAGAAAGTGAGCACGTCCCAGAACGGAAAGCCGAGATAGTTGTCCAGAACCTCGCGGCGCGCGTCAGGATGCCACGCCGCAGGATCGAGCGAGGCTAAGAGCTCATCGAGATCGCGCGTCGTGGCATTGAGATCGATTTCCTGACCCAGTGTCTCCACCAGTTGATCGATAGTCCTGACATTGTCGCTCGCCACGAACGCGCGCGCGAAGGCCGGCAGGTCTTTCGCCTCCGTCGCCGTGGGCGGATACTGGAACAGCTTTTCCGCCAAGGTGTGGAGGCTCGAACTGAAAGAGTGCGGCTCCTCGCAGCGCTGCAGCACATCGAGCCGCAGGTAGAATTCCCGCTTCAGGCGGTCGACCACAACCGGGTCCAATCCCGGGAAGCGGCCTTCGTCGATGAGCCGGTACAGCCGGTTCTGTCCCTCGATCAGAAAATGCAGCCGGCGCCGGCGATATTCGACGTCGAAGGCAAGAAAAAACTCAACCCAGCGCGGCAGCCGCGGCGCGGCGGCAGCCTCTTGGGTGAGTGCCTCACTGCCAGATTTGCTGTAGACGGCGCCGCGATGAACAGCCCACGCGCCGATGATCTCTTCCATCATGCGCGCCTGCGGCGAGTTCGGCGGCGCGCCACCGATCATCGCAATCATGCGGGCGACGAAGCCGCGAACCGAAGTGAGTTTCAGCCGCACATAACCTTCGTGCGCGAAGCCCGCCTCACGCGCCACGCGATCGTTCACCTGTTCGCGCCAGCCGCGGATGTCTTCGGTCGTGAACGGGCTGTCGAGCGGTTTATCGATGATATCGCCGACCAGCTCGCTGACATGTGGGCGGGCATTCTCGATGATCGACTTGATGCTGCGGGCCTGGGCGTTGAGATTGACCACCCAGGCCAGTTCATTGGCGATCGGCTGCTCGGACGGCAAATCCGACAGCGCGCCTTTTATTGTCGAAAAGAAATTTGGCAGCTCGGCGTTGGCCCCGGTGCCGATCGATTCGGGTTTGGCGTCGATGAAGATCAGCCGCCGGTCGACATCGCGATAGGCCGACCGGTTGTGGATTGCCGCGATTGCTTCCCGGAACGGCCGATTGTTGAGCACGGAGCCGTCGATGAAGGCGGCCGTCGCGGGGTCGACATCGGCGCGCAGATGCCGCTCGAAGTTTTTCAGGATGAACTCCTCGCGGCGAGGCCAGTGCCCGCCGCGGTTTGCAACCACGTCGTCCATTTCGATGATCTGGGCCGGCGGAAACGCGCCCGGGAAACAGGAGGTAGCGCGCGCCGCGAAGGCGAGCCCCGGCGCGTTATCCAGGTCGAAGTCGCTTTCGACCTCTCCGCCGGCGCGCCGTCGATACTTGAAATGCAGGACGTGGCGATGTTCGAGTTCGTAGATCAGCGGCGGATCGTGAATTTGCAGAAGCTGACGGTAGCCGTGGTAATCGGTCAGCGTCACGAACAGATCGAGCCCCTGCCCGGATGGCAGCAGCGATGCCGCGGGCGATTTCGGTTCGCCCATGGCGGTGGCGGCATCGTACATCAGTTCGGCCATGACCCGGCCGGAGAATGGCGGCTTGAACCAGCGGGAGCGCAGGAACAGTGAAAGCTTCTGGCGCACCTCCCTGTCCTTGACCAGATCGAATGCACCGGTCGCCGCCACCGCCCGGATCAGCGGCCGCAAGATCCATTTGCTCCACATGCCGGCGCGCGCTTCCGGCGCCAACAGCACGGTGACGTCGGCATTTTCCAGCCAGAGATCGCGCAATTTTGCGGTCGACAGATCGTGGCTCAGCGCCCGCGCCAGCATGCTGGCATTGATCCCGCCGGCCGAAGCGCCGGCCAGTGTATCGACGATGACGCGCAGTTCGAGCTTGCCGCCGATTTCGCGCAGCAGTTCGAAATAATCGGCCTCGGTATCGTATTCCGGATCTTTGGGGTCGGCGAAATCGAAAAATGCGGCCTTGGCGCGCTGCGATCGGTCGGTGATGCGATGCAGCGCGCTTGAAGCGCGCACGAGCTTCAGGATCTCCTTGCAGATGCCATGGATATAGACGGCGAGCGAAACCCCGCCGAAACAGACCAGCGCGATGCGGAGTTCCTTTTCGCGCAAGAGCAACCCCCCGGAAGCTTAAAGCGCGGCCCCTAGCGCTACAGTTGAGCGGATTGGGGTAGATATTGAGTTAATATTGCCCTGTTTGGCGGGCTGGACAAGGAAACGGGCGGTTTAATTCTGCTCTCGCCCGGCAATCTCGGCCTGCCACGGCGCGATGACGCGTTCGAGCCAGCCGATCAGGTGATTGAGCCCGATCGCAATCGCCATCAGCACAATGATTGGCACGAACATGGTGGCGGTATCGAAATTGTTGCCGGCGTTGATGATGATGCCGCCGAGCCCGGATATCTCGGTGAAAAACTCGGCCACCACCATGCCGACCACGGCGCGGCCGACGGCAAGGCGAATTCCCGCCATGATGTAGGGCAGCGTTGCCGGCAGCACGATGCGGCGCAGGATCACGGCGTCCGACGCCACCAGCGATTTGCCGACGTCGATCAGCGCCTTGGGCACGGATTTCACGCCGAGCCAAGTGTTGATGACGATCGGAAAGATCGCCATCAGAAAAATGACGGCGGCCTTCACCGTAAAGCCGAGGCCGAACCACAGGATCAACAACGGCACCAGCGCCACCAGCGGCATGGCGTAACCGCCGGTGACGAACATGCCGAGGGCTGCTTCCACGGTGGCAAAGCGGCCGAGCACCAAGCCGAGCGGCACACCGGCCGCGATGGCGAGGCAGTAGCCGAGCAGGAACGGTTGCAGGCTCTGCACGAGTGCGCCGACAAGCTTGCCGTTGCGCACGAGTTCGATGGAAGCGGAAAAGATCGCGGTCGGATAGGAGCCGAAGATCGGATTGATCTGGCGGCCGAAGAATTCCCAGAACAAGAGAAACACGCACAGCGATATCGAGGTGATCGCCCAGCGCGGCAGCGCGCGCTTCGCCCGCGCGGGATCGGCGGTTTGTTGCGTCGCGGAGCGTGGATCGGCGATATCCGCCATCGTCTGCTCAATGCACCGTTTCGGCACCGGCGCCGGCATGCAGCGCCTGCCAGATATGATAGCGAGTCCCGGCGAAAGCCTCGGAGCCGCGAACCTTTGCCAGATCGCCGCGCGGGCGCGGCAGCGGCACGTCGACGATCTCGTGCAAGCGGCCGTGCTGCATCACGACGACACGGTCGGCGAGCAGCACGGCCTCGTCGAGATCGTGGGTCACGAACAGGATCGTCTTTTTGGTGCGCGCGTGGATCTGCAACAGTTCGCCCTGCAACGTCTCGCGCGTCTGCGCATCGAGCGCGCCGAACGGCTCGTCCATCAGCAGTACCTTGGGGTCGATCGCGAGCGCACGCGCGATACCGACGCGCTGCTGCATGCCGCCGGAGAGCTGATAGGGGCGCCGGTTGACGCTGTCGCCAAGCCCGACCAGCGTCAGATATTTCATCGCCGTGTCGCGCAATGCCTCCCCGCGCACGCCCTTCATTTCCAATCCGAACTCGACATTCTCGAGCGCCGTAAGCCACGGCAGCAACTCGGCGTGCTGAAACACCATGCCGCGGTCATAGCCGCAGCCGTTGATCTGCGTGCCGTCGACGGTGACGCGGCCGCTGCTCGCGGTCTCGAGTCCCATGGCGATGCGCAAGGCCGTGGTCTTGCCGCAACCCGACGGCCCGATCAGCGCCACCACCTCGCCGTCGCGCACCGTGAAGCTCAGCCGGTCGAGTGCGTGCACGTTCTGCAGGTCGCCGTCGATCCGCAGCGTGAAGCGTTTGGACACGTCGATCAGACTCACTTCACCCATATTACCGCCATTCCCCAGGCGACGCTCATCCACACCGTGTCATCATCCGCGAAAGCGGACGATCCAGTAATCACCATCCCCTCGGTGTTTACTGGATGCTCCGCCTTCGCGGAGCATGACAAGTTGGAGACTGCCGCGCGGTCTCAGATCAACCTCAATGCATCTGCGCGACGATTTTCAGCGCAGCCTCGCGCGCTCTGCTGTCGAGCACCTTCGACAGATCCAGGAGCTTCGGAATGCTGCCGACCTTGACCAGTTCCTCGTTGAGCCAATTGAACTTGTCCATCGGAATCGGCACATCGGTGCCGATGGCGTGCTGCCTGCTGACCAGATCGTAGATGTAGGACGGCCGCGGATCGTCCGGCTTGATGCTGGCGAGTTTTTGCGTGGCCTTCATCGCCTCATCCTTGTGGGTGGCGGCGTAGCGCAGACCGAGCATTTCGCCGGCGAGGAATTTGGCGGCGTCCTGCGGACGCTCGGCCAGCGTTTTGCCGGTCGAATGCAGACACATGCGCACGAACAGCGGCAGCGCCTCCTCGGCGCTGACCAGCATCTTGATGTGCTCCTTGGCGGCGATCGGCACGTACTCGCCCGACACCACCGCGGCATCGGCGACACGCGCAACCAGCGCCCGATAGCGGTCGAGATCGCCGCCGAGGCTGGCGTATTTCACCGCGTTCTCGGGGATGTGGAAACGGTCGAGCGCGCCCTTGGCGAAAATCTCCGGGAACGCGCCGGGCGACGAGATGGCGATGGTCTTGCCGCGCAGTTGCTCCATCGACGTGATGTTGTCGTGGACGAAGATGCCGTGCGGCACGACCAGCCAGGTGCAGCCGATGACTCTGACGTCGGCGCCGTGCGAGTCGGCGATCAAGGCACTGCCCGGCCCGCCCTCGAAGCTGTCGAGGTCGCCGGCGATCAGCGCCTTGAGCAGGATTTCGTCATCCTTGATGGGCACGATCTCGACGTTCAGCCCGACCTGTTTGAAGAAGCCGTGCTCGGCGGCCATCAGCAAGATGCCGGAATCGCTTTTCGGCATGATCAGGCCGTGCCGCCACGGCTTTGACGACTGCGCGGCGGCGCTACCGGCGGCGAATGACAGCACCAGCGCCGCGAAAGCGGCGAACACCCTGACCATGGAACATGCCCTCACATCGTATCTTTGTGACCGAAGCATAGCGGAACTGCCCGGCGGGTGCATTCCCTTGCGACGCGTTTCGGAATAGTCTTCGTGCCTTCTGCGGCGTTGTACCACACCGCAAAGACTCACGATCGGGTGGCTGTACGCCCCCACAAGGGAGGTCCCGTTTTCATGAGCAAACAATTCACCCTCAACGTCAACGGTGTCGACCGCACGGTCGAGGCCGACCCGGACACGCCGCTGCTCTACGTCCTGCGCGACGATCTCGGCCTCAACAATCCGCATTTCGGCTGCGGGCTCGGCCAGTGCGGCGCCTGCACCGTGCATCTCGACGGCAAGCCGACCCATTCGTGCCGACGACCGATCGCGGCCGTCGGCGACAAGAAGGTCGTGACGCTGGCCGGCCTCGGCACGCCGGAGCATCCGCATCCGCTGCAGACCGCGTATGTGCAGGAACAGGTGCCGCAGTGCGCCTACTGCATCAACGGCTGGATCATGAATGCCGCCGCCTTCCTGCGCGACAACAAGAAGCCGACCGACGAGCAGATTCGAACCGCGCTCACCCACATCAAGTGCCGCTGCGGCACCCACATGGCCATCCTGCGCGCGGTCAAGCGCGCCGCCGCGATGATGGGCTGAGGGAGGCTGACATGACCAAGCATGAACAAGTCAAAAATTTCTCGCGCCGCACGTTGCTGAAAGCCGGCGGCGCCCTGGTCGTCTCGATCGGCGCGCCGCTGACGTTTGACACCGCACATGCGGCCGACAGCGCTACCGCGGTCGCTACCAAACCGCCGCTGATGCCCGACCAATTGTCGTCCTACATCACCGTCAACGCCGACGGCACCGTATCGGCCTATTTCGGCAAAATGGACATGGGCCAAGGGCTTTCGGTCGCCATCAAGCAGATGATCGCCGAGGAACTCGACGTTCCGTACGCCAACATGAAGATTTTCATCGGCGACACCGATACCAGCCTCAATCAGGGCGGCGCCTCAGGCTCGACCGGCGTCCAGGAGGGCGGCAAGCAGATGCGCATGGCCGCCGCCGAGGCGCGCCGCGTGCTGGTCGACATGGCGGCCGAGAAACTCGGCGTTCCGGCCGGCCAACTCACGGTGAAGGACGGCGTCGTCAGCGCCACCGGCGATGCAAGCAAAAAGACGAGCTACGCCGATCTTATCGGCGGCAAGTTTTTCAACGTGCATCTCGACTGGAACGGCAAATACGGCAACCCGCTCTATGCGCCGGGCAAAGCCAAGCCGAAGGACCCGAAGGACTACACTATCGTCGGCAAGCCTATTCCGCGCGACGACATCGCCGGCAAGGTGTTCGCGCAGGCCGACTTCGCCATGGACATCAAAGTCTCCGGCATGGTGCATGGCCGCATGATCCGGCCGGCGATCGCGGGCGCGGTGCCGGTAAAAGTCGATGAAAGCTCGATCAAGGGTATCCCGGGCGCGAAGGTCGTCTGGGACAAGGGCTTCCTCGGCGTCGTCGCCGACCGCGAGTGGGACGCCATCAAGGCGGCACGCGCGCTCAAGGTCGAATGGTCGAATGCCAGCCCGCCGTTCCCCGATCAGCCGGCTTTGTACGATCACATCCGCAAAGCGCCGACCCGCAAGCGCGACGTCGGCAAGCACATCGGCGACGTCGATGCGGCGTTCAAGACCGCCGCGAAGGTGATCGAGGCCGAGTACGAATGGCCGTTCCAGTCGCACGCCCGCATGGGGCCGGGCTGCGCGCTGGTCGACTTCAAGGACGGCCACGCCACCTGCTGGAGTGGCACGCAGAAATCGCACTTCGTGCAGATGGGTGTCGCCGCGATCCTTGGAATCCCAAAGGAGCAGGTGCACGTCATCTGGACCACGGGTCCGGGCTCCTACGGCCGCAGCGATGCCGACGATGCCGCGGCCGATGCCGCGGTACTCGCCAAGGCCGTCGGCAAGCCGGTGCGCGTGCAATACATGCGCGACCAGGGCACAGCCTGGGACCCGAAAGCACCCGCGTCGATCCACACGGCGCGCGCCGCGCTCGATGCCGCGGGCAATGTCATCGCCTACGATTATCTGAGCAAGGGCTTCTCGCGCGTCGATGTCGACACCAACGGCAGCCAGCCGCGCGACACGCTTGCCGGCCAGGACCTCGGCGTCGCGCTCAAATCGGGCGACGGCTTCGGCTTCCCGGGCGATTCCTACGGCTTCGCCAACAAGCGCACGGCGTGGGAGACGATCGCGCCGCTGCTCGATCGCGCGTCGCCGCTGCGCACCGCCCACATGCGCGATCCGGTCGGGCCGCAGATTCACTTTGCAAGCGAATCGTTCATCGACGAGTTGGCTGCCGCGCTCAAAGTGGATCCGGTCGAATTCCGGCTGCGTTACGTGCGTGACCCGCGGGACATCGCCGTCATTAAGGCCGCGGCGGAGAAGTCGGGCTGGCAATCGCGGCCTTCGCCGCGCAACGACCAGCGCGGCGACAAGGTCTCGGGCCGCGGCATCGCCTACGTGCAGCGCGGGCCGACGCGGGTCGCCGTGGTGGCCGAGGTCGATGTCGACCGTTCGACCGGAAAGATCTGGGCGCGCAAGTTCACCGTCGCTCACGATTGCGGCCAGATCATCAACCCGAACGGACTGCATCACGCCATCGAGAACAACATCGTGCAGGCAACGAGCCGCACGCTGTGGGAAGAAGTCAAATTCGACAAGCGTAACGTCACCAGTGTCGATTGGCGCACCTACCCGATTCTCGACATGACCGAAGCGCCGGCCGAGATCGACATCGTGATGATCAACCACCCGGAGATCGCGCCGACCGGAGCCGGCGAAGCGGCGAGCCGGCCGGTGCCGGGGGCCATCGCCAACGCGGTGTTCGACGCCACCGGCGTTCGCATCCGCCGCGCGCCGCTCACGCCGGACTATGTGAAAGCAGCGCTGATTTAGTCACCTCTCCCCGCACGCGGGGAGAGGTCGAGCAGAGTGAGGGTGAAGGGGCCTCTCCGCGATTCTGAGCGTTGCGGTGAACACGACAACGTTGGAGATATTGCCACAAGTCTCAGCCCAGCGGAGAGGCCCCCTCATCCCGACCTTCTCCCCGCACGCGGGGAGAAGGACGAACAAGCGGGTCAACGGAAAATCTTGATCTATGCCGATCATTGCCCATTCGCTCGACGAAGCGCTTGCTCCGATCCGCGACGGCGCCATGCTGGCGGTGCCGCGCGAGAGTTCGGGCGTCGCGATGGCGGCGACGCGGGCGCTCATTCGGCGCGGCGTCAAGCGTCTGCATCTCGTCACGCTTCCGACATCGAGTCTGCAAGCGGACTTGCTGATTGGCACGGGCGCGGTCGAAACGCTGGAAACGTCGGCGGTCAGTCTCGGTGAATTCGGCCCGGCGCCACGCTTTACCGCCGCAATGCTGGCAGGCGCGATCCACATGAAGGACGCCACCTGCCCGGCGCTGCACGCGCAGTTTCAGGCCGCCGAAAAGGGCGTGCCGTTCATGCCACTGCGCGGGCTGATCGGCTCCGACGTCCTGGCGCACCGTCCCGATTGGAGAACGATCGACAATCCGTTCGGCAACGATGACCCAATAGTGTTGTTGCCGGCGCTTGCGCCCGATGTCGCGCTGTTTCACGCGCCAATGGCGGACCGCGCCGGCAATGTCTTCATCGGCACGCAACGCGAATTGATCGTCCTGGCGCATGCTGCACGAATGACCGTGGTTACCGTAGAGAAGATGCACGACGGCGATCTATTGCGCGACCCGCTGCTCGCCGCGGGCACACTGCCCGGCTTCTACGTCGAGGCCATCGCGGTCGAACCGCGCGGCGCCTGGCCGCTGCCGCTGCCGGACCATTACGGCACCGACGCCGCCCACATGACGGAATACGCGCGGCTCGCGGCGACGCCGGACGGCTTCGCGCAATATCTCGGCCGCCACGTCTTTGAAAAGGTTGCTGCATGACGTTCGTTTCCCGGATGCGGTGCAGCACGTAGTGGTGTACCGCTGATCCGGGATCGTCCTGAATTCAAAGATAGCAAATCGAGCCTGGAACGGTCCCGGGTCTGCAGCGCATCACTCCGTGCTGCGCTGCGCCCGGGAAACCTGTCAGTCCCGCGCCACCGAAAGCTTCTCTTCCTCGCGAATGAGTTCGGCAATTCGCTTCTGCTTCTCCGCAGTCTCCGCAAAACCCATCGCCTGGCTGAGACGCGGATTGGCGTTGCGATAGCGCGCGGGATATTTGAGGAACACGCCGAGCTCGGCCGCGGCCTTCCAGGCCCAGTGCGGATCGAACATCAACCGCCGGCCTAGCGCTACCATGTCGGCCTGTCCGTTGGCGACGATTGCTTCCGCCTGTTGCGGCTCGGTGACCTGGCCGACCGCCATGGTGGCGATGCCCGAGCCGTGGCGCACCGCTTCGGCGAACGGTATCTGATAGAGCGGCCCGGCGCTGATCTTCTGCTTCAATGACACGCCGCCGCTCGACGTGCAGATATAGTCGCAGCCGCGCGCATGCAGCTCCTTCGCCAGCACGACTGAATCAGCGATGGTCCAGCCGCCTTCCAGCCAATCTGTCGCCGAGATGCGCACGCCCACCGGCTTTTCCGGGGGAAAGACCGCGCGGCACAGATCGAAAATCTCGAGCGCCAGCCGCATCCGGTTTTCGAGGCTATCACCATACTGGTCGTTGCGCGTATTGATGACTGGCGAAAGGAAAGAGCTGACCAGATAGCCGTGCGCGAAATGCAGTTCGATGAGATCTATGTCGATCTCGCCGGCCCGGCGCATGGCATCGCGCCACGCGAGTTTGACCTCCTCGATGTCCTCCACCTCCATGACCGCGGGGCGAGTGTAGAAATCGTCGTCATAGAAAGACGGCGCCAGCGGAATCCAGCCGCCCTCCTCGACCGGAACCGGCTTGCGGACCATGAAAGACGGATTGATCGACGATTTGCGTCCGGCATGCGCCAGCTGGATACCGAATTTGGTGGTGCCGTAGTCGCGATAGAGTTTCAGGATGCGCGCCAGCCCCTCCTGGTGGGCGTCGGAATAAAGCCCGAGGCAGAATGGCGAAATGCGGCCTTTCGGCTCCACAGCCGTCGCCTCGGTGATGGCGAGGCCCAGATTGGCGAGCGCATAGGTGCCCAGATGCGCGATGTGCCAGTCGCTCGAGAAGCCGTCCTCCGACCCGTACTGGCACATCGGCGACAGCACGATGCGATTATCGAGGGTAAGACCGCGCAGCTTTATCGGTTTGAATAATTCACTCATTGGCTTTGCGCCGGGATGCCGAGCTTACGGACGACATCCCTCCAATGCGCCACCTCCTGTTTGGTGTATTCGGTCAGTTGCTCTGGGCCCATGTAGTAGATGGTTGCGCCGCTTTTTTCGATGCGTGCCTTGAAGTCGGCACGTTCGACTATCTTCCTGATCTCGCCCGACAGACGATCGACGACCGCTTTCGGCGTGCCGGCCGGTGCATAGAGCGCATACCAGGTATCGATCTGCAGGTCGGGGAAGCCTGCTTCCGCCGTGGTCGGCACGTCGGGCAACAGCGGATGGCGCTTCGTGCTGAAAATCGCCAGGCCCTTGACCACGTGGCCTTGCAGCGGTCCGACCAATTGCTGCGTCGTGTTGACGAAGAAGCCCAGCGTACCGCCAAGGAGATCGTTGAAGGCCGCCGCGGTTGCGCGATACGGTACCGTCGTCACCTTGATGTGTGCGGCTTCCGCGAGCTGCAGCGAGGCGATGTTGTTCTGCGTGCCGACACCCGGGCTGCCATAGGTGACCTTGCCGGGGTTGGCGCGCGCGTAGGCGATCAGGTCGGCGAGCGTATTTGCCGGCGAGTCCTTGTTGACGACAAGGACCTGAGGCGACCGCGACACCATCGCGACCGCTGCAAAATCCCGCACCGGGTCCCATTGCAGCGATTTGAACAGCGCCGGATTGGTGGTCTGAAAGCCCGAGATCGTCAGCAGCAGCGTGTAGCCGTCCGGCGCCGCGCGGGCGACATCGTGTGTCGCGATATTGCCGCTGGCGCCGGCCCTGTTCTCCACCACGAACGGCTGATGCAGCGCATCCTGCAATTCCGCAGCGATCTGCCGCGCCGTGATATCGATACCACCGCCGGGCAGCGACGGCGTGATGATGGTAACGGCTCGGATCGGATAAACCTGCGCCACGGCCGGTCCGCATGGTCCCGCGAGGACCAGTGCGGACAGCAGCGCGACTGCGATTTTGCATTGCCCCGACATCGTGAACCTGCATAGTTCAAGCCAACCGAGCGTAGCGTAGGGTTTGCCGTTTTGGAACGGCCTCACGCAGCGGCATGCCGGCCACGCAGCCTCTGCAACTTCTGCACGATGAAAGAGAAATGACCGAGAAGGAATTTCGTGACGAGGAATTGCTCGCCGACGTGATCTGCCGGCTGATCGGTGACGTGCGCCACATCGCGGTCGGCGCGCAGTCGCCGATTCCGGCGACCGCCGCGCTGCTGGCGCGCGAGCGCGCTAATCTGAACAGCGGTGCAAGCCGGCCCTATGTGTCGCTCCTTGGCAGCCGCGACCACAGCTTCTTCACTGACGGCGCCCGCGAATTGTTCGACTGCGCCGGCCAGGGCCGGGTCGACGTGTTTTTTCTCTCCGGCGGCCAGATCGACGGCCAGGGCAACATCAATCTGGTGTCCGTCGGCGACTACGAACATCCCAAGGCGCGGTTCCCCGGCTCGTTCGGCTCCGCCTACCTTTATTATGTCGTACCCAAGGTGATCCTGTTTCGCACCGAGCACTCGCGCCGCACGCTGGTGCCGAAGGTCGATTTTGTCAGCGCGCCCGGCGGCAGTCCCCCCAACGTTTCGCGCAACGGCGGCCCGATCGCGCTCGTCACCAACCGCTGCCTGTTCGATTTCGACCGCGCTCGCGCGCGCTTTCGACTCGCCAGCGTACATCCGGGCCACAGCGTCGCCGAAGTGAGCGAGAACACCGGCTTCAAGTTCGACCACCCGACGGACGTGCCGGTGACGCCGGCACCGTCGGCCGAGACGCTTCACCTCATGCGGGCCGTGGTCGCGCCAATGCTGGCCGAGGTCTATCCGGAGTTTGCCCGGAGGGTGTTCAACATTGTCATGCCCCGCGAAGGCGGGGCATCCAGTACCCGAGATATTTGAGGATTCGCCCGAACGTCGGCGATTACTGGATCGTCCGCCTGCGCGGACGATGACAGCGTCGGGATTCGGCCGTTGCACACTGCGCCGCTCCATGGTTGTTATGCGCGCGGAATAAACGTTGGGGAAACACTCAGGTGCGAACCGTGGAGACAGCAGTCATCGGCGTTGGCTGGATCGGCGGCCTGCGGGCGGACACGCTGGCGCGCACGGCTTTGGTCGAGAAACTGCACCTGTGCGACATTAAGCCCGACCGACTCGCCGAAGTGACACGGCTCTACAAGCCGGCGAGCTCGACCCTCGATTATCAGGACATCATCAAGAACGACGCTATCCGCGTCGTCTATGTGTCGACCACGCCGGAGGCCAATCATTATCCGATCGCGCGCGACTGCCTGCGCTCCGGCAAGAACGTGATGCTGGAAAAGCCGATCGCGCTCGAACTGTGGGAAGCCGACGAACTGATCCAGCTCGCCAGGCGCAATAATCTGAAATTCACCATCGGTTATTCGCAGCGCTTCAATCCGAAGATTGCCTTCGCCAAGAAGAAGATCACTGACGGCACGCTTGGCAGCGTCGTCTCCGTGCTGGTGAGCCGCCATCTGTCGCGCGAGCTCGGCAAGAAGATCGCAAGCCGCGTGCGGCTGTCTCCCGTAGTGATGGAATCGACCCACGATCTCGATTTCGTGTTCTGGCTCCTGGAGCCGGCGAAGCCGGTGCGCGTCTACAGTCAGGGCGCCTACGGCTACATGCAGCCGATCAACGGCTCGCACGACGTGATGTTCACCACCGTGACGATGGACAACGGCGTTGTGGTGATGATCGGCGGCGGCTGGAACCTGCCGCCGAGCTTTCCGAACTATTGCGCCACCTGGATCGAGGTGACCGGCACCGACGGCTCGCTGTTCCTCGACGACACCCAGCGCGACAACTGGCTCAATACGGAGAAGCGCGGCCAGGAATTTCCGATGTCGACCATGCCGGGCGAATGGGTCGACCACGTCTTTGCCGGCGGCATCGGACCGGAGACCATCCATTTCCTCGAAGCCTGCATCCGCGACACCGCCGTGATGGTGACCCCGGAAAGCGCGCGGCGCGTGATGGAGACCTACAGCGCCGCCGATCTGTCCGCCGACCGCAACGAGCCTGTCGATCTGCCGCTGTCCAACGAGACGATTTCCGGCATCGCCGAACTGAAAGCCAAGAACCGCGCGGGGCTGAATGTATGAGCGTGCGATGTAATACGCGCACTCCCTCTCCCCGCTTGCGGGGAGAGGGTCAGGGTGAGGGGGCCTCTCCGCTGGACTGGGCTTCGAAGGTTTTTCTCCAGCGCTACCGACGGTCCGCACCGCTCAGAATCGCGGAGACGCCCCCTCACCCGCCGCGCTTCGCGCGGACGACCTCTCCCCGCACGCGGGGAGAGGTGTCTTGGCGCGGGAGGCACCCATGAAAAAATCCGCCAAGGGGATCGGGCTCGCCATCATCGGCGCCGGACGCGTCGGGCTGTTCCGCGGCGAGGTGGCGGCGCGGCATCCGGCGGTGGAGTGGATCGGCATCGCCGAGCTCAATCACAACCGCGGCGGCGATGTCGGCGCGCGCATCGGCGCCGACTTCATCACCACCAGCCACCGCGAACTCTTGGCGCGACCGGAAGTGACCTGTGCCATCATCGCCACCGACGAGCACCTCCACGTGGAGCCGGTGCTGGCGGCGGTCGAGCGTGGCGTGCCGATGCTGATCGAGAAACCGCTCGCCACCGACCTCGCGCAGTCCGCGCGTGTGCTCAAAGCCATCACCGACGCCAAGCTTGACGCCGTCGTGGGCTACACCCAGCGCTTCCGGCGCAAATGGCTCGGCGCCAAGGAGAAGGTGCGTACCGGCGCGCTGGGCGACGTGACGCTCGTGTCGTCGCGCGCGTTCATGAATCGCCTCGTCGCGATCGACAATTACAAGCGCACCAACGATCCGGCGACCATCTCACCGATGGTGATCTCCGGCACGCACGCGCTCGACATCGTGATGTGGTATCTGGAAGCGAAGACTCCGGTGGAGTGCTACGCACGCTCGGTCGATAAGGTGCTTGGCCCGCTCTACCACGGCATCGACGCCACCGCCGGCATGATCATGTTCTCCGACGGCTCGGTGCACACGCTGTCGATCTCCTGGGCGCTGCCGGTGACATGGCCAGGCGCGGTCTACAGCCTTGAAGTGGGCATCAACGGCACCCACGGCGTGCTCACCATCGACGACACCCATCGCGACATCGTGCTCGCCGTATCGTCGCCGCAGGGCGAAGGCTACGCGCCGGACAATAGCCGCCTGGTCGATTTCATGGGCTCGTATCCGCCCGGCGACATGGCGCTCGGCGAATTGCGCGGACCGATGGCGGAAGAGACCGTATCGTGGCTCAATCGTGTCTGCCTCGGACTGCCGACGCAGGCCGCGACCGCCGCAGAGGCGCACAACCGGCTGATGCTCACCAAAGCACTCGATCTCTCGGCCAAACGCAAGCAGCCGGTGAAGTTGCCGCTTGAGCCGGAGCACGAACATGCTTCACTCTAGACAAATAGAAATTTCAGGAGGTACCGATGGAATTTCCTCGTCGACACATTCTGCGCCTCGCCGTCGGCGCAACGGCGCTGCCGGTCGTCACGCGGCTCGCGGCGGCGCAAACTTATCCGTCGCGACCCGTCACGGTCGTTGTGCCGTTCGCCCCGGGTGCCCTGAACGATATTGTGGCGCGCCTGCTCAGCAACGGCATGAGTGCATCGCTCGGCCAGCCCGTCGTCGTTGAGAACGTCGCCGGGGCCGATGGCACCATCGCCACCAGCCGTGTCGTCCGCGCCACGCCCGACGGTTACACGCTCATCGTCGGCAACTGGAACACGCAGGTCGCGAACAGGCTGATCTATTCGCTGCCCTACGACATGGTGAAGGATTTCGAGCCGGTCATGCTGTTGCCGTCAGCGCCGATGGTGCTGATCGTCAAGAAAACGATTCCGGCGAACAATCTTCAAGAGTTCATTGCCTGGCTCAAGGCCAATCCCGACAAGGCCTCGATGGGCACCGCCGGCGTCGGCAGCCCGCCGCACATGCTCGCTCTTCTGTTCCGGCAGCAGACCAACACGCGTTTCAGCATGATTCCGTATCGCGGCGCCGGGCCGGCGATGCTGGATGTGGTGGGCGGGCAGATCGACGCGACATTTATCACGGTCGCACCGGCGCTGCCGCAAATCGCTTCCGGCCACGTCAAGGTCTTTGGCCTCACGGCAGTGAAGCGTATGGCGGCGGCGCCGAATATCCCGACGATGGCGGAAGCCGGGCTGCCGGCCTTCTATTTCTCGTATTGGTCGGGGCTGTTCGCGCCGCGAGGCACGCCCAAAGCCGCCATCGCGGCCATCGGTGCCGCGGCCGTCGCGGCGATGCGCGACCCGGCCACCCGGAAAAAGCTCGACGTCCAGGCGTTCGTCGTTCCGGCATCCGATCAGCAGACACCCGCGGCTCTGGAGTCGCTGCAGGAAGCCGAGATCGCCAAGTGGTCGCCGATCATCAAGCAAGCCAACATCAAGGCGAATTAAGAGGCCGCGTAACGGCATGGCAAACATGATGCGTGCAAAAGCGAAGGCTCCGCGCACGGTTGCGATTATCGTCGGCCTTGTGCTCGCCGCTGCCGCACCGGCGCGCGGCGCCGACGACGTCGCCGCGTTCTTCAAAGGCAAGACGCTGCGCATCCTGGTCGGCTCCGGCGTCGGCTCGGGCTACGACATCACCGCGCGCACCTTGGCGCGCGCCATGCCGGCGTATATCCCCGGCCATCCGCTCATCATCGTACAGAACCAGCCGGGCGCCGGCGGCATGAGCATGACCAATTCGCTCAATGCCTCGGGCCCGTTCGACGGCACCGTGATCGGCGCGCCGTTCAACGGCACGCCGACCATGCCGCTGCTGCAGCCGCAGAGCGCGCGGTTCGACGCCGACAAGCTCATCTATCTCGGCAGCACCAACCGCGAAACCCAGGTCATGTATGTCTGGCACACCGTGCCGATCCAGAAACTCGACGACGTCAAAACCAGGGAATTGACGATGGGCGCGCAGGCGCCCGGCTCGACCCAATACGATTACCCGATTCTGCTCGACCGCCTGCTCGGCTACAAATTCAAGGTCATCACCGGCTATCAGAGCACGCCGAAGATTCACCTGGCGCTGGAAAGCGGCGAGGTGCAGGGCACCATCGCCAACTGGTCGACGCTGCGGGCGCTCAACGCCAATTGGCTCGCCGAGAAGAAAGTCCGACTGCTGGTGCAATGGGGCATCAAAAAATTGCCGGAGATCGGCGACGTGCCCAACATCTTCGAATTTCTGCACACCGACGCCGACCGGGCCGCCGTCAAGCTGATGGTGGCGCGGCTCGAATTTGGCCGGCCGTTCTTCGTACCGCCGGGTGTGCCGGCCGACCGTGTCGCTGCCTTGCGCCGCGCCTTTGATGCGACCATGAAAGACAAAGGCTTCCTCGCCGACTCCGCCAGGGAGAAGCTCGAGATTGATCCGCTGTCAGGCGAAGACGTGCAGAAGCTCGTCGAAGAGGTGGCGCACACGCCACCCGACGTGATCGCCCGCGTCCGCGCCGCACTGGCCGATAAATGATTATCGAGCAGGACGGCGCTTCGCGCACCTGCTCACAACAATGCAACGAGCAGAACGACGATCTCGCTCACCTGCTCGACCGCACCAAGCACGTCGCCGGTCTGGCCGCCGATTTGATTGGCCGACAGCCATGCCATGAGCAGGACCGCGATCGCGAGCACGATCAGCGCCGCGAGCCCGTGCCCAAGGCCGAGCCATAGAAACAGGATCACAACACCGAGCGCCACAGCCGCGGCAACACCGCCGAGCGGCGGCTGGCCGGCGCTCGCCGAAAGTCCGTCGCGGCGCGCGGGCGGCAGGAGAGCCATGATTGCCGGCATCACGGCGCGCCCCGCCGCGTGCGCCGCGATCAGCGCCGCCGTGACCGGCCCCGCAGCCCCGATGAGCGCCAGTGCGCTGACGCGCAGCAAAATGGCGATGACGAGCGCGCAGACACCATAAGTGCCAATGCGGCTGTCGCGCATGATGTCGAGTTTCCGCTCGCCCGTCTCGCCGCCGCCGAAGCCATCGATGGTGTCGGCAAGCCCGTCCTCGTGCAGACAGCCCGTCAGCGTCATGGTGGCGGCAACGCAGAGCGCTGCGGCCGGCCAAAACGGCAAGCCGAGCCGATACGCCAGCCCGTAGACGATGGCGCCAATGACCCCGACGATGACGCCCACCATCGGGAACGCCCACGCGGCCCTGCCAATCGGGACGCCGGAGACTGGTCCCGAGGCGCCGTAACGCAGCCGTGTGAGGAACAGGATGCCGGCCTGGAGCTCACGCCCGCGCTCGGCGAGCCACGCCTGATTGATGGTCTCCATCGCTTTCCTCGCATCTCGCTGGTGACGGCAGCGTCTTGATTTTGCTAGGCATGGCAGCGCCCGCGCCAGCGTAAAGAGTGAATCGTCAATGTCGGATTTTACCTCGTTTTCAGAGCTGCGCGCGGCCTGTCTCGACCTGCCGCACGGCAATCAGGCGGCAAGCTCCGCCGTGGCGGCGCGTGAAGCCACCCTGACCAAACCACCACGAAGCCTCGGCCGGCTGGAGGATCTCGTCGCCTGGCTGGCGCTCTGGCAGGGTTTTGCACCGCCGCGGCTTGAGCGCGTCGAAATCCTCGTATTCGCCGGCAATCACGGCGTGACCCGGCTGGGCGTGTCAGCCTACCCGGCCGAAGTCACGGCGCAGATGGTGACGAATTTTTCCTCAGGCGGCGCCGCCATCAATCAACTGGCGCGCGCCGGCGGCGCTGCGCTCCGCGTTATGCCGCTCGCACTCGATGAGCCGACGGCTGATTTCACCGAACGGCCGGCCCTGAGCGAGGACGAATTCCTCGACGCAATATCGGCAGGCTATCGGGCCGTATCGGCGGATTGCAATCTGATCTGCCTCGGCGAGATGGGCATCGGCAACACCACGGCAGCGGCTGCGATCGCGGCGGCGCTGTTCGGCGGCGGCGGCGCGCGCTGGGCCGGCCGCGGCACCGGCGTTGACGAGGCAGGGCTCACGCGCAAACGCGCCACCATCGATCGTGCGCTCTCCCGTCATCGCGATGCGCTGCATGAGCCGCTGCGCGTCGCGGCGGCGCTCGGCGGCCGCGAGCTTGCCGCCATTATGGGCGCGGTTTTGGCGGCGCGGCGGCTGCGCATCCCTGTGCTGCTCGACGGCTTTGTCTGCACTGCCGCCGTGGCGCCGCTCGCCAAGCTGCGCGCCGATGCGCTGGCGCATACGCTCGCCGCTCATGTTTCGGCCGAGGCCGGCCACCGCTTGCTGCTCGATGAACTGAAACTCAAGCCGCTGCTCGATCTCGACATGCGGCTCGGCGAAGCCTCCGGCGCCGCGCTTGCGCTCAACATCATGCGCGCCGCGCTCGCCTGCCATACCGGGATGGCGACGTTTGCCCAAGCGGGCGTTTCCGACAAGAAGGACGATCCGACACAGCAGCCGAAAACGGCCAGCTAGGAAAGGCCGAAGGGTGCCGACCGCCTTTGGCGACAATCAGGCAGCCTCAACCGCGTCAGTTGTCGTGGGCTCGATTTTGATGACCGCCTTGTCGAGCTTCTCCAACAAGGCCTTGAGCATCCTGGCCTCGGCTTTGGTCAAGCCGGCCTCGATGAGATTGGCAAGTTCGCAGGCGCGCGGAATGACCCGCTTGTAAAGCGCCCTGCCCTTCGGCGTGAAGGACAGCGCCTTGCTTCTGCGGTCGGTCAGGCTGGGCTTCTCCTGAATGAGACCCTCGGCCAGACACTTCGCTGCGGCCCGGCTTATCGAGACCCGATCCATCGAAATCTTTTCGGCAACGTCTTTTGCAGAGATCGACCCAAACCGCCCGATCTGCGCCATCAGGCGCCATTCCGCGACGCTCAGTCCGAATTCCGTAAGGTAGACGTTCGCGCACGCGGCGGCGACGCGGCGGGACACACTGGAGAGCCTGAAAAGCAGGAACTCCTCGTTCTCGAATTGCCGCTCGAAATATCCGACCATCCCGACCATGCCAGATAGTTTCACATGAAATAATATCAGTTGCAACAATCTCGGTCAATCGATACCGTTGGTCTGTTGTTGCCGGCGCGGAGGATGCGATGAGTGTCGAGGTCAAAGCGTTCGACATGCGAACCGCCGATGATCTCTCGGGCCTTGAGGCCGCGCTGGCGGCCGCCGGCGCGGACGGCATCCGTCGCCTTGCGCTGCTGATGCGCGTTGCCGGAGAGTACACCGACGGTTCGCGTGAGAAGGCGCGCGCGGCGATCGCCGCATTGCTGGCCCGCAAAAACCTCTCGGACAAAACGCAATACGTCACGGTCATCGGCGCTGAAGGCGCGTCAACGCCCTGCGGCTACGCTTTTATCGACAGCGGCAATACCGGATCGCGCAATGGGCCAGGGCGCCTCGCACTCGGTATTGCGCGCGCGGCTTCTCCGCCGGAAGAAACGATTGGAACCGCCGCGTTTGCCGTCGCAGTAAAGGCGGCAGTCGAAGCCGGAATCAACAACAGCGGTATGCAGCCGGCGGACGCCCAGGTCGTCATCGTCAACGTGCCGCAACCGACCAGCGGAGACGTAGGCCTTCGCGGACGCAAGGGACGAGCTGCGGCAGCGCTCGGCGCCGGGTTGGCGCTGGGCGAAATCGCGCAGGATCAAGTTCGCGACGACACCATCGCCAGCGACGGCTCCCTCTTCACCTCCCGCGTTCAGACATTTACCGGGCCCGCGATTGCCAATCTCGAGGTTATCGTCCTCGGCAATGCGCCCGGAGGAGGTGGCGATCTCGTGGCCTGCAACACGCTGACGACGGATCTGCTGGATATGCGTTCCGTGAAACGCATGCTTGTCAAAGCCGGCTTGCCGCTCGATCGGGATGGCGAACTCGACACCAGCCGGCTTGTCGCGACGCTCGCCAAGCTCGGCGTCGATCCGAGCGGCCGGGTCTCCGGCGCGCCCACCACGATCTTCGGCTCCGCGACGCCGCCGGAAAAGCATGTCCGGGCCGCTCTCTCTGGCGCTCTTGGGGCGACGCTGCACACGACGCGGCTGTTCAGCACGTTTGACCCGGTGCAGCAGGCTCCGGTTGGCGGCGGGACCGTCTGCTGCATCGTCCGGGACGCCGCGCAGTCGTAGCCGCGCAGAACGAGCCCGGCCGAGCAAAGACTTTAGTTGGAGAGGTGGAGTGGCTAACCTGAAAATCCTGATTGCCGGCGCCGGCCCTGTCGGAATTGTGACCGGTCTTTATTTGGCGCGGAACGGGCTCGACGTGACGTTGTTCGACATGGCGCCGAAGCCGGCGGAGGATCATCGAGCCGCCACGCTGCAACCGTCAACTCTCGATCTGTTCGAAGAACTTGGATTGACGGATTCCATTCTCGAACAGGGTTACAAGTCTCGCTTCTTTCAGTGGCGCGATCGGGTCAAGGGCGAGATCGTCGCTGAATTCGATTATGGGCGATTGGCGGAAATTTCAGCGCACCCTTACGTCATCCAGCTCGAGCAACACAAGACCGTCTACACTGCGCTCGACGCGGCATCGCGCTACGCGAACCTCATCCTGCACCGGCCGGCCGAAGTGACTGACATTCGCCAGGACACCGATTGGGTCGAATGCGACGTGCGGCATGACAACGGCGAGATCATTACCTATCGGGGCGATTACCTCGTTGGCTGCGACGGCGGCCGCAGCATCGTTCGCAAGAGTACCGAGGTATCATTTGACGGCTTCACCTGGCCCGAGCGGTTCAACATCGTTTCGACGCCGACCGATCTCGGAAAGGTCCATGGCTTCAAACTGCGGAACTACTGCTCGCACCCTGACCGCTGGATGTCGCTGATGCAGGTGCCGGGCGAGGATCGAAGGGGCCTCTGGCGCTGCGTATTTCCCGCCAAATCCGAGGAAAGCGATGAGCAGGTGATGAGCGACGAATGGATCAACGCCCGCTTCCGCGAATGCCTCAACGCGGGGCCATATCCAATCGTCCACCGCAACATGTACAACGTGCATCAGCGGGTCGCCGGGCGCTTCCGCAGCGGCCGGATTTTGCTCGCCGGCGATTCGGCGCACGTCAATAATCCGATCGGCGGTATGGGTATGAACAGCGGATTCCAGGACGGGATCACGCTGGCGCGCAAGCTCATTGACATCGCCAACGGCGGCGACGCCGACGCGCTGCTCGATCGTTTCGACCGTCAGCGGCGCCCGACTGCCATCGAATATGTGCAGGCGCAATCGATCGCCAACAAACGCTTGCTGGAGGAGAAGGATCCCGCCGTCCGCGGCGAGCGTCTCGACGAGCTGCGAAAAATCCAGGACGATCCGGCACGCCATTTCGATTTTGTCAAACGCGCTTCGCTGATTTCAATGTGGGAGAAGTCCGAGCAGATCGAGTGAACTGAAGCAAAAGACCGGGAGGTGCCGAGGAAACAGAAGGAAAGGAACCAAATGTCATTCAAAATGCGTTTCGCTCCATGCACAGTTGGCAGAAGACAGTCGCTGGTATCGCGAGCCGCCTGCTTGGCACTCATGCTGGCCTTTATCGGCTCGCTGGCCGGTGCCCATCCTGCGCGAAGCCAGGATTGGCCTGCGCGGCCGGTCACGATCGTCGTTCCGTTTCCTCCGGGCGGCAACACCGACAGCATGGCGCGCATCCTGGCGCAGAAGCTCGGCGAGAAATTCGGACGCAGCTTCATTGTCGAGAATCGAATAGGCGCTTCCGGAGCGATCGCGATGGCGGACGTGAAGCGCGCCGCGCCCGATGGCTACACTCTGGTGTTCGGCGCTTTCCAGCAGATTTCGGTTCTGCCTTACACGCAGAAGATCAATTACGATCCGAACAAGGACTTTTCTTATGTCAGCATTTTTGGCGAAGGCCCCTTTGTCTTCGCCGTCAATTCCGGCATCCCCGTCAAGTCGGTGACCGACTTCATCGCCTATGCGAAAGGCAAGCCGGGAGCGATGACATATGCATCAGGCGGCGTTTTCTCGGGAACGCACCTCGTCGCCGCGCTGTTTTTCAAAAAAGCCGGACTAAATCTCGTTCACGTTCCTTTTCGTGGCGGCGCGCCCGCTGTGGCGGCGCTGCTCGGCGGGCAAGTTCAATCCTATTACGGCAATGCGTCGGAATTGATCCCGCTGGCGAACGATTCGCACATTCGCATTCTGGTGACTTCGGCGGCGAAGCGCCTGCCGCAACTGCCCAACGTACCGGCAATGAACGAGCTTTATCCCGGGTTTGTGCTCACGTCCTGGAACGGATTGATGGCGCCGGCGCAAACGCCGCAGGAAATACAGCGCAAGCTTGAGGCGGCGACCATCGAGGCCGCACACGATCCCCAGGTGATAAAATTGCTGACCAATCTCGGCATCGCACCGGTCGGCAGCACCTCGAAGGAGTTCAACGCCCGGATTGCCAATGAAAGCGCACTCCTCAAAGAAGCGATCGCGGCCGCCCGGTCGTCTGCGCAATAGAAATTAGCCGCCGGCGCGTGGGCTGCGGCTCACGCCGCGGATTTCGCGCGCGCTTGTCGCGCCATGAGAAACGGCAATGCCCCGACTGCCAGCCCGAGCATGGCGCTGGTCATGGTCGCCTGCACCAAGGGGACCGGCGTGCCGTCCGCCAACAGACCGTATAATTGTGCGAACGTCGCGCCGACGAAGTTCTGCGTGAACACGCCCATGCCAGCGGCTGTGCCGGCGAGCTTTGGATTGATCGCCATCGCGCCGGCCTGGGCATAGGACAGCGACAGGCCTTGCGCCATGGTGATGAAGAAGCCGGGCGCGAACAGCGTCAACGGCGTCACGTGCCCGCCGAGCAACAGGCTCGCCTGCGCCGTCACTGCCGCGAGCGACAATACCGATCCGGCCAGCACCATGGTCTCGTTGGCGACGCGATTGCCGATGCGGCTGGTAATAAAATTGCCGGACAAAAAGCCGAACGGAAACAGCAGGAAATAGAGACCGAATTCGGCTGACGGACGATGCAGCAGTTCTTTCATCAGCCCTGACGCCGCGGTCGCCGCAACGAGAAACGCGCCGGTGCAAAATCCGCTCTGCAGCACGAACGCGGTAAAATGCGGATGGCGCAGCAAGGTCCAGTAATTCGCCAGCACATTGCCGCCGCTCCGCGTGGCGGATGACGGCGGGCGCGATTCAAACACCGCCAGATAGGCGCCAAGCGCGATCAGGCCGCCGGCTCCCAGCGCGAAGCCGAACACGCTGCGCCAACCGAGGACGTCGATCAGCACGCCGCCGACCATCGGCGCGATCATCGGGCCGATTGTGTAGGCCATGGTCAGATAAGCGATGGCTTTGACGAGGCGCGCCGATCCGTACACATCCTGGGCGATCGCACGCACCAGCGTGATGCCGCAGCCGGCGCCGACCGCCTGCACCAGCCTGCCCACCACCAACACGCCGATGGAATCCGCGACCGCCGAGATGGCGCTGCCGACAAGGAACAGGCACAGACCGGACAGCAGCACCGGCCGGCGTCCGTAGCGGTCCGACAGCGAACCATAGACCAGCGTGGCGAACGCCATGGAGAACAGCGCGATGCTGAATGTGAGTTGCGCCAGTGCCTCGGACAGGCCGAGCGCAGCCTTCACCGCCGGGATCACCGGCATGAACAGATGCACGGCCAGCGGTCCGATCAGCGAGATCGACGCCAGCGACAGCGTGAACAGCGGCCCGGTCACAGACGCCGGTACCGGGGCACTCGCTTGAGCGGTGTTTGACGGGGACTCGACAGGCGGCAAGATACGTTTCTCGTGATCGGTGCGGATTTTTCGGGATCGGCAGGAAGACGCGGCGTTTCGCGCGGATCATCACACCGGGCGCCGCACGAAGTTTTCACGCGCCCGGATCGCTTGTTCGCTTATCGAACAATTGTTCGGATGACTGTAAGTCAGACGCACCAGCACCGTCAAGATTACGGCACGAACCTACAGCGCCGCTTCGATCCGGCTCCGCGCCGCCTGCAATTCCGGCAGCAGCTTGACCAAGGCATCGCGCGCCGGCTCGCCGACCGGCGCCGATAGACTGAGCGACGCGATAATTGTCCCCGACCGATCGCAGATCGGCACGGCGATCGTTCGCACGCCGGCCTCCACCTCCTGCTCGTTGGTCGCGTAGCCACGCGCGCGCACCGCCCGGATTTCCTTGAGAATATCGCGGGGCTGCACCTTGGTGCGCCCGGTCAGGCGGCGGAGCGCCATCCCCTTCAACAGCCGCGCGATATCCGGATCGGCGAGCGCGGAGAGCAGCACGCGCCCGTTCGCCGAGCAATACGCCGGCAGCCGGCTGCCGGTGCCCAGCCCGCTCTCGAGGCTGCGCCGGACATGGGCGCGCGCGACCACCAGGACCTCGCCGCGGTCCAGCACCGCAACCGACATGGAACGCTGCGTACGCTCGCTGGCCGCCTCGATGATCGGCTGCACGAAACGCGGCAGCGCATTGGAGCTGACATAGGCGTGGCCGAGTCTCAGGACACTGGGCGCCAGCCGGTAGTACTTGCCGTCGCTATCCGCGTAGCCGAGGCGCTGCAGCGTACGCAGACAGCGCCGCGCGGCGGCGCGCGACAGCCCCGCAAGCTCGCTCGCTTCCGTGACGGTCAGCGCCGACTGGCGCCGTTCGAACGCCTCGATGACCGCCAGGCCCTTTTCAAGGCCGGCAACATACTCCCGGTCGCTGGCGGCATTCGCCGGACGCGCCGGCCGGGTTGGCGATTTTGTTCGCATAGCGAACTCTTGTTCGCAGATGTTGACACCGCCCGTCAAGCAGATTTAGCGTCCGCCGCTCCTCCACCGACGGCGTTCACCGCGCCGTCATCGCCAGCAAAAACAATCCGCCGTGCCGGCCCGGCACCAACAACCAGAACCAACATGCATTTTCTGACCGCGCCCAACATCGGCGCGCTGCTCTTCCTCGGCCTGTCAATGGCGGCGTTCGCATCGGCCTTCTTCGGCGTCTTCGCCGGCGCGGCCGGCGGCGTGATCCTGCTCGCCGCGATGGCCCTGGTGGTGCCGGCGCCGGTGCTCGTTCCGGTCCATACCGTCGTCATGCTCGGCGCCGGCGCCACCCGCACCGCGATCATGTGGCGCTACGTCATGCAGAAAACGCTGCTGCCCTACTTGATCGGGGCCGCGGCAGGCGCCGCATTGGGTGCCAAGGTGTTCGTCGCGCTGCCGATTTCGCTGTCGCTCGGCATCCTCGGCCTCTTCATTCTGGTGGTGACCTGGATGCCGACGCTCGGCCGGCTCGGCGCGGAGCGCGGCCGCTTCGTCCTGTTGGGCTTCGTCACCACGTTTCTGGGCATCTTCGTCAGTGCGACCGGCACGCTGCTCGCGCCGTTCGTCGCCAGCGCCGCGCCCGAACGGCGCAATCACTCCGCCACCTTGGGCGCACTGATGATGACGACACATATTGCCAAGCTGATCGCATTCGGCGTGATGGGATTCGCCATCGGGCCGTTCCTGCCGCTGGCGATCGCCATGATAGCTGCCAGCGCTGCGGGCAACTGGGCCGGCAAAGTGGCGCTCGGCCATACGTCCGAAGGACGGTTTCGTCTGATCTTTCAGATTGTGCTGACCGCGCTGTCCCTTCGCCTGTTGTGGAGCGCCGCGCGGGGCCTCGGCTATCTGTGACGGCGAATGCGGTCAGCTCATTTGCGCGATCGCATGAAAAAACGTGCCACTGACGCGGTCCCGGCGGCCGCCACTCTTGCCCAGCGCACTGTCTTCCGCGTCCCGGCACTCGGCGAAGCAATCGTCGTTGCCGGCAGAGATCAACGACGCATAGTGGAATTCGTGGCCGCGCACCGTCGTTCCGTTGCTGCCAAGAGCGGAGTCGGAGAGGAGCAGCGCCGAGCGATAGCCAAGATGCAACTTGCGCTTGGCGAAACTCGTGGCATGGCCGAGCAAGCCCACCATTGCGTGCTGCCCACCTTGCGCATCTTCCAGGCCTTGGCCGAGCACCATGTAGCCGCCGCACTCGCCATGTACCGGCCGGGTCTGCGCAAAGCGCCGCAAGCCGGCTGAGAATCGCCGCGCCGCGGCGAGCGCGCCGGCGTGCAGTTCCGGATAGCCGCCCGGCAGCCAGCAACTGTCAGCATGGTCGGGCGGCGGCTCATCGGCGAGTGGAGAAAAATCGAGGATTTCAGCTCCCGCGCGCCGCCAACCATCGATCACGTGCGGATAAACAAAGCTGAACGCGCGATCGCGCGCCAATGCGATGCGCTGGCCGGGCGGCGGCAGCGGCGGCACGTGCGGCGCAGCACCGATTGCGAGCGGCGCGGCGGCGGCGATCAGGGCATCGAGATCGAAATGGCGCGCGGCCATTTCGGCGAGACGATCGAAGAGACTTTTGAGCCCTGCGTGCTCGCTTGCCTGCACCAGGCCGAGGTGCCGTTCCGGCAGTGCGAGTGTCTGTTCGCGCGGCACCGCGCCCAGCACCGGAATCCCTAGCGGCGCGATGGCGCCCGTCACGAGAGCGCAATGCCGTTCGCTCGCTACCCGGTTCAGGATCACGCCCGCAACGCGCACGGCGGGATCGTGCGTTGCGAAGCCACGGACGACAGCCGCCGCGGATTGCGCCTGACGCGACACATCAATCACCAGAACGACCGGCAGTTTGAAATGCGCCGCAAGATCGGCAGTCGTTCCGCTCCGCCCTCGCCCACCTGGCGCGCCGTCGAACAGGCCCATCACGCCCTCGACGACGAAAACCTCAGCGCCGCCAGTGGCCTGCGCCACCAGCGCATCGAGGAGATTCGCCGACATCGCCCAGGAATCAAGATTGACACTGGGGCTACCGGTCACCGCCTCATGGAACGCCGGATCGATGTAGTCGGGGCCGGCCTTCGCGGCACGCACACGGATGCCGCGCCGGGCCAGCGCGGCGAGCAGCGCCAGCGTCACCGTGGTCTTGCCCGCACCCGAGTGCGGCGCCGCGACGATGAGGCCGCGCGCAGTCACGGTGAGCCCTTCTCCGCTACCGCTTCCGCCGCGCGGCGCTGCACCGCCGCCTTTACAATCTCGCCGATCACCACGATTGCCGGTGGCTCGATGTTTTGTGTACGCACCGCCGCGGCGAGTTTTTCAAGGGTCGATATAAAAACGCGCTGCTTTGGCGTGGTCGCCGATGCAATGACGGCAGCCGGCGTCTCGCCCGACATGCCGGCCGCGTGCAACGCATCCACGATCCGCTCCAGATTGTGCATCACCATGTAGAGCACGATCGGCTGGCCGGCGCGCACCAGCGGCGCCCAGTCAAATTCCTCGTCTGCGCCATGACCGGCGGCAAAGATCACGGCGCGGTTGACGCCGCGCAGCGTCGCCGGAATGCCGGCCTCCGCCAGCGCAGCGAGCCCGGCGGTAACGCCCGGAATGACGCGATACGGCACGCCGGCGGCAGTCAGCGCAGCGGCCTCCTCGCCGCCGCGGCCAAACACAAACGGATCGCCGCCCTTAAGCCGCAGCACCCGCTCGCCGGTCCGCGCCAGCACGATCAGACGCTCGCAGATGTCGGCCTGCGTCGCCGACGGCTTGCCGCCACGCTTGCCGGCAAATTCGAGCCGCGCCTGCTCGCCTGCAAGCGCCAGGACGCGCGAATCGACCAGCGCGTCGTGGACGATCACGTCGGCCTGCACCAAGCCGGCGAGTGCATCGAGCGTCAGGAGGCCCGGATCGCCCGGTCCGGCGCCCGCCAGCCAGACGTGACCGGGCGCGAACACCGGCACGCCGCTGCGCCGGGCCGTGAGCGCATCCCATGCGGTCATCTGCGCGCTCCGTGATGACTTGCATAATGACCTGCGCGGCGCACAGGATTAAAGGAACAAACATGGCCAAGGAGCAACGCCCGCTGCGCCGGGGCTGGACCACCGGCACCTGCGCCGCCGCCGCCGCCAAGGCGGCCTTCGCGGCGCTCGTGACCGGTGAATTTCCCGACCCGGTCGCCGTGACCTTGCCGCGCGGCGAGCGGCCAAGTTTTGCGCTGGCGCGCGCGCAGCGCGAGGACGGCTCCGCCACCGCGGGCGTGATCAAGGATGCGGGCGACGATCCCGATGTGACGCACGGCGCGCTGGTGCTCGCCACGGTGCGCACGGGCGCACCCGGCGCAGGCGTGACGTTTCGCGCCGGCGCCGGTGTCGGAACCGTCACGCGCCCTGGCCTGCCGCTGCCACCCGGCGAACCCGCCATCAATCCGGTGCCGCGGCAGATGATCCGCGACGCCATCGCCGAGGTCGCCGCAGCAGCGGGATGCACCGCCGATGCCGACGTTGAAATCGCTATCCCGGGCGGTGAGCAGATCGCGACGAAGACGCTCAACGGACGGCTCGGCATCGTCGGCGGCCTGTCGATCCTCGGCACCACCGGCATCGTCGTGCCGTATTCGTGCGCGGCGTGGATCGCGTCGATCCATCAAGGCATCGACGTGGCGCGCGCTGCGGACCTGACGCACATCGCCGGCGCGACCGGCGCGAGTTCCGAAGCCGCCGTGCGCAAGCTCTATGGCTTGTCCGACATCGCCCTGATCGACATGGGCGACTTCGTCGGCGGCATGCTGAAATACCTGCGCCGGCACCCGGTGCCGCGCGTCACCATCGCGGGCGGTGTCGCCAAGATGACGAAGCTCGCGCAGGGCCTGAGCGATCTGCACTCCAAACGCGGCGAGGTCGATCGCGCGATGCTGGCCGAATTCGCCCGCGCAGCCGGCGGCTCGGCCGACCTGTGTGCGCGCATCGCCGCCGCCAATACGGCCGCGCACGCCTTTACGCTGGCACAGCAGGAAGGCATCGCACTCGGCGATGCGGTTGCGCGCGCAGGGCGGCAGACCGCGATGGCGCTTGTCGCCGGGCGCGCCATCGCCATCGAGATTATTTTGTTCGATCGCGAAGGCAAATTGGTCGGTCGCGCACCGTTCGAAAACTGATTTGCTCATCGGGCGCCTTCACGGAAACGGCGGCGGTAATCGGCATCGTAGAGCGCGCTGTCGCGAAAATCCTGGGCCGCGAGCGCCGGTCCGACGAGAATAAGCGCGGTGCGCTCGATACGCGCCGCCGCCACCTGCGCGGCGATGTCGCCAAGCGTGCCGCGCAGCACGCGTTCATCCGGCGTGCTGGCGGCAAACACCACGGCGGCCGGGCAGTCGGCCCCATAGAACGGCGCGAGTTCTTTCACGGCATTGCCGATGCCATGAATGGCAAGATGCAACACCAGCGTCGCGCCGCTTGCCGCGAAAGTCGCAAGCGCCTCCGTCTCCGGCATGCGCGAGGCGCGGCCGGACACGCGCGTCAGCACCACGCTCTGGGCGACTTCCGGCACGGTCAGTTCGCACTGCAACGCCGCCGCTGCGGCCGCGAAAGCCGGCACGCCGGGTGTCAGCGTGTAGGGAATATTGCGGCGCTTGAGCCGGCGGAGTTGTTCGGCGAGCGCCGAATAAATCGAAAGATCGCCGGATTGCAGCCGCGCAACGTCGGAGCCGGCGGCGTGCGCGGCAACGAATTCATTTTCGATTTCGTCGAGCGCCAACGGCGCCGTGTCGACGATCCGCGCGCCGGACGGGCAGACGTCGAGCAACGCGCGCGGCACGATCGAGCCGGCATAAAGACACACCGGACAGCGCGCGATCAGATCGCGGCCACGCACCGTGATGAGGTCGGCGGCTCCCGGGCCGGCGCCGATGAAATGCACGGTCATGCTTTCACCGTCATGGCTTGGTCCAGACCCACTGTGTCACCGGCAATGCCGGCCGCAGCGTGCTCATGCTGCCGAGCGGGCCGGCGCGCGAGATCGCGATGCGGACGAGTTCGCCGCCGAGCACCGCGTAACGCGCTACCAGCAGCGCCTCGGTCTCAATCGTCACCGCGTTCACCACCAGGCGTCCGCCGGTCCGTAGCGCGCGCGCCCCCGCATCCAGCACGCCGGCGTCGCTCGCACCGCCGCCGACAAACACCGCGTCGGGCGCGGGCAGCGCGACGAGCGCCTCGGGCGCCGCGCCTTCGACGATTTCGAGCCCCGGCACGCCGAAGGCAGCGGCATTGCGCGCGATCCGAGCCGCGCGGTCGGCGCGGCGTTCGATCGCGATCGCGCGCATCGCCGGGTCGGCCAGCATCCATTCGATCGCGACCGAACCCGAGCCCGCACCGATGTCCCACAGAAGTTCGCCGCGCCGCGGCGCCAGCGCCGCCAACGTCATGGCACGAATTTGGCGCTTGGTGATCTGGCCGTCATGCTCGAACAGATCGTCGGCAAGACCCGGCGTGCGCGCGAGGACGCGCGCACCCGCCGATGCGTCAACCTCGATCGCAACCGTATTCAGTGCATCGGACGGGCCCAGATCATAGCCGGCCGCAGTGGCCGCGTTTATGTTTTCGCGCGGACCGCCGAGCGCTTCCAGCACCGTGAGCCGCGACGCTCCAAAGCCCGTCGCCGTGAGCAGCTCCGCCAGCGCGGCCGGACCGTCGCCGTCCGACGTCAACGCGAGAATGCGTGCGCCGGGCTGCAAGTGCGGACGCACCAGATCGAGCGCGCGTCCGTGCAGCGAGAGCAACACTGTCGCCGGCAGCGACCAGCCGAGCCGGGCGGCCGCCAGACTGAAGGCGGACGGCGCAGGCAGCACGATCATCTCGCACGCGTCGATCTTCTGCGCCAGCGCCGCGCCGACGCCGTAATGGAACGGATCGCCCGAGGCGAGCACGCAGACGGGCCGGCCGCGATGCGCCAGCACTTCGCCGGCCGCGCCGTTGAACGGGCTCGGCCACGGCCGCGCCGCGCCGCGGATGAGCGGCGCCGCCAGCGCCAAATGCCGCCGGCCGCCGAACACGATTTCGGCCGCGCCGATTAGCGCGCGCGCGGCAGCGTTCAAACCCTCGGCGCCATCCTCACCGATACCGACGATGGACAGCCAGCGCGGCGATGCGGCAGTGTCTGGCATCGGCGTATCGGAGAGCGGCACATTAGCCATGCCACGCGTCCTTATTTTGGGCGGCACCACGGAAGCGCGGCTTCTCGGCGAACGCCTCGCCCGGCGCGGCGGCCTCGATGTCACGCTGTCGCTCGCGGGCCGCACCGCCTCCCCGGTTCCACACGCGGTGCCCATACGGGTCGGCGGCTTCGGCGGCGCCGCGGGATTGGCCGCGCACCTCACCGCCGAGCATGTCGATGTCCTGATCGACGCCACACATCCCTATGCCACCGTGATTTCGGCCAACGCGGCGGAGGCCGCGCGCAACACAGGCGTGAGATTTTTGATGCTGCACCGGCCGCCGTGGAGCGCTGTCGCCGGCGACCGCTGGACGGAAGTTGACGATACCAGCGCTGCGGTGCGCGCCACCGGCCGGCAAAGCCGCAACGTCTTCGTGGCGCTCGGCCGCAATGAGCTGGCGCCGTTCATCGGCGCACCTCAGCACAGTTATTTGATCCGCAGCGTCGACCCGATCGATCCGCCGCTGCGGCTGCCGCACGTGGCCTACGTCACTGCGCGCGGTCCTTTTCGCGAAGCCGACGACCGCGCGCTGATGACCGAACACCAGATCGATGTCGTCATTTCGAAAAACAGCGGCGGCAGCGCCGCCTACGGCAAGATCGCAGCGGCGCGGACACTTGGCATCGAAGTCATCATGGTGCGCCGGCCGCCGCCGCCCAACGCGGGCACCGCCGTGAGAACGCTCGAAGACGCGATCGTCTGGCTCGATCATGCGCTGACCTCCATGGCGGCGCGCGGCGTATAGACCAGCGGAGTCTTGCCCGCGCGTGTGACGACGCGTGTGTCGCGCGAGCCAACAATGATCAATGTCGCCATGTCGGCCGGCGCCGCGCCGGCCGCCTCGAGCGTGACGACGCTGACGTTCTCGTCTGCCCGGCCAACGGCGCGGCCGAATACCACGGGCACCGCCGGCGGCAGGTGTCGGCGCAGTCGTTCGAGCGCCTGGCCGAGCTGCCATGGCCGCGCCCGCGACACCGGATTGTAGAGCGCGATGACGAAGCCCGCGCCGGCCGCGGCATCGAGCCGCCGCTCGATCAGCTCCCACGGCTTCAGATTATCGGACAGCGACAGCGCGCAGAAATCATGGCCGAGCGGCGCGCCGATTTTCGCCGCAACCGCAAGCATCGCGGTGATGCCCGGCACGAACGCCACGTCGAGCTTCCGCCACGCATCGGGGCCGTGCTCGATTGCCTCGCAGACCGCCGCCGCCATGGCGAACACGCCGGGATCGCCGCCCGATACGAGCGCGACGCGCGCCCCCATCGCCGCTTCCTCCAGCGCCGCCGCCGCCCGCGCGCGCTCCTCGCGATTGTCCGACGCCTGCCTGCGCTGGCCTCCGCGCGCCGGCACCCGGTCCAGATATGACGCGTAGCCGTAGAGCGCCTGCGCATCAGCCAACGCGGCACTGGCCTCCGGCGTCAGATAACGCGCATCGCCAGGTCCGAGACCGACAACAGCGAGCTGCCCGGTCATGGCCGCTGCTCCCAGCCCGGAACGAGCACAACCGCGAAATACGGCGCCTCGTCATCCGGCTTGTCGGCAAGCGGCAGCATCTTCGCATCCGCCATGGTGCCGCGCTCCACGTAGATGGCGCGATCGAGCCGCCCGCTGCAGGCCAGCGCACGGCGCAACTTCGGCAGGTGGCGGCCGACTTTCATCACTACGGCCGCGTCGGCATCGGCGAGCCGCCGCGCCAGTTCGGCTTCCGGAAGCGTCGCCGGCAACACCGTGAACACGTCATCGCCCTGCGCGATCGGCAAGCCGGCCGCCGACCAGCAGCCCGACATGCCGCTGACGCCGGCGACGATCTCGGCCGGGAAGCGCGCCGCGAGCCGTGTGTGGAGATGCATGTAGGAACCGTAGAACAGCGGATCGCCCTCGCACAGCACGATCACCCCGCGGCCGTCTTTCAGATACGTTTCGATCTTTTTGGCGGCGCCGTCATAGAACGCGGCCAGCGCATCGCAATAGGCAGCGCTCTTGCGCGGCAGTTCGGTGGTCACCGGATAGTTGAGCGGCAGCTCGACGATGCCCGCGTGCAGATGCGGCGCCGCGATCGTGCGCGCGTGGCTGGAGTTTCCCGCCTTCGCGAAGAATGCCACCACCTCGGCGGCGCCAAGGGCGCGCATGGCCTTGAGCGTCACGAGATCGGGATCGCCGGGGCCGACACCGACACCGATCAGTTTTCCGGTCACGGCGCTCATAGCCCCGCCCTCGCCAGCGCGTTCACGGCGGCGGCTGTCATGGCGCTGCCACCCATGCGCCCGCGCACTGTCAGGAACGGCACGCCGCGTGAGTTCGCAGCGAGCGCCGCTTTTGATTCTGCCGCGCCCACGAAGCCGACCGGAATACCGAGGATAGCGGCCGGCTTCGGCGCGCCGCTATCGATGAGGTCTAGTAAATGAAACAACGCGGTCGGGGCGTTGCCGATGGCGACGACGGCACCAGAAACGCGATCGCCCCACAGCTCGATCGCCGCGGCGGATCGCGTCGTAGCGTGCTGCTTGGCGAGCGCCGCAACGCGCGCATCGTTGAGCGTGCAGATCACCTCGTTGCTCGCCGGAAGCCGCGCGCGGGTAACGCCGTGCGCCACCATTTCGGCATCGCACAGGATCGGCGCACCGGCGGCGAGCGCGCCGCGCGCGGCGGCGACGAGATTGCCGCCGAACACGATGTTTGCTGCCGCCTCGACGACACCGCAAGCATGAATCATGCGCACCACAACGTCCGCTTCTTCGGCGGAAAATCCCGACAGATCGGCCTCCGCACGGATGATTGCGAACGATCGCTGATAGATCGCGGCGCCGTCGCGCAGATAGGCCTGGCGATCAGACATGATGTGCCTTGCCGACTGACGCACGGGTGAGCCGCCCAAGTACCGCGGACACCTCATCTGCCGTTGCCATTGCGAACGGGACATCGCGCGTGGTGCCGTTGCTCATGAGGCTACAGCCATTCGGCGTGCCAACCACCGTCAATGCGGCCGGCGCGGCACGCGCGCAGCCCTTGGCACAGCCGGACACATGAATCTCGAACCCATCGCGCAACGAGCGGGCACATTCTGCCGCGATGCGCGGCGCCAGGGCGCGCGCGGCGATGTGCGCGGAAGCGCAAATCGGCGCTCCCGCGCAAGCGACGACGAAGCGGCGTGGATCGTCGGCGCGCACAACGAAACCCAACCGCTCGGCATCCGCGCCGAACGCGCCAACCGCCTGCGGCGAGAGTCCCACGAAAATCAGCGCGCGATCGGGCGCCGCCCGCAATCCGGCTGCTCCTAGGGCGGCGGCAGCCTTGGTTAAATTTTCAAGCGAGGTTGCGTCGGCATATCCGAAGGCGAGGCCGACGCCGCAGCCGAACGACCCGTCGCGAAGCCGATGCGTACCGATCACTGACCTCCGCTGAGTCCCCTGCGAGCGAGATCCCGGTTCCGGCTCCCCGTCGAGCCGCAGTTCGTCAATTGCCGATTCAAATTGGCCGGCTCCGTCAGCCGCCAGCACATCACGCGCGCGAACATCGCGTCCGCGCCGTGCAAGAACCTCAAACAGGCGGATGACTGCCGCTGCGGCATCTTCGGGAGCGACAAAGCCGATATGCGCTGCGCCGGCGCCATCGCCGCCGATGCTTACCGCCAACATGGCGCGATCACTCTTCAGTTCGGCGCGCAGCCACACGTCCGCCGAAAGCCTGTCGAGACCCAGCGCGCCGCCGCCGTCGATGGCGACGGAAATCTTTGGTGCAAGCCGCATGGCGAGCGCCTGCCCGGCCAACGTGCGGCGCACATCGGCCGCGAGTGTTTCCGCATCGAGAATTTCATCAGCGTCGAGACCGGCGAGCGGGCTGGCATGTACCGCAATGCCGTCGCCCGCCACAATGCCGAGCGCCGCAATGGCCGCGGCAAAACGCGGCGCAGATATCGGACTCAACCCGCGCACCTGAATGCTGCCCCGTGCCGTGACTTCGACGACACTGTTGCCGTGCTCGCGTGCCGCCGCACAAAGCGCCGCGAACGCCTCAGGCGTTATTGTCCCAAGCGGCAGCATACGCACCAGCAAGCCGTCGCCGGTTTGCATCGGCGCCGAAAGACCGGGACATGCACCGCGGCGGAGAGAAGCGTTCATGGCACGGCCTCCGCACGCAGGATCGCGAGTCCGGCCTCCACATCATTGCGGCGCGGATGCCAGAAACCGCGCCTGCGCGCCGCGTCGAGCCGCGCCGCAATGGCGGCGGCAGCTTGCGGATTTTCGCGCAACAGGAAGCCGCGCACGTCAGCGTCCGCCACATACGCCTCATACAGCAAGTCAAACAATCCGCCGGCCACCGCGTCGGTAGTTTCGGCGAAATTGACGAGCCGATCGACCGTTTCGGCGAATTCGGCGGCGCCGCGCGGACCGTGACGCATCTGACCGGCGATGAAGCGCGGATTGGTCGCACGTGCGCGGACGATGCGGGCGAGCGCCGCCGACAGCGTGCGCGCCTGCGGCCGCTGCGGATCGGTGACGTCGAGCATCACGAGATCGGCGGCGCGACCGGCAACTTTCGCCGCGGATGCGAAGCCACCGACGAACGCCACATCTTCGCTGCCTTCAAGCAAGTCGCGGCCGGGATCATCGCTCGCATGCAACAGCGCATCGGCGTGAGCGATCCGCTCGGCAAAAGCACCGGGCGCTGCCGCGCCATCGCCGGCGGCCCCGCCGTAGCTATGCGAGGTGGCCGCAAGATACGCGGCGCCGATCGCCTCGCGATCCGCATCGCGGCCGAGCATATCCTCCACCCCCGCGCCATAAGTTCCCGGCGCGTTGCCGAAGATGCGATCGAGCCGTGCGCCGTTGGCACGACGTGCGGCGGCGAGCGGATTCTCGTCGTCGTCTTCGTCGCGCGCCGCCACCGCCTGCACGGCGGCGTCGATCAGCGCGATCTGCGCCGGAAACAGATCGCGGAACAATCCGGAAATGCGCCACGTCACATCGACGCGCGGGCGGCCCATCGCGGCCGTCGGCAGCACCTCGACGCCGGTGACGCGGCCGGTCGCCGGCTCCCAGATCGGCCGGCAGCCCATGAGCGCAAAACCCTGCGCAATCTCCTCGCCGCCGGTGCGCAAGGTGGCGCTGCCCCACAGATCGACAACGATCGCGCGCGGCATCTCGCCGTGGAATTGCATGTGGGCGCGCACCACCTCGTCGGCGGCAAGTCGGCCCAGATCCATCGCCGTCGGCGTCGGCAGGGTGCGCGGATCGGCAGTGAACATGTTGCGCCCAGTAGGCAGCACATCACGCCGGCCGCGCGCCGGCGCACCGGCCGGCCCGGGCTTGACGCGGCGTCCGTCAAGTGCAGCCAGTAGCGCGGCGCGTTCGGCGTCGGCGCTGTCGCGCCATGCCGGATCGTCGATGCCTGCCGGAGCGCGGCCGTAAACGTGCAGGCCGTCCTTGACGGCGAGGTCCTTCAGATCGCACAGCCAGGCGTCGATGCGGCGCAGCGCATCGTCTGCTTCGAACGCGCCGCCAACACCGGCCTCCCGCGCGAGTCCAGAGCGCTCCGCCGTCTCGACGATGAGGCGCGCCAGCCGCTCGCGGCGGCGGCGATCGAGCCCGTCAGCCTGCGCATATTCATCGATCAGCCGCTCAAGTTCGCGGGCGTCACCGGTAAGACCAGCGCTCGCCAGCGGCGGCGGCAGATGCCCGATCGTCACCGCGGCGATGCGGCGCTTGGCCTGCGCGGCCTCGCCCGGATTGCTGACGATGAAGGGATAGATCACCGGCATCGGCCCAGTGACGATTTCCGGAAAACAGTCCGCCGTGAGCGCCACCGCCTTGCCGGGCAACCATTCCAGCGTCCCGTGCGCGCCCATGTGAACGAGTGCATCGGCCTTCAACACATGCTGAAGCCACAGGCCGAACGCCACAAGCGCGTGACGCGGCGGCAGCGCAGGATCGTGATAATTCGCACGGCGATCGGAGCCGCGGCCACGATTGGGCGGCAGCGCCACCCAGAGCTTGCCGAACTGTTTGGCGCGAAAGCGAAATGCACCGTCACGGCAGTCGGGATCGGCGGCCGGATCGCCCCAAGCCTCGCGCAGGCGCGCAACCGCAGTCGTGGGCACGCGTGCCAGCAGGCTTTCGTATTGCTGCAAGCTCAGCGCCGCTTCGCCGGTGGCGAGTGAATCGAGCAACGCACGCGAATCGTCTGGTGCATCGGCAACCGCATAGCCAGCCGCCGTCAGATCGCCGAGCAGCGCCACGACACTCTCCGGCACATCGAGCCCAACCGCGTAGCCGCTGCGCCCCGGCGCGCCAGGGTAGTCGGGCATGAGTACCGCTATGCAGCGCTCGCCGCGCGGCAACGGGCGCAGACGCACCAGCGCCGCAATGCGGTCGGCGATCACGGCAACCCGGTCGGCCTCGGGACGACTCGCCACGGCCGCGAAGGCGAGCGCATCCTGCGCGGGCAGCGCGTCCTTGAAGGCGACGGCGCCGGCGAGGATGCGGCCGTCAAGCTCGGGCAGCACCACGTGCATGGCCAGATCGGCGGCGCCGAGCCCGCGCGGCGAATCGCGCCAAGCCGCGCGCCGCGTGGTGGCGCTGATGACCTGCAAAACCGGAACATCCGGCCCGTCGAGCGCCGTCTCGCCGCCGGGATTACCCGCCGCAAATGCCGTCATGGTGACGATCAGCGCCGGGTCGAGCCGTCGCAGCGCGCCGCGCAAAAACTCGGCGGCGGCCTCGTCCTTCAAGCTCGGAACGACGAGCGGCGCCGGCGCCAACCCGCGCGCCGTGAGCGCTTCATACAGCGCATCGACCGGCGCCGTGTCGGCAGCGAGCAGCATGGCGCGGTAGAAGATGATGGGAACGACGCTTCTGCCGCCCTTACGTTCAACAAGCTGCTCCAGATCGACCGCGCCCACGCTCGGCAAATAAGCGGCGCAACGCGGCACAACGCGCGGCGCAGCGACGTTCAGATCGCGGCCGGCGTGACGCGCGAGGCGGCGCAGCAGCGCGCACAGATTTTCCCGCCCGCCTTCCCGGAAATAATGCAACAGGACGTCGAGCTCGGCCGGCGGCAGCGTCGAGGCAGCGGCAAGCCGCGCATCGTTGCGGTCCTCGCCGGGCAAGATGGCGAGCGCGATGTTGCGCTCGCGTGCCAACACCGACAGCCGCTCGATGCCGTAAGACCACCAATCGAGACCGCCGAGCAGACGAATCAGAATCACCCTGGCATGCGCGCCGACCCGATCGATCCACAGATCAACCGACATGGGATGGCGCAGCTCACGCAGGTGCGCGAGCCGCACGCTCGGCAGCCCGTCACGCTCCACCTGCCAGGCCGCCGCGATCCCCGCGAGATCGCTGTCGACGAACGACAGCACCGCGATGTCGCCCGGCGGCTGGCCGAGATCGACCGCTTCGACAAGATCGTCGAGCGTCGCCGAACTGGTCGTGAGCAGATGCATCACCTACTCATCCCGGTTTTAGTTTGCGCATGATCTTTTCCGAAAACCGGCTTCCACTTTTCGGGATCATGCGCCGACGAGCGCGCGCGTCACCGCGGCGCGGTCGATGCCTTTCAGGCCGATCACCACAAGCCGTCCTTCGCGCGCTTCGCCCACACTCCACGGCCGGTCGAAATGATGCGTAACGCGGGCGCCGACCGCCTGCAGCAGCAGGCGCAATGGCTTGCCGGCGACCGGCACAAAGCCCTTCACGCGCAGCACATCGAATTTTTCCGGCAACACGCCGATGCGCGCGGCCAGCGCCGCCGGATCGGCAATTTCGCCGACCGGCACGACGAACGAATCAAAATCATCGTGATCGTGTTCCGCCTCATCGTCATGGTGCGTGCGACGGTTGGCGATGTCGTCCTCGGTGCCGACGCCGAGCCCGAGGAGGAGCGCCGCGTTGACCTTGCCGTCGACGACCGCGATCGTCTTCACGCTGCGCGGCAGCGCGCCGGAGATCGCCGCCTGCGCCCTGGCGATGCCCGCGTCGTCGAGCAAATCGCGCTTGTTGAGTACGACGAGATCGGCGCAGGCGATCTGATCCTCAAACACTTCTTCGACTGGATCGTCATGCGTCAGGGCCGTATCCGCGGCACGCTGCTGCGCCAGCGCGTCGAGATCGGCCGACACGCGGCCATCGGCAAGCGCCGCGCCATCGACCACGACCACGACACCGTCGACGGTGACGCGGCTCTTGATCGCCGGCCAGTGAAACGCCTGCACCAGCGGCTTCGGCAGCGCCAGACCCGAGGTCTCGATCACGATGTGCTCGACGCCCTCGCGCGCCAGAATGGCGTCAAGCGCCGGCACGAATTCGTCGGCCACCGTGCAGCACAGGCAGCCGTTGGCGAGTTCGACGACATTTTCCTCCGGGCAGGCGTCATTACCGCAGCCTTTGAGGATATCGCCGTCGATGCCGACATCGCCGAACTCGTTGACGATGACGGCGAGCCGGCGGCCCCGCGCATTGGCGAGAACGTGCCGGATCAGCGTCGTTTTGCCGGCGCCGAGAAAACCGGTGACGATGGTGCAGGGAATGCGGCCGAGCGAACCACTCATGAGTCGATCTCTGTGAAGCCGATGGGAGGCACACGCGCGATCAGGCCGCGTTTCAATCGTTCCGGACGGCCGCGCCACGGCAGAATGCCGTCCGAAGCGTTGGCCATCATGCGCGCAGCGACGATGAGCGCCTCCGCGCAGGTCTCGTCCAGCCCGCCAAACACGTAGGTCCAGGATCCGTTGGCGCGCAACGCCGCGCTCGGGCCGCGCGAGCAATTGGCAAAACACCGCAGACGGCGAACTTCGACTTCGGTGCCTTCGGCCGCACGTTCGGTCGCGTCTGCAAGGAGCACGCCGGCACGCGGCTCGCGGTCCGGCTCGCCGGCCTGCCGGCAGGTAATGCAAACGTAGATCACCGGTGCGACGTCGCGTGCGGTGGTGTGGTCGAGGGCAATGGTGCTTGACGCCGTCATGGCTGCACCGAGACGCGTTCGGCGAGCGGCCGGCCAAGCCCCTGCCAGCGGTAGAGCAGATACGAGATCGCCCAGCTGGCGATGAAGATGCCGACGACCAGATAACCGAAATTGGCGAGGCCGCTGTTGAGCGCGCCGATGAAATCCCAGAACGTGCCTTCGAGGCCGAGCTTGCCGGAGATCAGTCCGAGTGCCTCGACGCCGCCGATCACGAGCGCGACAACAACCGAAATCGCCGTGATGGTGAGATTGTACCAGATTTTCCGGATCGGATTGAGGAAAGCCCAACCGTAGGCGCCGACCATCAGCACGCTGTCGGTGGTGTCGACCAGCGTCATGCCGGCGGTGAACAGCGCCGGAAAAATCATTACCGTGCCAAAGCTCATGCCGCCCGAGGCCTGGCTCGCCGAGACGGTGAACAGCGTGATCTCGGTCGCGGTGTCGAAGCCCAATCCGAACAGAAAGCCCACCGGGAACATCTGCCAGCTGCGCGACACCATGCGGAACAGCGGCCGGAAGATACGGGCCAAAAGTCCGCGACCGGCAAGCAGCGCATCAAGCTCGTGCTCGGCCACCGGCTCGCCGCGGCGCGCCGCGCGAAAGCTTCGCCACACGCCGCGCAGGATGACGAGATTGATCACCGCGATGGCGAGCAGAAAGAATGCCGATGCGCCGGTGCCGATGACGCTGCCGATCGCCTGCAGCTCGCGAAACCGGCCGGCCAGCGCGAACGCCGCCGCGGCGATCCCGGCGACCGCAAGCGTGATAGCGAGCGAATGGCCGAGCGAGAAGAAAAGACCGACGGAGAACGGGTGCTTGCCCTCCTGCATCAGCTTGCGCACGACATTGTCGATCGAGGCGATGTGATCGGCGTCCACGGCATGGCGCAGTCCGAGCACATAGGCGAGCACCGCAGTGCCAAGGAGCGCCGGACGGTCGGCGAGCACGATCACCGCCCATGTCCAGATCACGGCGTTGGCGGCGAGCAGAAGGCCGTAAATGGTGAAAATCTTGGCACGCCGATTGGCCGACGTGTCATCCGCCGCGATTCGAAGAATTCTGAGCACGATGGGTCCTCGCGTGACCTGCAGTCTGCAGCCGGCGCGAGCGAGGACCGAAAGCCCCTGCCCGTCGGGTAGGGGTCTTTTGGATCATCCACCGGTACACCCCGACCGATGTTTGTCGCGTCGACCTCGGATCGACGGCAGGTCTCCTGGCTCGCGGATCGTCGCCTCGCCCTGCCTTCCCGGCGGCGTAAACAGCCGCCAGTGGCGCATGTGGACGAGACTTCTCGCTTACAGTTGCGGGGGCAGCTGCGGCTTAGGAACAGGAGTTCCGCACCGCATTCCCTTTTCGCCCTCTGACGAGGGACCGTCGATGGGCTAACGATAGATTTCGACGAGCCGTACTGTCAATCTACCGCGGCGGTCCGTGTAACCCGATTTCCATGTGATGGCCGACGCACCCAACCTCATGCTCATTCTCGGCGGCGCCCGATCGGGCAAGAGCCGCTATGCGGAAGGGTTGATCACTGCGCTGCCGCCGGTATGGAACCCGCCTTGGATTTATGTCGCTACAGCCGAGTCCGGCGACGAGGAAATGCGAGCGCGCATCGCCGCGCATCGGGCGCGGCGTGGACCATCGTGGCAGACGGTTGAGGCGCCGCAGGAACTCGCCGAGGCCGTCATTTTGGCGCAGCCGGCGCCGGTGCTGGTCGACTGCCTGACATTATGGCTGTCGAACCTGATGCTGATAGACGCCGATATCGAAGCCGAAACCGTGCGGCTCGAGCGCGCGCTTGAAGCCGCTACCGCGCCCATCGTCCTGGTCAGCAACGAAGTCGGCTCGGGGATCGTGCCGGAGCATCCGCTCGGCCGCAGCTTTCGCGACCTGCAGGGCGCCCTTAATCAGCGCATCGCGGCGCGCGCCGATCGCGTCGTGCTCATGGTGGCGGGCTTGCCGCTCGCGGTAAAAGGAACGTTATGAACGACAAAACCGATAAAGACGAAGCCGAGCGGCATCGCGCCAAGATGGCCAAACGCAAGGCGGTGCAGGACGCCGAGGTCGCCGGCAAGACCGTCGAGAAGGGCCTCCTGATCGTGCACACCGGCTCCGGCAAGGGCAAATCCACCGCTGCGTTCGGCTTGGCGCTGCGCATGCTGGGTCGCGGCCATCGGATAGGCGTGGTGCAGTTCATCAAAGGCGCCTGGCACTCGGCGGAGCGCGACGCGTTGCAAAAGTTCGGCGATCAAGTGTCCTGGCACACGATGGGTGAAGGCTTTACGTGGGAGACGCAGGACCGAGCCCGCGACGTTGCGGCGGCCGAGCGCGCCTGGGCGAAAGCGCACGAGCTGATGGACGATCCGCAGTTTGCGCTGGTGATTCTCGACGAGCTCAACATCGCGCTGCGCTACGAGTATCTCGACCTCACTGCGGTCATTGCGGCGTTGACCGAACGGCGGCCGAACCTGCACGTTGTCGTCACCGGGCGCAACGCCAAGCCGGAGCTGGTCGCGGCCGCCGACCTCGTCACCGAGATGACGCTGGTCAAGCACCATTTCGCCGCCGGCGTGAAGGCACAGCCGGGCATCGAATTCTAATCGGGCGAAAACAGTGCCGTCATTGCGAGGAGCGCTGCGACGAAGCAATCCAGCCCACGAGACCGCGCTGGATTGCTTCGCTTCGCTCGCAATGACGGCCAGGGAGTTCTAAAATATGCCGGCGCGCGCGCTGATGTTCCAGGGCACCGGCTCGGACGTGGGCAAGTCGCTCATCGTTGCCGGGCTCACCCGCGCGCTGACGCTGCGCGGCCTGAAGGTGCGGCCATTCAAACCGCAGAACATGTCGAACAATGCCGCGGTGACGGCCGACGGCGGCGAGATCGGCCGGGCGCAGGCGTTGCAGGCCCGCGCCGCCCGCACGCCGCCGAGCGTCCACATGAATCCCGTGCTGCTCAAACCGCAGAGCGAGATCGGCGCGCAGGTCGTAGTGCAGGGCCGCATCCATGCGCACGGAACCAAAGCCGCGGACTACCAGCTGATGAAACGAGAGCTGCTGCCGTTCGTGCGCGACAGCTTTGCGCGGCTCTCCAGCGAAGCCGATATCGTGCTGGTCGAGGGCGCGGGCAGCGCGTCCGAGGTCAATCTCCGCGACAACGACATCGCCAATATGGGCTTCGCCCGCGCCGCCGATGTGCCGGTCGTGCTGATCGGCGACATCGATCGCGGCGGCGTCATCGCCAGCCTGGTCGGCACCAAGGCCGTGATCGCACCGCAGGATGCGGCGCAGGTGTGCGGCTTCATCGTCAACAAGTTTCGCGGCGATCCGGCCCTGTTCGCATCCGGCATGGCGTGCATCGCGCAACTTACCGGCTGGCAGGCGCTCGGCCTCGTGCCGTATTTTTCCGATGCACGCCTGCTGCCGGCCGAGGACGCGCTGGCGCTGGAGCAAAACCGGCCCGCAAAAGCGCACGCGCACGTGCGGATCGCCCTGCCGATCCTGCCGCACATTTCAAATTTCGACGATCTCGATCCGCTTGATGCTGAACCGGCGGTCGATCTTGTCCGCGTCAAACCCGGCACCGCCATACCGGGCGACGCCGATCTCATCATACTGCCTGGCGCCAAGGCGACGGTCGCCGATCTCGCGGCGCTGCGCGCTGCCGGCTTCGACATCGACATCGCGGCCCATGTGCGCCGCGGCGGCTTGGTGCTCGGCCTGTGCGGCGGCTATCAGATACTCGGGCGCACCGTGGCCGATCCGGATGGCATCGAAGGTCCGCCCGGCAAGGTCGAGGGGCTCGGCCTGCTCGATGTCAACACCGTCCTGTCGGCCGACAAAAGCCTCGAAGCGGTGCGCGGCACGACTTCGGACGGCGCGCCATTTGCCGGCTATGAAATGCACATCGGCGTCACCGATGGGCCGGATCGGGCGCGTCCGTTCGCCCGTCTCGCCGGCGGAACGCCCGAGGGCGCGACCGCGCCCAACGGACGTATCGCCGGCACCTACATACACGGCCTGTTTGCCGACGACCGCCAGCGCGCGGCGTGGCTTAAGCGCCTGTCAGCCGGGCCATCCGCCGTCGCTTATGAGGATCAGATCGAACGCACGCTCGACGCGCTCGCCGCACACCTTGCCGCGCATCTCGATCTTGAGAAGCTGCTCACGCTCGCGCGATGAAACAAACAGCGGCAAGCGCGGCGACCAGCGCCAGCAGGATTGCGTCGGCGCGACGATAGAGCGCGAGCGCGCGGCGAATATCGGCCGCCGACGCATCGCGCCGCCCCTGCCCCATCGTGGCATCGTCAACCTCGACGCCGCCGTAGAGGCGCGGACCCGCGAGCGCCAAGCCAAGCGCGCCGGCCATCGCGGCTTCCGGATAACCGGCATTGGGAGAGCGGTGCTTGGGTGCATCGCGCACCACCGCTTGCCAAGCCAGCCCCGCCGCCGCATCGCTGCTCAGCGCCGCCGCAGCGACGATCAGGACCGCGCTAAGCCGCGACGCCGGCAGGTTGATGAGATCGTCGAGCCGTGCAGCGGCCCAGCCGAAGGCTTCATGGCGGGGCGTGCGATGGCCGATCATACTGTCCGCCGTGTTGATCGCCTTGTAGAGTGCCGCGCCGGGGAGCCCGCCAATGATCATCCACAGCACCGGCGCGACGACGCCATCGGAGAAATTTTCGGCAAGGCTCTCGATCGCCGCGCGCGCGACACCGGCCTCGTCGAGCACGCCGGTATCGCGGCCGACAATACGGGCGACAGCGCGGCGGCCGGCATCAAGGCCGTCCTTTTCCAGCGCCAGCGCCACATCGGCAACGTGGCGATGCAGGCTGCGCTGCGCGATGAGCGCGCTGGCGGCAAGCGCAGCGAGAAAGATTCCAAACGGCAGGCGAACAAGTTCGCGTTGCACGACGAAGGCGACGACCCCGACGATCAGACAGACGACCAAGACGGCCACGATACCGGCGCCGCGGCGGTGCTCCGGCGTATCCGTGGCGCGATTGAGGGAGCGGTCGAGTAACGCGATGAGCGTGCCGATCCAGGTGACTGGATGGCCGATCGCACGCACCAGCGCCTGCGGATAACCGGCTGCGAGCTCGATCAGCATGGCCAAGAAGGTGATGAAGACCGCGGACGCGACCGGCATGTTTCAGTTTAGCGGCGAAGCCGAACCGCTCCTCCATGGCGGCGATGTTGCCGCCGCCCGGCGCCTGTTTCCCGGCGCGCCGCAACCTTTCATCGACCTTTCGACCGGGATCAATCCTCATTCTTACCGGTTGCCGCGCCTTTCGGCGGATTTATTCGAGCGCCTGCCAAGTTCGGCAGCAACCGTCGAACTCGCCGCCATCGCGGCGCGGGCCTATGGCGCACCATCAGCCGGACACGTCGTGCCGGCACCCGGCACGCAAATCATGCTGCCGCTCGTGGCCGGATTGGTGCGTCCCGGCCGCGCCGCAGTCGTTTCGCCCGCGTATGGCGAACTGGCCCGCGCGGCTGCGCTTGCCGGACACAAGGTCGACGCCGTCCGCGACCTTGCGGCTGCGGACAACGCCAGGCTCGTCCTCGTCGGCAATCCAAATAATCCCGACGGCCGGACCTTCGCCGCAGCCGACCTCATCGATCTCGCCAAGAGTTTGCGCGCGCGGGGCGGCATGCTGGTGGCCGATGAAGCCTTCATGGATGTCGGACCGCCGGGCGCGAGCCTCGCGCCGCAGCTCAATTGCGGCAACGTCATCGTGCTGCGATCCTTCGGCAAATTTTTTGGGCTGGCCGGCGTCAGGCTTGGCTTTGCGCTCGCTGCGCCGCCGCTTGCGGCGCGCATTGCCGCGATGCTCGGTCCATGGGCTGTGTCCGGCCCCGCACTGGCGGCGGGTGCGAAGGCGCTGGCCGACAAAGCCTGGATCGACAAGACGTGCCGCGGTCTCGCCAAGTCGGCCGCACGGCTCGATGCCACGCTCGCCGCCGCAGGGTTCGTGATCGTTGGCGGCACGAGCCTGTACCGTCTTGTGCGCGTCTCCGGAGCAAACAAACTGTTTCGTCATCTCGGCCGGGCTGGCATTCTGGTGCGGATGTTCCCAGAGCATCCCCAATGGGTCCGCTTCGGGCTGCCGGCGAATGATGACGCGTGGCGGCGATTAGAAGATGCGTTGGCTGAATTCTGAACACGTTCGACCGCTATTTGGGCGTGCGAGACGCAGCGAATTGAGAGAGTAAAGACAGAGGGGCGCGACCTGACGGATCGAGTGGTTTCGCTGAAGCGACAGATTATATTGAACAGCCTTACTGCGGCTTTCCTTAGTTTCTGTCGCGGATATCAACTGGCGTAGGCAATCGGCAGCGCCCCCTCCTGTGGGTCCCGGCGCTGATAGGTGTTGCGGCCCTGCTTTTCGTGGCGAGTTTCTTGGTCGGAATGCGAAAGCTGGCGTGAGCGCGGCTGGCGCGCCGCTTTCACGACCGCCAAGCCGGAGCGAAAATCGATTCATTCCGAGACGATTTCGCTCTAAGCTTCACGGATGAGCGCATCGTCACGATCGCCCAGCGCGACCCAGCGCGCGGGAGCGAGAGAGTCGGCCGGGTTTGATGCCGCATTCCGGGCCCGGCTGCGCGATCTTTTGCTCTGGCGCCGCGATGTCCGCCGCTTTCGCAGCGATCCACTGCCCGGCGGCACGTTGGAGGCGCTCATCGAGCTTGCTTGTCTTGCTCCCTCTGTGGGCCTGAGCCAGCCTTGGCGCTTTGTCATTGTCGAGGATGCTGCGCGTCGCGCCGCGATCCAACGCAATTTCGAATCCTGCAATGCCGCGGCGCTCGCCGCGCAGCAGCATGAACGCGCCGGTCTCTACGCGCAACTCAAGCTCGCCGGCTTGGCCGAAGCGCCATGTCATTTTGCGGTATTCGCCGACCCTGCGACCGCGCAAGGCCACGGCCTCGGGCGTCGCACGATGCCGGAGATGATCGAGTATTCGGCGGTCACCGCGGTCCATACGATCTGGCTCGCAGCGCGCGCCCAGGGCATCGGCTTGGGCTGGGTATCGATCCTCGATCCGCAAGCGGTTGCCGAGATTCTCTCAATTCCCCCGCACTGGAAATTCATCGGCTATTTCTGTCTCGGCTATCCGCAAACCGACGACACAGTTCCCGAGCTGGAGCAAAGCGGCTGGGAGTGCCGGCGGCTGCCGGAGTCGGTTGTGATCAGGCGCTGAAGATCCCTGGTGGCGCTCATCAAGCTTAATGCGCGGCGCGCTGCTGTCCCAAAACAGGGCAGATAAGCTGGCATCTGCCTTGCTCTCTCCCGACTGACACTTGTCGCATCTCGCTGAACACCGGACAGGGCGTTCGCCGATCGCGGCAACTGTCGGCCAATCGTACCGCGCCACGCCAACCCGACGGAACGCGACGCGCGCAAGGAGAGTGCCGTGTTAACCTTCGCCTGTGCCAGAGCGCTACGCGCTTCGCGATCGACAATGCTTGCGGGTGCCGTGCTTGCGCTGCCGCTCCTCGCATTTGCAACCGCGCGTCCAGCCGAGGCCGAAGGCGTCAGAGTCGACGGCTGCGTCGGTACCTGGCACGCGAGCGGCTGCACAACGGTCTGGGCGCCGCTCGGCGGCACCTATATCCGGAAAGTGCCGCAGCCGCTCAACGCGGAGGACCGCGCGCGCGCCGGCGAGGAAGACCGGCGTTGGGTGGCGCGTTGCCGGCCGACGCTGCGCCAAGACCGCTACGGCGTCGTACGCTACCAATACGCCCGCCCCGGCTGCGAATTCGGCGTCGGCGAGTATTAAGGACCGGTCGGCGGACGGCGCCGCCACAACTTCGAAAAATTTTTGGAGCTTTCGATGCGGCCGCACGGCGGCCGCGTCACGCTTTCGCCTGTTAAACAGGTGCGAGAAAATAAAATAGAGCACATCCGAGAGCAGCATCGCGGCCGGCAGCGTCATCGCCGCCGCGGTGAAAGGCCGATCGCAGGGCAGATCGGCGAAGCCGACAATCCAACGAGCCTAGTCGACGTGTATTTTGGCGTCGCGGATGATTTTCCCCCATTTCGACGAGTCGGCCTGGATTCGCATGGCGAATTTGTCAGGGGAGGAAACGATCGAATAGATGAAACTGGGATCGAGAAATTTTTTCCGAAATTCCGGGTCGTTGAAGATCTTCTGTGTCTCGGCGTTCAATTTCTCCACGACGTCCCGTGGCGTGGCTTTCGGCGCGACGAGGCCGTACCACGACCCTGCCTGATAGCCCGGCAGTCCGCTTTCGGCGAGCGTCGGGACATCGGGGAAGCGGGCGATCCGCTCCGTCGAGCCAAATCCGAGCACTTTGAGCTTGCCCGCCTGCCAGGACTGCGCCACTAGGCCGATGCTGACGATCATCATCTGGATATGACCGCCCAGAAGATCGACGATCGCCGGCGCGGCGCCGTGATAGTGGACCGCCGTGAACTTGGCGCCGGTCGTCTGCTCGATGAGCACGATATTGAGGTGACCGCTCGTTCCGATACCGAAGGTACCGTAGTTGAGCACGCCCGGCTTCTGCTTACCGAGCGCGATGAGGTCGGCAAACGTCTTCACCGGAACCGATGGGTGAACGACGAGCGCCTGCGGGCTGATGCCAAGTCCGGTAATCGGCGCAAAGTCGTTGACCGGATCGTATGGAAGCTTGCTGTGTGTGTACGGATCTGTGACGAACGTGGCGTCTGCGCTCACCAGAAGGGTGTAACCGTCGGGCGGCGATTTTGCCACGTATTCCACGCCAACGAGCCCGCCGCCCGCGGGCTTGTTTTCAACGATGAACGGTTGGTTCCAGGCCTCAGACAGTTTTTGAGCGAGCGAGCGCGCCAGAATGTCGGTGATGCCACCGGCCGAAAACGGCACGATGATGCGGACGGGTTTGCTCGGGTAGGAATCGGCGAATGCACGTCCTCGGGCCGCAATACCGTTCGCCAACGCCGCCAGCAAAGCCGCCATCGCATTGCGCTTCGTCATCTTCATATGAAACAACTTCCAATCTCCCCATGACCGCCGGCGCCGCGGTATTGCGGCGCCGACGGCGGATTTCCGCTGATGACGAGGACTTTCGCAGCCGGCGGGCGATAGCGCAACCGCCATCGACTGCACGCGCGACGGCAAATGTCGCGGTCGGTCCCGCGGATGCTGCCACGATCGCAGGTCAGATCACGATTTCCGGACAGGAACTGACAAACGCCCGGCGATGCGCGACGGCGAATGCTTCAAGCCGCCTGCGGTGTGCCGGCGATTTCAAGAGCGCCATTTGTCATGAGAGAGCCATCGCCATGACCGGCACCGAGCGGAATTGAAAGCACCGGCGATCCTTCGCAGTCGCGGACCTCGATCGTCCAACCGCTCCAGTTTCCGGCAATGCTCAACTCAGCGGCAATGTGCTCCGCCAGACAAACCGCATGCTTCGAATCCGGGAATTGCCCCAACCGGCAAAGCTGTTCCGATCCCGTTCGGCTTGTCAGAATGAAAGAGTAGTTGCGCATGCAGTCCGTCACCACCGATGTTCCGCCCGACATCTCTAACAGCATCGGTTTCATCGCCATTTGACGAAACATCTAAAAATTTACCGATTTACCGGCCGCTGGAGTGGACGTCGACGGCTGACTGCGCCGCATTGCGCGACAATGCGCCCGGCACGTATAACGATTCGCAGGGCAACGGCGGATGGGTTTCTGTTTGCGAGATCGGTCGGAAAAAGGCGAAGCATCGCCTCGACCCGAATTGCGGCGCGGCGACCCTCAGGCCGAATGATCCGCACCAGGCGAATCACACATTCCCCGAGGGAGCAAAGCGGCGATGCATAGTGACGCAATCGGCCTTGGCATCGCGACGCTGGGGCTCCTTGTCGCCGGCATCATCAAAGGCGCAACGGGCCTCGGTTATGCATCCTGCGCTTTGCCGTTCCTGGCGATGGCAATGGGGCTTAAGCAGGCCATTGCGCTCGTCATGTTGCCGGCATTGGCCAGCAATTTCCTGATTATCTGCCTCACGCCGCATCGACTCGAAACGCTGCGTCGCTTTTGGCCGCTCTATGTTGCGGCGATTCCAGGCATCTTCGCCGGCATCTACCTGCTCGTTTGGTTCGGCCCAAGAATTCCGACCATCGGCCTCGGAATATTGATCCTGGCATACTCGGCCTATTCGATAGTGCGGCCATCGCTCCTGGTTCCCAAGCGGCTTGAATCGGCCTTGCAGATACCCGTCGGTCTCATCAACGGCTTCTTCACCGGCCTGACTGGATCGCAGGTGTTGCCGTTCCTGCCCTACATACTGGGGCTGAACTTGGATTCGGACCGCACAACTCAGGCGATCAATCTGGCGATCACTCTATGGTCGGGCGTCATGTTGATTGCACTCTACCAGTCGGGAGTCGGCTCCACCGGTTCTTTCGTTGCCTCAGTCCTGGCGCTCGGTCCGGCACTTCTCGGCATTTTCCTGGGATCGATTCTTCGCTCCAAGATCCCGGCGCAGCATTACAGGCTCATCGTTCAAGTGGTGCTCGGCTTTTTGGGCGCGAGCCTCATCGCGAAGCAGCTCTATTGAGACCGGCGCCGTCGGACATTTTCGGAGGGAGCTTGCGGAGTGCTTGGATGCGAAGGACTTGGATGCGAAGGACTTGGATACGGAGGACTTGGATGCGGAGGACTTGGATAAAGTTCCGCGAAATCGCCCTTCGCCACAGCCGCAAAGTAGTATCGCTACACGAATCGTTAATCCTTCAGGTCTGACACCCGACGTTACGGGTTCCATGCAAGGCGCCGATTCCCAACAAATTAGGACCTTGTCATCGTCTTCAATAAATCATTTCCATATTCACGCGATTTTGGTTTCTAACGCAACATATTAACAAGGCACTTGCCATACGCTGGCCCCGACGGACGGGACAGTATGAGCAAGAACACTCTGCATATTCTTCGACTTCCCAGACTGTTGGCGGAGCACCGCAGTTCGGCGCTCTTTGGAGCCGTCGTTATCGCGATGCTTTGGGCGAGTATTTTTCTCAAATATGTAGAGGACCGCAACGACGACCTAGTGCAGGCGCGCCAGACCGCTCACAGCTTTTCCATGGTCTTCGAGGAGAACGTAATCCGGTCGATCGACGAACTCGATACGACCCTGCTCTACTTTCGCCGGCAGATCGAGGACGCCGGTCCGTCTCCGGATTACAATAAGATCCTGCACAAAATTGATATCCCGCCCGATATCGTTGTCCAGGTTGGGATCATCGATTCCAAAGGCATGATGCGCGCGTCAACCGCCGGTCGGCAGCCTGCCCCTGTGCTGGATCTTCATGATCGCGACCATTTCCAGACACAGCTTCATGCCACTGAAGATCACCTCTTCATCAGCCGTCCGGTGATAGGTCGCGCGAGCCGCGAGTGGTCCATTCAGCTCTCGCGTCGTATTTCCTACCATGGGGAATTTGGCGGCGTTGTTGTTGCGTCGCTAAACCCGGACCATTTCACGAAGTTCTACACGCGCGTCGATCTGCCATTCTCCGAGTCCATCGCCCTCATCGGCGAAGACGGCATCGTCAGAGCGGCAGGCGGCACGGCCCGCGACCACAGAATGGGAGAGAATATTCGCGGGACGCCGTTATTCACGGTGATGCGCGCAGGCGTGAATAGAACATTCGAGCTGCGCGACGCGCAAAGCACCCCCGCCCGGATTGTCACCCTCCGGAGGGTGGGCAACCTTCCGCTGTGGGTGATGGTCAGCCTCAACAAGGATGAGGTTATTGCCGACTCTCTGCGCGGATTCCGCATCGCGGCTGCCGGCGGCCTCCTGCTGACGCTGCTTATCCTTGCCGCCATGGAATTCATGTTCCGTACCGAAGATGGAGCGCGCCAAAAATCCAAGCAACTCGAGGCGACGTCCCGCGCCATGGCAAGACTGGCATCTGAAGACGCCTTGACCGGCATGTTAAATCGCCGAGGTTTCCAGGATGCCCTCGAACACGCCGCCGAAAGGCAAGGGCCGACGCAGGAAAATATCGATTTTGCGGTGCTCTTTCTCGATCTGGACCGCTTCAAGATCATCAACGACACTCTGGGTCACCGCGTCGGCGATCTGCTCTTGAGGGGTGTTGGCGACCGATTACGCTCTTCGTTGGGTCCAAACGATGTTTTGGCACGACTGGGCGGCGATGAGTTTGCCGTCATGGCCGTGGATCACTCCGGCATGGCTGACATAGCGAATCTTGCCTCGCGACTAAGCGAGTCAATCCGAAGGCCGTTCAGCCTGTCTGGTCATCGTGTTCAAACTTCAATCAGCATTGGCATAGCGCTTGCTCCTACCGATGGGCGATCTCCGGATGATTTGCTGGCGGCCGCGGATTTAGCGCTCTATGCCACAAAAGAGTCGGGGCCGAATGGATACCAGTTTTATCGACCCGCCATGACGGAAGAAATGTCGGAGCGCCGGCAGATCGAGGCTGATTTACGTGACGCGATCGATAGGAATGAGCTGCAACTATATTATCAGCCGATTGTCTGCTTGCGTGACAGAAAAGTGCTCGGCTACGAGGCGCTGGCAAGATGGAAGCACGCAGAGCGAGGCTTCGTGCCGCCCGCGGTCTTCATACCGATCGCTGAAGACACGGGATTGATGCCCAAGCTGGGCGAATGGGCGCTGAACACGGCTTGCCTTCAGGCCGCGATGCTGCCTGCCGACATTCGCATCTCGGTGAACCTGTCACCGGCACAGTTTTCCACCGGCGATCTGGTAAACAGCGTCGAACGAGCGCTGAGAACGAGCGGCTTGGCGCCCAACCGTCTCGAGCTGGAGATAACGGAGCGATTGCTGCTCGAAGGCAGCGCGCCGACTCTATCTGTCCTGGAAGAGCTTGATCGGCTCGGGGTCTCAATTGCCCTGGATGATTTCGGAAGCGGCTACTCGTCGCTCAGCTATTTGCGCAAGTTCCCGCTCGACAAAGTCAAGATCGATCGCAGCTTTATCACCGACCTCGATCACCAGGGCGAACAAATCGCCATCATTCAGGGCGTGGTTAGTATCGTACGCGCACTGGGCATGAACCTGACCGCGGAAGGCGTGGAAACGGAAAGTCAGTACGAGGTTTTGCGCGCGCTTGGTTGCGATGACGCGCAGGGGTACCTCTTCGGCAAGCCCATGCCCTTCGAGGAGATTGCGGCAACGAGCCGCGAGTCTCCGATCACGACAGCCACAGCAGCCTAGCCTCTGGCCCGATCTCTTCGAGACGCCGATTTCCGGCCGAGCGGAAGCAGCGGCTGCGCTCCGCGCCACCAGTTCTAATGCCGACCGTCGACCACGCCGCTGATGAGGTTGGAAATCCGCAGCCTGGCCGAAATCTCGACGCCGGTGCGAGGAATTGGCATGAGCTTTTCGCGGATTCCGGCAATGACAGCCAGCAACTCCCGACGCAGCGCGAGCGCGTCCTCGATTGTGACCGGCTCGAATGCGATTTGGCTTCCGATCGACAGCCTGCCAAGCGCGGGGAGATCTGCGGAGATGACCGTCGCAATTTTTGGGTAACCGCCTGTCGTTTGACGATCCGGCAGCAGCACGATCAGTTGCCCGTTTCCGGTCACTTGGATCGATCCGGTCGCGGTGCCATCGGACGTGAAGACTGCATCACCCTCTTGAATGATTGGGGGGCCTTTCAGTCGCATGCCGATGCGATCGGAATCGGTCGAGACAATGAAATTACCGTCAAAGAAGTCGCGGATCGCGCCATCTGAAAAATAATCGCGCTGCGGACCAAGAACGACGCGCAAGCGCCGCGGCGGACTGACATCGAGCTCGTCGAACCGATAATCGTCGCGATCGCTCGCCCGCATGTTGCACAGCGGCAGCTGGTCATCCGCCCTCAAGGCGCGCCCGTGGAAGCCCCCGAAGCGTCCGCGGGTGTCAGTTGAGACGCTGCCAAGCGCGGGCGCTATATCGAAACCTCCCTCGACTGCGATGTAAAGCACGGCGCCGCGAGTGAGCGAACTGACGCGGACTGATTCGCCGCGCCGGAGCCGGATGCTTCTTGAAGGATTTATTTTCCGGCCGTTCAGCGCGGTCTCGTCAGACAACACTTCGATCGCGGCGTGAGCGCCGACGAAGGCGAGCCTTACCGTCTCGGCCTCAACTGCAAGCGTTGGCCCCACATAGGCGGCTTCGAGCGCGCCCGTTCCAAGCGGATTGCCCACCAGGGCATTTGCGGCACGAAGGCTGACGGGGTCGAGCGCACCGCTGACGCTGATACCGAAGCGCTGGTAGCCGGGTCGCCCGAGGTCTTGAATGGTTGTCCGCAAACCCGGTTTGACCACGCGTAGCGTCGGAATCATGGCGCTCCTTCTGTCATTTCGCCAACGGGCATGATGTTCAGCTTGCCGGATGCGGACTGAGCTGAGAGCTGTTCGTATTCGTCCAGCGACACCGGCGCAAAATTGACCTTATCGCCGGCGGCGAGAAGCGCCTCAGGATGAGGCCGCCACCGAAGAAGGGATATCGGCGACCGCCCGATCAGATGCCATCCGGAGGGTGTTTCCAGCGGGATGATGCAAGTCATCGTCGTTGCAATAGCCAGCGAGCCCGCCGGGACCTTCAGTCGGGGTGTTAAGAGCCGGGGCAAGACCAGGGCTGCGGGCAAGTCGCCCAGATATGCCATGCCCGGAAGAAAGCCGAGCATATAGACATGATACGTTACCGCACTATGAGCCTCGACGACCTGAGCCGGCGAAAGTCCAGTACGTGACGCGACTCGATCGAGGTCGGGAGCAACGCGCGTATCATAGCACACAGGCAAGTGCCACATCCGGCCGGATATCTGCCGAAATTGCAGGTCGTGCATCAACTTGACGATGTGGGCGGTGAGCGAGGACGCGGGCAGGGCGAGCGGGTCGTAGTGCAACATCAACGAACGGAATGTCGGCACGTACTCGATGAGGCCCTCGATGGGATCTTGGCTCAGGCGATGAGCCAGTGCCAGGACTTGAGAGTTGAGATTTCGATCGATGGAATCGCCGAACTCAATGACAATCGCCGTATCGCCGGCCGGTAATATTCTGTAGGCCCCGGTGTCTCCCTTGGCATCGAATTGCATCTCTCGCGGGCGCGCGGCAGCGGAAAGCTGCTCGTCGGGAGGGCGACCACGCTCTGGCATGATTGTTGACCTCGGGATGTCCGCTCTGATTCGAAGCCGCCATCAGCATATGCGCACAAGGATATGAAGAGCACCGCCTCGTCGGGCGCCCGCACGCGAAGAGACAAAGAGTCGCGCAATCCGACGGCAATCGCCGGCGCGGCGCGATGCGAGGTCATGCTGCCCTGCAGCGATCCCCTGCATCGATCCGAACAGGTCATCCGCCGATACTGAAAAGTATTCGGCTCATCTCCGCTTCTTTGAAGGCGGATATGAGCCGAAGCCTTTTCGTCGGAACTGGCGTGCGCGGGCGCCTTTGCGGTCTCCCGGGATCCTATTGCGCCGGGCTGCCCGAGCGCGCCGTCGTTTCCGGATGCCGCTTGGCGGCGCTCGAACCTGACGGCGACGTTCCACCGGACAGAAAGTGGCCGTAACGCGCGACGACTTTCGGATCAAGCTGTTTGAGCGCAGCGTCCGGCAGGCGGTGCCATACCTCGTCCTTGCCGAACAGCGCGATGCCGAGATAACCGCGCACCGTCAGCGTCTGGCCGTCGGGGCTGACCTTCATCAAGGCGTGATAGATGGTGCCGTCGCGCGGATCGAGGATGTTGCCGTCCTTGTAGTCCAGGCCATCACGCTTCATGTCCCTGATCAGCGGCAGGCCGAGCATCGGCTGGTCCTTGCGGTCATCCTTGCAGCTCGAACAGACCTCGTCGGGCTTATCGCCCGGCCGCAGCGTGAACTTGGCGATGACGCCCTCGTAGGCGCCGTGGTGCTCGAAAAACAAAAACCAGCCGACCGACTTGCCGGTATCCTCATCGATCTTCTGCCACAGCCCTGTCACGGCCGGTTCGGCAGCAGCGGCGGAATTGACGGCAAACAGCAACGCCACTGCCGCCAATGCAAAAATTCGAAAATGCGCGATCATCGGGCCTCCGTTCCTCACTCTTTGGCCGAATCAAAATCAAATCCTTCGTGGTTTATAACCAATCGCGCCACAATGAGGAGATTTGACGACGCATTTTCGGCCTTCGGTTGGCACCTGAAGGCGAAAAAGTTCCGCATTTTCAGAGGTTTGGCGGTTCCGGTCACGCGCCGCGATTGGCCGCCGCAACGGTGAGCCCGTCCTGGCCCCGTTCCGCCTGCAACTCTGCCAGTATGTTGGCAACGATCTCGCGCGGCCGCGGCTCGATCGACGCGACGATCGGGTGCTCGTCGGGTCCGGGCTCCTCCAGCGCCTCGAACTGGCTCTCAAGCAGGCTCGCCGGCATGAAATGCTCGTGCCGCGTGGCGACACGACGGCCGATCAGCTCGATGTCGCCTTTGAGATAAACCAGCCGCACGTCGGGCCGATTGCCGATGATGACAGCGCGGTACCGGCGCTTGAGCGCCGAGCAGGCAATGACGACGTGGTCGCCCGCGAGTCGCGCCTGGTCGATGAAGTCGGCGATGGCGATGAGCCACGGCGCCCGATCTTCGTCGGTCAGCGGAATGCCGGCGTGCATCTTGTCGATGTTGCGCGCGGGATGAAACCAGTCGCCGTCTTCGAAATTCCAGCGTAACGCCAGCGCCAACTGGGTGCCGATCGTGGATTTTCCGCTCCCTGACACACCCATGACCACGAGCACTGAAGGCAACCCCGCCGCATCGATCGAGCCCATGCGCGGCCGCGCGTCCATCGCCAAATCCGTTTGCGCCATGTCCATCCTTCAAGCTCCGTTGAGTACTCTCATGTGATCGGCCGCCACGGCTGCCCGCTATGCAAAAAGAGATGCTGCGCTGCGTCGGGCCCCTCGCTGCCGGCCGGATAGGTGCATAGATCGCGCCCGCCCGCCTCCTGCCAGGCTTTGAGAATTGGATCGACCGCGCGCCAACCCGCCTCGATGTCGATGGCGCGCTGAAACAGCATCTGATCGGCAATCATGCAGTCGTAGATCAGGGTTTCGTAGCCGGTCGCGGGCGCGGTGTCGAAATAATCCTCGTATTTGAAATTCATCCGCACGTTTTCGATGCGGATTTCGGGCCCGGGGATCTTGGCGTTGAAATGCAGCGCCGCGCCCTCGTCGGGCTGGATGCGCAGCACCAGAAGGTTCTGCCCCAAGATGTCGACCGGCATGTCGCGGAACAGCGCGAGCGGAGCGCTCCGAAATCTGATGGCGATTTCGGTCTTCCGTGCAGCGAGCGCCTTCCCGGTGCGCAGATAGAACGGCACGCCGGCCCAGCGCCAATTATCGATCGCCAGCCGCATGGCGACGTAGGTTTCGGTGATGCTCTGCGGCGACACGCCGGCCGCGGCGCGGTAGTCGGCAACGTCCTTGCCGCCCACGCGCCCGGCAACGTATTGGCCCCGCACCGCGTCGGCGAGCGCCTTCTCGCGCGTCAGTGGATGGATCGCCTCGATCGCCTTAAGCTTCTCGGTTCGCACCGGGAGCGCATCGAAGCAGCTCGGCGGCTCCATTGCGGTCAGCGCCAGGAGCTGGAACAGGTGATTGGGCACCATGTCGCGCAGCGCGCCGGTGTGATCATAGAGCTTGCCGCGATTCTCCACCGACACTGTCTCAGCCACGGTGATCTGCACGTGCTCGATATGGTGCCGGTTCCAGATCGGCTCGAACATGCCGTTGGCGAAGCGCAGCACCATGATGTTCTGCACCGTCTCCTTGCCGAGGTAATGATCGATCCGATAGATCTGGTGCTCGGCAAAGACGCGCAGCAATTCCGCATTCAGCGCGCAGGCCGAATTCAGATCGAAGCCGAACGGCTTCTCGATGATCAGCCGCCGCCAATGGCCATTGTCCTCCTTGGCGAGACCCGCCTCGCCGAGGTAACGCGCAACGGGAGCGAACAATTCCGGCGGCGTCGCCAGATAAAACAGGGCGTTGCCCTGCGTGCCGGCACTGCGGCCGAGATCGGCGAGTTGACGCTTGAGCGCATCGTAGATCGCCGGATCGTCGAAATCGCCGCGTACGTAATAGCAATGACGCAAGAGCGCATCGAGCGTCTTCGCCGCGACGCCGTCGGTGGCGAATTCCTTGAGCGCTGAGCGCATGCGATCGCGGAATTCATCGCCGGACCACGGCGCCCGGGCGACGCCAACCAGCGCAAACCCCTCGGGCAACAGCTTGCCGGCGGCGAGGTTATAGAGCGCCGGCAGCAGCAGCCGCTTGGTCAGATCGCCGCCGGCGCCGAACACGACGAACGCGCAAGGATCGGCGGGACGCGGCGCGCGTCCGGTCGTAGCGGCGATGCCGGGCGCGGCGACGTCCATGATCAGGACCCTTTGGCTTCGATGTGTCCCCCAAAGCCCTTGCGCATCGCCGACAACAGCCGGTCGGCAAAGCCGTGATCGTCGCGCGAGCGAAAGCGCGCATAGAGCGCCGCCGAGAGCACGGTGGCCGGCACCGCCTCCTCGATCGCCGCCATCACGGTCCAGCGGCCTTCACCGGAATCCGCGACCACGCCGGTGAAATGCTCGAGCTTCGGATCGTCCGCCAGCGCGATCGCGGTGAGATCGAGGAGCCACGACGAAATCACGCTGCCGCGCCGCCACACCTCGGCGATGTCGGCGACATCGAGATCGTAGCGTTCGTCCTCCGGCCGCGCCGCGGAGGTGGCGCCTTTGAGAATGGCGAAGCCCTCGGCGTAGGCCTGCATCATGCCGTATTCGATGCCGTTGTGGATCATCTTGACGAAATGTCCGGCGCCGCACGGACCGCAATACATGTAGCCGCGTTCCGGCCGCGGATCGCGGCCGTCGCGTCCCGCCGTGCGCTCGATGTTGCCGAGCCCCGGCGCGAGCGCGGCGAAAATCGGATCGAGATGATCGACGATCTTTTTGTCGCCGCCGATCATCAGGCAGTAGCCGCGGTCGAGCCCCCAGACGCCGCCGCTGGTGCCGGAGTCGACGTAATAAATGCCCTTTTCCCTCAGGGAGCGCGCGCGGCGCACGTCGTCCTTGTAGAAGCTGTTGCCGCCGTCGATCACGACATCGCCGGATTGCAGCACGCCGCGCAGCTCCGTGACCGCACCCTCGGTTGCTTCACCGGCGGGCAGCATCAGCCAGATGGCGCGGGGCGCGGTCAGTTTTGCCGCCAGATCCTTGAGGCCGCTGCTGCCGGCGGCGCCTTTTTTGGTCAGCGCCGTGACCGCATCGGCATTGCGGTCATAGACCACGCAGGAATGGCCGTGGCGTTGCAGCCGCTGCACGATGTTGCCGCCCATGCGGCCGAGACCGACGACGCCGAGTTGCATACGCTTACCTCATCGCAACGCGGCTTGCGCTGCTTTACTCAGCGCCGCGATGCCGGCGTCAAGATCGTGTGAAACATGCGCGCGCAGCACGCGGCGGCCGCGGTCCGCCAGCACGCGCAGATCGCCGCGCGCCTGCGCGGCCTCGATCACGCCGAAGCTCGCCTTGCGGCCGGGAATATGTACATCGGCGGCGGCGTCCGCGGTGATTTGCAGGAACACGCCGGAATTCGGCCCGCCCTTATAGGCTTGGCCGGTCGAGTGCAGATAGCGCGGGCCGAATTGCAGGCAGGTGGCGATGTGCTTGCTGTCGCGCACCGCCGTGCGAAGCTCCTCCAGTGCGCGGATGTGCGCGTCGCTGCGTTCGAGATAGGCCAGCACGGCGAAATAATCGCCGTCGTGGAGGCGGGCGAACTGCGCGCGCAGCCAGCTCTCCAGCGTGGAATTGGCGCCGGCCTGCCGCAACGCCTGGGCATTGCGCCCGTCGGCGTAGAGCGCGATGCCGTTCTGTTTGAACACGGGCTTGTCGGCGGCGAGCGTGCCGCTCTTCTCATAAGCATCCGTCAGCTCGCGTGCCGCGATCTTGGCGGCCTCGACATCCGGCTGATCGAACGGATTGATGCCGATGATCGCGCCCGCAACCGCGGTGGCAAACTCGAAGCGGAAGAATTCCTGCCCAAGATTTTTCCTCGACGCCATGCCGATCCGCACCACCGGCTGTCCGGCATGTTCCAGCGCGTCGATGGCTTTGTCCTGGGCGGCGTCGGGCTGGGCGGAGTCGCGCACATAAATGAACAGCCGGTGCGCGTCATAGACGGACGGCGCGCCAAGCGGCTCATCCGCGATCGGGATCACGCCCTTGCCATGTTTGCCGGTCGATTCGGCAAGAAGCTGCTCGGCCCAGGCGCCGAACGACGCGAACGGCGGCGACGACACGATCGTCACCTTGTCGCGGCCCTGTTGCGCCAAAACGCCGATCGCGAGCCCAAGTTCAACGCCGGGATTTTGCGCCGGCGGCACTTCGGGGCCGCAGGACCGCACCATGAGCCGCGCCGACTCAAGAAACGCCTGCACGTCGTGACCGGCCGCCGCCAGCGGCACCATGCCGAACGCCGACAGCACCGAGTAACGCCCGCCGATACTGGGAATGCCGTGGAACACCCGGTGGAAGCCGCGCTCGCCGGCGACTTTTTCAAGCGCGGAGCCCGGATCGGTGATGACGACGAAATGGCGCGCGGCATCCTTGGCGCCGGTGACATTGGTGATCTTCTGAAGGAAATAGTCCATCAGCACGTTCGGTTCGAGCGTGGTGCCGGATTTGCTGGAAACAATGAACAGCGTGCGCGCCAGATCGATGTGTTGCTCGAAAGTCTTCACCTGCGCCGGATCGGTGGAGTCGAGCACGTGCAGCTTCGGATAGCCGGGTGCCGATCCGAGCGTCTTGGCCAGCACCTCCGGGCCGAGGCTTGAGCCGCCCATGCCGAGCAGCAGCACATCGCGGAAGCCTTGCGCCTTAACCTCGGCGGCGAATTCGTGCAGGCTCGGCATGTCGCGCAATTGCGCGTCGATGACGTCGAGCCATCCCAGCCAGTCGCTTTCGCCGCTTGCCGTCCACAGCGTGGCGTCTTCGTCCCACAAGCGGCGGACGTTGCCCTTTGTGCGCCATGCTTCGGCGGCTTCTCCGACCGCCTTCTTCAGCGCCTCGGGCAGCGCAGCGCTCTGACCGTCAAGTGCATCGCCCAGGGTGCGCCGGCGCTTTTCGGCGAGCGCTCCGTTGAGCTTGTCGAACGAATCACAAAACAGCGTCACGCCCTCCGCCTCGAGCTTGGCGGTGACATCGTCGAGCGATATCCCGGCGCGCGCGAGCGCCGCCAGCGTCGCCTCGGCGGCGCCGACATCCGCAGTCACCGTATCGCGCACCGTGCCATGATCGCGGAACGCGTCCATGGTCTTTTCCGGCATGGTGTTGACGGTTTCGGGGCCGATCAGCTCGTCGACGTAGAGCACATCGCTGTAAACCGGATTTTTCGTGCCGGTCGACGCCCACAACAATTGCTGCGGCCGCGCGCCGTGTTTCTTCAGCCGCTCCCAGCGCTCGCCGGCAAAGAGCCGCTGCCAGTGCCGATAGGCGAGCTTGGCATTGGCGATCGCGACTTTCCCACGCAGAGCCTTAAGCGCCGTGCGTTGCGCCTCGTTCGTGGCACGCGCGGCGGCTTCGTCCAGAAGCTTGTCGACCGCGGTGTCGATGCGGCTGACAAAGAAGCTCGCGACGCTGGCTATGCGGTCGATCGGCTTGCCAACGGCGACGCGCTGTTCAAGCGCGCTCAAATAGGCCTCGACCACGTCCTCGTATCGGCCCTGCGCGAACAACAGCGTGATGTTGATGTTGAGTCCTTCGGCAAGCAGCCGCTGGATCGCCGGAATGCCGGCCTTGGTGGCGGGCACCTTGATGAAAATATTGGGCCGCTTGACTGCGGCCCACAGGTGCCGCGCTTCGTCGATCGTCGCATCGGTGTCCATCGCCAGATAAGGCGACACTTCGAGGCTGACAAAACCGTGCCGCCCCTCGGTGCGATCGTAGAGCGGCCGCAGCATGTCGGCGGCGGCCGCGATATCGGCGGTGGTCAGGTGTTCGTAGATCGTGCCGACCGACGCGCCGTTATCGCCGACCATGCGGCCGATCGCCGAGTCATAGGTCGCCGTCTCGCCGATCGCCTTTTCGAAAATCGACGGATTAGAGGTAATGCCGGCGAGACCGTCCCGATCGATCAGCTGTTGGAGATGACCATTCTGAATGATCTCGCGCGACAGAAAATCGAGCCAGACGGCCTGGCCTTTTTCTGCAAGCGCCCGCAACGGGTTCATGCGTGTTTCCATTTTGCGATCTGTGCCTTTGCGGCCGCAACGACATTGTCCACGGTAAAACCGAAAGCGTTCATCAAATCCTTGATAGGCGCCGACGCTCCGAAATGATCCAATCCGACCATACCGCCGCCCGCGTCCACATAGCGCTCCCAGCCGCGGGTCGAACCGGCCTCGACCGAGACGCGCGCCTTGACGGCCGTCGGCAACACGCTGTGCCGATAGGCTTCATCCTGCCGGTCGAACAGCTGCCAGCACGGCAGGCTGACCACACGCGCCGCGATATTCTGTCCGGCAAGACTTTCGGCGGCCGCCACGCATAACGCGATTTCGCTGCCGGTGCCGATCAGGATCACGTCGGGGCGGGCATTCGGCGTATCCAACAAAATATAACCGCCGCGCGCCAATCCCGAGGCCGCAGCGTAGCGGCTGCGGTCGAGCGTGGGAAGCGGCTGGCGCGTCAGCACCAGACAGACCGGGGCATCGTTGAGCGTGGCAATGACCCGCCAGGCCTCGATCACTTCGTTGGCGTCGGCGGGACGGATCACGATCATGCCGGGGACCGAACGCAGCCCGATCAGTTGCTCGACCGGCTGATGGGTCGGTCCGTCCTCTCCAAGTCCGATTGAGTCGTGGGTGTAAATGTAGATGACCGGCAGACGCATCATGGCGGCGAGCCGCATCGGCGGCCGCATGTAATCGGAAAAGATCAAAAAGCTTGAACCGAAAGGACGCAGGCCGCCGAGCGCGAGCCCATTGAGCACCGCACCCATGGCGTGTTCGCGAATGCCGAAATGGAAATTGCGGCCGGCATATTCGCCGGGCTCGAACTCGCCCGCGGATTCGAATGTCAGCGCCGTCTTGGTCGAAGCGTTGAGATCGGCCGCGCCACCCGCGAGCCATGGATAGTTCTTCGCCACGGCGTTGAGCACCTTGCCGGACGACTCGCGCGTGGCGAGGCCTTTTGCATCGGCGGGAAAGGCCGGCAAATCCTTATCCCAATGCGGCGGCGTAGCGCGCCCCTGCATCGCCCGAAGGCGTGCGCCAAGTTCCGGATAGCGCTCGCAATAGCCGTCGAACTTTTCGTTCCATTGCGCGTGGGCGCGCCGGCCGCGGTCGCCGATGCCGGCCTTGAAATGCTCATATACGCCGTCGGGCACCAGAAACGCCGAATCTTCCGGCCAGCCGTAAGCGCGCTTGGTGAGGCGGACTTCCTCAACGCCGAGCGGCTCGCCGTGCGCGGCACTGGTGTCCTGCTTGTGCGGTGAGCCGAAGCCGATATGGCTGTCGACAATGATCAATGTCGGCCGGTCGCTGGTGCGGCGAAACTGCTTAAGCTCTTCCGCGACCGCCTCGGTGTCGTTGGCATCGGCGACATGCGCCACATTCCAGCGGTAGGCGCGAAAGCGCGCCGCGACGTTCTCCGTAAAGGTGATGCCGGTGGCGCCATCGATGGTGATGTGATTATTGTCGTAGAGCCAGCACAGGTTCGACAGCTGCAGATGGCCGGCGAGCGAGGCTGCTTCGCTGGCGACGCCTTCCATCAGGTCGCCGTCGCTGCAGAATGTGTAAACCTTGAAATCGAACAGCGGAAAATCCGGCCGATTGAACCGGCTCGCGAGCCAGCGTCCGCCGATCGCCATGCCGACACTGTTGCCGCAGCCCTGCCCCAGCGGCCCGGTCGTGGTTTCCACGCCCGGCGTATGGCCGTATTCCGGATGGCCCGGACAGCGGCTGCCGAACTGGCGAAACTGCCGGATGTCATCGAGGCTTACCGCGGGGCGGCCGCCCTCGGCGGGGTCGCGCACCGCCGCCAGATGCAACAGCGCGTAAAGCAGCATCGACGCATGGCCGTTCGACAGCACGAAACGGTCGCGATTCCACCATTTTGGATCGTCGCAATCGTAGTTCAGCGCCTCCTGCCACAGGGTGTAGCCCACCGGCGCCAGTGCCATCGGCGTGCCCGGATGGCCGGAATTCGCCTTTTGGACCGCGTCCATCGCCAGGGTGCGGATCGTATCGATACACGTGAGGTCGAGGTCTGCGCCCTCGCCCCATTGGCCGGGGGCGTTACTTTGCGATTCGCGTCTGCGAAAGTTGGTTGTGGCCACGAAATGTGCCCGTGCTGTGTAAATGCCTCCCCCTCGCCTAACTCGTCACACGGGGGCGAGGTTCCCAAGCTCCATCTAAGGCGCCCGGGACCGCGGGACGCCTCCCGGTATGCGCGATATAATGCCTCGGTAGCGCTTTGGGGCCCACTGTCATGATGCGATCGCGCTCGGCTCGTACGCTATTCGCAATAGGCGCGGCCCTCATCACCGCGCTGACCGCCGCGCCGGCGATGGCAGCCAAGCGCGCCGTCGTGCTCGACGTCAACGGCGTCATCGGGCCCGCCATGGCCGATTACATCGTGCGCGAGATCAAGGCGGCGGCGCCGGCCGATACCGGCCTCGTCGTGCTGCGCATGAACACGCCGGGCGGCCTCGACACCTCGATGCGCCAGATCGTCAGCGCGATCCTGGCGTCACCGGTTCCGGTCGCTACCTATGTGGCGCCGAGCGGCGCGCGCGCCGCCAGCGCCGGCACCTACATCGCTTATGCGAGCGCGGTTGCCGCGATGGCGCCCGGCACCAATATCGGCGCCGCAACGCCGGTGCAGCTCGGCGGCGGCTCGTTCTTACCGGGCGGCTCGGAACAGAAACCGCAAGGCAAGGATCGCACGACGAGTGCAACGACTGCGGATACCGAAACCCGCAAGATCACCAACGACGCCATCGCCTATATCCGCAGCCTCGCCACGCTCAACAATCGCAACGCCGATTGGGCCGCCGACGCCGTGCGCTCCGCCGCGAGCGTGCCGGCCACCGAGGCGCTGTCGCTGCACGTGATCGATGCCGTCGCCACCGACGTGCCTGATCTCCTTCGTCAGATCGACGGCAAGACCGAGACGGTCAACGGCAAACCGACGCGGCTCGCCACCGCGGACCTGAGCGTCGTGGACGTGCCGCAAGACTGGCGGACGGAGCTTCTCGGCCTGATCACCAATCCGGATGTCGCTTTCATCCTGATGCTGATCGGCATCTATGGACTCATTCTCGAATTCTTCAATCCGGGCGCCGTCGCGCCGGGGTTGATCGGCACCATATCGCTGCTGGTCGCGCTCTATGCGCTCGCTTTCATTCCGATCAACTATGCGGGCGTGGCGCTGGTCATCGTCGGCATCGGATTGATGCTGGCCGAAGTCCACATCGGCGCCTTCGGCACGCTCGGCGTCGGCGGCATTGCGGCGTTTGTCATCGGCGCGCTGTTGATGTTTCCGGCGCGCGGCGCGGGATTTTCGCTGTCGTGGGGTGTCGTGATCGGCGCAGCGCTCGGCAGCGCCGCCCTGATCCTGCTGGCGCTCGCCACGTTGTTGCGCTCGCGCAAGCGGCCGGTCGTCACCGGCAGCGAAGCGCTGATCGGCGCCGAGGGCGAAGCTGTCTCGTGGGATGGCGCCGAAGGCCGCGTGCGGGTGCAGGGCGAAATCTGGCGGGCCCGCGCCGACGCGCCGCTCGCCGCCGGCAAGCGCGTCAAGATCGTCGGCCGCGACGGCCTCGCGCTTCGCGTCGAACCGACATGACTGTTGTTTCCCGGGCGCAGCGCAGCACGCAGTGAAACGAAGTGGTGCGCTGCAGACCCGGGATCGTTACGAACTCTGGAATTTGCGAAGGTCCCGGATCAGCGGTGCACCGTTTCACGCTGCACCGCATCCGGGACACGAGAAACAGGAGCACACCATGTTTTTTGCTGCCGCCGCCGTCATCGTCATTCTGGTTCTGATGTTTCTCTATGCCTCGATCAAAATCCTGCGCGAATATGAGCGCGGCATCGTTTTCACGCTCGGCCGCTTCACCGGCACCAAGGGGCCGGGACTCATTCTGCTCTATCCGTTCATCCAGCAGATGGTGCGCGTCGACTTGCGCGTGAACGTCGACGAAGTGCCGCCGCAGGACGTGATTTCGCGCGACAACGTCTCGGTCAAAGTCAGCGCCGTCATTTATTTCCGCGTTGTCGATCCCGAAAAGGCCATCATCCAGGTCAGCAATTACCTGGCGGCAACGAGCCAGCTCGCCCAGACCACGCTGCGCTGGGTGCTGGGCAAGCACGACCTCGATCAGATGCTGGCCGAGCGCGACAAGCTCAATGCCGACATTCAGGATGTGCTCGACAAGCAGACCGAAGGCTGGGGCATCAAGGTCTCCAACGTCGAATTAAAGCGCATCGACCTCGACGAGAGCATGGTGCGGGCCATCGCGCGGCAGGCAGAGGCCGAGCGCGAGCGCCGCGCCAAGATCATCAACGCCGAAGGCGAGCAGCAGGCGGCGCAAAAACTGGTCGAGGCCGCGCGAATTTTGGGTGATGTGCCGCAAGCCATGCAACTGCGCTATCTCGGCACGCTGTTCGACATCTCCAACGAGCGCGGCTCGACCATCGTGTTCCCGTTCCCGATGGAATTGCTGGAAGCGTTTACGGGGCTGCGAAAGCCGCCGGAAGTGCGTTCCTGAGCGCAATGTCCAAATTGAAATCTATGAGACCCGAGGCGCCTCCGGGCCATTGCCTAAATGCTCAGGCATAAATGACCTACGGCGCCCCCGTCGCTTGACAAGCGACAGGCGACACTACAAATTGAAGCATGATCCGCTCATTTCGTCATCGCGGCTTGAAAGCGTTGTACGAAGGAAAGACGGAGAAGCGCGTGTCGCCGCAACACGCTGTTAAGTTGCGCGATATTCTGGCAATTCTGGATCGGAGTCGGAAACCGGAGGATATGAATTTACCGGGGTTTCGGCTGCATCCGCTTAAAGGCGAACTCAAAGGGCACTGGGCCGTTTGGGTGTCGGGAAACTGGCGTGTCACTTTTCGCTTTGAAGCAGGCGATTCATACGACGTTGATTATCTCGATTATCACTAAAGGAGAGAGCACCCACCATGCCATTGCATAATCCTCCGCATCCCGGAGGGGTCGTACGACGCCAGTGCCTTGAACCGCTGCACCTTTCGGTGACCGAAGCCGCCGAAGGATTGGGTGTGACCCGCCAGGCATTATCGGATCTATTGAATGGCAAAGCCGGCATCTCGGTGGACATGGCCATCAGGCTCTCCAAGGCATTCGGATCGAGTCCAGAAACTTGGTTGGGGCTGCAAACAGACTACGATCTTGCGCAGGCACGCGGTCGCGCGCGTACCATCAAGGTACGCTCTTTCAAGGCCGCATAATTTGTGAACCATACGCCCAACGCTCACGCACGGCTTGGGGGTGACGCGGGTGATACAGGCCGGGTGAGACCACAAAAGGCCGGCCCGGCTAACCAGAACCAAATCCGGAATCTGGTGGAGCACTTCGAGTGGCTGCTGTCGCACGTTGTTTCTTTGATTCGCGCGATTCCGCCCCGCGGATGCGGCGCGGCAAAGCAACCGTAAAGCAAAAAGTCCCCAAAAAGTGCCATTGAATCAAATGGAAACGCACGCTGAATGATTCGGCTTGACTTGGCGTGCGATAGGAATAAAAGCGCCGTCCTCTCGCTCCTCGTGCAAGGACGTCAGCCGGTGACTCCGGCTGGCGGGAGCGGGATGCGGTGCCCGCGCGCAAAGGGTTCGTCCCCGTTGCACTCGGGCGGTATCGGACATCATGTCCGCCGGCACTATGACCGGCGTGCGAGGTGCTCGCTGTAACCGGGGTTGGCGCCGGCGGGAGACCCCCGCCACTAAGGCGCCAGCTCCGCGAAACCTGGTCCGAGACCGCACCTTGGGATGCGTGAGTCCCAAGGGCAGAACCGCCGT
>Ga0265313_10000130_pt1 | contig 76026 bp, 69 predicted proteins | sample 4123metaG_FD_203122 | JGI IMG/M metagenome (GOLD analysis project Ga0265313, IMG submission 203122) | Rhizosphere microbial communities from Carex aquatilis grown in University of Washington, Seatle, WA, United States - 4-1-23 metaG | ecosystem: Host-associated > Plants > Roots > Rhizosphere >... | reverse complement strand
ACGGAGTTGCCGCCCCGGCCTCGAGAATAAAACGCGGCGAAGGCCGCTGCCATCTCGAGGTCTTCGTCGGGCGCTTCGGAGCGGTCGTCACGCGTTAAAATAACGTGCGCGCCGGGGACGCCGCGAGCGTGAAACCATAGATCGTTGGGCCGGGCCAGGCGAAAGGTAAGTTCGGCGTTCTCCACCGGCGAGCGTCCCACCACGATGCGCGACCCAGCCGGGGTGCGCGTTTCGAGCAGAGTTCGCTTCCGTTTTGGCGCGCTGCCGGCGCGCGCCGGTGCGCGCGGCCACAGCTGCGCCGCCGCATTTTCTACTTCCTCGATATCCTCGTCACGCGCGCGTTCGAGCTCCCACCGAAGCATCTCCACCGCTTCGAGCAAGGCACCCGCCTCACGCTCGCGTTCGTCGAAGTGCGGCAGACTTTTTCCGAGCTTCTTATACTCGGCGAAGAGCTTGCCGGCGCGTTCCTTGGCGGTTTCACGTGCCGGCTCGGCGACGTCGTGCAGCGTCGCATAGATCTGTTCGCCCTCGACACGCAGAGCGTCGCGCAAAAGCGCGCGTTCCCGTTTGCGCACGATCCCGTTTAGCTCTTCGCGCAGCTTGCGTTCCCGCTCGTCCAAACGCTTGCCGATAGCGCGCGCGCGCCTTCGGCGCAGCTCGTCGCCGGCGGCGGCCAGCTGTTGGCCACGCAGCTCGGCGAAAATCGACAGTAAAGACGGCTCGCGGTCATGCGCGGCGTCGTCGAAGCCCGCAAGCGGCGCCGGGTACGCTTGGAGTAAGCGTCCCTCGCGGCGATAGACGTGCAGCGGGCCGAGTTCGTCGATCTCACCGTTGGTTGCCACGCCCTTGGTGCGTGGAGGAAGCGGCGGCAGCAAGTAGGGGCCGCCGGCCTGCAGGGCTCGTTGCGGATTCTCGGAGGGGGCAAACTCTTTACGTGCGGCCACGACGCGGTCGCCCTTCACGAGCACGGCGTTGCCGAAACGCGGAACCAACTCGAGGTAGCACTCGAAGGTATCGCTCACGCCGAAGCGCGAGCGCGTTCCGAAGATCAGCCGCAGCAGCCGGTCGTCGCGCCGCGCGGAAACGTCCGCCACGACCGTGCCGCGCAGCGAACGCCGCAGCGCGCGGCCAAACCCGGCCTCATCGAGGACGGCGGGCATCTCGGTTTCGAGCGTAACCAATGGGGGCGAGGCAAACAGATCGACGGCAAGCAGCCGCTGCGTGCCGGCCGAACGAAAGAGTATTGCGATGCGTCCGTCGGCAAGTAGGCCGGCGTCCTCGACTCGCGCGCCGCGCAGCTGGTCCTTTAATTCGTGGGCCAGCCGGCGGATAAGGACCCAATCGGTCAGCATCAAACCTTCTTATGGTGAGAATCGCAATCGCCTTGGCGGCGATCCCCCTCGTATTGCTCGCGGCCTGCGGCGGTGGAGAATCGTCGGCCGCACCCAAAGACTGGAAGCCGATGCCCGGCGCGAGCGATGCTTGGTCGAACGGAAGCGGAAGCAGCGTTCAAGAGTACCACTACGCGCGCAAGCCCTACGCGGGTGCCCTTTCAGATCTGGCCTCGACGGTCACGATCGACGCACTCCTGCGCCACCGCGGTGCCAAGTCAAGCGGCAACCTTCCCTTTGCGGCCTGTCCCGGACTGGCCGGGGTCGCGAGCTTCGCGCTTTCCGACGGCCAGACTCTGCAAGAGGGCTTTACCGTCCGCAACGGGATCTCGTTACGAATCAGCTACTCGCGCCCCGCGGGTTCGCCGGTCGATCCCAACGCGGCAGCAGCCATGCAGAGGGCTCTCTGCAGCCGCCCCTGAACGACTCTGGGTTGATCACGGGGCCAGGGCTGCTCTTCGTCGTTTCCGGCCCATCGGGGGCCGGCAAGGACACCCTCGTGGAGGCGCTCCGGGATCGGCGGCCCAATCTGCGATACTCGGTCTCGGCAACGACCCGTTCCCCCAGGCCGGGGGAGCGAACCGGCGAGCACTATTTCTTCGTTTCTAACGGGGAGTTCGCCGAACTGCTGCGCAGCGGCGGTTTGCTCGAGTCCCGGGAGTACAACGGCAACCTTTACGGCACCCCGCGCGATTACGTCCAAGGGAGCCTAACGGAAGGCTACGACGTGATTATGAAGCCCGAGGTCAACGGCGCGCTCGCCGTGAAGGCGGCCTACGGCGACGCGGTGCTGATCTTCGTCGTGCCGGATCGGTTTTCGCATCTTCGGGAGCGTCTGCTCGCTCGTCGCTCCGAGACGAACGAGGAGATCGCCGAGCGGCTGGAGATCGCGAATCGCGAGATGCAGTGCATTCGGAGCTTCGATTACATCGTGGTCAACGAACAGGGACGGCCCGAGCAGGCGGTGCGCGACCTCGAATCAATCCTGCAGGCGGAGCGTTTTCGCATCCATCGTTACCCGGACGACTCGATTCGACGCGTCCAGTCGTCATAAGAACAGAGCAGCCAAACAGAAGAAAGAACGGTACCAACAATCGTGAGCAAATCGGTTTTCGGCGATCTTGACGTCCTTCTCGAGCATGCCGACTCGAAGTTCAGCCTGGTCAACGTGGTGACCAAACGGGCGCGGCAGCTCAACAACTGGATTCGCGTCCAGCAGCTTCCTGCGTCGGACCGCCGTGAATATTTTGCCAGCGAGCCGCTAGTAGACCACGAGGGCATCAATCCCAACAAGCCCGTTTCGATCGCCCTCGACGAGATCGCCGAAGGCAAGATCGCCTATCGGCGCACGCGCGAGGGGATCAAGTAACGAAGGGTTTCAGCCATGTGTGGAATCGTCGGTTATATCGGCCGGCGCGACAGCGTTCCGATCATCCTGGACGCCCTTCAGCGCTTGGAGTATCGCGGTTACGATAGCGCCGGGATCGCCGTCATCGACGAAAACGGAGCTCTCGTCGGCACCAAAGCCGAAGGGAAGCTCTCTAGGCTCGCCGAGCGCCTGAGCAACGGTGAGGCGCTGGCCGGTATGGTCGGCGTCGGACACACGCGCTGGGCGACGCACGGGCGGCCGTCCGACGCCAACGCCCATCCGCACCGCGACTGCCAAGGGCGCATCGCCGTCGTGCACAACGGCATCATTGAAAACTATGCCGGTTTACGCGCGCGCCTGATCGAGATGGGTCACGTTTTCAGCAGCGAGACCGACACCGAAGTCTTGGCACACCTCATCGAGATGCACTATGACGGCGATTTGGAAGCGGCCGTCCGCCGCACCCTGCACGACGTCCGCGGCGCCTACGCGTTGGGCGTCATCTCGAGCGACGATCCCGAGCATCTGGTCTTTGCTCGCAACGGCGCCAGCCCGCTGGTGCTCGGCATTGGCGAAGGCGAGATGTACGTCGCCTCGGACACGCCGGCGATTCTACCCTATACCCGGCGCGAGATCATCATTCAAGAGGGTGAGATTGCCGTCGTCGGGCGCGACGGATACCGCCTGACCGACTACAACGGCGCGCGCGTCGAGCGCGAGGCGATCGCCATCTCCTGGGATCCCGGAGCGGCCGAGAAGAGCGGCTTCAAACACTTCATGCTCAAGGAGATCTTCGAGCAGCCCAACGTCATCAAGGAGACGCTGGCCGGACGCGTCGACGAGGACGGCGACGTGCATTTGGGCGGCGAGCTCGAAGCGCTGGGTATCGACCGGCTCCGCAACCTCAGCAAGATTGCCATCACCGGCTGCGGTACTGCGTATCACGCCGGCCTCATCGGCATGTACCTGCTGCGCTCGCTCGTGCACCTCCCCGTGGAGATGGAGCTGGCCAGCGAGTTTCGCTACGGCGATCCGGTGATCGATCCGACGACGCTGGTGATCGCGATGTCGCAGTCAGGCGAGACCGCCGACACCATCGAGGCGGTGCGCATTGCGCGCCAGTCGGGATGCAGCGTCTTAGGCATCTCCAACGTACTCGGTTCGCATCTGACGCGGCTGGCGGACGCGATGCTCTTTACCCGCGGCGGCCCCGAAATCGGAGTCGCAGCGACGAAGACCTACGTCTCGCAGGTCACGGCGCTCACGCTCTTCGCACTCTATCTCGCCAAGCTGCGCGGTACCTGCGACGAGCGGCGTCTGCGCGAGGTGGGCGACGGAACTAAGCTGCTGCCGGCGGCCGTTGACGTCGTGCTCAACACGTCCGACGAAATTCGCAAGGTCGCGCGCGAGCTGCGCAAGGCGCAGAGCGTGCTCTTCATCGGGCGCTACGTGAACTTTCCGACCGCGCTCGAGGGCGCGCTCAAACTCAAAGAGATCTCTTACATACACGCTGAGGGCTATCCGGCCGGTGAGATGAAGCACGGACCGATCGCACTGCTCGACTCGACGGTTCCCGTCGTCGGCATCGTCACTCAGGATCGCGTGCGCGACAAGATGCTCTCCAACATCATGGAGAGCAAGGCGCGCGAGGCACCGGTCATCGTGGTCGCTAATCGCGGCGACGAAGAGGTGCGCAGCGTTGCCGATCACGTCTTTAACGTGCCGAAGGTCGACGAGCTGCTCTCGCCGATCGTCAACGTCATTCCGCTGCAGCTGCTCGCCTATCACATCGCCGACATCGAAGGCAAAGACGTCGATCAGCCGCGCAACCTCGCTAAGACCGTCACCGTAGAGTAATGCTCCGCAGCGACGGTCGCCGGCCCGACGAGTTGCGGCCGGTGAGCATCGAAACCGGCGTGCTCAAGTACGCCGAGGGCAGCGCGATGGTTTCGTTTGGAAACACCCGCGTACTCTGCGCCGCGTCGCTGGAAGAGCGCGTTCCCCCTTGGATGAAAGGACGCGGCCTGGGCTGGGTGACGGCCGAGTACGCGATGCTCCCGCGCGCCACGCAGGAACGAACGCAGCGCGAGGCCGCGCGCGGCCGCGTAGGCGGTCGAACGCACGAGATTCAGCGAATCATCGGGCGCGCGTTGCGCGCCGTTACCGACACCGCCAAGCTGGGCGAACGCACGATCTGGATTGACTGCGACGTCATTCAGGCCGACGGCGGCACGCGCACCGCCGCGGTCAGCGGCGCCTGCGTCGCGCTGGCGCTGGCACTCCGCCGGCTCTTCGATCCGGCCGACAAAGCGCGCTGGCCGCTCAACGCGATGGTCGCCGCGGTCAGCGTCGGCATCGTCGCCGGAATGCCGCTGCTCGACCTCGCCTACGACGAGGATAGTCAGGCGCTAACGGATATGAACGTCTTTATGACCGATGCCGGGCGTTACGTGGAGATCCAAGGCACGGCCGAGGCGGCACCGTTCGACCGGCGCGAGCTCGACGCGTTGCTGGCTCTGGCCGATGGTGGAATACGCCGTATCTTCGCCCTACAGAATGCGGCGCTCGATGCGGCGCTGCCCGTGCATGCCGGTTGACGCCGGCCTGCTGGCCCTCGTCCAGCGCGTCGGCGCCTTTCACATCACTCAACGCGGCATGAAACGCGCGCAGGCCGCCATCGAAGCGGCGATCGCGCAAGACGACGTGGAGGAAACGCTTCGGCGCTCCTATGTCGCAGAGGTTCGCCGCTATTTCAGCGGGTTTGATTCCGAAGCGCGCACCCATCTGCGCGACGTCGACCGTCGTCTCGAGCAGATCAATCAGATTCACTTCAATCTAACCGCCGAGCGCGGCGTAGCCGTCAAGCGCATCGAAGCCACCAGCGCCGTTCTATCGGAGCTCGACGCCATGGCGGAGCGTTCGACGTGAGATTTCTCGACCGCGCCGGACGCGCCACGATGGGATTCTTCGAATACGCCGGCGGCTTGACGATGCTTTCGGCCGAATCGGTCGGCTTCGCCGTTACCTTGAAGATCCGGCTTGCCGAGACGGTTTCGCAGTGCGCCCTGCTCGGCGTGCAGTCGCTTATCATCGTCGTTCTCACCTCGCTCTTCACCGGCATGGTGATCTCGCTGGAGTCGGCGCAACAGGCCGTGTCGTACGGCTTCGGAAATTTCGTCGGCGGCGCGGTCGCCTACGCGTCGGTGCGCGAGCTGGGGCCGATGCTTACCGGCGTGGTCGTCGCCGGACGAGTCGGCGCCGCCATCGCGGCGGAGATCGGCTCGATGGTCGTGACCGAGCAGATCGAGGCGCTGCGATCGATGGGTTTGGAGCCGGCGCGCTTTTTGGTCGTCCCGCGCTTTGTCGCGCTCTTGGTGATGCTGCCGCTGCTGACCATCTTCGCCGACGTCGTTTCGATTGCGGGTGGCGCCTGGATCGCGCAGACGTACGCGCACATCGCGTACGACTCGTACCTCGCGTCGGTCCGTCAGACGATCGACTTTCCGGACGTTGTCAAGGGCCTGCTCAAAGCGGTTGTCTTTGGAGCGATTATCGCGATCGTCGGCGCCTACCAAGGTCTCTCGACGCGCGGCGGCGCGGCCGGCGTCGGCAAATCGACGACCGGAGCCGTGGTAATCTCGATCATCTTGATCTTCATGTCGAACTTTCTGCTCTCGCTGCTGCTCTTCGGCTGATGGTCCACGGTAACGGCAAAGCGATTGCCCGCATCGAGAACGCCTCGCTCGCGTTCGGCGATCGCGTCGTACTCAAGAACTGCAGCCTCGACATAATGGAAGGTGCGATTACCTGCATCATCGGTCTCTCGGGCGCGGGAAAGTCGACGATCTTGCGCCTGATCGACGGATTGCTGCTTCCGCACGAGGGGCACGTCTACGTGCACGGCCAGGACATCTGTCACATGAGCGAAGACCAGCGCAACGTCGTCCGCCGTAAGATCAGCCTATCGTTCCAGTTCTCGGCGCTGCTCGATAGCTTGACGGTCGGCGAGAACGTCGCGCTGCCGCTGCGCGAACACACCAAGCTTTCGGAGGCGGAGATCCGGCGTACCGTCATGGATGCTCTCGACAGCGTGGGGCTCACCCAAGCGTACGACAATCTGCCCTCCGAGCTCTCCGGCGGCATGCTCAAGCGCGCCGGCTTCGCCCGCGCTATCGTTACGCGTCCCGAGCTCGTGCTCTACGACGAACCTACGACCGGCCTCGATCCAATCGTGACCAACCTTATCACCGACACGATCCTGCGGCTGCGCGAGAAACTCGGGGGCAGCGCGGTGGTCATCTCGCACGACCTGCAGTCGATCTTCGGGATGGCCGATTACGTGGCGATGCTCTTCGAGGGCGCGATCATCGCGTACGATACCGCCGCAGCCATCCGCAACTCGCAAAACCCCATCGTTCAACAGTTCTTGGCCGGCTCCGAGGTGGGGCCGATTCCGATATGATGTGGCGCGAGGCTCTTTGCCTCCGAGGAATAATACAAGCCCCGTATGACTAGGCAAGCCCAAGTCGGCGCCTTCGCCATCGTCGCGATGCTGTTGCTGTTCGGCATCTTTTACGTTATCACCAACTTCGGCACGCGCCACACCGGCTATCGCATCGGGGTGCACTTCCAGTCCGCTGCCGGCGTAACGCCCGGCGCGCAGGTCTACTTCAGCGGCGTCGACTGCGGCTCGGTCGATTCGATCGAGTTGCTCCCCGACAACACCGTCGACGTTATCCTAGCGATCAACCGCGACATCAACATCCCGGCCGAATCGCGCTTCTTGATTCAGGCGCCGCTTACGGGCTCACCCTCGGTCATCATCGTGCCGCCGCGCGCCAAACCGCCGATCGCCCTCTTGCCGCGCCAGGTGTTGCCGATCGACGAGCAGCCGCGCGGTTATAACACGGCGACGATCGCCGATTTGCTGCAGCAGGGGCAGGGCGAACTCAAGCGCTTCGATAGCGTGATGAGCCTGCTCGAAGCGCGCACGCCCAAGCTGCTCAACACATTGCAAACGACGCTGGACAACGCCAACTCGCTGACGCTTACGACGAAGGCTTCGCTCCAGCGGCTCTCCGGGGAGCTGCTGGCGATGGGTACCAGCTTGCAGACGAGTCTCTCGGCGGCAGGCAATAACGTGGTCGAGCTTTCGGCGACGCTCAACACGTCGGCGGCGACCGACTCAAAGAAAGTCGGTGCGCTGCTCGATAAGTTTCAATCGACCGCCGATTCGCTCAACAAATCGATGATCGCCCTGCAGGAACTCGCCACCGATCCGCAGCTCAAGTCCAACGTGCTCGCCACCACGCAGAGCATCGCCGAAACGACCGCGACGCTAGCGGCGCTTACCAAGGATTTACGCACGGTCACCGGCGATCCGCAGACGCAAGCGCAGATTCGCAATACCATCGCTAACCTCGACGCCGTGATGCAGAAAGCAAACTCGCTCCTCGGCCAGCTGGGGGGAACCAGCACCGTGACCGGCGTGGACGCCAACGCCTCACCGGGTCCCTTGGTGCCTTACGCGACGCCCTATCCGCTCGGTCCTCAGCCGTCCAGCTCGCCGGGGGCGCACGCCGGCGTCTCGCCGGAGATGCGCGCCAACGTGCAGGGCAAGCTCGCGTCGCTGGCGCGGAACCTGGTCGCCATCCAGGTGCGCCTGAGCGGGCTCTCGCCGCAGCACAATCCGGGACTCAATCCGGTCCTGACCAGCAGTCAGGGACCGCTGGGCGACATCAATCTCATCGCGCTGCCGCATTCCAACACCAACGTCATGTTTGGCGCCAACGCGATCGGCAATAACACCACATGGAACGCCTTGCTGCAGCAGCGCAAAGGCGACTTCCAGATCGGCGCCGGCGTGCTCTACTCGCAGATCGGCGTGCGCGGCGCCTACGATCCCGCCCACGGCTTCGGCCTGGAGACGCGCATCTACGACCTCACCTACCCGATGATCGATCTCTACGGCAACTTCAAGATCGCGCCCGGCGCCCAGCTCTTTTTCGGCCAACGCGACATGACCCACGCCTCGCGTCGCAACACCTTCGGCCTGCAGTTTCAGTTCTAAGCGCCATGCCTGGAGAAACGGAACGCCTGCGCGTCGGCATCATCGGGGCCGGAGCGATGGGCACGCTCTTTGGATTCAGATTGGCCGCGCACAGCGACGTAACGATGCTCGACGACAACGCCGCCGTGGCCGATGCCGTCGGGCGTAACGGCTTGCGCGTCAACGACGAGCCGCCGCGGCGCGTCGTCGTGGCCCGCGCGGCGCGCGACCTCTTTGGGTCGCAGATGCTTTTTCTCTTCGTCAAAGCGGTCGATACGCTGCGGGCGCTGCGTGCCTTCGCCGGCGAGCTCAACCCGGCCGCGCCGATCGTTTCGTTACAGAACGGCGTCGGCAACGAGGACGCTATCAAGACGGCACTCGGCGGCGCGGTACCGGTAATCCTCGGCATCACGACCGAGTCCTCGCAGACCGTCGATTTCGGACACGTCCGAAGCTCTCAAGAAGGCCATACCATCATCGGCTCGACGACCGCCTCTTCGACGACCGCGCGCACCGTCGCCGACCTCTTGACGCACAGCGGCCTTCGCGCCTCGGTAGTCTACGACATCCGCCCACATCTGTGGGGTAAGCTCGTCGTCAACGCCTCGGTCAATGCCCTTTCGGCGCTGCTCGATTGCAACGCCGGAGAGATTCTGCGCGATCCCAACGCTGCGCGACTCGCCGAAGCACTCGCCGAAGAGACGGCCGGCGTTGCCGCCGCGCTGAGGATCAATCTTCCCTTCGTCAATCCGTGGCGCTACGTCACCGAAGTGGTCGCGCTCGGAGCCGATGCCAAAAGCTCGATGGCCTACGATTTAGAGTCGGGACATCCCAGCGAGATCGACCATATCAACGGCGCCGTCGTCGCTTTTGGCCGGCGCACCGCAACGCCGACGCCCTACAACGAAACGATGCTGCGCTTGGTCAAAGCCCGCGAGTCGCTGCTGGAGCGCTCACGGCTGAGGCTGTAGCTTCAGCAGGCGAACCGCGCCCGACGTTGTCTCGACGTCGATGCCGTGACCCCCGCCCCCATTAACGTTTCCGTCAATCGTCTCGGCGCTGCCGTTCGACGTACCGCGCAATCCAAAATCGGTGAAGAGCGTGCCTGAGTCCGTATGCAGGTGCACCGCGAACGAGGCCTTCGCGTTAATCCATACTTCGACGTCGCCGCCGCCGCTGGCGAAACGCAGCGTTCCAGGCCAATCGGTCGAGCCCATCGTCACCGATAAATTGCCGTGTTTTACCGAGCCTTGCGCGTAGCCCGGAAGCATGACCTTGACGTTTCCGTCACCAGCGCTGACGCGCGCGTTGCCGCTGATATCGGTCACGTTGACGTCGCCGCGCTGCGACTCTACGGCGAGATCGGTGCCTTTAGGTACCCGTACGAGCAGCGAGACGAGCTTCCCGCGTGAAACGATCGTTAGGCCGCTTGCATCCGGGTGGACCTTCGGAGCGGGCGGGGGCGAACCGCGCGGTGCGGTCGCTTCGACCGTGAAGAGATTGTGCGGCTGTCCGGCCACCGGCTGGTAGGCGTTTACCGTAGCGTCCTCGACCTTCACCGTCATCGTCTTACCCGCTGGCATGGTACCGACCGTCGACTCGTACGGCGTGGGCGTGCTGCAAGCGGGCGGGAGCGCGACCAGAAGAAGAAGAGCGGTAAACTTCACGAAGTTGGTCTTCGATGGCTTACCGGCGCCTCTTGCACGTTTCGACCCTACTGCTGGCCGCAGTGCTCGGCGCGTGCGGCGGCGCCAACGTGCCGTCGGCAACGGCTGCGGCGCCCGCGCCGGCCGCGAAAGCCGCGCGCTGGATTCCCGGCACCGGCGAATCGTTTCAGATTCAATACGACGGTAAACTCGATCTCAACGTCGACGCCGATATCTATGATCTCGATATGTTCGAGACGCCGTCGTCGGTCGTCGCGCAGCTGCATGCGATGCGACGCCGCGTGATGTGTTACGTCGACGCCGGCACGTGGGAGAAATGGCGCCCCGACGCCGGCAAGTTCCCAAAGAGCGTGCTCGGCAACCCCGACGGCCACTGGAAGGGCGAACGCTGGCTCGACGTTCGTCAGACGGCGATTCTGCAGCCCATCATGGCGCATCGCCTCGACCTTTGCAAAAGTAAAGGCTTCGACGGCGTGGATCCCGACAATCTCGACGGCTACGAGAACAAGACGGGTTTCCCGATAACCTACGCCGATCAGCTGTCGTACGATACCTGGGTCGCGAAGGCGGCGCACGCGCGGGGTCTCACGGCCGATCAGAAGGGCGACAACGATCAAGTCAAAGACCTGGTCAAAGTCTTCGACTTCGCCGTCGTCGAGCAGTGCTACGCACAAGGGTGGTGCAAGCAGTTTACGGTCTACACGCAACAGAACCGGCTGGTCGTCGACGTCGAGTACGGACTCTCGCAGAAGCGGTTCCAGACCAAGACCTGCCCCGATACCGGCGGCTACAACGAGACAGCCATTCTCAAGAAGCTGCAGCTTACCGCGTGGCTGGTAACTTGCTCTAATCGTTGACCCTGGTTAATTCTTTCGCATAGCTTTCATCACTTGCTCATCCGCCGAGCGCGTGTCGGCCTGTGACAACGATGATTGAGAGCAATTTTTCGCGAAAACCTCTCCTCGGAGATCAACTTGGAGAGGAGCATCCCGTTGAAACATCCTGGCTTTATTGCATTGATTTGCGCCACCGCCGTTGGGCTGAGTGCCTGTAACGGCGGCGGCGCTTCGTCTTCGATTCCCAGCAGCGGCAACGTCTCGGCGTTTTCGCCGAAGTTTCGCCACGCTTCCGGCAGCACGCCGATTGGGCACATCATTATGATCGTGCAAGAAAACCGCACGCTCAACAATCTCTTTGCGACGTTCCCCGGCGCAAACGGAACGACCGTCGGAAAGCGCCGCATCGGGAAGAATAAAAGGACCCAGAACGTCGACCTGACCGAGGTCGGCCTCTTCCTGAAGAAGGACCTCAATCACACCTATTCGGGCTTTTTGCGAGCCTATGACGACGGCAAGATGGACGGCTTCAACGAAGTTAAGTACACCGTCGGCAACAAGGCGGAAGGTACGGCGCCGTACGTCTACGTTAATCCAAGCCAAATCGTCCCGTACTGGACGCTGGCGCAACAATATTCCCTGGCGGCCGCGATGTTCACGACACAAGGCAGCGCGAGCTTCACCGCGCACCAGGATCTTATCCGTGGCGGTACGTTCATCGATTCGTCGCACAGCTTGATCGACAATCCAAAATATGGCAACAAGGCCTGGGGCTGCGACTCGTCCGCAGACACCGTAACGTCGCTGATCACGACCGACTTACAGCTGCAGAAGGGCGCCGGACCGTTCCCGTGCACCACTCAGTTCCCCGCCTCGGGCAGCGGCTATGCCACCCTGCGCGACCTGCTCGACGCCCAGTCCGTCTCGTGGAAGTACTACACACCGGCGATTGGCGATCCCGGAGCCATTTGGAGCGCCTTCGACGTCATCGCACCCGTCCGCAACGGACCGGAGTGGAACGCCAACGTCTCGTCGCCGGAAACCAACGTCTTGAGCGACATCGCGAACGGAAATCTTCCAGCGGTTTCTTGGGTGATCCCCGACGGCCAGAACTCCGATCATCCGAACAGCGGCACGGACACGGGCCCGTCGTGGGTTGCAACGGTCGTTAACGCGATCGGCCAGAGTCAATACTGGAACGACTCGGCCATCGTCATCGTGTGGGACGATTGGGGCGGCTTTTACGATCCCGTCGCGCCTCCGTTGCCGCGCGACAATCAGGGCGGCCCGGGTCTGCGCGTCCCGCTGATGGTGATCTCACCCTACACGCGTGAAGCGGTCCCCAGCCAGCCGGGCTATGTTTCGAACACGTTCTACGGGTTTGGAAGCATCGTGCGGTTCGTCGAGGATACTTTCGGTCTCGGACGCCTCGGCACGACCGATTCGACCAGCAACAGCATCGACGACATGTTGGACTTCAATCAGCCGCCGCGGCCGTACCAGACGATCGGCTCGAAATACTCGCGCTCGTACTTTCTCCATCAGAAGCCTTCGCACGTTCCGGTCGATACCCAGTAGGGAGAGCTTAGCGGCAACCCGCCGTCAAACGAAGTGTTACCGCACGACGACCCGCTTACCGTCGTGTGGTAACATCTCGGCCCAGAGAAGGCTCCCACGGCGGGAGCCGGGGCAAAGGAAGGCTTTTCTCTTCTCTCGAATGCGATGAAAGATTTATTATGTCGCATTCAGCACGCGCGAAGAAGCCGCCTCAGAAGGCTCCGCCCCAGGTCGATCCCCTGGTCCGCGACCTGCGGGGCTACTTGCTGACCGAGCGCAAGCGCAGTCCGCTCACCGTGGCCGCCTACGAGCGCGACCTCATGGAGTTCGGAGAGTTCTTGCGGACGACCCAAGACGGAACGGCGCTGCTGGCCGTTAAGCCAACGCAGATCCGCCAGTACATCGCCCACATGTTCGACGGCCGCGGCTACGACAGCCGGACCGTCTGCCGCAAACTCTCGTCGATCCGGGCGCTTTACCGGTTTCTCAAGATCACTAGCGTCTTAGAGAACGACCCGGCCGCCGCTATTCCCGGCCCCTCGGTCTCCAAGAAGCGTCCGGCGCCGCTCAAGGTGGACGAGGTTATGAAGCTGCTCCGGACCTCACTGGCCGGCCGCACGGACGAAGCGCGCCTGCGCGACGTCGCAATTATGGAGCTCTTTTATGCCAGCGGCATGCGCCGCGCCGAAGTGGCCGGGGTCCGCCTGGCCGACGTGGACCTTGCCGAGCGGACCATTCGCGTCACCGGCAAGGGGAACAAGGAACGGACCGTGGTGATCAATCGCACTTCCGCCGCCGCGATCGACGCCTACTTACGCGTTAGGCCGCAGAGCGCCGACCCGCGGCTCTTTCTGGGGCGCGGCGGTAAGGGGCTCACGCCCAAACACGTGTGGCGAATCTTTCGCGCGATCTACCGTATCAGCGGCATTCAGAAGCACGCCTCGCCCCATACGCTGCGCCACTCCTTTGCGACGCATCTCGTCGAGAACGGCGTGGATCTCGAAACCGTTCGCGAGCTGCTGGGCCACGAGAGCTTGGCCACGACGGGCGTCTATTTGCAGTTAGCAATGGGGCACAAACGCCGCGCCTATGACGAGGCCCACCCCCGCGATCGCGCCGAGTAATAAAAAATGCTGCCACCAAGCGCGGCTTGACGCGATGCATATCGTAGAGCCATACTGATGCATATGCGAACGACCATTATTTTGGAAGAAACTCTGGTGGAGCAGGCGCGCGAGGCAACCGGCATCCGCGAGAAGACCGCCTTGATTCGTGCGGGCCTGGAAGCCCTCATCGCGCGTGAAGCGGCGCGACGGCTCGGAGCGCTCGGCGGGTCCCAGCCAAAGCTTCGCTCGATTCCTAGACGCCGGCGGAGCGCGGTGCGTTGATTCTCGTCGATACTTCGGTCTGGGTCGACCATTTCAGAACTGGTGTCGCCGAACTGCCGCCCTTACTCGACCAAGGGCTGATTCTTAGCCACCCGTTCGTTATCGGTGAACTCGCCTGCGGCGCCCTGCGCGACCGAAAGCGGATACTCGCCGATCTCGCGCGTCTGCCGGCTCTCAAAGCGGCGCGGCACGACGAAGTGCTGCACTTCATTGCCGAGCGCCGGCTTTGGGGAAAAGATATGGGGTGGATCGACGCACACCTGCTGGCGTGTGCGGTAATCGCGGAATGCGAACTTTGGACCAAAGACCGCAAACTTCAAGAAGCGGCGCATGCAATCGGCGTTAGCCGTTAGGCGACGGTAAACTAACCTCGTTGGTCTACGTTATAGCGGCCATAGCAATGCTGTTGCTTGGCCTGCGACCCTGGCGGATTCATACCTGGATCTGGCCACTCGCCGGCGCACTGCTGGTTTTGGCAGCCGGATACGAGCCGCCGTGGGCTGCGCTCGATGCGGTCGCGCGACAGTGGAACGTGCTGCTCTTTATTCTCGGTTTGATGTTGTTATCGGCGGCCGCCGAAGAGAGCGGCGCCTTCGAATGGATCACGCAGCTTTTGCTCGAGCGTGCCGGCGGCTCGCAGCGCCGGCTCTTTGTCTACCTATTCTTGGCGGCGGCCGCCGTTACGCTCGTTCTTTCTAATGATGCAACGGCGATCGCCCTCACGCCCATCGTCTACCGGGCGGTTGCGGCGCACCCCAAGATCCGAGCCGAACCGTTTCTTTACGGGTGCATTTTCGTCGCGAACACCGCCTCGTTCGGGCTGCCGTTTTCCAATCCGGCCAACGTCCTGATTCTGCCGCATGCGCGGTTGCTGCCGTATCTTTGGCATTTAGGGCCGGCCGAAGTGATGGCCATCGCCGCCAATCTCGGCATCTTCCTCTTCTTCTTCCGCCGGCGGCTGCGCGGAACTTATGAAGTCGCCAAATCCGAACGGCCGCAGCCGAGAACGGTGCGCGCCCTGTGGGGGATGCTCGCCGTGGCTCTGGCTTACGTGGCCGCGTTGATCTTCGACTGGCCGCTTGGAGCGGTGGCCGCTATTGGGGGCGCGCTGCTACTGGCCGTCGTAAACACTCGTCCGTTCGAGGCCGCGCGCCACATTAAGTGGAGCACGTTCGTCTTACTGGCCGGTCTCTTCGTGCTGCTCGATGCGGTAACGCGCGCCGGATTTACGGAGTGGGCCATTGCCGCGCTCGGTTCGACGCTTCAGTACGGCGCTCTGGCGTTCAACGCGGCGGCCGCCGGCGGTGCGGCGCTCTTCGCGAACGTCTTCAACAACTTGCCCGTTGCCGTCGCAGCCTCGCACATCGCGACGCACGCGCAAGCCGACGGCGTTGCCTATCCGTTAATCGCCGGCGTCGATCTCGGGCCAAATTTCTTTACCAGCGGTTCGCTAGCAACGATTCTTTGGCTCGCGGTGCTGCGCCGCTACGGACTGCGCATGAGCCGTGGCGAGTATTTGCGTCTCGGCGCCGTCGTCGTTCCGGTGACGCTCTGCATTACCGTTCTCTGGCTTTGGGTAGCTGGTGCGTATTGAGCGCTAGTGCCGTATTGCGAGTACGGGAATGTCCGACTCGCGGATTACGCCGTCGCAGGTACTGCCGAGCATCGCGCGTTTGAGCCCCTTTAGCCCGTGCGTTCCGATCACGATCATGTCGGCTGGAATCTCGCCCGCCAGCATGAGGATCTGTTCGACGGTATGTCCGCGCCGTAGATGACAGGTGAGCGTCGCGCCGTCCTCACGCGCCCGCTCCAGCGCGACCGCCAGGGCGGTTTCCGCCTCGGTCGCCAGAAGATCGGGTGCTTCGGGCGGTGCTTTGCCGAGCTGCTCGGGCACGCCGGCGTAATCGACGACGGCGACGGCGTGAAGTTCCGGCTCCTGCGAGTACTGCGTCCGCAGCTTGAGCAGCCGCGCCAGCGCGTGCAGGGCCGTATGCGACCCGTCGATCGCTACGACGATGCGCATCATTTTACAGCGCCCTCCTCGATCCAGTCGCGCGTTAGATAGAGCCAGAACGCCAGCCCGGCGTACTTGCCGTATCGCGCGAAGGCTCGCTCGATGGTGGAATCGGCGGCTCGCCGCTTACCGCTGACCTTCAAGTACTTCGGGCGCGTCCACGAGTCGAGCACCAAGCGGCGATGGCGGCCCAGCAGCTGCATGACGTGCGCCGTGCCGTACGGCCCGATGCCGGGAAGCTCGAGCAGCCGCTCCTCGACTTCATCATCACCGAAACGCTCGAAAGAACGAAGCGACTCGAGATCGAGCGACCCGCCAACCACATCGGAGGCAATACTTCGCAGATACTCCCCGCGATAGCCGGCGCGAGCTTCGTCGCGATACCACGACTCGGGCGCCGCAGCCATCAGCTCGGGCCCGGGGAAGGCACCTGCTCCGAGTTCGCTGAGCGCGCGCGTCATGCGCACCGTTGCCGACCACGCGCAGTTGGTCGTGCAGATCGTCTTTACGACGTCTTCGAAGACCGTCGGGCTGGCCAGAATGCGTCCCGCCCCGTGTGCGGCCCATCCTAAGAGTTCGTCTCCGGCGATGCTCGCATAAAACGGCGTTAGATCTTCGTCGAGGCGAAACATCGTCGCGATTTCCACAGCGATGCGGGCGGCCGCGCGCGTTGAGAGTTTTGCCGGCGTTTCGGCGACCAACTTCCCTCCACGTTCTCGCATTGCCACCTCGACGACGCGCGTCCCGGCAAGAAAACCGCGCCGGTAGACGAGCGGCGAGCTTTCCAGCGTTGCCGGCGGTAACGCGGCGCAGCCGTGCGAATAGACGGTGCGCTCAAAGGAAATCGGTTCGCCGCCCGCGCCCCGCAGCGGCAGCTCGCAGACTAGATTCACGCGACGGTTGCGCTACGCGACGTAAGAAATGCTGATGGCGACGCCGGCAGCTTCGGCGCGCATGATAACGCCGTACACCGCTTCGAGCTCGTCTTCAATGGCCGCCATCTCGCCGGCGCTCACGGCAAACCGCGCGGCGTGCGTCCACAGCAGGCTACGCGCTCGCTCGAGGGCACTATGCAACCGCTCCGGCGTCGCTTCCAAAACCGGCCAATCCAGCTCGCCCTGGGCCGGCACAACGCGCCAGCCCCGCCCCGAAATCGAAGGAATCTCTTCCTCCGGACCCAGCGCGTGCGGGACCGCGGCCAGCACGTCGACGGCCTCTTGGTCGGCCAGAGAAAGCGGAAGCCCCAGCTCGCCTAAACGCAGGATGTAGCGGAAAAACGAGGCGTTGCCGACGGTGTAGGCGCCCGCCGTCGACGCCACGTTGACGTGGATCAGATCGATGTCGGGCTGATGCTTCGAAGAGGCTTTCATCTGATCTCGTATTTCGGTTAGCCCCGTACCGAGTCCGTTTCCCCGCTTTAGGCGGGGACCAGGCCGAGCTCCCGAACCGCATCGCGCTCCTTGCGCAGCTCGTCGAGGGTATGCGCCAGCTTGCCCTTGCCGAAGTCGTCGTGATCGAGCCCATCGACGATCCGCGAGACGCCGTTCTCCGTTCTCGACGGGAACGAAAAGATCAAACCCGCATCGACGCCGTACTCGCCGTGCGAGCAGCGCCCGACCGAGTAATACTCGCCGGCCGGCGTGTCGTGCGTGAGATTGTAAACGCCGACCACGGCCGCGTTTGCCGCCGATGCCGCCGACGAGGCTCCGCGCGCCTTGATCACCTCGGCGCCGCGATTTTGAACCGTGGCGATAAACTCGTTCTCGAGCCAGTCGCGATCGTTGATTGCCTCGTGGGCCGCCTTGCCGCCGATCTTGGCGTGGGCGAAGTCCGGATACTGCGTGGTCGAATGGTTTCCCCAGATGACCATTTGCGTGATCGCCGTGATGTCGGCGCCGCTCTTGCGCGCCAGTTGAGCGCGAGCACGCAGTTCGTCCAGCGTCGTCATCGCAAAGAAACGGTCCTTGGGAACGTTCGGCGCATTCTCCATGGCGATGAGGCAGTTGGTATTGGCCGGGTTGCCGACCACGAAGACTTGCACGTCTTTGGCCGCGCGTTCGTTGATCGCGCGTCCCTGCTCGGTAAAGATTTGCCCGTTGATGCGCAGCAAATCGGAACGCTCCATGCCGGCCTTACGCGGAACCGCGCCGACCAGCAAGGCCCAGTTTACGCCGTCCATCGCTTCCTTGACGTCGGAACCGGTTCGCACCGCCTTGAGCAGCGGAAAGGCCGCGTCCTCGAGTTCCATCACCACGCCATTGAGGCTCGGCAGCGCCGCTTCCAACTCCAGCAGTTGCAGCTCGAGCTCCGTATCGGGTCCAAACATTTGCCCGGACGCCACGCGAAACAGTAATGCATAGCCGATTTGTCCGGCCGCACCGGTCACCGCAACCTTGATTCGTTTCTTCACGCTACCTCCGAGTTTGACGCCGCAACGAGTTGTCGAAAGAGCTGACGGCCATGCAGGGCGAAGCCCGAAACGGCGATGATCGTGCCGCGGGGCTTCAGCGGAACCGACCAGCCGAAAGCGTCAATCTACGACGCCTGCATACGGTGCGGGCTCTGCCTGCCGTCGTGTCCGACTTACCTCGAAACTATGACAGAAACGTCGGGACCGCGCGGCCGCATTAGTCTGATCAAATCGGTAGCTCAGGGGCAGCTCGACCTGCTGAGCGCCGGCTTCGTCCACCAGATGCACGAGTGCCTCGACTGCCGCGCCTGCGAAGCAGTCTGTCCTTCGGGCGTCGCCTACGGCCAGTTGCTCGAAACCGCCCGGGCGCAGATTCTGCGCGCGCAAGTGCCGGCCGAGAGCTCGCGGGCCCGTTCGGCGCAGCGCTTGATGCGGGCGCTTTTCGGGCGTCCCGACCTGATGCATGCCGCAGCCCGGGTCCTTCGATTCGCGCAGCAAGCGCGGGTTTTATGGATTGCTCGCCTCGTCGGACTCGGCGGGGCCGCCAAGCTAGCGCCCCCGATCTCAGCCTCGTTCTTCCCCGTGGCCGGTCAGCGCGTCGATGCGTCGCATCCGCAGGGCGTGGCCATGCTGCACGCCGGCTGCATCATGCCGATTGCCTTCGCGTCGGTTCACGAAGCAACGCTTCGCATGCTCTCGCGCGGTGGACTCTCCGTAACGGTTCCCGCGGAACAGGGTTGTTGCGGCGCCATCGCGGTTCACGCCGGCGATCGCGATTTTGCGCGCGAACTGGCGAAGCGCAATATCGCCGCCTTCGAGAAGAGCGGCGCCGACGTCTACGTCGTTAATGCGGCCGGCTGCGGCAGCGCGCTGCGTGAATACGGCGAGCTGTTTGCCGGCGACCCGGAGTGGAGCGAGCGTGCGGAACGCTTTTCGGCTCGCGTGCGCGACGTCACCGAAGTTCTCGATGCTCTCGACCTCGGCTCGCCCAGCCGCGGCGTTGACGCGATCGCAACCTACCAGCAGCCTTGCCACCTCGTACATGCGCAGCGCGTTGCCCGCGCGCCGCGCCGCTTACTCTCCAGAATTCCCGCTCTGCGCCTGGTTGAAATGGATGAGAGCGAGCTCTGCTGCGGCAGCGCCGGCATTTACAACCTCACGCAACCGGAGATGGCGTCGCGGCTGCAGCAGCGTAAAGTGCGCGCGATCGAGCGCACCGGCGCGACGATCGTCGTAACGGCGAATCCCGGCTGTGCGATACAAGTGGCGGCTGGATTACGCGATGCGGGCTATCGCGCGAGCGTCAAACACGTCGTCGAGCTTCTCGACGAAGCGTTTAACGAAGTTTAGAGCGTTGCCTGAACGCGGTCGCGTTTTTGCTGCGCGTCTTCGAGCGATTTATAAACGGCGAAGACGCTGATCAATCCGGTGATGTTGAGGAGGCGGGCGATCGGACCGTCTCCGATGACGAGCCGAAACGATCCGGCATGTTCGGCGGCTCGCCGATGCGCACCGATGAGCACGCCCAGCCCGGTCGAATCGAGAAACTCCAGTTGCGTCAGATCCACGATAATGTCGTGCGGCCCCGAATCGGTGGCTTCCGTCAGCGCCGCCTTCACGGTCGGCGTCGTCGCGAGATCGAGGCTCCCGCGCAGCTTAAAAACGAGCACTCCTCCCTCTTCGGTGTGTAGGTCAATGCTCAATTCATCATGGGTCATGTAGACTTATGAACTTCGCGTTGCCGCTCACGCGAACCTGGCCGCATCGTCGTCCCAGCGAACGCAACGCTCCGGCACGAGATGTACGCCTCCAACCCACCGGTCGATGGCATGCTGGTCGAGCCAATCCGCATCGCCAGCGAGCACGCGCCGCCCCAACCCGGTCGGCGTTAACTGCTCGCCTTCACCCTCGACGAGTGCAGTCTCCCCGCTGGAGAGCTCGTCGAGAATCCGCGCGAAACTGCGCTTTCCCAGAAAACCCGCCTCTTCTCGAGCGCCGGCACGCGTGAAGAGCTCGTCGGGACTGGCCGGGCCGCGCGCCACCGCCTCGAGCGCTTGTCGCTGCGAACGCGAAAGTCCGTCGCGCGTCCACGGATACTCTTCGCAAAGACGCCGTATAGCCGTGCGTAAAAACGGGAGCCCGATGGCGTCTTCGTTAGCCGCGGCATAGAGCTCCGCCGGCGAAGACGACGTAAAACGCTCCCAGCTTCGTCGCGCCGACTTGAAGATCGCCGCCGTCGCGGTGCGCCGCTTGCGAAACAACGGGGGTATCTCGTCTACCGTCATGCTCGCCAAATAGTGATCGGCTTGTACGACGGCTACCTGGCCCGCTTCCAGTTCGAGCTCTTCGAGCGTCGTCAGAATCTGCAGCAGTTGTAACTGATCGTAGAGATCGTGCTCGAACCACAGCACGACCTCTTGAAACTCGCGCGCTCGCCGCAGCTGCACGTCGCGCCGCTCGAAGTCGTGGATGAGCTTGATCGGGTTTCCGTAACCACGCTCGGCAAGATAACGCGCGCGTAAACCGCTCGCCTTTTCCAGCGTGAGGCCGGCCGGCACGGGGCCCTCGTTGAGTGCGTCGCGCCAGGCCAGGTGTGTGCCGGGGATGCCGGCCTTCTTCAACAGATAGAGCGCGCCGTCGCCATTGGTAACGTGCAACGTTTCATTGCTGCTCACTGCGGCAACCCGTTCGACGGCAAGCGTGCGCTATGCTTCACCGCTCGCACACTTTGTCACACGTTCTTATGGTTTGGCTGGATTAGCGTTTACCGCCAAGAGGGTCGGGTATCAAGTCTCAAGCTTTTTATTTCATGGAGAATACAGCGTGGCTAGCCCTCGCCTCTTAGCGCCGATCGCCGCGATTGCACTCACTGCGTGCAGCATGCAGCAAACCCCGTCGCTCCCGACCGGGACGGCACCAAGCACTCCCACGAACCTCGCGCGAAGCCCCGCAGCGACGCCTGGCCCTTCGGTCAGCCCGCAGCCCGCCGTAACGGTGACGGGCGATACGTGCGGCGCCGGCGGCGTTCGAGCAACGCCGTGCGAGATCGACTTTACTCCCGCGAACGCCGGCGTCGCCGCGGTAACGCTGACGATGCCGAGCGGCGCTAAGGGAAGGCTCGCCGAGCAAGAGGATTGCACCAAATCGGGCGTCGCTGTGATCTCGCAGCAGGCCGCCGACCAGTGGCTCGTCACTGCCGGTTCGAAGCACGGCGCGTGCAGCGTCACGTTTACCTACTCGGCGGACGGTGGTGATGCCGGGCAGACCGTGCTGCGAATTCGGAATGACGCTTAGTTAGAATGCCCCGATTCCGTTAGGCGAACCCCAACCCGTGCACGCCGTGTATTGGCCGTAACCGTAGCCGCCGCACGAACCACTCAGCGTATAAAGATCGTGGTGGTGGCGCGCCGACCAGAAGGTTCTGCCGCCTTGCTGCTTCGATGCGTTGCCGGCCAGCCCAAAGACGCCCGCTAGGAGTGGACTCGCAACGCCCGTGCCGCTGATTTTGACCCAACCGTTGGAACCGTAGGAATCGTACGCGGCGACGTCATTCGCGACCGCCGCGACGTCGTTGGTTAAACGATACCTGCAGTAGCTGTCGTGCTGCCATTTCGGTTTCCTGATGCCGGTCGCGCAACCGCCCGGGGGCGACCAGATGCTTTCGCCGTAATGCGAACCGTTCTTCGAGAGCGCCGTACCTCCGACTGCAACGACCGTGTCGAAGACCGATGGCGCACTGACGCCGCCCGCGCTGCCCGCGGCAGCGAGATAGACGACCCCCTTGGCGTCGAAGTCTTTCTTCGATACGCAGGCGTCGGACGCGGTGCACCCCCAACTGGTATTTACGATCCGTGCTCCGAGCTTCACGGCTTCACGCACCGACGCTGCAAGATCGCTACCCTCGGCGCTATTGGCTTCGACCAAGTAAATCGTGCAGAGCGGGCAGCTCGCCGAGACCATCTCAACGTCGAGGTCGATCTGGACGCCCCAGCCCGCATCCCCCGACGGATAGTTACCCGTTTGACCTCGCTGGTTGTACTTGGTGAAGTTTGCCGTTTCCAGACCGTAGTTGGAACGATACGTCGCCAGATCCGACGCGACGTTCGGATTATCGTACGCATCGACGATCGCGACGATTTGGCCCGAACCTTTCGTCGACGACGGCAGTTTGTAGCGCGCTTGCAGATCGGCCGGCGCCCATCCCGACGCTGCGGGGCCTAACGCCGGTTCGATTTGGCTAGCTCCGCGCTGTACCGCCCCCGGCAGCGGCGGTGACCCCGAAGGTGGAGAGCTTACCGGCCCTTGACAGGCGGAGAACAAAACCGCCGCGGCAACTACGAGCGCCGGGCGGCCGATCGATAAAGACACCATCGTCCAGTTTCCTCCAGACAATGCGGCTTGGAGTGAACTCTGGGGTGGCTGGATTCGAACCAACGCATGGCGGAGTCAAAGTCCGCTGCCTTACCGCTTGGCTACACCCCATCGCTCGGCACTTAGCCTTGCTTATGGTAACCCCAAACGGCAAACGGAATTATCGCCCGGACGGCAATGCCCCTGGTAGGGGGCGGCGGTGAGGGCTACTTAGTGCGGGCTGCGACCATCCGCCGGGCGCCGACGTAGCGCGCCGCCCAATACGAGTCCGACAGATGGCTGACCATCACGCCGTGGCTCGAGCTGGCGTGCACGAACTGGCCCTTGCCCAGATAGATGCCGACGTGCGAGACGCCGCCGTAGGTATCGAAGAACACCAGGTCGCCCGCGCGCGGTCCGCCGACGGCCGGTCTTCCGAAGTCGTATTGCGCGTCTGCCGTGCGCGGCAGCCCGATTCCCAGGCCGGCAAAAACGTGCTGCACGAAACCGGAGCAATCGAAGCCGGACGTGCTGGTTCCACCGAAGACATAGGGTACGCCGAGGAAGCGCATGGCGCTGCGCGTGAGCTCTTGGGCGATCCGCGAGGTTCGCGCCAAAATGCCGCCGGTAAGGCGGTTAATGCTGTGATGGTGCGCGGACGGCGAGGTAATGATCAAATGGGACGTCCACTCGGCGACGTCAGGGCTCACGGCCTGAGCGTTGGTGGCAGCCGACGATCCCGTGAAATCCAACTGCGGTGACGTGGCAGCATCAGCACGAGCGGCAAAGCTCACGCTAGCGACAAATAGGGCAAAGGCCCCAACGAGCAACGAACGACGCAAGAACCGACTCCTCTTTCTCGACACTTGCGGGGTTAGTTGACGGGTTCGGGCGGGAAAGAGTAGCCCTAGGACCGACCGGCCCATTCACCCCTACCGGGACATCCCCCGCTCGGGACATGCATCCCGACTCAGTGACCTGTCTAGGCTTAATGGAGTGCCCCGACGACCCGTTATATCGGCCCTTCGTGACTCCCCTGATGGGCGGGCGCTTCGGCATCACGTTGCCGTGCCCTCCCCGCTCCGTCGCGTTGCCCAGACGATATCTCACTTTTAGCCAAGCGCTCGGCCTCCTGCTCTATTCGGCCTGCGACGCGGGCGGCCACGGCTTCGATTATCGAGCGATCGTCGCCCTCCGTCATCACCCGAATTAACGGTTCGGTTCCGGACGGACGAATCAATAAGCGGCCCGTTCCCGCCAGCTTCGCTTGCGCTGCGGCGATCTCGTCGCGCACGGCGTTGCTTTCGAGTACGTCGCGTCGGTTGGTGCGCACGTTGAGCAGTACTTGCGGCGCAACGACGATCTCGCAAACCAGATCGTGCAAGGAGGCTCCGCGCGCAACCATTAGACTCAGCAAGGTCACCGCGGTGCGCGGTCCGTCGCCCGTCGTATTATAACGAAAGTCGACGACGTGACCCGACTGCTCGCCCCCTAAGGCGTAGTTGCCTTCGCGCATCTTCTCCAAAACGTAACGGTCGCCGACGGCGGCGCGCACCAGCTCGATCTCGTGGTGCTGCAGCGCTCGCTCGAAGCCGATGTTGCTCATCACCGTCGCGACGACCGCGTCGCCGGGCAACTCGCCGCGTTCGTGCAGATCGCAGGCTAACGCAAACATGACGTGATCGCCGCTGACCACCATACCGGTCTCGTCAACGAAGAGCGCCCGGTCGGCGTCGCCGTCGAAGGCCACGCCCACGACGTGCCGCTCGCCCTCCGCTATCTTCGCTCGCACTGCCGCTTGCAACGGACGCAGATCGGTTGCTCCGCCGCCGACGTTGATGCGTGCGCCCTCGTCTTCGCAGTTGATCTCGATCACGGTCGCACCGAGCTTGCGTAGCGCGTAAGGCGCGATTGCGTACGCCGCGCCGCAGGCTGCGTCGACGATTGCGGTGAGGCCTGTAAGATCCACCCCTTCCGCGTAGAGCTCCTCGTAATAGTGGCGCGCCAGATTCTGCGCGACGCGTGCTTTACCAACGCCCGCTCCGATCGGTCGCGGTAGATCGGTCGCGTCGATCAGCTCTTCGATCTCGTCTTCGAAAGCGTCGGCGAACTTAAAGCCGTCCGAGCCGAAGAGCTTGATCCCGTTATCTTCAATTGGATTGTGGGAAGCGCTAATCACGACGCCCGCCGCCGCGGCGGTGCGTTTCGTGACGCAGGCGACGGCCGGCGTCGGAACGATGCCCAGCGAGATGGTATCGCGCCCCACCGAGGTAATGCCGGCAACTATGGCCGCCTCGAGCATCGATCCCGAGAGACGCGTATCGCGTCCGATGATGACCGGCGCTCGCTCGACCGTTTCCGTCAGCAGGCTCGCCGTTGCGCGACCAAGCCGGTAGGCGAGCTCCGGCGTGAGGTCGCGGTTGGCGACGCCGCGAACTCCGTCGGTTCCGAAGAGCCGGCTCACTTACTGGACCCGGTGACGAAACGCACCCGCAGGCGCACGAGGTTCGGAGCGACGGCCAGCCCCGCAACCTCAACGCCTGCCGCGTTGACCGCAGCCGGCCGTACCATTTCGTCCAGGGACTTCGGTTCGCTCGGCAGCGTCACGTCCACATGCACCGCCGCGACTTGCGCCAGCAGGGACATCGGTCCGCGGACGACGGCGGCTTGCGGTTCGGTCTGCGCGTCGCTTACCACGATGCCGTTGGGCAGCGTCCCGACGTAGTGGACCGTCACTGGGAACGCGTGCTCCTCGAGCTTCTCGACCGTCAGCGTTACTGAGGCCGGGCTGAGGCTCTGCACCACCACGTCCGGCGCGACCAGTTGAACCGGCACGTTATAAACACCCGTTTCCTTATTAGTCAGATCGAGGACGGCTTTGATCTCTTCCGGTTTGATCGCCGGCTCACCCCGCTTGGAGGCAACCGTAACGACCGCCTGGCGGTCGGCGTAGTGCGCCACGAACCCGAACGGCAAGTCCACGGCCGTAATCGGAATTGAAACCTGCTGGTTGAACTGCGCCGTCGCGACGATCGGGTTGCTGGCGAAGCGGAAATAAGCCCAGCCAACGATTGCCAGACTCACGGCTAAAAGCTTGAGTGCGAAGTTCTTTCGGACGATCTGCACGGCGAGGCGTTACGAAACGAGTTCGGACGACTCGCGTCCGGATCGCAGCCGCGCGCGCAGGTTCGAGATGAAGTCGTTCGGGCGCCGGCGCAGGTGGCGCGGCGGACGCGTGACCGCCAGCAGCATCTTGACGAGCCGCTGCTCGTCGTCGACGGGGCGCGAAAGCTTTCCCGAACGCGCGATTCTGATTGCGCCCGTCTGCTCCGAAACGACGACCACGACCGCGTCGGTCTGCTCGCTCAAACCCAACGCCGCGCGATGGCGCGTGCCGAGACGTCCGTGCATCAGCGACTGCTCGGCCAGCGGCAGCAAACATCCGGCGGCTTCGATGCGCCGCTCGCGAACGATCACCGCGCCGTCGTGCAGCGGCGAAGCGACCGAGAATATCGAGATCAGCAGCTCCTCGCTGATATCGGCGTGCACCATCGTGCCGCTCTCGCAGTATTCTTTGAGACCGGTCTGCTGCTCCAAAACCAGAAGTGCGCCACGCCGTCCCAATCCCAACAAAAAACACGTGTGCGCCAGCATGACGACGGTGCGATCCTCCGGCCTTCCCCACGGCGCTTCGCCATCGCCGCTCTCCATTCGGAAGAGGCCGCCGCGGCCGATCTGTTCGAGCACGCGCCGCAACTCCGGCTGAAAGACGATCGGGATCGTCACGGCAGCTCCGACGACGACCAACCGCAGGATCGTCGCCAAGAGCGGCAGTTGGAAAAGGTTCGCCAAGCCGAGCAAACCGACGGTCACGAGTATCCCGATCAATATTTGCACGGCGCGCGTTCCGCGAATCAAGAGCAAGACGTAGTAGATCAGAATGCTCGTGGCGATCACGTCGACGACGTCGGAGATGCCGACGTAATGCCCGATAGTGCTAAACACGATCGTTTCCGATCTGCAGCTCCAAGACGCGTTGCGGTACAATCTGCTCCGCCTGCAATCCGTCGGCGGCGATCGCCGTTGTGACCTCGGGGGGGAGCGGCGACAGCAGTTCGCTGGTACGGCCGCAGGCAAAGCGTCCGAGTTCGGCATCGACCAGGCCCGTCACCAGCCGCGCGCCGCTCACGCTCGGATCCCATTCGACGACGAGGCCCTTAGGAATAGCGCGACAGGCCAATATCCCGGCCGGGCGCCCATCGCCGGCCAATGCATCCAGCAGCGGCGGCAAGGCTTCGGCCAACGCAGGGAAAACTGCCAGGGCAATGATTGCCTTCTCGTATAGCGTCGCCCCCGCCGGCGATGAAATCGACGCAACGGCCTCGGGATTGGTCAACGCGATGGACGCATACGAACGTCCGGCTGCAGCGCTGCTGCGCCAAGTCGCATGGCCGCCGCCCCGCCGCGCGGCCTCCTCGAGTGCGTGGCGTTGCTTGTCGGTCGGAACTCCCTCCATGCTCAAGGTCAAGTAAGTCACGCTCGTTTCAACGTTTGCCGTTGCGAGCGTGCAATCTTGCGAATGAGCGAGCTGCGACGCGCGTTCGTCGTTTCGACCGGCAAGAATTCGGCATGGATCTCGATCGACGGTGAGTCGTCGCCGCGTCTTGCGCAGCTGCGCCGCATGTCCGGCAAACGCTACATGCCCGTTCCCGGCGACATCGTTGCGGCGCGCGTGCTCGAGGACGGACACGCGGTCGTCGAGCGCGTCGAGCCCCGGACGTTTACGTTGCGGCGCCATAGCGTTGGCGGCCGGTCTAAGACCATGGCGGCGAACGTCGATCTGCTGGTCACCGTCACCTCGCTGGCTAATCCGGCGCCGCGGGCTATCACCCTCGACCAGTTACTTGCCTTTGCCGAGCTGGAGAAAATCGCCGCGGCGGTCGTGCTAACCAAGCCCGACCTAGCCGAGCAAGCCGAATGCGAGAACCTAGCCGCCATTTATCGCGCCTTGGAGTATCCCACGATCGTCGTCAATCCTAAGAAGGGGGAGATCGAGCCGCTCCGCGAGCTCGTCGGCGGCCGCCACGCCATGCTGGCCGGCAACTCGGGCGTCGGAAAGAGCACTATCTTCAGGGCGCTGGGCGGGGACACGTCGGTTGGCGAGGTCTCGCGGCACGGAATGGGCCGGCAAACGACCTCGGCCGGGCGCCTCTATCGCACGGCCGAGGGCTTTCTCATCGACAGCCCGGGCATCAACGAGTTCGGCCTGGGCTCGGTCGACGCCCGAACTCTGGCGCCCGGTTTTCGCGAGATCCCGCCCCTTGCGGCCCTCTGCCGCTTCGCCGACTGCACCCACCTGGCCGAACCCGACTGCGCCGTCGCCACGGCCGCTGCGGACGGTACGATGGCCCCCAGCCGCTATGCCAGCTACCGTAGGATGATCCTGGAGCCGTCCTAGCCTCAAACGGGGGCGCCCTGGACACCCCGCGCGGGCACCTGATATGATACTCGCCGTTCTTACGCTTCCGTCCAGCCAAGGGAGTTTTCTTGCCGAATATCAAGGCCGCAAAGAAGTGGGCCCTCCAGTCCGAAAAGCGCGAAACGCGCAACAAGGCCGCCAAGAGCAGTCTCAAAACGATCTTCAAGCGCGCCGTCGCTTCGCAAGAGGCGCAAGCCGCCGGCTCGGTCGAGAGCGCCTACGATAAGGCCGCCGCCAAAGGGGTCATCCATCCCAACAAGGCGGCGCGCAAGAAGTCGCGCCTCGCTGCCGCCATGCGCCGTGCCGCCACGGCTCCGGTGAAGACGACGAAGCGCTCGAGTCGCTCGAAAAAGTAGCTCCGACCTAAGGATCGATATTAATCGCGAGGCGCGTCGCCGCATCGGCGCGCGCCTTGGGCAGAATCCGCTCGCGCAAAACTCGCCGCAATGCCGCCGGCTTGCGCGTCCGGACGGCGACGCGATAGCGCCACTCCTCATTAACCCGCGCGATCGGATACGGGGCCGGACCAAGCACCTCTCCGGCCTGACTTTCGCGAAGCATCGCCGCGTACTCGCCGGCCCGTTCGATAACGCGCGCCCGGCTGCGGCCCAAGACTCCGAGATATGCCAAACGCTGCGCCGGGGGAAAGCCCGAAAGCTCGCGTTCGTGCAGCTCGGCCGTCGCGAAACCCTCGTAATCGTGATGCGCAGCGAACGCAATCGCCGGATGGTCCGGAGCGTACGTCTGCACGATCGCTTCCCCGCGGCGCATGCGTCCGCTGCGCCCGCAAGCTTGCGCGATCAATGCGAAGCTGCGCTCCGCTGCGCGAAAGTCGGGCTGGTTAAGGCCGATGTCGGCGGCGACGACGGCCGCCAGCGTAACGGTTGGATAGTCCAAACCCTTGGCCACCATCTGCGTGCCGACCAATACATCGCCGTTGGTCGCAAACTCGGAAAGAATGCGAGCGTGATCGCCAACTCGCGTGGTGGTGTCCGAATCCATCCGTAACACGCGCGCCCCGGGAAATAGACGCGCGACCTCTTCCGCAACGCGCTCCGTACCGACCCCCAGCTCGCGGATGTTCTCCGAACCGCAGGCTGGGCAACGGTGCGGAATCGCCGATTGGTAATCGCAATAATGACAGCGCAGCAGCCGTTCGCTACGGTGCACCGAGAGCGCGACGCTGCAGCGCGGGCACTGCGGCGAAGCTCCGCAGATTCGGCAGACCATAGATCCGGCGCTTCCCCGGCGGTTGACGAAGAGCAGGCTCTTCTCGGCGCGCGCGAGCCGTTCGCCCAGTGACTGAACCAACGCGTTGCTGAAGATGCCGCGGTTGCCGCTTTCGAACTCTTTGCGTAAATCAATGACGGTCACCCCGGGCATCGGCTGCGCCGTCGCGCGCTCGCGAAGCTCCAACAAGGTTAGCTTTCCGGCGCGCGCGGCGGCGTAGCTCTCCAGCGAAGGGGTCGCGCTGCCGAGCACCAGTAATCCGCCTTCTCGACGCATTCGCTCCGCCGCCACGGCGACGGCGTGATAGCGCGGCACCGACTCTTGCTTGTACGACGGATCGTGTGCTTCGTCCACGACCACGAGCCCAACCGAAGGCAACGGTGCGAAGATGGCGCTGCGAGCGCCGACGACGACGTCGATCTCGCCTCGCGCGCACGCCTGCCAAGCATCAAAACGCTCGCGATCGGAGAGCGCCGAGTGCAGCACGGCAACGCGATCGCCGAACGCCGCCTCGAATCGCTGCGCCGTTTGCGGCGTCAGCGATATCTCCGGCACGAGCACGATGGCGCGTCCTCCCGCCGCGAGCACGCGACGAATCGCCTCGACATACACCAGCGTCTTGCCGCTCCCCGTCACTCCGTAAAGCAGCACCGGCGGATGTTCCGGTTCCCGTAGTGCGCGCTCGATATGCTCGAGCGCTTCACGTTGCTCGTCCGTCGGCGTAAGCAACCCGTCGGTCTCGGTTGCGCCGCGGCGCTCTGTTGCCGGGCGCACGGAACGCTCGGCAATCGCACCGGCTGCAATTGCACGAGCGATGACGGCGTTGCTGAATCCGGCCAGCACCGCTTCGGAACGCGGCATGCCGGGACGCTCGCGCACCACAGCGGCCAGCGCTGACGCCTTCTTTCCGGCCACCGAACCGGCCGCGGGCTCGAGCACGCGAACGCGGTATTCGCTGGTGCGCGGTTCGATCAGCGTACGCCTCCGCTCCAATGTTTTGGCGCGCACCAGGGCGCGCAGATGACGCAGCAAGGCGGCCCGGTCGGCGGCGCGCCGCGCCTCCGGATGACGCAGCAGTTGCTCGGCCGTAAAGCCTTCGTGCAGTTCGCCCCAAATCAACCGGATTAGTCGCGGCGGGATCGAGGGGAAACGATCCGGATCGGGCGCCGGCCCGGCGACCACGAACGAGTCGCGCACGTGCGGAACTGCGTCGGACCGCACGACGGCACCGAGCGCTTCTCCCAACGTGCAGCAGTAACGCTCGGCCACAAAACGCGCCAGGTGTAAGCCTACTTCGTCGAATGCGCGCGGAACTGCCAATCGCTCCAAGACTGCCTTGAGCGGCTGCTTCCGCTCGGCGACCTCGCGCGGCGGCGAAACGATGAAAGCGATGACCTCGCGCGTGCCGAGAGGCGCGCGGATCACGTCACCGACGCGCAGCTCCAGCGAAGCGGCGTCGTAGGTCAGCGGCAGGTCGAAGCGCGACGAGCGAATTGCCGGGAGCGCGTCAACGACGCGCACGGAAACTTTCAGGCGGCCGGCGCAGCCGCCGGAGCACCGCGCGCACGCTGGCGTCGGCACACTCGACGCCGTATTCGACGTCGCCGATCGCGCGAGGCAACACGAACCGCAGCCGTCCGCCTCGACGCTTTTTGTCGGCGCGCATTGCCTGCAAGACCGAATCCGGTTCCAGCGACGTCTGCAGCGGCAGCCCGAAGAGGGCGAGCAGCGTGAGGACGCGCAGGTGCGCGGCGCGATCGAACCGGCCGGTTTGCAGCGCCAGCAATCCCGCTGCCCGTAGTCCAAGGGCTACCGCTGCGCCGTGCGTCACGCGATAGCGCGATGCGCGCTCGATTCCGTGGGCGAACGTGTGCCCGAGATTGAGCGTCTCGCGCAAGCCCGCTTCCGTCCGGTCGTCGGCGACGATCGCCGTCTTTACTTTAATTGCCGCAGCGATCAGCTCGCCCCACGGCCACGCCGCATAGGGGTCTCCCGAAAGCTCCTCGAGCATCTCGAAGAGCTCGCCGCCCTCGATGACGGCGGCTTTGACCACCTCGGACAAACCCTCTCGCAGCGCCTCCGCGGGTAGTGTCCGCAAGGCATTGACGTCGCAAAAAACGGCAATCGGGTCGCGAAAGATACCGGCTAAGTTCTTTCCGCCGCGTAGGTTCACGCCGGTCTTGCCGCCGATCGCCGCGTCCACCATGGAGACCAAGGATGTAGCAACGTGGGCATAACCGATGCCGCGCATGTAGGTCGCGCTCGCAAATCCAAAGAGATCGCCGGCAATGCCCCCGCCGACGCCCAGAACCCACGAGTTGCGCTCGACGCCGGCCCGATGCATCGCATCGAGTACCTGCTCCACGGTTTCGAGACGCTTTCGTGCTTCGCCCAACGTAAAGGCCAGAATCGGGGCGCGATCCGCGACCAGCGTTTTGGCAATCGCGCGAACGCGCCGGTTTGCATCGCAAACGACCGCCGCCGGAATGCCTTGCCGTTCGAGCAGTTCGCCGAGCCCCGCGGCGACGTCCGCGGTAACGACGATCGGGTAACCGAGATCGTAGTTCGCGAACGAAGCGTTCACGTATCGGCGCTCCGGGCTTGGCGTAAACGGAGCCACGCAATCGCCTCCTCGATCACGTCGCCGGCGCGCTTGCCTTCGGTTTCGACGACGTGGTCGGCGCTCAAATACTGCGGCATCCGCCGGGCGTACAGCTCGCCGATGCTCGCCAGCGTCGGCGTCGCACCGAGCATCGGCCGCACCTCGCGACTGCGCCGCAAGCGGGCGAGAATTTGGCCGGCGGAGGCTTTGATAAAGACGCGATGGGCGTAGCGCTCCAGTAATCGGCGATTGGTCGTTACGGTGAGCGCTCCGCCTCCGAGCGCGATGACGCTCTCCGCTTCGCGCTCCAGCGCTTCGCGTACGGCTTGGCTTTCGTAGCTGCGAAATGCGGCCTCGCCCTCGTTGGCAAAAATTTCCGGTATCGGACCGTGCGCGCGCACGATCAGCTCGTCGGTGTCGACGAAGTCATAGCTCAGCCTTCGCGCCAGCTTGCGTCCGATCGTCGATTTGCCGCAGCCCATGAAGCCAACCAATGCAACGTGGCGTTTGCGCGCCGGTTTGCCGTTCAGGGTGCGAAGAGCCGTTCGGCGGCCTCGCGGCCGCGGCGCAAATTGTCGAGCGTCTCTTCCATCGAGTCGCCGCCGTACTTTTCCAAGACCGGTTCCATCAATGCCAGGCGTACCATCGCCTCGCCAACGATTGCCGCCGCCGGAACGACGCAGACGTCGCTGCGTACGATCGTCGCGGGCGCGTCTTTACGCTCGTGCAGGTTGACCGACGGAAGCGCTTTCATGAGCGTCGGAATTGGCTTGACCGATACGCGAATAAGGATCGGCTCGCCATTGCTCATCCCGCCCTCGATGCCGCCGGCGCGATTGCTTCCCCGAACGACGTTCTCACCGTCGAGGGCGAAGACGTCGTGGGCCTGCGAGCCGGGCGTTGCCGCGACGCCGGCCCCCATGCCGATCTCCACCGACTTGACGGTTTGCATGCCCATGACCGCGCCGGCGAGCACGCCGTCGAGCCGCTGGTTGGGTTGCCGGTTGCTCCCGACGCCGACCGGCATGCCGTCGACGCGTACGACGAACTGCCCGCCGATGGTATCGCCGGCCGCGCGCGCGGCATCGATCGCTTCGATCATGGCTTTCGCTGCAGACGGCTCCGGACAGCGCACGTCGCTGGACTCGACGTCTTCCTGGTTCCAGTCGTCGAGCACGGGAGCTTCGACCGGCCCGATGCGCGCCACGTAGCTGCGTGTCCTAATTCCCAGTGCGCCAAGAAACTGCGCGCAAATTGCGCCCAGGCAGACGCGCATCGCCGTCTCGCGCGCGCTGGCGCGCTCCAAAACGTTGCGCAGATCGCGCTGCCGGTATTTGAGCGCTCCGGCATAGTCGGCGTGCCCGGGTCGCGGATTGGTTAGCGGATCGCCGGCCCCGGTGATCGGGTCCATGAGCGCCCGATTCTTTGGTGTAAGGTAGTCGCGATTTCGCACCACCACGGCAATCGGGGATCCGAGCGTCTCTCTGCCGCGAACGCCGGCAAAAAACTCCACGACGTCGCTCTCGATCTTCATGCGCGCACCACGCCCGTAGCCACCCTGACGTCGGGCCAGCGTTTCGTCGACGGCAGCGACGTCCAGGTGAAGATGCGCCGGAACTCCGTCGAGAATTCCAACCAGCGCCGGACCGTGCGACTCTCCCGCCGTCAGGTAGCGAAACATGCGAGGGCGCCCTTCGGCGCGGGGAGCGGACGCTACTTCACTGCGATGCCTCGCTCCGCCGCGCGAGCTTGAGCCGTTCCAAGGCGCCGCGATGCAGCCGCGTCACGTGGCGGCGCGAGTAGCCGAGGCGTTTCGCGACGTCCACGACCGGCAATCCGTCGAGATCTATCGCGCGAACGATCTGCCGTTCGATCGGCCGAAGCGCGGAGAGCATCTGCTCCACCGTCATTCGATCGAGAATCTCGTCGATCGGCGGCCCCGGCGTTCGCTGATCCGATACCGGGAGCGCCTCGAATGAGAGTACGCGACTGCTGGCGCGATAGGCTCGGATCTCGCGGACTTCGGCTGCCGTCGCACCGATGCGTCGAGCTACGTCGCTTTCGCGAGGCTCGCGTCCGAGCGCACTCCACAACTGCCGCTCCGCCGCCGACCAGCGGCGCTCCGCGTCGCGCACACCGCGCGGCGCGCGCAGGACGCGCTCGCTGTCACGAACGTAATGCATCAACTCGCCGACGACCAGCAGCCACGCATAGGCTTCGAACGGAGCGCGTTGCTCGGGATCGAAACGGTCGACGGCTTTTATCAGACCGATCGCACCGGTCTGCTCCAAATCCGCCCGATCGAGTCCTCGGCGCATGAAACGTCGCGCTGCACGCCGGCAAAGATACCAATATTGCGCAACGAGGCGTTCGCGCTCGCGCGGCAACGCCGTTGCACGAAAACAAAGAGCCACACCCAACCTCTTCGTTCGTTGACGAATCTTGCGCCGCCGCGAAGCGGCGCGTGCTACTTCTTATATACCAGTCGAATCTAAAGCGCAAGAGGGGCGGGGTGCAGGAGTCTGCGCGCGCCAACGGCTACTGTCGTGCATGCGCCGAGCTCGCGCCAGCAACGCCGGACGCGTCGTCGTCATCGTGGCGCTGACGCTTCTGGCCGTCGCTGCGGTGCGAGACTTTGCCCGGCTCGGCGACGCGCTCCCGTGGCGCCAGCTCTACGATTTTTCCGATTTTTATTGCGCCGGATCCGCTCTCGACGCACGCGCCGATGCTTATCGCTACGAATCGTTGCGCGGATGCGAACATCGTGTTAACACCGGCGAAGCCTACCGTCGCGATCCCCGTCGCGTGGTACCTGCGCCGCTGCCCCCGTACGACTTTCCGCCATTCATGGCTGCCGCGCGGCTCAACTTTAACCTGGCGCGGGCGCTTCACACCGTTGCCATAACTGCCGCAGTCGCAGCGTGCATGTTCGGTCTGAGCCTGCTTTCGGTTCCACTCGACGTTGCCGCGCTCGCGCTGCTCTTACCCGCCGGCTTCGTGCTCCTTTCGGCCGGACAAGTCGTTCCGTTTGCATTGGTCGCGCTCGTCTATTGCGGCGTCGCACTAGCCAAGGGACGCCCGGCAGTCGCCGGCGTGCTGGGGGCACTGACGTTGATCGAGCCCCATCTCGGCCTGCCCGTCGTCGTCGCGCTCCTTTGTTGTGCGCCTCGCACCCGGGCGGCGCTACTGCTTGCCGGAGCGGCGCTGGCAGTTACTGCATTTACCGTCGCCGGCGCGAGCGGCGTTACCGAATATTTGGGGCGGGTGCTTCCCGCACAGGCCGCGGCGGAAACCGGCTACGCGTACCAGTACAGCCTCACATATCTCTTGAGCGCCGCCGGGCTTGCGCCGAATCTCGCGTTGCTTGCAGGCGAGGCGTGGTACGCGGCGATGATGGTCGTCGGTGTTTGGCTCGGAGCTCGGCTGGCGCGGGCCATTAGCGCGCCCGAGCTTTTGGTCTACCTTCCAGCAGCACTAAGCATCTTCGGTGGACCATACGTTCACATGGTTAACGTGGCGTTCGCAATCCCGGCCGCGATCGTGCTCGCGACGCGACTGCGCGGGCCGGCTCGCGACATTGCGCTTATTGCGGTCGCGCTACTCGCAGTTCCGTGGATCGACGCCTGGATCGCCAAGAAGCTCTTTCTCGCCAGCGTATTCGTCGTCGCGGTGCTCCTGTTGCGTCTGCGCGCCGGGTTCACGCTCTCGATCGCCGTCCCGTGCATCATCGCGCTGACCCTGTACGCGTTCGAGCTTGCGCCGCCGGCACCGATGGTCGCAATGACGACCCGAGCGTTCGCTCCCGGCGAGCTGGCGCAGGCGGCATGGGCCGACTACGTCGCGGCCCTGCCTAAACCCGACGTGGGGTGGCTGTTGATCAAGTTGCCGACGTGGTTGGCGCTCACCGGGATCCTCGCCGCCGCGCTCATTACGCTGCGCCGCCGGAGTCCCCGCTCCGCGTAATGCGTACCGGCGCAGGCCGAATACTTCTCGCTGCGTTTCTGTTGCTGTTGGGCCTCGCGGCGCTGCGCGATTTCGCTCGCCTCGGCGATGCGCTTCCGTGGCACGCCATGGGTGACTTCCCCGACTTCTTCTGCGCCGGCGACGCCCTCGACGCGGGAGCAAGCCCGTATACGTACGAGCCGCTGCACGCTTGCGAACATCGCGTCAATGCCGGGACGACCTTTCGCGGACGCGTCTTCGCCGCCAATCCGAGCCTGGCCGTTCCGGCGCCGCAGCCGGCCTATGACTTTCTCCCGTTCATGGCGCTGGCGCGATTGCCGTTTCCGCTCGCACGAGTCGTCGACGCGACGGCAATACTCGTCGCGGTAGTGCTCTGCGCGGCGGCGCTGGCCGGACTCGGGGTGCCTTTAAGCCTGGCCGCGGCGGCGCTGCTCCTCTCGACCGCGTATGCCGGACTCAATACCGGACAGATCGTGCCGTTTTCCCTGGCGGCGCTCGCCTCGTGCGGGCTCGCGCTGTCACGGGGCCGCGACTCACTTGCAGGCGTGCTCGCCGTGGCGACCGCAATCGAACCAACCGTTGGCCTGCCGGTCGCGCTGGCAACGCTGCTCTTCGTCCCTCGCGCGCGCGTTACGTTGGCCATTAGCGCCGTTGCTTTTGCATCGGCTGCGTTGCTGCTGCTCGGAGCGGACGGGTTCGTCGCGTACTTTGCCGGCGTGCTTCCGGCCCACGCGGCCTCGGAGCTCTCCTTCCCGTTTCAATACAGCCTGACATATCTCGCTACATACGCCGGCTTCGGATCTGCCGTGGCGCGCGCCGCCGGAACCCTCTCCTACGTTCTGCTCTTAGCGGTTGGTCTGTGGCTGGCGCCGCGCATGCAGCGCGCCCTCGCGCGGCCCGAGCTCCTTGTCTTTATCCCGGCGCTCTGCGCCGTGATCGGCGGGCCGTTTCTGCATCAAGAAGAGCTCAGCTTTGCCCTTCCCGCGCTTCTAGTGCTGGCCGTGGCGACGCGCGGCGCTGCGCGCGCCGTTCTCGCCGCGGCGCTCTGCGCGCTTTCGATACCGTGGATTGCCGTTTGGGGCATGAAGCAGCTCTTTTTGGCGAGTCTCTTTGTGTGCGCGGTTATTCTGGCCACGCTGCGCATTGAACGCTGGGCCGCAGTCGGCATCTTCTGCGCGACAGCGGTAACGATCTACGCCTTCGAACTCCACCCGCCGCATCTCCCGACGCCCGTCGCAATCAGTCGGCAATATTCGCCGGGGGAGTTTGCCGAAGTTGCGTGGCGCGACTACACCGCTGCCCGTGCGAGCGACGACCCGCTCTGGGTCTTGATCAAACTTCCTGCCTGGGCGGCGCTGCTGGCCACGCTGGCCGTCGCCGTTCGGAGGGCTAACGCGTAAGCCACCCAAACCCCCGCAAGTCATGCTTGCACCACTGCGAATTCCCAACACGTACTGCTTCTCACAAATTCTCCCCGGACGTCCGCTCGTCGCCCACGCCTACGTCTTTGCCGGCGAGCAAGGCAACGTGCTCCTCGAACCGCTGCTTCCCGACGAGGCGGCCACGCACGCTTTGGGCGAGCTCGGCGGTTTATCGCTCATCGTCGTGATGAGCGAAGAACGGCGTGAAGCCGCAAACGCGCTTGCCGCGCGGTTTGGCTGCGCGGTCGTCAGCGAACCCCGCCACCGCGAAGCGATCGCGCCGGGAATGCGCGCTATCGCGCTGCCCAATCAACGCCGTCCGAACGAGTTCGCCGTCAGCATTGCCGAAATGCGCACGGTCGTCTGCGGCGATACGCTGCTCGGAACTCCGGTGGGCGCGCTTTCGCTACCCGCCGAGCCGCTCTTCGCCGATGCGCTCAAGGCCGCGCTGGGTCTGCGCCGCATCATGCGCGAGTACCCCCAAACAATTCTCACCAGCTTCGGAGAGCCGGTCTTCACCGACGCGTACGCTGCGCTCTATGCAGCGCTCCACGTGCGTGCCGGTGCGGAGGTGCTGCGCATCAATCTCGACGAGCTGGAGTTTCTCGACGAGCGAGTCGAGCATCCCGACCAGCCTTCGCAGTTCAGCTGCCACGACGCCGAGGTCGGCTTCACTATCGGCGCGCGGAAGCTCGGCTATCGCGTCAGCACGCTGGACCCCGGAACACGCTTCTGTCCGCTGCACGGCCACGCCCGCGAGGAAGAGCTCTTCGTCGTACTCGACGGCGAGCCCAGCGTTCGCACGCTATCGGGAACGATCCGTTGCCGCAAAGGCGACTTTGTCGCGCTGCCGGTCGGCGTCTCCGGAACGCACCAGCTGCTCAACGAAAGCGACGCCCCCGCAACCATCCTCCTCCTAGCGCGCACCGAAGCCTTTGACGCCTGTTACTACCCCGATTCCGACAAGCTGCTGGTAGACATGCCCGCACCCCTAGTAGAAGGCCGCGAATCGCTCCTCATCGCCGCATCCCCGCAACTGGACTACTTCTACTGCGAAACCTAAAAGCGCCTCACGTCGCCCACGGAACCGCGATCGCCAACGTAGTTAGCTTTGCCTCAAGCTCGTTTCGTTCGCGCTTACCGAGTGCTTGCGCTTGTGCGATCGCGTCTGCCGTGTGGCCGCCACCAATCAGCGCGATGATCTCCCGCTCGATCTTCGAGAGCACGAGCGACTCAAGCGAATAGTCGACGAACGCTTCCCACGCCAGCGGACACCACGTCGCTACGACTTGTTCGCCGATCACGGTGGCATACCGGCGGATCTCCTCTTGAGCGTGCGCGTCCATTCGCAGCGCCAAGAAGTTGAAGAGGTTGTGCAGGTCGATCTTCCAGTAGGCCTCGGTGTAGGTCGAAACCGGGAGATCCTTACGCGCTTGTTCCCGTGCCACGCCTGCGGCGATGCGCTCCTCGTAGACTTCGCGAGCCAGCGTCTGGAGCTGGCGCTCGCGCTCCGAGAGATCCTGGCCGACGGCGGCATCGATCGCCTCTTCGCTGCCCTGCCGGTTGGCGCTCGATTGTCGTCGCCATTGCTCCTGGCTCGTACCCTGCGCCGAATCGATGGCCAGCGAATAGCGCGTCGAGTATTCGTTGATGTTGGCCGTGCGGTGACGGATCCATTGCCGCCAGCAATCCATCGGCACGCGCACGTGGAACTTGATTTCGCACATCTCGAACGGCGTCGTGTGGCGATGGCGCATCAGGTAACGAATGAGCCCACGGTCCTCGGAGATGCGCTTGGTGCCTGCGCCGTATGAAACGCGCGCCGCCTGCACGATGGATTCGTCGCCGCCCATGTAGTCGACGACGCGCACGAAGCCGTCGTCGAGCACGGGCAGTCTCACCCCCAACATTGCGTCGAGGGCGGGACTGGCGTTCACGGTTGCTCCGTTAGCCGCGATAGCGCAGGAAAGCCGGTACGTCGATGTCGTCCATCGTCACCGGAGCGACCGTTTCCAAACGTCCGGTATCGAACGCATAGCCGCCCTGCGCGCCGCGCGGCGTGCGCCGCGAGCCGAAGCCGGCAGCCAACACCGTCACGCGCACCTTGCCCGACATCGTCGGATCGATCGAGGCGCCGAAAATAATCTGTGCTTCCGAGTCGACCGCGCGGCTGATCATCTCGGCCGCTTCGTTGACTTCGTACATCGCCATATCGGGGCCGCCGGTGATGTTGAAGATCACGCCATGCGCGCCTTCCACCGTGGTCTCAAGCAACGGCGACGCGATCGCCTTTTGCGCGGCGTCGGCCGCACGATGCTCGCCGGTGCCTTCGCCGATACCCATCATCGCCGAACCCGCGTCGGTCATAATCGATTTGACGTCGGCAAAATCCAAGTTGATCAGGCCGGGCTGCGTGATCAGGTCGCTGATGCCGGCAATGCCCTGACGCAGCACGTCGTCGGCATAGGAGAAGGCCTCGTTGAGCGGCGTCTTCTTCTCGATGACCTGCAGGATGCGCTCGTTGGGAATGGTGATGAGCGTATCGACTTTGGCCTCGAGCTCGGCGATGCCGTTCTCGGCGATTTGCATGCGCTTCTTGCCCTCGAAGGCGAACGGTTTGGTCACGACGGCAATGGTCAGCGCGCCCGACTCGCGGGCCAGCTCGGCGATCACCGGCGCTGCGCCGGTGCCCGTACCGCCACCCATGCCGGCGGTTAAAAAGACGAGATCGGCGCCGTCGAGGATCAACCCTAAGTCCTCGCGCGACGCTTCGGCCGCTTCGCGACCCAGCGTCGGATTCGCGCCGGCTCCCAAGCCGCGCGTTTGAGTGCCGCCGATGTGCACGCGGTTCTCCGTCAGCGCGCCGCGCAGCGCTTGAACGTCGGAGTTAACCGCAAAGAAATCCACGCCGGCGAGTCCCGCCGCAATCATGCGGTTCACGGCATTGCAGCCGCCGCCGCCCACGCCGACCACTTTGATCGTCGCGGCGTGTTCGGGCTCGGAAACGGAGCGTCGTAGGTCAGCCATTGATTCGGGTTCCCTCCGTCAAAACGATAAAGTGAGTCGTTACGTCCACAGATCTGCCAGCCACCGCTGGACTCGCGCCGCTAGCGCGCCTCCGCGCTTCTTTACACGCAATGCATCTTCGCGATCGCCGTTGGCGCCGAAAAGAACGAGTCCGATCGCAGTAGCATACTGTGGTGCGCTCATTGCGTCGGTCAAACCTCCGACGCTGTTCGGCGTACCAATCCGCACCGGCAATCCGAAAACCTCCTCGGCAAGCGGCTCGATATTCGGCAAAAGCGCCCCGCCTCCGGTCAGAACCACTTCGCCGAGCACCAGGTCGCGCGGCACGTTTTCGACGATTTTCTGTCGAGCCATGCGCAGCGTTTCCAAAACGCGCGGAACCACGATCTGACGCAGCTCTAACCTGGTGTGGTCCCGGGTCGAGCGGCCGTCGAGGGTGCGGATCGCAAAGCTCTCGCCGTTTCCCCCGGCGCCCAAGCGCTTCTTGACGTCCTCGGCCTCGGCCAGCGTCGTTTTGAGACCTAACGAGATGTCGCTCGTCAGAACGTTTCCGCCTACCGGGATCGTCGCCGTGTAAATCGCGCTGCCCAGCGAGTAAACGGCGATATCCGTCGTCCCGCCGCCGATGTCGAGCAGCACGACGCCAACCTGCTTCTCTTCTTGAAGAAGCGTCGCCGCCGAGCTGGCCAGGGGCTCGAAGACGACGCCCAAGGATTCGAGTCCGGCGCGCTGGACGCACTTGAGCACGTTGGTGATGAAGCTGGTGCTTCCGGTGACGATGTGGGTGTCGACCTCGAGCCGCCCGCCGGCCATTCCCACCGGGTCGCTCACGCCTTCCTGGCCGTCTACGGTAAAGTATCGCGGCAGGGCGTGGATGATCTGGCGGTCGCTGGGCAGATTGATGATCTTGCTGGCGTCGATGACGCGGCGTACGTCGCCGTTGCTGACCTCGCGGTCGTCGCTCGAAACGGCGACAACGGCACGATTGTTGGTGCTGCGAATATGATCGCCGGTGATCCCGACAAAAACCTCGTTGAAGTGGACGCCGGCCATGCGCTCGGCCTTCTCGGTGGCGGCTTCGATCGATTTGATCGTCTCGTCCAGGTCGACCACGACGCCCTTACGCATGCCCAGGGAGGGAGCCTCGCCGACGCCGACGATCTCGAGACCGGCCGGACCGTTAACGGCGACGACGGTACACGTCTTGGTCGTCCCGATGTCGAGCCCGCAAACGGTCTCGTGCTTCATGCCCCTGCGCCCACCTGCCTAGTAGAGAAATGCCCGGTCTAAGAGCCTCACAGGCTCCTACCACGATATATTGTGGTTTGTCCGGCCGAATCCTACTATGTGTAGACGGAAACGGCAAGATGCTGCAGGCCTTAGCGAGCACTCGCGCTTCTCCTTGCGGAGAGTCTGAGGACAAGTCGGCAAAGGTGTGGAGAGCCTGTGCATGCCAAATAGGCGAACGGAAAATGGTGCGCCGGGCTCTAGAAGCGCCGGGCCACTTACGATATCATGCCTTATCGACGCTTTGTTATGAACGGGAGTTCGCCCTAGTGAATCGTAACCGATTATTTGTAGCCCTAGTGTTTGCTTGTTCCGTGCCGCTGGCCGCCGCCGCGGCAACGGTCAGTCCGTCGAGCATTCCGGACGGTACGTACACCGTTACGGTTGAGAAAGTTGTCGACGCCAAACACGTCCAGGTAAAGATGGACAACGGTTCCGACACGACGCTGCCGGCCGGTAAAGCTAGCGTCGACTTCTCGAAAGTGCAACCCAACGATCAGCTCAAGCTATCGGTAATCGCCGGCGCGGTCGCCGTGTACATGGACCTCACCACCCACTAAGCGCCTTAACGGTACACCACCACCGGCGTCGCGGGTGCGCGTACGTCGATTGCAGCAACCCGCCGTTCCCCATGCACGACTTGCGCTAAAATCGCGCTCGCCAGCGCTAGCTTTTTGGGAAGATCGGACCGATTGCCCAGCAGCAGACGCGGCCCCGTTTGCAGCGTGACTTCCAACCCGTCGTAACGGTCGAGCTCGAGCTCCACCGGAACGAAACCGCGCTCCAGCAACGCGCTGTAGGCATCGCGTAACGAGAGCGCATCGGATGAAGTGACGAACGTGCCCGGCGTTAGGTCCAGACCCGGCCGCAACACGAAAATCGGCAACGTCTGCGCCGCGTCGTACGGTAAGACGCGCATTGCGCGATCTACGACGGCCTCGTTGGCGCCGCTGCGCAGTTCGGCATATGGAACGCGTTCGGTGACGTCGATGCGGATGGTCGCGGGCGGGATGCGGTGAACCTTTACCGACTCGACGTCGGGAATGCTCGCGATCCTCTTCGCCATTGCGCCGGTGCTTTGAAACCACATGCTCGTTCGCGGAGCGATCGCCGCTTTGGCGAGAATTTCGCTCGACGCCACGCGATGGTTGCCGGTCACGCGGATCGACTTCGGATTGAATCCCGGCCACGTTACCGCGAAGCCCGTCCCGACGGCAACGAGCGCGATAGTGAAGGTTATCAGAATCCAAAAGGGACGGATGCGCGCCGCCGCCGATCGACGCCGTCTTTTCGGCCGCGTTCCTTTCACGCCAACACGAACCGTTCGAGTGCTTCGGCGACTCCATCGTGCGCCAGATCTCCAACTACCGCATCGGCAATCTCGCACAGTTCCGGGGGGGCTGAACCCATTGCAACGGCAAATCCGGCCGCCCGCAGCAGCGGCGCATCGTTCCACGAATCGCCGATCGCCAGCGTCGCTTCGACCGGAATGCCCAGGCGCCCCGCGACAAAGCGCAGCGCATTGCCTTTATCGGCGTTTGAATCGAGCACTTCCACGAACTCCGGCAGGCTGCGCGTAACGTACGCCCGGTTTGCAAAATGCTCTTGCAGCCGGCGTCCGTACTCGCACGCCGCCGCGACGTCGGCGATGATCACGGCTTTGGTTGCCGGACTATAGGCGAAGGCTTCGCGCAGCGACGGCACGATGACGGGCTCGGTCAGCGATAGCGACGCGTAAAGCTCGGAAAACCGGTTGCGTGCTTCGCAGTAGTACTCATCGTTGCGATAGAGCTGCAGATGCATTCCATCGCGCTCGGTAAGGCCGATCAGCTCGCGTACCACCTCGTTGGCCAGTGCGGAATGCGCGAGCACGTCGTCGGTCGCCGGATCGAGAATCGCCGCACCTTGATAGCAAATAATCGGAGAATCCAAGTGCAGCGTGCGCGCGAACGGAAGGGTCGCGCGATACATGCGGCCGGTGACCAAACACCCTGCCACGCCCGAGTCACGCATCTTGGCGACCGCGTCCTTTACCCGATCGGAGATCGCCAGATCGCGGCCGGCCAGCGTTCCGTCGACGTCGAAGGCGACCAACTGGATCGGCTGAGCGGGCGCGGCCCTCAACTGCCGAATCTCATGCGCGCGCTCGCCGCGTGGTGTGGAAAGCCTTCGAGTTCGGCGAGCCCGGCGAGGGCCGCCGTATCGGCCGCGGCCCGTTCCTCACTATTTTCAACGACTGCAAAGCTGCGCGTGAAGTCCGCCAATGAGAGGGCCGACGAAAACCGCGCGGTTCCCGACGTTGGAACGACGTGATTGGTTCCGGCGAGATATTCGCCGCTCACCAGCGGCGTCAAATCGCCGACGAAGACCACGCCGGCCGCATCGATGCGTTCGAGATACGGCGCCGCGTCGCGCACGTGCAAGCAGAGAACCGCCGGCGCGAAACGGTTTGCGACGGAGAGCAGTTCGTCGCGGTCGCGGGCCTCAATTAGGCGGCACCGCTCCGATATTGCAGCGCTCACCAGCTCGCCGCGCTCGAGGGTCGGCAGGTCGAGCGTATCGAGCAGCTGCGCTACGGCATCGAGCAGCGGTCGCGACTCCGATAGCACTGCCAGCCGGCGCCCCTCGGCGCGCTCGGCCTGGGCGAGCAGCTCGCCCACCACGTACTCGCTGTTCGCGCCGTCGTCGGCGACGATCAACACCTCGGCGCCGCCGGAGAGCGCATCGATTCCGCACGCGCCGAAGACTTGCCGTTTGGCCTCGGTCGTTCGCATGCCGGCATGGCCGACAATCTTATCGACCCGCGCAATCGAACCGGTTCCAAAGGCCGCCGCAGCAATCGCGTGCGGGCCGCCGGCCGCGTAGAGTTCGTCCACGCCGCAAAGCGCGCAGGCAAACAGAGCGGCCGGAGCAATGCCGTCGGGTCCGGCCGGGGTAAGCACGATAACGCGAGCGACGCCGGCAATTTTCGCCGGTACGGCTCCCATAAGAATTGACGAGGGTGCGTGTCGCGGCGCATAAACGGCAACCGAAGATAGCGGGCGCCACTGAATCGCGTAGCGCGATCCATCCTCGTCGGCGTAGGCAATTTCCGGTCGCCGCTGGCGCTGATGAAAGCGCGCGATGCGTTCTTTGGCGAGTTCGAGGGCGGCAACGATTTCGCCGGAAATTGAAGCTCGCGCGGGCGAGAGCATCGGAACGGCGACGCGCAGCTTCGATCCGGCGAAGGTCGGATCGTCGTAGCGCCGGGCATAATCAATGACGGCGGCATCACCGCGCGCTCGAACGTCGGCGAGAATCTGCGCGACTTCGGCGACGACCTCTGCCGGAGTGTTCCACACGCCATCCAGGAAGCCGGAGAGTGCGGTTGGATCGGAAGCGGAAACGACGTTCACGTACGAGCCGCCTACAACGCGTCCAGCGAGCCTTGCCGCACACCTTGCGGCGCGAAGATTCGCTCGAGCTCGTTGCGGACGCGGCCATCGGCGGCGATGTTGCGCGAAACGCGCTGCGCCCGTCCCTGCACGTGCATCACGACCGGCACTTCTCCCGGCCACTCGTCGATGAGACGAGCCAGACGATCGATCTGCTCGCGCGACGTCACGTCGACGTGCCAGCCGTTCGCGCCGACGACCGGCACGCGCACCGGAGGAGCAACGAAAGCCGACACCTCGTTCGCGGCAATCGATAGCTCCACGTTGGGCTCGTCCCCCGGCGTAGCGCCCGGACGTTCGCGCACGCGCAGGCGCCCCTTGACGATCAAGACCGCGTCGTTCGCGAAGAGATGTTGCGACTGCGGATAGATCTTCGAGAAGACGACCACGTCGCAGACGCCGGTCGTATCTTCGATCTGGGCGATGAGGATTTGCTGGTTCGTCTTGGTCAGCGTGCGCCGCGCGCCCGTCACCGTGCCGGCGATGGTCACCGCGGCTTCTTCGGGCAGGTTTCGCAAATCCTTAACCGGCGTCGCACCGGCCCGCGCCAGCAGCGGCGCGATCTCCGCCAGCGGATGCCCCGAGACGAAGATGCCTAACGTTTCGCGCTCCCACGCGAGCATGTCGCGCGTCGTCGGTGCGGCTAAAGGCGGCAGCCGGGGGGCCAGTGCCGGCGAGTGCGCGTCGCTCTCCCCGAAGAGCGAGACTTGGCCCAGTTCGGCATCGCGCGACGAGCGCGCCGCGAGTTCCAATGCCGCGTCGAGCGCCGCCAGCTTTTGCGCGCGATTGCCCCCGACGCTGTCCAGTGCGCCGCACTTGATCAGGGCTTCGAAGACGCGGCGGTTAACCAGCTTCGCGTCGACCCGCTGCGCGAAGTCGAAGAGATCGGCGAAGCGGCCGTCGGCCAGGCGCGTTGCAATTATGCCGCGCACGGCCCCCTCACCCACGCCTTTGATCGCCGCCAAGCCGAAGCGAATCGCCTCGCCGACGACGGCAAAATCGATGAGCGACTCGTTGACGTCGGGCGGCAGCACCTCGATCCCGAGCTTCTTGGCCTCATCGATGTACTCGACGAGCTTGTCGGTCTTGTCTTTCACTGAGGTCATCAGCGCGGCCAGATACTGCAGCGGATGCTTAGCTTTGAGGTACGCGGTTTGATACGCGATCCACGCGTACGCGACGGCGTGGGATTTATTGAAGCCGTAGCCGGCGAACGGCTCGATGAAGTGAAAGAGCCGCTCTGCTAACGCGCGGTCCATGTTGCACGTGGCGATCGCGCCGTTGACGAACTTCTCTTGATAGATCGGGATCTTTTCCTTCTGCTTCTTCCCCATGACCTTGCGCAGTTCGTCGGCTTCGCCCATCGTAAAGCCGGCGATGTCGCGCGCCATCTGCATCACTTGCTCTTGATAGATCGGAATACCGTAGCTTTCCGACAGAATCGTCTCGAGCTTGGGGTGCAGGTACTGCGGTTTCGCGCGTCCGTGCTTGTTGGCGACGTACTGCGGTATGAGCTCCATCGGGCCGGGACGAAAGAGCGCCACGAGCGCGACGACGTCTTCGAAACGCGATGGTTTGAGCTCGGCGCAAACGCGCTTCATCCCCTCCGATTCGAGCTGGAAGATGCCCATCGTTTCGCCGCGTGCCAGCATATCGTAGGTTTTCGCGTCGTCGTATGGGATGAGCGATAGGTCGAACTCCGAATCGACCGTACGGCGAATCTCGCGCACGGCGTTCTCCATTACGGTGAGATTTCGCAGGCCCAGGAAGTCCATCTTGAGCAGACCGATCCGCTCGATCCAGTCCATGTCGTACTGCGTATTGACGCCGCCGTCCCCAAAGCGAACCAGCGGCGTGTAATCCATGAGCGGGCCGGCCGAGATCACGACGCCCGCAGCGTGCGTGCCGGCATTGCGCGCCAGGCCTTCAATCTCTTTGGCCGTGTCGAGAAGCTTGCGGATCTCCGGCTGCGTCGCGTAGATCGTCTTGAGCTCGGGAATTTTATCGACCGCTTCCTTGATCGAGAAACCGCCGGGACCCGAGGGAACCAACTTGGCGATCCGGTCGACGTCGGGCAGCGGCACGCCCAACGCGCGGCCGGCGTCGCGAATTGCCGCGCGCGCCGCCATCGTTCCAAAGGTGACGATTTGCGCGACGCGGTCCTCGCCATATTTTTGCGTGACGTAACGAATCACTTCGTCTCGCCGCTCGACGCAAAAGTCAGTGTCGATATCCGGCATCGAGATGCGGTCGGGGTTTAGGAAGCGCTCGAAGAGCAGGTCGAAGCGCAGCGGGTCCAGGTCGGTGATCTTCAAGCAGTACGAAACCAGCGAGCCGACGGCCGATCCGCGCCCCGGCCCGACCGGAATGCCGCGATCGCGAGCGTACTTCACGAAGTCCCAGACGATCAGGAAGTACGAGGAAAAGCCCATCTTAGTGATGACGTCCAGCTCGTAGGCCAGGCGATCGCGCAGGGCCGCATCGCCGGCAACGCGTTCTGCACCGTAGCGTTCGAGCAATCCGGCATCGCAAAGCTCGCGCAGGTAGTCTGCGTCGCTGCGTTCGGGCTCGCCCTCGGTTTCGGGAACGGGGTACTGCGGCAAATGGAAGATCTTCTCCGGAATCCGGATGTCGACGCGCTTCGCGATCTGCACGGTGTTATCGCAGGCTTCGGGCAGGTCGCTCCACAGGGCTCGCATCTCTTCGGGCGACTTGAGGAAGAACTGATCGGAGTAAAAGCGCATCCGGTTCGTGTCGGAGACCGTCTTGCCGGTACCGATGCAGAGCAGAACGTCGTGCGCCGGCGCGTCCTTCTGCTCCAGATAGTGAGCGTCGTTAGTCGCGACGATTGGAATGGAGAGCTCGCGAGCCACCCGTACCAAGCCATCGTTGATGGTATCTTGCTCGGGCATGCCGTGGCGCATCACTTCGATGTAGAAGCGATCGCCGAAGATATCCACATATGCCTTGGCGTTGCGCACCGCGGCCGCGTAATCGCCGCGCAGGATCGGTGCGGCGACGAGTCCCGACATGCAGCCGGAAAGGACGATCAGGCCGTCGTGATGTTTGGCGAGCAACTCCAGATCGACGCGCGGCTTGTAGTAGTATCCCTCCAAAAAACCCTTGGAGACCAGCGCGATCAGATTGCGGTAGCCGATCAAGTCGGCGGCCAGCAGCGTCACGTGCCCTTCGTCGCGCATAGTGCGATCGAGACGCCCGCGGGGAGCGATGTACGCCTCACAGCCGAGAATCGGCGTTAGCCGCATCTCTCGCGCTGCATAATAAAACTCCATCGCGCCGTACATGACGCCGTGATCGGTCAAGGCCAGCGCGGTCGCGCCCGACTCAGCGGCGCGGCGGCAAAGTCCTGCCCGCAGGTCTCCCGGACGATCGATTCGGCAGGCCCCGTCGAGCAGCGAGTACTCCGAATGAACGTGCAGGTGCACGAACTGCGAGGACACGCCAAAGTTTACCGTGTCTCACGCGAGCGGACCTCTTTACGCCAAGCCCGGCAAGTTGACGGAAACGCCGGCTTTGGTCGCGAACGAGCGCCGCCGAAAGGAGCACCGATCCATGCAACTCGAGCCGTATCTCTTCTTTCACGGACGCTGCGAGGAAGCGCTCAACTTTTACAAGCAGTGCTTAGGCGGCGAGATTACCGAGCTCAATCGTTTTGCCGGATCCCCGATGGAATCCGAAGTCTCCGCCGACTATAAGAACAAGATCATGCACGCCAGCTTTGAGTCCGGCGAGGTCAAGTTCATGGCCTCAGACGGGCGTCCCGGTCCCGGGCCCGACGGCGAGGACGACGTCGCGCTCTCGCTGTCGACCAGCGACGCAGCGGAAGGCGAACGTGTCTTTAGCGCGCTCGCCGAAGGCGGAACCATCGAGATGCCGTTTGCCGATCAATTTTGGGGCGGCAAGTTCGGTTCGCTCACCGACCGCTTCGGCGTTCAGTGGATGATCAGCGCCCGATAGCCGAGAGCTCCCAGCGGTAACCGTCGGGGTCCTCGAACCACAGGCCGCAATACGGCGAGCCCGGCGCCTGCGGTCCAATTTCGTCGCCTGGGTCCTCGAGGGCCACGCGAGCACGCTTAAGTTGGGCGAGTGCCGCGCGCAGCTCCCGCATGCTGCGCAGGTTAAACGACATGTGCTGGATCGTCGCCGGCCGGGGCACGCCCTTGTTGAGGACGATCGTGACGTTGTCGTTGCTCAGCCCAATGTAACGCTCGTCCTGGAAAATCGTTTCGAGGTCGAAGATCTTGCGCCACCAGCGGGCACTTTTCTTTGGATCGCGCACCGCCAGTCCAAAGTGCCCCACGGCTCCCAGCTTGATCCTCATTGCGTACCCGTACCCGAAATAGCTCCGGCGGCCTGGAGCATCTGCATGACGCGGGGAACCGGCAGCGCGTAGACGGTCGCGCCGTCGCGGCCGGTCATCGTCTGCGCCTCGAAGAGCGCGTCGTAGATCGCCGCTTGAGTCGCTTCCGCGGTCGCCGAGTAGAGCGCGTCGAGCGCGTCGTCGTCCTCGACGATCGGACTCTTTGGCGCGGCGACCGTGAAGTCGGCTACGCGTTCGAAAACGTGCGAGGTCGAAAAAGCGATGATCAAGTCGCCGCTCCCGACCGACGATGTCAGCCCGGTCCGTGCCATCCCCATCGAAGCCCGAAGCGCCAGCGCGCGAAGCTGCCGGCTGTCGAGGGGCGCGTCGGTCGCAATGACGATGATGATACTGCCGCTGCCGAGCCGTCCGCGCAGAGCCGTGCGCTTGGGGTAGACGGGCCGCAACTCGCCGGCCAGCTTCTGTCCCACCGGCACCCCGACGATTGTAAGCTGGCGCCGGCTGCTCCCCGTGTTGTCGTTGACCATGACCCCGACACGGTATCCGCCCTGGTCGCCGGCGGTTACGCGAGAAGCCGAGCCGATCCCGGCGCGAAAGCCGAAGGCGTTCATTCCCGTCCCGGCGCCGACGCTGCCGCGAGCGAACTGTCCGGGTGCCGCGGAGTCGAGCAGGCGAACCACATCTGCGGCGCTTACGCTGCGCGCCTGGATGTCGTTGAGCAGCGCGTCGTCGCATTCGGCCACTACTGGGAGTGGCACATCGTCACCTCGGCCCACCTTGGGGTGGTGCTCGATCACCCAGCTCACTACCCCATCGCCGGCACGCCCGATGTCGAGCGTATCAGTCAGAACGACCGGCTCCTCGAGGTACCCGGACTCCTCGATCCAATGCGTTCCCGTCATCTCGCCGTTACCGTTGAAAGCAAAGAAAGCGGCCGAGACCTTGTGATCCCAGGGGTCGGCGTTGGGCAGCACGGCCGTCGCGCCGGTCCGGATGTCGCTGCCCTCGATCTTGGTGACGTGCCCAACCTGCACGCCGGCGACATCGGTGATTGCATCCAACGGCCCGGACGCGAATAATCCAAAGTGAAACGGTAAAACGGCGCCGGCAGGCGCGGTCGCCAGGGCAAGCGCGAGCGCCGCGCAGGCAGGAATCACTAGCTTGGAACGCATCCGCGTTGCATTGGATTCCGCCAAAGTCCGGCCTGCAGGCGCGTCCGTCAACCGCGGGAAAGCAATAATCAAATCCCGTCAGATTAAGAGGAGGGTCCGTCATTCTTTCGGTTCCGGAGAAACTCAAGGTCGCAAAGCTGTGGGAGAACCTATCCGTCCCCGAGCTGATCGAACAGACGCTGGCGCGCGGCGAGGGCGTGCTCGGCGAGGACGGCCAGCTCATCGTCGACACGCGGCCGCATACCGGGCGCTCCCCCAAGGACAAGTTCTTTGTCCGCGAGCCATCGAGTGAGGCCCACATCGACTGGAACGACGCGAACCAGGCGATCGACGAAGCCAAGTTCGAGGCGCTCTGGGATCGCGTGACGGCCTATCTCTCGGAACGGGAAGCCTACTCGCTGGACTGTTACGTCGGAGCCGACGAACGCTATCGCGTTCCGCTGCGCGTCTACACCGAGTTGGCCTGGCACAACCTCTTCGCGCGTCACCTCTTCATCACACCCGAGAACCCCGATCCCAACTTTACGCCCGAGTTCACCGTCGTCGACGCCGCGCTATTCCAAGGCAGTCCCGAGCGCGACGGCACGCGGACCGGCACGTTCATTTTGGTGAACTTCGCCCGGCGCATCATCTTGATCGGCGGGACCCGCTACGCCGGCGAAATCAAAAAGTCGGTCTTTACCGTGATGAACTATCTGCTGCCGCTGCGCGAAACGCTGCCGATGCATTGTTCCGCCAACGTCGGCCGCGCCGGCGACGTTGCTATCCTCTTCGGCCTCTCGGGAACCGGCAAGACGACCCTCTCCTCGGATTCGACGCGCCCGCTTATCGGTGACGACGAGCACGGCTGGTCAGCCGACGGCGTCTTTAACTTCGAAGGTGGCTGCTACGCCAAGGTCATTCGTCTTTCGGCGACGGCCGAGCCCGAAATCTGGGCCGCGACGCATCGCTTTTCGACGGTGCTAGAAAACGTGGTTTTCGACGAGCGCACGCGCGCGCTCAACGTCGACTCGGACGAGAAGACCGAGAATACCCGTGCCGCCTACCCGCTCGAGTACATCCCTAATGTGGTGAAGTCGAGCAAGGCCGGCCATCCCTCGACGATTATCATGCTCACCGCAGACGCGTTCGGCGTGCTGCCCCCGATCGCGAAGTTATCGCGCGAGCAAGCGATGTATCACTTTCTCTCCGGTTACACCGCCAAGGTCGCCGGCACCGAGCGCGGCATCAGCGAGCCGCAGGCCACGTTCTCAACGTGCTTCGGTGCGCCGTTCATGGTCCATCACCCGACCGTTTACGCGCGCCTGCTCGGCCGCAAGATCGACGAGCACGAGGTATCGTGCTGGCTGGTCAACACCGGCTGGACGGGCGGTCCCTACGGCGTCGGCCACCGCATGTCCATCGCCCACACGCGCGCTATGGTCAACGCGGCAATCGAGGGACGTATTCCGGGAGAGTACGAGACCGAGCCCTTCTTCGGTTTGGCCATCCCCAAGAGCGTTCCGGGGGTGCCGCAAGAGGTGCTCAATCCGCGCAACGCTTGGGCAGACAAGGCCGCCTACGACGAGCAAGCGCGCAAGCTCTCACAGCTGTTCTTCGATAACTTTAAGCGCTTCGAGATGCACGTCAGCGAGTCGGTCAATGCGGTCGCGATACGCCCGCTTGCTAGGTCCTAATCCCGGCTTCACGCGCCACTCGCCCCGAGCCTGTAGTATCGAGGCCATGAAGATCAACCTCCTGAGCGCCGCCGCCTTCGTTGTGGCGCTCGCTATTCCGCTGGGCGCGAGCGCTCAGCAAAACCAAAATTCCGGCGGACACGGGCATCATGCAACGACGACGCCCAGCCACGCGAAGATCTCGCATCGCTGGCAAAAACGGCTCGGCAGCCTGAACTTATCGAGCGATCAACAGCAGCGCGTTCAATCACTTATCGACCGCTATTCTCAAGATCATCCCGAAGGAAGCCCGCGCGATCCTGGCTCGAGCCGCGAGCTGCGAAAGCAGATCATGGGCGTGCTGAACAGCGACCAGCAGAATCAGTATCATCAAGAGATGCGTCAGCGCCATTCGAAGGGGCATCACTCCGACCAGTCCCAAGGCGGACAGCAGCAATATCAGGGCAACCCACAGCAGCAAGATCAGGGCGGCCCGCAGCAATACCAGGGCGGTCCGCAAGGCGGCCCTGGGCCGTATCAGAATCAAGGCCCGCCGCAGGGCGCGCAAGGTCCACCGCCAGGCGAGCAGGGCCCGCCGCAAGATCAAGGTCCTCCGCCGGGAAACGCGCCTCCGGCGTAACTCTCGCGCGGGGCGAACTCGCGTTTTAGGGGAATGAAGGTTTGCCTATGCGACCGGCAGCCTTCACCGCGGCACTCTCCTTTCTCGTTATACTCGGCGCGTGCGCGCAGACTGGAACCCCGCCGGGTTCCGGAGCTTCAACCAACGCCCCACCATACGCCGGTTCACGTGCCGGCGTTTGCGGTGCCCGCGAGTACGCTGCAACGTCTTCGCGTGCTTCGCGCGTGGTCACGAGCCTAAAGGTTCCCAACGGGTTCACCATCGAGACAATCGCTTCGATCGGCGACGCGCGCGAGCTCGCCGCACTTCCCAACGGCGATCTGATCGTCGGAACCACAGGCAGCAACGTCTACATCGTTGCCGACGCCGAAGGCGCGGCTGCAACGCCGCAGGTATTTGCTTCGATAAACGATTCACTCGCCGCCGGCATTGCGTTCACCGCCGCGCGCTGCGAGATCTACGTCGCCACTGAGAATCACGTCTGGCGAATTCCGTATCACGGCGAACGCAAGGCGAGTCAGGTACATAAAATCGCCGACGTGAGAACCGGCCCCATCGCGCCCGGAACCGACGGCGACATTCACACGACGACGTCGGTAGCGTTCACCGACGGTCACGTTTACGCCGCGGCCGGCTCGTCGTGCAATGCCACGATGGACAACGGCAAGCAACCCTGCACCGAGGTCGATCCGACGCGCGCTGCCGTTTCGATCATGAAGCCAGACGGAAGCGATTTTAATCAGCGGGCGAAACGCGTTCGCAATGCCATCGCGCTCGCCGTTAATCCCGAGACCACCTCGCTCTGGATCGGCGGCGCCGGCCAAGACGACCTTCCTTCGGGACATCCGTACGAATATCTCGACGATCTTTCCGCGCATCCCGGCGATGCCGATTACGGCTGGCCCGTCTGCGAGGAGAACCATCACGTTTACTGGCCGGGCTACCACTGCGGGAAGACGGTCGCCCCGCTGGTCGAGCTGCCCGCCTACTCGACGATTATCGGCGCGACGTTCTATCCGCTGCATCAAACCGGCCGCTACGCCTTCCCGTCGAAATATCGTGGCGGTCTCTTTGCGGCGGCACACGGTTCGTGGCACACCGATCGCAACGGCTGCAACGTCGATTCACCTCGCGTTGTCTTCGTCGCGATGAAAGGCGATTCGCCGGTGAAAGACGTCGATTGGAACGACCCAACCAAACAGTGGAGCGAGTTCGTCACCGGTTTTCAAAGCGGCTGCAACGCGCGCATCGGCCGCGCCACTGGGATAGCCGTCGGACCAAAGGGCAGCCTCTTTATCGCCGACGATCGCGCCGGTGTCATCTATCGCGTCCGCCCCACCCACTGAAGCGAACGGCATGTCCGATGCATTAGGCATTCTCGTCGGGGGCGGACCGGCGCCGGGAATCAACGGCGTAATCGCCTCTGCCGCGATGGAAGCCTTTAAGTGCGGACTCCGCGCGGTCGGCATTTACGACGGCTATCGCGACCTCGCTGCCGGCCGCACGCCGCAGACCGTGGAACTCACCTTCGACCGCGTATCGCGAATTCACACCGCCGGCGGCTCGATCTTGCGGACCTCGCGCACCAATCCGGCCAAAGATGATGCCACGCTCCAGCGTAGCGTCGCCTCGCTGCAGGCGCTGGGACTGCGTTATCTCGTCTGCATCGGTGGCGACGACACGACGTACGGCGCGGCGAAGATCGCCGAACGTACGAAGGGGCGCATCGGCGTGGCGACCGTCCCCAAGACTATCGATAACGATATTCCGCTGCCGGAAAACGCGCCGACCTTCGGCTTCGAAACCGCGCGCTCGGTAGGCGCCGGGATTCTCGAGAGCTTGATGGAGGACGCGCGCACGACAGAACGCTGGTACGTCGTCGTCTGCATGGGGCGCAAATCCGGATCGCTTGCCCTGGGTATGTGCAAAGCGGCCGGCTCGACGTTGGCGATTCTGCCCGAAGAGTATCCCGAAAAGGCTACGCTGGCTTCGGTTACGGACACGATCGTCGGCGCCATCATCAAGCGCCGCGCCTTCGGCCGCAGTCACGGCATCGCCGTCGTTGCCGAGGGCATCGCCGAACGTATTTGGGACGACGTCTTCAGTACCGGGGAGAACCTCGGCCGCGACTCCTTCGGCAACGTGCGACTCGCCGACGTTCCGCTCGGCATCGTGTTGCGCGACGCGGTGCGCAGCCGCCTCGAAGCGATCGGCGTAGACTCGGTCGTGCACGCTAAAGATATCGGCTACGAACTGCGTTGCGCCAAGCCGGTTCCGTTCGACGTCGATTACACGCGCACGCTGGGGTACGGTGCGGTGCGCTATCTCGTCGACGGCGGCAGCGGCGCGCTCATCGCGCTCGAGGGCGGCAACGTTCGTCCGATTTCCCTGGAAGATCTGCTCGATCCGGCGACCGGACGCATTCGTACGCGTCAAGTAGATTTAACGACCGAAGCCTATCGTGTCGCTCGCGATTACATGGTCTATCTCGAGCCGTCGGACTTCGCCGATGCTAAGAAGCTGGAGGTCTTGGCGGCCCAGACGAATCTTGCTCCGGCAGCATTTAGCGACGCCTTCGAGCCGGTCGCGCGACCGTAGCGCTACGAGGCCTTCCCGACGATCATTCGCCCCGCGTGCGGGAGCTTCTCGATAACGCTGAGATCGAGCCCCAGATTATCGGCGAGCAGCCGCTTTGGATTCGATGCCAGCCATGACGAGATCGAGATCTCTTGGTAATCGGGGCTATTGAAGGCCACCAGAATTCGCGTCGGCTCGTTGCCGATCTGCCGGATGTAGTGGCCGAATCCGCGATTGATAAAGGCGACGTCGCCCGGACCAAACTCATCTTGCCGGTATTTTCCATTTGCACCGAAGATGCCGATCTCGGAGCGGCCGGAAATATAGTACTGCCATTCGTCGGCATTGGGATGCCAATGCAGCTCGCGTAGTCCTCCCGGCTCCATCGTCAGCAGCACGCCGGTGATGGTCGATGAGATTGGAAACTGCTGCTGCGACACGAGCTGCTCCGTGCCGCCGGCGAACCGCATGATGGGCGCTGCACCCAGGCGGAACTTGTGATTAAGCTGGCTCGGCTCGAGATTGGGATTGAGCGGATCGGGCGCCAATGCCGGCGGCACCTCGCCCTGAACGATATAGACTTCTTCTTTCGGAAGCTGTGCCAGCACGTCGGCCGGCAGGCTCAAGTTTTGCGCGAGCACGTCGGCCGGCGTGCGCGCCAGCCAGTCGGTGATGCTGAACGTGCCGAACTCGGAGAATCGTCCGTCGTCAAAGACGAGCAGAAAGTGACACTCCTGAGGTCCGAGCCCTTGAATTGAGTGACCGTGTCCTTTGGGAAAATACCATACGTCGCCCGGGCCAAAGTCGGAGATCTCCGCGTCGCCCGACGGTGCGATTACCGTTACACGACACCGTCCGCCGATGACGTAAGCCCACTCTGCCGCGATCGCGTGCCAGTGCAGCTCGCGAAGCGCGCCCGGTTCCAGGCGCATCGAAACCGCGGCGAAGCTCGTCGAGACCGGAAACTCGTTGACCGTATGCTGACGCGCCGAGCCGGCGGCACCGCTCCACCCGCTCGCTTTTTCAAGCTCGAACTTAAAGTTCGGAAGACCGGCCATTATTGGCCCTGCGGCGCGGCCGCACCGAGCGAATCGATCAGCGCCTGCGCCTTCGAGGCGCCGGTCTCGTCGTTGACGATACGGTAATGCTTGAGCGCGGTCTGCGCCGAGGTGCGCGCCTCGGCGGTGTTGCCCAGCTTTGCCTCGATCTGCGCGCGCAGCAAATGTCCGTCGGCGTCGTCCACGTCCGTGGCGATGTATTGATCGGCGTTCTTCAGCGCGTCGGCATACGACCCGGCGCTGAGGTCCGCTTCGGCGATCCAGTAATAAGCGTTATTGTCGGTCGGGTCGAGCCGCAGAGCGGTGGTGAAGTCGGCGATCGATGCCTTGTAGTTCTCCTGGAGATATTCCGCTCGCGCGCGATAAAAGAACGCCGTATCAAGATTTGGGTTAATCGCCGCAGCGGCGCTGCAGTCGGCCATCGCATTGGCGAACTGGCCTAACGCGGTGTACGCGCGGCATCGACTCACGAGCGCCGTCGCGCTCGACGGCGAGATCGTCAGCGCTTCGTTGGAATCGGCCAATGCCGCCTTGGGATTCCCCTGAACGAGGTCGATGCGAGCGCGAACGCGGTAAGCGTACGCGAGCTTCGGCTCGAGTTCGATGGCTTTGTTGCAATCTTGGAGCGCGCGTTGATTCTGGTCGAGATGAAAATAGGACTCGCAGCGTGACGCGTAGGCGTAGGCGAAATCCGGATTCACGCCGAGCGCGGCTGTGTAATCGGTAATTGCGGTCTGGTGATCCCCGAGCGCCTCGTAGTCGTCGCCACGGTCGACGAGCGCCGCCGCGTCGTTCGGATGCGCCTTGAGATAAGGGTCGAGGACGGCGATCGACTCTTTGAACTTACCGTCGTTATAGAGCTGCTCTGCTTGGGCGACTTCCGGCGCCGTAGCGGCCGGCGCGGCCGCCGTCGCGATTAGAAAGAGCGCTGCAGATAAGATGGGCCAGAGCGCGCGATACATCGTGGGTCCCCCCAAGGAAAGCAATCAGCCCGCCGCAAGTTAGCGGCGGGCTGATTGTTTCCGAAATAATCTGGCACCGTCCTACTTTCGAGGGGCCCTGCGGCCCGACTATCATCGGCGCTGGCGGGCTTAACTGCCGTGTTCGGGATGGGAACGGGTGGGACCCCGCCGCCATAGGCACCAGAAACTTTATCAAACCTTGGTCCCCGAGCGCGATGGCGAGCCGGAGCTCGAGCCGATCGCGTCGGGAAGCTTTAAATCTGTACAGAGAAGAACTTCCAGGTGCTCACACGACGGCGTATTATCAAAATTTCCGAGCGATTAGTACCGGTCAGCTCCACGCCTTACGACGCTTCCACCTCCGGCCTATCAACGTGGTAGTCTACCACGACTCTTCACCCTTTCGGGATTGAGATCTCATCTTGGAGTCAGTTTCACGCTTATATGCTTTCAGCGTTTATCTGATCCGAACATAGCTACCCGGCTATGCTCCTGGCGGAACAACCGGTTCACCAGAGGTTCGTTCGACCCGGTCCTCTCGTACTAGGGTCCAATCTCCTCAAATCTCCTACGCCCACAGCGGATAGGGACCGAACTGTCTCACGACGTTCTGAACCCAGATCGCGTACCGCTTTAATGGGCGAACAGCCCAACCCTTGGGACCTACTACAGCCCCAGGATGCGACGATCCGACATCGCGCGTGCTTCCATCGTTACCGATGGCGCAGACTATATCTTCACCCTGCCCGAGAAACTCTCGGGCGAGGGGCCGGCGTATGATAGCCACCATAGATTTGGTCGAATCTCGACCAGCAGTTGCTATCTCACCATCCCTAGGATGCGGGATGGATCAGTCGTTACGGGGTCATGACGCTTGATGACGTCAGACTTCCCACGGTATTGTCCTCGACTCGCCCACGAGCCGTTCGGAGTTCACCGTTATAAGCCGGAACCTTAGATGATGTTTCCATCACCTCACCCCTTATGTTGAGGTGCCAAACCTCCCCGTCGATGTGGACTCTTGGGGGAGATAAGCCTGTTATCCCCGGAGTAGCTTTTATCCGATAAGCGACGGCCCTTCCATTCGGAACCGCCGGATCACTTAGCCCTGCTTTCGCATCTGCTCGACCTGTCCGTCTCGCAGTTAAGCTCCCTTATGCCTATGCACTCTGTACGAACGGTTTCTGACCGTCCTGAGGGAACCTTTGGGCGCCTCCGTTACTCTTTGGGAGGCGACCGCCCCAGTCAAACTGCCCACCTGACCATGTCCTACCACCGGATTACGGTGGCTAGTTAGAATCCCAAGATTATCAGGGTGGTATCCCAACGTTGCCTCCCCTACGGCTAGCGCCGCAGGATCATAGGCTCCCACCTATCCTGTACGGATAATCTCAGAACCCAAGATCAGGATACAGTAAAGCTTCACGGGGTCTTTCCGTCCTGCTGCGGGTAACCAGCATCTTCACTGGTACTGCAATTTCGCCGGGATCCCCATCGAGACAGTGCCCAAGTCGTTACTCCATTCGTGCAGGTCGGAACTTACCCGACAAGGAATTTCGCTACCTTAGGACGGTTATAGTTACCGCCGCCGTTTACTGGGGCTTCAGTTCGCCGCTTCGCTTGCGCTGACGACTCCCTTTAACCTTCCAGCACCGGGCAGGAGTCAGCCCCTATACGTCTGCTTTCGCATTCGCAGAGACCTGTGTTTTTGTTAAACAGTCGCTTGGGCCTATTTTGTGCCGCCTCCCTCAGCTTTCGTGGTAAACACTAGACCAAAGGAGGCACCCCTTCTCCCTAAGTTACGGGGTTAATTTGCCGAGTTCCTTAACAGGGATTCTCCCGTCGCCTTAGCATGCTCTGCCAGTCTACCTGTGTCGGTGTACGGTACGGGCACCTACGATCTACCTAGGGGCTTTTCTTGGCAGCGTGGAGTCAGTCACTTCAGCTCCGAAGAGCCTCGCATTCGCTTCTCGGCGTTAATGTGTTGCGGACTTACCTACAACACCGCCTACCAGCTTGGACGCGCATATCCATCAGCGCGCTGACATATCCTCCTGCGTCACCCCCTCGGCTCATAGATCTGAGTTAACGGTGCCGGCCCCCTTAGGAACCAACACTGTTCACCCAGATCTAAACGGTCGTCGGTGGTAGCAGAATATGAACTGCTTGTGCATCGCCTACGCTTCTCAGCCTCGGCTTAGCTCCCGACTCACCCTGAGACGATTGACGTTGCTCAGGAAACCTTAGACTTCCGGCGTGCGGGGTTCTCACCCGCATTTATCGCTACTTATACCTGCATTCGCACTTGTGGTTCGTCCACACGTCCTCACGGTCGTGCTTCGGCCTACGCCACAACGCTCCCCTACCGATTATTTTAGTAATCCCAAAGCTTCGGTTCGATGCTTGAGCCCCGTTGGATTTTCGGCGCCCCATCACTCGACTAGTGAGCTATTACGCACTCTTTCAAGGGTGGCTGCTTCTAAGCCAACCTCCTAGTTGTCTGAGCGACAAGACCTCCTTTACCACTGAGCATCGATTAGGGACCTTAGCTGTTGATCTGGGCTGTTTCCCTTTTGACCATGGAGCTTATCCCCCACAGTCTGACTGCTGCGCAGTTCGCCGCGGTATTCGGAGTTTGATTGGGTTCGGTAATCCGGTAAGACCCCTAGCCCTGTCAGTGCTCTACCCCCGCGGGTTAACGCGCAACGCTAGTCCTAAAACTATTTCGGGGAGAACCAGCTATCTCCGAGTTCGATTGGCTTTTCACCCCTATCCACAGCTCATCCAATGTTTTTTCAACAACAACAGGTTCGGGCCTCCACGTGAGGTTAATCACGCTTCACCCTGGCCATGGATAGATCACTCGGTTTCGGGTCTACTGCAACGGACAAAAACGCCCTATTCAGACTCGCTTTCGCTACGGCTCCGGCTCAACACCTTAACCAAGCCCGTTACAAGTAACTCGCAGGTTCATTCTTCAATAGGCACGCGATCAGCCTTGCTTGCGCATGGGCCTTTCACGGTTTGTAGGCATGCGGTTTCATGTTCTATTTCACTCCCCTTCAGGGGTTCTTTTCACCTTTCCCTCACGGTACTTGTACGCTATCGGTTTCCACAGAATATTTAGCCTTGGAAGATGGTCCTCCCAGCTTCAAACGGGGTTTCCCGTGCCCCGCCCTACTCACGAACAGCTCCGCGAGATCGATCACTTTTGTCTACAGGACTTTCACCTTCTATGGTGCGGCTTTCCAGCCGGCTTCTACTAACGATCGATTTTCTTACTCGCGCCTGGAGATTCGGCTCCAAGACGGCTGTCGTACAACCCCGCTCGTGCAACGCCCGAATGCTTGCACACGAACGGTTTAGGCTCTTCCCTGTTCGCTCGCCACTACTAGGGGAATCTCGGTTGATGTCTATTCCTCCGGCTACTTAGATGTTTCAGTTCACCGGGTACGCTCGCTCACGACTATTGTATTCATCGTGGCGTCCATGCCCATGACGGCATGGGGGTTGCCCCATTCGGATATCGCCGGATCATCGCTTCTTAGCAGCTCCCCGACGCTTTTCGCAGCTTGGCACGTCCTTCATCGCCTGTGGAACCAAGGTATCCACCTGCATGCCCTTACTTAACTTTGACTAACGCAAAATTGCACCCCCATCGCGCACGGAACGACCGTTTGTCATCCCGAGCTTGAAGGAGGCCGCTTCATGTGTCGTGTGTTTTTGAACACATGAAAGTTCTTCTCTATACAGTTTTCAAGGAACTCGCCGGCGCTCTCGCTGTCGCGAGAACGACGACGCTCTGAGAGAGTTCATTCCCTCAAAGCTGAACAGTGCAACGTAGCGCAATACTTCGAGCCTCCGGCCATACGATCGAGATGATCGATAGACTCCTTGGCTCCAGCAGTTCTTCTCATCCGATAAAATCGGAATCGAAGACGTCTGTGGTCGACTTAGAATGTACGCCGGCGCGATCGCGTGAGCGATCCGTCGGCATGTACTCCTTAGAAAGGAGGTGATCCAGCCGCACCTTCCGATACGGCTACCTTGTTACGACTTCGTCCCCCTTACCTAGCATACCTTAGACGCCTTGCTCCTTGCGGTTGCTCAGGCGGCTTCGGGTACACTAAACTCAGGTGACGTGACGGGCGGTGTGTACAAGGCCCGGGAACGTATTCACCGCAGCGTAGCTGATCTACGGTTACTAGCGATTCCGACTTCATGAAGGCGAGTTGCAGCCTTCAATCCGAACTGAGAAAGGGTTTAGGAGATTAGCTTGCCCTCGCGGGTTAGCGACTCGTTGTCCCTTCCATTGTAGCACGTGTGTAGCCCGGGACGTAAGGGCCATGCTGACTTGACGTCATCCCCACCTTCCTCCGGCTTGTCACCGGCGGTCCCGCGTGAGAGATCTTTCGACCAACACACGGCGAGGGTTGCGCTCGTTGCGGGACTTAACCCAACACCTCACGGCACGAGCTGACGACAGCCATGCAGCACCTGTCTCTGCGTCCGGTTGCCCGGAAACCTAGTCTCCTAGGATAGCGCAGGATGTCAAGCCCCGGTAAGGTTCTTCGCGTTGCGTCGAATTAAACCACATGCTCCACCGCTTGTGCGGGCCCCCGTCAATTCCTTTGAGTTTTAACCTTGCGGCCGTACTCCCCAGGCGGGATACTTATTGTGTTAACTGCGGCACAGATGGAGTCGATACCACCTACACCTAGTATCCATCGTTTACGGCTAGGACTACCGGGGTATCTAATCCCGTTTGCTCCCCTAGCTTTCGCTCCTCAGTGTCAGGTTAGCCCCAGATGATCGCCTTCGCCACTGGTGTTCCTCCCGATATCTACGCATTTCACCGCTACACCGGGAATTCCATCATCCTCTGACTACCTCAAGGTTTGCAGTATCCACACGGGTTCCCGAGTTGAGCCCGGGTCTTTCCTTGCAGACTTGCAAATCCACCTACGAGCGCTTTACGCCCAATAATTCCGGACAACGCTTGCCCCCTACGTCTTACCGCGGCTGCTGGCACGTAGTTAGCCGGGGCTTCCTCCAAGGGTACCGTCAGTATCGTCCCCTTCGACAGTGGTTTACGACCCGAAGGCCTTCATCCCACACGCGGCGTCGCTCCGTCAGGCTTTCGCCCATTGCGGAAAATTCCTCACTGCTGCCTCCCGTAGGAGTCTGGACCGTGTCTCAGTTCCAGTGTGGCTGGTCGCTCTCTCAAGCCAGCTACCCATCGGAGTCTTGGTAGGCCGTTACCCCACCAACTAACTAATGGGACGCAGTCCCCTCTTCGCGCGGATTGCTCCTTTCATCGTCTCGAGATGCCCCGAAACGATCGTATGCGGTATTAGCTAACCTTTCGGCTAGTTATCCCCCACGCGAAGGCAGGTTGACCACGTGTTACTCACCCGTCTGCCACTAGGTATTGCTACCTCGTTCGACTTGCATGTGTTAGGCACGCCGCCAGCGTTAGTCCTGAGCCAGGATCAAACTCTCCATAAAAAACTTTATGGAGCCTTGATCGGCTCTATGGAAGTTTCGATTCTGCCGACCTCGTTAGAGCTCGACTGAAATCTACGCTTCCCTCAATTTGTAATTGTACGAATTCTCGCGACCCAAAAGACATTGCCGATAATGACGCTGTCTTGAGACGTCGGAGACCCACAGACTTATTGCTGTATATTGCTGTTGCACTGTTCAGTTTTCAAGGAGCGAACCCGTAAAAAGTTCGACGGCCGACGGGGTCGAGCGACCCAGGCGGGCGCCGAGCGACTTTTTACGCTTCGGGGTGCCCGCGCGACTCGCGTCGGCTTCGGGCACGACCGCTATCATATCGCCGCCCCCTGCGCGTGTCAAGGAAAGCGGCCCAGCTTTCTTCGCGGCTTAATTTGCCGGCCCGGGGAGCCACCCGGGCGTTTCGCTAATCCGTCGCCGCATGACCGCCACGTTATTCGACCATGTCGACCTCCGCGTCGGCGACCTCCGCAAGGTGCGGGGACTCTACGACGCCCTGTTGGCCGCCATGGGGTACGGCCGAATCGTTGAAGACGCCGATTCCATCTGCTATTACACCCCCGGCGGCGAGCGTTCCGCCCCATTCTTCGGGATCGACCTCGATCCGGGCCATCGGGTGAACGGTACCCGCATCGCGCTTCGGGGCGAAAGCCGCGACGACGTCGACCGGCTAGCGGCCGTCGCCCGCGAGGCCGGCGCTACCGCCTTCGAAGCCCCGCACGTCTGCGAGGAGTACACGCCCTTTTATTATGCCGCGTTCTTCGAAGACGCTGAAGGCAACAAGCTCGAGATCTGCTACCGCGAGGCGCCGGCGCCTTAGACTTTTCGCGACATGGACTTGGCCTGCATGAAAAGCAGCAGGTAGTCGGGTCCCCCGGCCTTGCTGTCGGTTCCCGACATGTTGAACCCGCCGAACGGGTGGACGCCCACCATCGCGCCCGTGCTCTTCCGGTTGAAGTAAAGATTACCCACGAAGAAATCCTCGCGCGCCCGCCGGATCTTCTCCTCGTCGCTGGTATAGAGCGACCCGGTCAGCCCGAACTCGGTGTTGTTCGCGATGGTCATCGCGTCGTCGAAATCTTTGGCCTTGATGACGGCCAGGACCGGACCGAAGATCTCTTCTTGGGCGATGGTCGCGTCGGGGGCGACGTCGGCGATCACCGTCGGTTCCAGGAAGTAGCCGGTCTCCCCAACCCGCTTTCCGCCGGCAATCAGGCGGCCTTCGCGCTGCCCCTTCTCGATATAACCCATGATCGAGCGTAGCGCCGCTTCGTTTACCACCGGCCCCATATAATTGGAAAGATCGGTAGGATCGCCGACCGCGATCTGGCCGACGCGGCGCTGGAGCTTCTCGACGAACTCGTCGTAGATGCTGGCGTCCACGATGGCGCGCGAGCACGCCGAGCACTTCTGCCCTTGGAAGCCGAAGGCCGAGACCGCCACGCCCTCAACTGCGGCGTCGACGTCGGCGTCGGCTGCCACGACGATCGAATCCTTACCGCCCATCTCTGCGACGACGCGCTTGATCCATTTTTGGCCGGGCTGCGGTTTGGCGGCCAGCTCGTTGATGCGTAGACCGACTTCCTTGGAACCGGTAAACGAGATGAAGCGAACGGACGGATGCGTGACAATCAGATCGCCGATCTCGCTGCCCGAACCGGGAACAAAGTTCACCACGCCCTTCGGTACGCCGATCTCTTCGAGCAGGTCGACGAACCACGCGGCGATCACCGCCGCATCGCTGGAAGGTTTGAGCACGACGGTGTTTCCGCTGACGATGGCGGCGGCCGTCATGCCCATCATGATCGCACCCGCGAAGTTCCACGGTGGAATCACCGCACCGACGCCGAGCGGAATATAGACCATCTCGTTTTGCTCGCCCTCGATCGGCACGACCGGCTGGGGCTGCGCGAACCGCAGTGCCTCGCGCGCGTAGAACTCCAAGAAGTCGATGGCTTCGGCGATATCGCCGTCGGCCTCCGGCCAACTCTTTCCGACTTCGTACACCAGCAGCGCGTCGTATTGAAAGCGGCGGTCGCGCAGCAAGCGCGCCGCTTTGAAAATATATTCGGCGCGCTCGGCAAGCGTCAGGCGGCGCCACGACTCAAAGGCGCGTGCGGCTGCCTGGATCGCCTCGTTCGCCTGTTCTTTCGAGGCGGCGCTCGTCAGACCGATGACCTCGTCGGGGTTAGCCGGATTGAGCGAGCGGATTTTCTTCTCGGTTTCGATCCTGCGGCCGTCGATAACGAGCGGATAATGCCGGCGGAACTGCGATTTCACTTCGGCTAGCGCAGCCTTTATCGCCGCGGCGTCGGCGGGATCGCGAAAATCTTTGACCGTCTCGTTAGTAAACGGAGCGATCTTGCCTGAGGCGTGTTCTGCGGTGGTCGTCATGCGGCTATACTACCAGCCCGCGAGCGCCACGCCTTGCTTCTCTTGCGACACCGGTCGGCGGGCCCCGCTTTCCAGGCGGAGAAGCATCCCGCCATGACGCAGCTCCGGGCGGTAGCTATCGCGGCGCTTTTTCTGGGCGTCGGAATGGCCGGCTCGCCGTTGGAGCCGCTCCACGTCCTGCTGGCCGGCGCGCTCTTGCTGCTCTTCGCCGTAGCACTCGAGCGCAAGCCTACCACGCTCTTGGTCTTTCTCTTCGGTTTCGCCGGCGTTTTGCTGGCCTGCTACGTCCAGCATTCCGAGGTTTATCCCGGAACCGGCGTGGTCGGCGTCGGATTAGGCGGTCTGGCTGCCGCCTCGTACGGGCGCCCCTATGCGCCGGCGGTCATCGCCGTTCTGGGGACGGTTATCGGCGCGACGCTCTTCTTTCTTCTGTAGTCGCTACTGAACGGCTGGAGCGTGCGCCGCCGCGCCGCGCAAATCCGCCACCAGTGCGCTACGTTGCTCGGTCTGCATCAACGCCTCACCGATAAGGAACCCGCGCGCTCCGGCGGCGCGCAGCCGTGCCACGTCGGAGGCGTCGCGCATTCCACTCTCGCTAATCGCGAACGTACCCGGCGGCACTTTGGGCAGCAGATGCTCGCTGACCGCAAGGTCGGTCTCGAGCGTCCGTAGGTTGCGATTGTTGATGCCTAATAACGGCGCACCGGCGGCAATGGCGCGACGAAGCTCCGGTTCGTCGTGGACTTCCACGAGCACGTCGAGATCGTAAGCGTCCGCCTCGTCCATGCACTCGCGCAACGTCTCATCGTCTAATCCGCCGACGATCAGCAGCGCGCAATCCGCCCCATGTGCTGCCGACTGTGCGATCTGATATCGCGTCCAGATAAAGTCTTTGCGCAGCAGCGGACGCGAGGTCGCAGCTCGCACCACATCGAGATACTCCAGCTCGCCGAGGAAATGATCGCGCTCGGTCAGGATGCTGATCGCATCGCTTCCGGCCGCGTCATAGGCACGCGCGATTTCTACCGGGTCAAAGCTGCGCGCGATCAAACCTGCCGACGGCGAGGCGCGCTTGATCTCGGCGATGATGGCGCCCCCATCGGCCCGTTGCAACGCGCTCAAAAATGGACGCCGATCGCCACGGCGCGCAAGCGCTCGCGCGCGCACTTGCTCGTACGGTTCGACCCGGCGCTCCTGTTCGAGCACCGCCGCCTTGGCCGCGTAGATTTTTCGAAGGATGTCGGTCATGCAGAGCGCGGGCTACGTCGGCGTCGCGGTCGGCCCCGGCGAACCCGACGGCGTTGAGGTCGGAACCGTTGCCGGACCGACGGTAACCGTCGAACCCGTTGCGTCCTTAACGATCGTCACGTTCTTTCCGGACGTGCCCGACCCAAAGGTCAGTTTTCTCCCGTACTTACCGTTTCTGTTGGCCTGTTGCTGCCGGGGGTTCCAGGTGTCGTCGAGCGCGTTCACCGTTTCGTAGCGGCGCTTGATATAGATCTCCGTCACCAGCGCACCGATGAAATCGTTGCCGCCGGTCGAGTTTAAGGTGCCGCCGCCGAAGTCGATCTGGCCGGTCGTCCCCGACGCGGTAACCGGATTGAGCACGTCTGCGAAAGCGTACCGGCTGCGAGCAAACGTTTCTCCCTCGGCGGCCACGTCGACGCTGCCGTCGGTGGCGATATCGACAACCTTGGCGGCCACGACGCTGTCGCTCTGACCGGGCAGGAGCGTGATTGACGGAGGGGTTGCGTACGGCGAAGCCGTTGCGACCGGTACGGATATGCCGCCGACGCCGAAGTCGTTGCCGCGAATCGTACACGCCGTACACGTGAACGAGCCCCCGGCCACGAGCACGCCGCTGACGGCGCGCAGCGCGGTCGCGAATCCGGCGCCCAGACTGGTCGTCGTTGCGTTGAGCGCACCGAAGGTGTCGACCGAAACATAGCCCGCCTTCGAGCCCGGCAAGCGAATCGACGAAGCACCGACATACACATCGTTTAAACCCACGCTCACGGCCGGAGCGATCTCCAGCGTTGTATAGGCCGACTTGGGCGGCGCGTGCACGATGCTTTCGAAGAGCGTGTCTTCGCCGACGCCGTTGATGAACGTACCGGAGCGCAGGTCGCGGCCGTAATTGCTCCCGTTGATCGCTACATTGCGCGGAATCACGATGGGAAAGATCTCGCCGTTGTGCGTGCTGTAGTTGCCCGCGGAAAGGGTGATCGTGACGCCGTTGGGCGCGACGGATTTTGCCGCGGCGAGCACCGCGACCGCTTTGGTCAGCGTCTTGTACGGCTTATCCAAGCTGCCGTTGCCCGAAGTGTCGCTGCCGTTGTGCGCGTCGACGAACAACTGCGAGATGGGCGCAAGCGTCGGAGTAATCGGCCCGGGTTGTCCCCAGCGGGTACAGGCGGTGCCGCTCGCGATTCCAGCGACCGCCATAATAGCGACGACCGCGAAGAAGAGCCGCGATACCCAGAGACTGCGCATCTCGCGGCCCCTTTGCCGTAGCGTACTCCGGGACCTCGGGGAGTCGTCGGCAATACTCCGGAAGAGAGATGAAGCAATGGTTAAGACGCCGGTTCGTTCCATCGTCGGCGCTATCGCCGGTGCCGCAGCTCGTTGGGGCGAGGCGGCCTTCCCGCCACGGACGCGCGCGCGTGATGCCGTCGGTGCGCGAACCGGCTATGCCGCCGCCGCCATCGATTATGCCTTCGACCGCCTATTTGGTTCCCTGACGCGGGACGCTATCGAAGCCGTGATTGCCGGCGAACTGGGCGCGGTCGATGCCCTCGACGGTTTTGTCGCGATGCCCGGGCGCCCGCCGTCTCGGGCGCTCCCGATCGGCCGCGTCTGCATCATCTCCAGTCGCACCACCATCGGCGTCGCAATCGTTCCGGCAATATTTGCGCTCTGCGCGAGATGTTCGGTGCTCGTTAAGGACCGCGAAGACTTCGTCGCGTCGGCATTTTTCGCAACCGTTGTCGAACATCTCGAAACGCTTCGCGGCGCGATAGAGACTCGAGCGTGGGACGGCGCCGGCCACGCGCACGCCTTACGGGATTTCGACGCGATCGTTGCCTTCGGCGGGGACTCGACGCTCGATGAAATCGGCGGCCGGCTTTTGCCCGAAACGCGTTTTATCGCGTACGGCTCTAAGGCCAGTGCCGGCTACGTTACGCGCGATGCCTTGAGCGAAGAGTCGAAGGCACGGATCGCGGCGCGTGGCGCAGCTTTGGATTTAATTCTCTATGAGAGCGAAGGGTGTCTTTCGCTGCACGCCCTTTTCGTCGAGGGCGAAGGCACGGTGAGTCCGCAACGTTTCGGCGAGCTTTTGGATGAAGCGATCGTCGAGCTGATACCGCGTTTTCCGCCTGCCGCGCGCGATGAAGGCGTTACCGCGAAAATCGCCGGCGCGCGCGACCTTGCACTCTTTCGCCGAGGCCCCGGAGCGACGGCCCTCGCCGACCCGCAGGCCGCGTTTCTCGTAGCCGTCGATCCGCCGCCGGACGAACCTCCACTCTTTCTGCCACGCGTCGTCGCCGTCCGTTCCGTCAATGGACCGCAGGATGCCCTGGCGTATCTCCGACGCCATGCCGTCAAGCTGGAGGCCGTCGCGGTTTCCGAACATCGCCACGACCTCGCCGAATTCGCCCACGCGGCGGGCGCGTCGCGCATCACGACGCTCGGAGCGCTGCAATCGCCGCCGCTGGGCATCTTTCACGGTGGCCGCCCCCGAATCGCCGAGTTCGTGCGCTGGATAAGCGACGAAACGTGAGCGAAAACTTCGAGCGTATCGTCACCAACGTACCGGGCAAACGCAGCCTCGAGCTCGCCCGGTCGCTCTCGCGTCACGAGTCGCGCAACGTTACGTATCTCGCCGACGATTTTCCGATCTTCTGGGAATCGGCGCGCGATTCCATCGTTACCGACGTCGACGGCAACCGTTACATCGACTGCACGGCCGCCTTCGGCGTCGCCAATGCCGGACACGCCAATCCTCGCGTGACGAAAGCCGTAACCGAGCAGGCGGAACGCTTGGTGCACGGCATGGGTGACGTCCATCCTACGGAGGTTCGCGTACGGCTCTTCGAGCGGCTAGCGGAGATTCTGCCGCGCGAACTCTCGCGCGTCTTTCTTGCGACGACGGGATCGGAGGCGGTAGAAGCGGCCTTGAAAACGGCCATGCTAGCTACCGGAAGATCGCGATTCGCGGCGTTTCGAGGCGCCTATCACGGTCTATCGTTCGGTGCCCTTGCCGTAGCCGGCATCGACCGCTTTCGCCGGCCGTTCGCCGCAGCGTTGACGGAGCCGCTGCTCTTGGAGTTCCCGAGCGATGGTGCCGGCATCTCGCTCGAACACGTCGCGCAACGAACGCACGCTGCACTGCAGCATCCCGGCGACATCGCGGCGCTCATCTTGGAGCCCGTGCAGGGACGCGCGGGATGCATCCGTCCCGTCCCCGGTTACTTGACGGCGCTGCGGCGCATCTGCGACGAGCTCGGGATACTCCTGGTCATGGACGAGATTTACACGGGTTTTGGGCGCACCGGACGCTGGTTTGCGTTCGAGCGCGAAGGTGCGATTCCCGACGTTCTCTGTATCGGAAAAGCCTTCGGCTCCGGGTTTCCAATCAGCGCCGCCGTGGGCCGCCCGGCCGTTATGGATGCATGGCCCCGCTCGACCGGAGAGGCGCTGCACACCTCGACCTACCTCGGAAACCCAATCGGCTGCGCCGCAGCTCTGGCGACGATCGCCGAGATGCAGCGTCTCGAATTGCCTCAGCGCGCCGCACGGCTAGGTAACGAACTTGCGGCGCGATTGCAAGACCTGCGGAAGCACCGCGACGTCGCCGAGGTCCGCGGCTGCGGACTCTTTTGGGCCGTGCAGGTACGCGGCGCGTCGGTCGCCCGCGCCGCAGTGAAAGGCGCGCTCGCGCGCGGAGCGATCTTTCTGCAGTCGGGGGTTGCGGGCGACTCCATCACGATTGCGCCGCCATTAACGATCGCCCAGGAGCAGCTGTTGCGGGCGGTCGACATTCTCGAGGAGAGCCTTCCATGAAGCCGTATCGCGTAGGCATCGTCGGCTCCGGCTTCGGCGCGGTCGCGCATCTGCCGGCGCTGGCTCACCATCCCGACTTTACCGTCGTGGCCATCGCTTCGCCGACGAATGCGGCAAGGATTGCCCGCGAAAAGCACATCGCCAATGCTTATGATTCCGCAGCGGCGATGCTCGCGGACTGCGAGCTCGACGTCGTGACGGTAGCCTCGCCGCCGTTTTCACATCACGCCGACGTTTTCGCAGCGCTAGCCGCCGGGAAGCATGTGATGTGCGAAAAACCGTTCGCCCTCTCCGTCGAGGACGCACGGGAAATGCTCGATGCATCGCGAGAGGCCGCAACGCTCTGCGGCGTTGCCCACGAGTTCCGCTTCGTTCCACAAATTCAAGCGATCAAGGAGCTGTTGGTCAATAAGCATCTCGACCCGCCGCGCGAGCTTGAGTTGACGCTGTTGCGCGGCAATCTTCGCCGTTCCGAACGCCGTTCGCGCAGTTGGTGGTTCGAGCGCGAGCGCGGCGGCGGTCTCGCCGGTGCGGCGCTTTCGCATCTCATCGACCAAGCCAACTGGTTCGCGGCGCGCCCGGCGCAGCGCGTTGCCGGATTTCTGCGCACGGCTAACCCGGAACGCCAGGACGAACGCGGGCTCTTCACTTCTACGGTTGACGACGGCGCTTTTGCCGTCATCGACTATGGGGACGGCTTAGTGGCGCGGATCACCGTCGACGGAACTACCGCTGTAGAAAGCTTTACCTGCGCGGCCCACGGCGAGGGCCGGACTGCAGTCGCAAGCGGCCCAACTATCACCGATCTTGTGCTCTATACCATCGAGGAAGAGTCAACCGACGAGCTCGCCTGCAAACCCTCGCCCTTCGCGAAGCACGAACCGCTCCACAGCCACGTCCCGTATTTGATGGACCTCTACGAAGAACTCGCTAAAGCCATCGAAGGCAAGCCCAACGAGCTCCCCACGTTCGAGGACGCACTCGCCACGCAAAAAATCCTCGCGTCACTTGGATACGGTAGTTAATACTCGTTTTGCTTGGGCGTTACGGAAGGCCGCGCAGGTGGCGCCAGAGGATGTTGAGCGCCATCGTCGTGGCGCGGCTCACGATCGCGTCGCGGTCGCCACGAAACTGAAACTTCGAAGTTCGCATGCCGTCGCCGTCGGCTAAGCCGAACCATACCAGACCGACGGGCTTCTCCGGAGTGCCGCCGCTCGGGCCGGCGACACCGGTCGTCGAGAGCGCGACGTCGGCCCCAAGCCGGTCGCGTGCGCCGCGTGCCATCTCTCGTGCCGTCTCTTCGCTAACCGCGCCGAAACGGTCGATAGTCGCGGCGTCGACGCCAAGCTGCGCGATCTTCACGGAGTTGTCGTAGGCTACGATGCCGCCGGCGAAGCTCTTCGAGGCGCCCGGTACGCTCGTCAGAGCCGCGGAAACTCGCCCCCCGGTGCAGGACTCCGCAACCGCCAGCGTTCGTCCCTGCGCTTGGAGCAGATCGTGAACCACGCTCTGCGGCGTGTCCGCATCCGCACCGAAGACGTAGCACTCGAGACGACGCTCGATCTCCGATTGCAGCGGACCGATCATTTCTTCGGCTTCCTGTGCCGATGCCGCTTTCGCCATGACCTTGACGTCGGCCCGAAAATCGTGCGCCAGGACGGCAATCTTCGGATTCTCTCCCTCGCGAAAAAGATCGTCGATGCGCTTGTCGAGATCCGACTCGCCCAGACCAATCGTGTGAATAACCCGCGTTACGATCGTCGCGCCGCTACCGAGGCGCTCGCGCAGAAACGGCATGACGCGATCGATCAGCATCGGCTTCATCTCGCGCGGGACGCCGGGCATCGAGGCCACGAACTTTCCCTCCGCATCGAAGGCGATGAAGCCCGGCGCCGTGCCGTTGGGATTATCCAGCGGTATACTTCCCGACGGAAGTTCCGCCTGTTTGCGGTTGTTCTCGGGCATGGGGCGCCCCATCGCCGCAAACATCTTCTTCATTTGCGTCAGCGCCGGCTCGTAGAGTTCGACGCCCAAACCGAATGCAAGACAGACGGCGTCTTTCGTGAGATCGTCGATCGTCGGCCCCAACCCCCCCGTCGTCAGTACTCCGTCGGCACGCCGTAGCGTGTCGCGAATCAGCGCGGCAATGCGTTCGCGGTTGTCTCCGACAGCCTGCGTATGCCGCACGTCGATCCCCGCCTCGGCGAGCCGCTGTGCGATAAACGCCGAATTGGTATCGACGAGTTGCCCCAACAGCAGCTCGGTACCGATGGCTACGATCTCAAGGCTCGGCATCGTCGAACCACTCCGGATACTCGAAACGCACTCCGGCGCGGAAACCGCGAGCCGCTTCGATCATGGCTTCACGTCGAACGGCGGACTCCTCGGGAGCGGGATGCTCCGCCTGCGTGCGCTCGCGCATCTCGGCCAGCCGTGCGATGAATCGCGTAAAGCGGGCATCCATCGCTCGGGTCAGCGCGTTCTTGAGAACCTTGCCGACGCGCGGTGCGAGTCCGGTCGTCGAGATCGCGATGCGTACCGGACCGGCCTTCGCGATCGCCGTCATGGCTACGAATCCAAAACGCGGCTGATCGATGCAGCAGAGCAAAAAACGATGCCGGTCGGCGAGCTCCCGGAGCCGCGCCGACAGCGCGGCGTCTTGCGGCGTCGAGATAACGAAGAAGGCCTCAGCGACGTCGTCATCGCGCAACGCGCCGGCGTCGTAGATGCGGCGGACGGCCGCGCCGGATTCCTCCAGCATCGCACTCTTCTCGACGGCCTCGCGATCGTCGGCGGCGCCGATTACCACGCAAAGCCGTCCGTCGAGGTTGAGGCTTACCGGAAAGAACGGTTTACGCATGGCGCCACCTTTTAGTAATCCACCGGTCGAAGATAAAACTCGTTGATGGCCGTGTTCGACAGCATCGCCGTCGTCGGCAGGTGGCGTTTCCAGTGCGTCGCATCGACACGATGGCGAACCAGTGCGACCTCGTCTGCTTCGAACCCGCGCTCGACCATCGCCGCATCGCTGTACCCGAGCAGAAGCTGCGCTAAAATCGCGTCGGCCCGCGCGTAGCTGATGCCGAGATCGGCCTCGTCGGTCTGATCGGCCACGAGATCCGCGCTCGGCGCCTTTTCGATGAGCGCTTTAGGCACGCCGAGGTGGCGCGCTAGTTCCCATACCTGGCTTTTAAAGAGATCGCCGAGCGGATTGACCGGCGGTGTGTCGTCCGCATGCCAGGTAAAGTATCCCAGCAAACGCTCCGTCTTGTTCCCCGTACCGATCGGCAGGGCGTCGAGCTTGGCGGATTGATCGAAGAGCACCAGCATGCGCGTGCGCGCCATCACGTTGCCGCGCCGGCGTGCGTCGGCATCAGGTTCGTATTGCAAGTAGCCGTTGACTGCCGCGGTGATCTCGATTGTGCGCGCGTGAATTCTCAACGCGTCGACGACCAGCTGGGCGTCGGCGAGGCTCGACGGGCTCGAGGTCGCATAGGGCAACCGGAACGCGTAGACGTTCTCCGGCCCCAGCGCTCGCGCGCAAAGATACGTCGTCACCGCCGAATCCACGCCACCCGACAGACCGACGACGGCGCGTAAAATTCCGCGGCGCACGCTGAGCTCGTCGCGAAGGAACGCGACCAGCCACTCGGCGGTGACCGCCGGATCGATCTCCGGTGGTTGCGTCGACGGACGCGGCGCTTCAAAGACCGGAAGCATCGGGAGGCTCGCGCGGCACGGGAAGTTCCGGATCGAGCAGCAGATCGGGAAGGACGGCGCGCAGGTCGCCCAGCAACGGCAGGCTCGCCCGCGCGAGATCAATTTCGCGCAAATCAAGATCGGCACGCACGATGCCGGCTTCCAGCACCGGAGCCTGGACGAGGATGTTGCCGCGCGGATCGATGACGCAAGACGATCCGGTCATCCCCTTACCGCCTTCGAACCCGGTGAGCCCAGCGTAAATCACGAAGAGCCCATGCTCGGCGGCGATGGAGCGCAGAATCTGGCGCCACTGCGCGATGCTTTCGATCTCGCCTTCACCTTCGATTCCGCGGCCCGGCGAAGCGCTGGGAATAATCAGGATGCGGGCTCCCTTGACGGCGGCAAACGTCGGTACGATGGTATGCCACGCGTCCTCGCAGATTAGCATGGCGGCGCGCCCGAACTCCGTTTCGAAGACCCCGATTCCTCGTCCGCGCGACAGAAAACGCTCTTCGTCGAAAACGCCGTAGGTCGGAAGAAAAAGTTTACGATGAAGGTGCACGATCCGCTGACTCCGCGCATCGACGTGCAGGTACATCGCACTGTTGTAATACGTGCCGTCGTCGTTCTCATAGAAACCCGCGACCAGATCGACGGGCCGGTCGCACGCATCGCGCCATTGCTCGGCGAGGTCGGCGGCCAGATCGTCCGCGCGAAGCGCCAACTCGTAAACCGCGCCCTCCAGGAAGTATCCGGTCAGCCCGGCTTCCGGGAGCACCACCAAGTCGGGCGGATCGTCGGCTAGCTGCGTAAACGCCGATCCGACCGCATCGAGGTTCTGCCGGTACTCTCCCTTGGCCGGCTTGATCTGCAGGATCGCAACGCGCGCGCGCACGCGTGCATCACTCACTCGCGACGCTCGTCGCCAGCTCGAGCTGCTCGTCGCCCGGCGCCTTGGTTCCGAGCTGCGCCGCGCAGATCTCAGCCGGATAGGTCCAGATCTCGGCCAGCGTCGGATGCAGGTGCGGAATGCGCATAAACTCGTCGACCGTCGCGTTGAAACGCATCGCTACGATCATCTCGTGAATCAGCTCCGAACCTTGCGGACCAATGACCGTCGCGCCCAGGATGCGCCCGCTCGTCGCATCGGCCATGATCTTGACGAAGCCTTTCGTCTTCCCCAAGCACTGTGCCTTACCGTGCTCGGCGAAGTCGTAACGCCCGACGACGTAGCCGACACCGCGCTCGCGCAACTCTTTCTCGCTCATTCCGGCGACGGCGACCTGCGGATCGGTGAAGATCGTGTGCGCGCCCACCAGCCCGTATTCGGCGACTTCGGAAGCGTCCTGGCAGGCGTTCCGCGAGGCGACCTCGCCTTGGTAGATCGCAACGTGAACGAGCATATGATCGCCGATCACGTCGCCCACGGCAAAAATATTCGGATTGCTCGTCCGCAGCGTCGAGTC